>ERZ1292640.3922-Hain-H43-02um-R1-3922-length-11454-cov-4_pt1 | contig 11454 bp, 10 predicted proteins | sample MGYA00564404_ERZ1292640 | MGnify/ENA primary metagenome ERZ1292640 (study PRJEB36523, sample SAMEA6512636) | groundwater metagenome | collected 2019-01-08 | study: AquaDiva: Metagenomics assemblies of 32 groundwater samples | reverse complement strand
TGGTTATGACGTAGCTTTAGCCAAAGTAATTGGTGAGGTCATGGCAGCTTGGCTTGCAACATCTACTGCCTCTTTTCCAAAACCCGATCAAATTCGTTGGGCCATGCTTAGTACGCCACTCACAATCTCGAAGATGACTACTGAAAATTTCGGTGCACCAGGTGCTTACTTATCTATTGATGGAAAGACTATTGTCTTTAACTGTCAGGATCGTCTCTGCGCTCTGGATACAAGTAAGAAAACAGCTGGCCAATCTGCAATTCGTTTAGTTCGCAGCAACCAAGAAGCTGAACCTACCAAAAGTGCCTGGGTCAATGTTAATAGAGTTAAATATTTGCTTGCCACAGTTAGTAATAAATTAGCCTTATTAAAACCCTAATTACTTACGCTAAATATGGAGATTGTCTGAGCGTTCTGTGTCAGACATAAAATCCCCAACTCTTTAGAGTTCGTTATTGCAATGATTTCCCTCTGATCAGAAGGTGCATATGATGCCTCAATTATTGTGCCCTTGGAATCAAATTTTAGAAGAATCGGTTGAGGTACTTTCGGCGCCCACCTTTTTAACTGTGAAATAACTCCCGAAGATGCAAATAGGGCATACGTCGAGCCCTGAGTAAATACTGGACCAGTAGAGAGAAATCTATATGTCCAAGAGGGAACATAGCTCTTCGTAAACTTAGTCACCGCACTCTCAATTTTTTTTCCAATAACAACTTCGCCACCTAGTAGAAAAGTAGGTGTAGCGCTATTCCAGTTTCGCTTAGCCCTAATGGCAGAGCTGCGAATAACGGTTTTAATCGTATTTGTTTTAGATAACTTAACGATTACGCCATCGACAACTCCAGCTAGTTTTTTACCGCCGATAGTTTCAGCGCTGGCACCTGTGAGCGTGGTACTGCCATCGACATTCCGAACTACGGAATCAAAAGTCGTTGATGTTTTACCGATAAAAACTGGGACCCCGAACTCGCCTAACAAGCTAACAGAGACCACAAAGCCCGAACTTCCCTTTGAAGCTTGAGCGATACCAACAAGGGAAATCCCTTTCTTGTCTACCGCGATTGCTGTGATAAGTACTGGCGAACTTTGTTGGGATGTAAAGAGAATTGGTTCCGTTGATCCAGCTGGAATCTTCCAGAGAGCTAAAGCGTTTAAATCAGGGTGAAATACCTCTGAAGTTACGGTGACGCTATCTGGATTGAGCGCAGGAGAAGGCAATGGTGCGGGTGTTGGGCGAAGAAGAGATGTTGCACCTGCAATCCAAATGTTTCCTTCACTGTCTATAACCCCTGAAGTTGCAATGGATGGTGAGTTTGGATCGAGTTCAATATTCCACAATGTTTGACCGTTAACATCGATAGCGCGAGCGAAGGAATTTTCACCTGATGTCCCGTACAGAACGATCGAAGTACCAGCTACCAAGAAACCAGCGGTTCCTTCGCTATTACTTATTGATGTAACTAACTTTAAAGGTTTAACGGCAATTTTATTCGGAGCTGAATGTGCCGGCGAAATTACTACAAAAGTTGAGATTAATACAAAGGACAAAAAACGCTTCACGCTAGTTCCTGCGAGCGATTGTGTGCGGCTTTCATAGCCCTGGCAACCATCGTCGAAATCTGATCGGTGTCAAAAGATGCCAATGCCGCAGCGGTTGTCCCATTTGGACTTGTGACATTTTCACGCAAAGTAGAAGCTGATTTTCCAGAAATTTCTAATAATTTGGCAGCGCCAAGCATGGTCTTTACTGTCAACTCTGTCGCAATTTCATGCGACAGGCCGAGCTCTTTAGCGCCATCCACCATGGCTTCCACGAATCTGAAAAAATAGGCCGGCCCAGATCCGCTAGTAGCGGTAACGGCATCTTGTAGCTCCTCATCAACTTCGATTACTTTACCGACTGCGCCTAAGAAGCCAAGAACAAATTCACGTTGTTCTGCACTGACAAGATTGCAACATGAAATCGCTGACATACCGGCTCCGACCAAAGTCGGGGTATTTGGCATAACGCGAATGACTGGGTTAGCGCCAGTCCCGATGAGATCAGCGATATAACTAATCTTCTTCCCTGCGACGAAGGAGATAATGAGGCACTCTGGGAGAAAATCTGCTTTTATCTCTTCTAATACGCCAGTAATATCCTGAGGCTTTACAACGAGAAGTAGCACTTGAGCAGTTGACACGTTGTCGTCGATCTCTGCGACATTAATCCCGTATCGGTTACTGAGTTCATCGCTTCGATCTTTTCGTTTTTCAGAGATAGTTATATTCTTCGGTGATACCCCATAAGAAATCAGCGCAGCAATAATCGCTTCGCCCATTACGCCAGCGCCGATTACACCTACTGATATCGACTTCGTCATTGTGCAAGCCTACCTGTTAAGCGTGTAGGCTCTGCGTCTATGTCCGAAGTAAAGCCAGGTTTTGCGCGTGATTGGGTTGAGTTCTCAAATCCAACCGATCCTGAGGAAATTTTTAAGTGCGACCTTACGTGGTTAACCTCTTATTGGACTTGCATTTATGGTGATGGTTGCCAGGGTGTTTTTAAAAGCCAACCTAATGCGGGTTGTTGCACCGAAGGTGCGATGTACACCGATGAAGATGATGAGGCGCGCACTGATAAGGCCGCGGCATATTTAACCCCAGAGATGTGGCAATTTTATTCAGAGGCTCGACCTAAGAAATTAGGTGCAAAACTTCGCATCTCCGAAAAGGATGAGGATGGCGATCGTAAAACTCGCCGAGTTGAAGATGGCTGTATATTTTTAAATCGTAAAGGCTATGAAGCTGAGGGTTACACGGGATCATTCGGTTGCGTACTTCACCACTTAGCTATTAAAGAGAATAAGCACTTCGTGGATACGAAGCCTGATGTTTGCTGGCAGTTGCCACTTCGTCGGAGTTTTGAAACTCGGGAAGTTGGCGAGCGCGAATACTCGATCACTGTAATTGGTGAATATGAGCGTCTTGCATGGGGAGATGGTGGAGATGATTTTGATTGGTACTGCACTAGCAATACGGACGCCCATGTAGGTACCGAGCCCGTATACATTTCAAATAAATACGAACTTCAGAAACTAATGGGTGAAGTTCCTTACGCCGAACTTGCACGCCTGTGCGATATTCGTATGGCTGGAATCCGCGAGGCCCAATCACGCTCTCTCCCACTCTTCGTAATTCAACATCCAGCAACGCTGGATGCGGCGAAGAAATAGTCAGTCCTTAGTTCTAGGCTCTTCCCATGGCTAAAGTTGAAAAGGATCCATTCCGCTGCACTGAGTGCGGATGGGGTTCACAAAAATGGGTTGGGCGCTGTGGAGAGTGCCAAGCCTGGGGCTGTGTCGAAGAGATTGCCGCACCTAAGAAACTCTCACTTGTGCCGGGCCGTGTAACACATACAGCAACGCCAATTGGAGACGTCGATCTATCTGCCGCTCATGCACGCCCCACTGGAGTCTCTGAACTTGATCGAGTTTTGGGTGGCGGTTTAGTTCCAGGCGCGGCGATTTTATTGGCGGGCGAACCAGGTGTTGGTAAATCTACACTTCTTCTATCAGTTGCAGCACAAACCGCATCTAAAGGTCTATCTGCACTTTATATAAGTGGTGAAGAGTCGGCTTCACAAGTTCGCTTACGCGCAGAACGAATTAAAGCTATCGACCCTCTTTTGTATTTGGCATCTGAGACAGATCTAGGTGCCGTTATCGCACATATCGATGCCGTTAAACCACAGCTCGTCATTATTGATTCTGTACAAACTATTGGTAGCGCAACTGCCGATGGTTCGCCTGGCGGTGTTACACAAGTTCGCGAAGTTGCTGGGGCATTGATTCGAATCTGTAAAGATCGCGACATAACTTTATTATTAGTTGGTCATGTTACAAAAGATGGATCAATTGCCGGTCCACGTTTGCTCGAGCACATAGTTGATGTTGTCTTGCAGTTTGAAGGCGAGCGCCACTCGCGGCTGCGTTTGATTCGCGCAATAAAAAATCGTTTTGGTGCATCCGATGAAGTTGGTTGTTTTGATTTAAGTGATGCCGGGATTGAATCTGTTTTGGATCCCACGGGATTATTTACTTCTCGTCACGCCGAACCTGTTCCAGGCACGTGTGTGACAGTGACACTTGAAGGTCGCCGACCTTTACTTGCCGAGATTCAAGCCCTTGTTAGCCAGGGACGTGAAAATGATTTCGGAAATGCTCGCCGAGTTGTATCAGGTCTTGATTCTGCCCGTACATCAATGACATTGGCCGTCCTTGAACTTCGTGCCGGCGTGCGAATAGGTGGACGCGATGTGTATGCAGCAACCGTTGGCGGAATGAAGATGTCCGAGCCCGCCGCAGATTTAGCGCTAGCTCTGGCCGTCGCCTCTGCCGCTAAAGGCCTGGCTCTACCATCTGATTTAGTCGCAATCGGTGAGGTCGGTCTGGCCGGCGAGATTCGAAAAGTCAGCGGAGTTAATCGCCGGCTGCAAGAGGCCTACCGCTTAGGTTTTAAACGCTCATTGGTACCGGCTGGATCAGAGACGAAGATTGATGGCATGGAGATAGTTGAAGTATCTCGCCTTGATCAAGCCCTCTCACGGGTAAAAATTACTGGCGAATGAACCCATTTGAGCAACCGATAGTTACGTGGTTTAAAAAAAATAAAAGAGATCTGCCTTGGCGCGATACTTCGCCATGGGGCGTCATGGTTAGCGAATATATGTTGCAGCAAACTCCAGTCATCCGAGTATTACCTAAATGGATTGAATGGATGGATCGCTGGTCAACTCCGGCTGATTTAGCTACAGCGACGCCCGCTGAAGTAATTACTGCTTGGGGTCGACTTGGCTATCCCCGACGTGCACTGCGTTTACATACAACTGCACAAATTATTGCCGAGGATTTCAACAATGAAGTTCCGGAGGATATTCACACTCTTCGACAACTGCCAGGAATTGGTGAATACACTGCGGCGGCAATTTCCGCCTTTGCTTTTCAGAAACGCACACTTGTCATGGATATAAATATTCGCCGATTGTTAACGCGCGTTATAGATGGCAATGAACATCCGACATCTGCACCTACATCGAAGGAAAAAGCCGAGCGCCAGAGGTTAGTTCCAATCAAGGATGCACATATTTGGGCAGCTGCAACCATGGAACTCGGCGCTGTAGTTTGTACGTCCAAGAATCCAAAGTGTGAACAGTGCCCAGTTATTGACTTATGTAATTGGCGCCTTCTTGGATATCCAAAAACTGATTTGATTCGTACATCTCAAAGTTGGCATGGCACCGATCGCAAATGTCGTGGCACAATTGTTCAAGCGCTTCGAGAAAACAACTCACTGACTGAAAGCGCGATAAAGAAACTCTGGCCAGATGAATCACAAGTTGATAAGGCATTAGTTACTCTTCTTGAAGACAAACTAATTCAGTCAATTTCCCGCAGTCGGTATAGACTTCCGCAGTGATTCGATATGCTCGTAAAGAGGATTCCCCACGCATTCTCGCGCTTATAAAAGATCTTGCCGAGTATGAAAAAGCCCCATTAGAGGCCAAAGCAACGCTCGAGCAGATAGAGGCCTCGCTCTTTTCAGCTAACCCGCAAGCTTTTTGCCATGTTGTCGAAGCCGACGGAGTTGTTGTTGGAATTTCAGTCTGGTTTCTAAATTATTCAACGTGGCTCGGTAAGAGCGGAATTTACCTTGAAGATCTCTACATAGATCCGGCTTATCGCGGAAAGGGCTTTGGTCTCACACTCTTAAAAGAGCTCGCGAAGATATGTGGCGAGCGCAATTACGAGCGGTTGCAGTGGTGGGTCCTGGATTGGAACGAGCCCGCGATTGAGTTCTACGAATCCATTGGCGCTGTACCCATGGATGATTGGACTGTATTCCGTGTGAGTGGAGATGCCCTCAAAAAACTCGGTGCAGCATAACGCGACAATATCTATCCTGATTTTTTGAGCTGCAGTTGCAAATACTAGTGGTGGAAGTACTGAAAGACAGACGGCTGCAAATAAGTAATCAGACTAATTTCTTATGGACAGCCATAGCGAGAGAGTACTTGAAAATTTGTGGGAAGATTAGTATATGAACCAATTCGGCACAATTATGGCCTCTGAAATCTCCGAAACCCCCAAGGTCTTTAGGACACTACTTGAAAACAAGGATGCCTTTGCTTCTATCAAGAATGTGTTGATCGAAGAGAAAATTCAATCCGTACTCATTCTAGCTCGTGGAACATCTGACAACGCCGCTCACTATTTAAAATATTTAATTGAAACACAAATAGGTCTTCCAGTTGGCCTTACTTCACCATCATCAGTGACTGTTTACGGTTCAGTGCTCAAATATTCACATACATTGATCATTGCAATCAGCCAGAGTGGTCAATCTCCAGATCTTGTTAAGTTTGCAACAGCGGCACGCCAATCAAACGCCTATCTGATTGCGATGACCAATGATGATAAATCACCGCTGGCAGCAATTGCCCACCATCATTTCTCATTGCTTGCTGGACCAGAATTGGCAGTAGCGGCAACTAAGTCATACAGCGCGCAGTTATTAATTTCATACTTATTGGTTGCAGAATGGACAGGCAAAAAGATAAATGTCGAGCAGATCATTAGCGAGGCAACTCGAATTGCCCAAACCACTGGTTTAGTAAGCGAGGCCGTAGATGCCACATCTCGCGACAAAGAGGTAGTAATTCTTGGTCGAGGCTTTGCTTATCCAAATGCCCGTGAAGCCGCCTTGAAGATTCAGGAAACCTGCAAGATTTCAGTGCAGGGATTATCAACCGCCGATTATCTGCATGGCCCAATCTCTGCGCTAACTTCCGATACACAAGTCTTTATTGTTGCTCCTTCACACTTGCCAGGACTTTCAATATCCGAAGCCACAGTAAAGATTCGCGCAATCAATCCCCGTATCTTCTGGATTGGAAATGGTGGGACACCAAAAGGAGGCGACATTGTAATACCAGGCTCAAATTGTGACGATGAAATAACCTCAACAATTGTTGATGCAATAGTTTTGCAGCGATTTGCGCTGGAGTTTTCAGTAGCATCTGGCTTCAACCCAGATGCACCTTTGGGGTTAAGCAAAGTTACTCTCACAAATTGATTAGTGAAACCTTTTTTTCATTGGGTTGATACTCTAGTAAATCTGCTCGCATACCAACTCTTATTGCACCTCGGTCCGTTATCCCTAGTGCTTGTGCAGGATTAGTCGTTGCCATTCTTACCGCGTGAACAAGTGAGATTCCGCATTCATGTATTGCATTAATAAAACTTTGCGAGACTGTAATAGTACTGCCAGCTAATTTCGAATTTGAATCCAATCGGGCAACTCCATCGCGTACTTGTACCGGCAATTTTCCAATTACATACTCGCCATCAGTTGATCCAGCTGCAGCCATAGCATCTGAGATAAGTATTACTCTGGACCCTATGGTCGTAAGAATCTCTGATGCTGTTTCAAAAGGAACGTGGTGGCCGTCAAGAATAAGTTCAACTAAAAGCCTTTCCTCATTTAATACAAAGTTTGCAATACTTTTTTCATCACGCTCTTTACTCATTGCATTTAAGAAGTGGGTGACTATGGTTGCACCACTATCGGTACCCGCAGCCGCATCTGAATAGTTGCCATCAGTATGTCCAATTGCAACTTTGATGCCCTTATTTACTAAGAATTTAATCGCCTTCGATGCACCATTTAGCTCAGGTGCAACTGTGATCATTTGAATTGCACCTTTTCCGAGAGTTACCAGCTCTTTAAGTAGATCTATTTTTGGTTCTAATAAGAGTGAAGATTCATGTGCACCACAACGTGCATGCGATAAATAAGGACCCTCAAGATGGATTCCAAGAATTTCACCTCGAACAAAAAAAGGAATAAGTCGCAGTATCTGATTTTTGAGATCCTCAATCGACTCAGTTACTAAAGAGGCCACAATGCCTGTGGTCCCAAAGGAGCGATGAGTTGCTATAACTTTTTCAATTTCACTAGTTAGATGGGCAGAAAAATAACTTCCCCCTCCACCGTGAGCGTGAATATCGATAAATCCAGGAATTAAAGTTCCTTCGATTACGGTGTCGGGTGCGACATGAAATCCCTGAGAAATATCAGAGATACGGCCCTGAGTTACCTCCACCCAAAAATCATCTGTCAGTTTGTCTCCTAGTACTCCGCTTCGGGCTTGAATGATCACATGGAGACTTTATCGCTTTAATGCACTTTACATGAAAGTAAGTTGATTGCAATAGGTGAAGTTGGCTTAGCTGGTGGAATTCGCAAGGTCAGTGGTGTTAATCGCGGGCGAATGAATCAGTTAAGTAAGCGTTATAGGATTGATGAATGAGCTTTGTTCCAGATCTTGAAGAGATTCTTGGAACCTCATTGATTACCGATCCAGATATTACTGCATCATATTCAAAGGACCAGGCGCCTTTTGCGCCGTTCACGCCTGCAGCCGCGGTTCTATTGGCTCGCAGCAGCGAGGAAATATCAAAAGCATTGGTATTTTGCTCTGAGCGCAAAATCCCAGTTGTTACACGTGGCGCTGGGAGCGGTCTTTCAGGTGGCGCGAATGCAGATTCTCAATCTCTGGTTATCTCGTTAGAAAAAATGAATCAGATTCTTGAAATTGACCCGGCTAATCAATTCGCTCGGGTGCAAGCAGGTGTTTTTAATGCGGATCTCGACATCGCGGCAAAAGAGTTTGGGATGGCTTATCTTCCGGATCCAGCTAGTCGCGATTGGTCGACCCTAGGTGGAAATGTTGCAACCAACGCTGGTGGGATGTGCTGTGTCAAGTATGGAGTTACATCTCACCATGTACGTGCATTAACAGTTGTTTTGTCATCTGGTGAAATTATTGAGGTTGGAAAATCGACTAAGAAGTTTGTAACCACTTTAGATTTGATGCACTTGTTCATTGGTTCAGAAGGCACACTTGGTATCATTACAGAAATTACTTTAAACCTAGTCCCCCGCCCAAATTCTCCTGCAACTTTAATTGCAACCTTTCCAAATATCGTCCTTGCTGCTGCTGCATCTACTGAACTCTTAAAGTATCGTCCTTCAATGCTTGAAATCCTTGATCAAACTACTTTAAACGCTGTTGAACAATGGCACCCTCTCGGTTTTGAGGTAGCAGGTTCAATCTTGCTGATGCAACTCGATGAAAATTTTGAACTTGGTGATGCGGCGATAACAACCTGCGAATCCCTCGGAATGATTGATGGAATGTTCTCGACCGAGGCTAGTGATACTGCAGATTTAATTCGAGTGCGCAAACTGGCCTACCCTGCCCTTGAACGTTTAGGTGCGGCCCTTTTAGATGATGTCGCCCTTCCAGTAACTAAGATTGCCGAATTCGTAGAGCGAGTTGAAGCACTCGCGGTAAAACATGATCTAACAATTGGAATCTTTGGCCACGCCGGTGATGGAAATATGCACCCAACGATTGTCCATGACCATGGCGATATTGAGGGTGAAAAGCGGGCCATATTAGCGTTTTCTGAGATTGTAAGAATCGCTCAATCTCTTGGTGGGACCGCAAGCGGCGAGCATGGTATTGGATCAATTAAACGAAATCTAGTTTCAGATGAAATATCTCAAACTATTATCGATATCCAGCGGGGGGTTAAAAAATTACTTGACCCCTCTGGAATATTAAATCCGGGCAAAAAACTTCCCTAATGAAGTTTGGCGTGAAATTCCTTTATGTATGGCATTAGTAGCGCTTGAGTTGGGATTATCTCCAAATCAGTGTGAAGTCGATTAGTAAGCATTGTCATTGCACTTTCATGTGCCGGTGAGACTACAAGAGCAACTCCTGTAAATCCAGTATGACCATAAAAACGTGCGGCACACGTTCCGTAGGTGTCTGTCCAACTCATGAAGCCAAGATGGAAATCGATATCTACCCCATCTGCGGTGAAATACTCAAAGTGTTGAGAGTTTAGAAGCGAATCACAATAAACCAGTAGATCCTCGGTGTTAGAGAAAAGACCGGCGTGAGATGAAGCTCCTGCAAATAAGTGAAATGCGTTTCCATCATTAACTTCACCTGAGAGAATGTGTGTACGCCACCTATCAAAATCCTGAGCATTTTCAATAACAGGATATGGAAATTTACTTTCAACCATCGCCTTTTCGAATCGATCACCGCGCGATGTGGCTGCAACATTATCCATATCCTTAGCGGTTGCGAACTGCATGGAGCTCAACGGCAACTTACTAAGCACCAACTCGTCAATGCTTTCGATTAAGTTTTTCTCGGTAACTGTTGTTATGACTTTACCAAGTGTGATAAAACCTAAATCTGAATAGTGCCGTGCTTGATCGATACCATATCGAATTGGCGTTGTGGCAATTAACCCATGAACAGAATCAGGCTCACTTGCCAATATATACAACGGTTGCCATTCCAATAAACCAGCGCGGTGCTGGAGAAGATGGCGCAGGGTTATTGCCTGTTTTTCACTTGTTTTCCAGGTTGGTAGAAATTTTGAAACAAAGTCATCAACACCTAACAAACCTTCTTCAACTAACGCCATTACCGAGGAGGTCGTAGCAATAATCTTGGTTAGAGAGGCTAAATCAAAGTTAGTGCTCTGTTTCATCTCTAGAGGGTGGTTTAGATCCAATGAATTTCTATATCCATTTGCTGAAATCTCATGTGCTCCCGAGATAGATGTGCCAATAACCACTCCCGGAGAACTCATATCGTCACCATACTCTTGGCATAGCGAAAGCGAGTATTACTCGCCCACCATGGCGCATCTAAGTCATGACAATAATCTGCTCGATGTGCCCCAGCAATTAGAATTGCCGCTAGAACACTTTTGTCGCCCTCCATCATGGTTCCAATAGAAAAATCAACTTTCAATTCCTTAGCTCGAGCAATAATCTCAAGAGCTGGAGTGATTCCACCACTCTTTAGTAGCTTAATGTTAATTAAGTCTACGGAATTGAGTTCATGTAACACCTCTAAATCTGCAATTGTATGTAGCGCCTCATCTGCCATAATCTTTGTACTACATTTCTGACGTATTTGAGCCAATCCAATCTTATTCGTGGCGGCAATAGGCTGTTCTAAATATTCAATCTCCAAACCCAGTCTTTCAATTTCCTCCAAAAAAGCGATGCTCTCATCAACGCTCCAGGCTTGATTAGGATCGACGCGAATCCCAACCTCTGCTCCAGCGATATCTCGGATAAGTTGAATCTTATTTACTCTTGTCTTCATGTCTTCGCTTCCTAGTTTTATTTTGAATGTAGAAAACTCGGTGCGCGCCGCCAAAAGGGTGGGAATATCTGAAATCCCTGATAGTGGAATAGTCACATCACTTTTAACCTGAGTTACAAAACAACCTAATATCTCTTTCAGACTCTTTCCACTCACCACCGCCTGAAGTTCATATAGTGCCAAATCAACTGCTGATTTAGCACTAT
>ERZ1292640.3921-Hain-H43-02um-R1-3921-length-11457-cov-5_pt1 | contig 11457 bp, 13 predicted proteins | sample MGYA00564404_ERZ1292640 | MGnify/ENA primary metagenome ERZ1292640 (study PRJEB36523, sample SAMEA6512636) | groundwater metagenome | collected 2019-01-08 | study: AquaDiva: Metagenomics assemblies of 32 groundwater samples | reverse complement strand
CGGAACCGAATCCGAGAGAAGCATTTGAGAGATATCTGCCAGTAAGACCCGTAGCCGTATAGGCAACTTCTGTTGATGTGCCAACTGTAGATGTGGTGACGAGCCTGAACTCCAGAGTCGGCGTCTCGCCGAGAGCGGCGACCGCTGCATTAATATCAGTTACGCCGGGAAGGTCTACAATGAGCCAGTCTTCGGTGATACCAGAAAGTGCGCTCGCCCTCTCGGTTTGAACAAGCGGTTCGGCAACGCCGAAGAGATTCACTCGGCGCTCTATGACCCCCTGGAGGGCAGAGAGAGCGTCGTCCCGCTCGGAAGGAGGCGTTTCGCTCATATCGGCCTTATAGACAAGTTCTGTGCCTCCGGCGAGGTCCAAACCGAGCTTGAAGCGATAAGGACTCGTCGGGTCAGCCTGTGTGGACCAGACAAAATATGCAAGCAAAAGCCCCGCGATAAGGGCAATAATCGCAGATACCCGATACCGAGTCATGGGCGAATTATAGCCGAATTATTAAAAAAGCGAAGTCTTGCGGAATTGTTTATATGTTGCCTTGCGGAGAATCAAAACGACCCGGCGGTACTTCAATCCTTCCATTGTTTGCCACACTCGATACGCTTTCCTGACCAGCTAACTCTTGACTAATTAAGTCAGCGATTCTTGCATAATTAGAGTCTTGTCTGCATAGTTTTGCTACCTCAGCATTGCGTTGATCTGGAACAAGCTCAAAGTATTTCCGTCCCTCTGGATTCATTCTGTCGACCACCAAAAAGAGAGTTAAGTCTACTCCATTTGCAACGGCAATCACTCTTTTTGCATCAAGACTCATTCCGATATCTAACTCCATTCCATTTACATGCACGGTCCCAAACGGCTTCATAGCCCCGGTCAAAGGCGCTCGTTCTGTGTTTGGCATTTCGTGTGACATACAGATTGTGAATTACATTTTTATTATATCACTTGTTCATTGTCCGCTCCGCAAGGGCGACGGCGTTCTCGAAGAGCTTTGCGACCGCGAGAGGACCGACGCTACACCAGACAAACACCAACTACATAGGACAGTCCTATGTATCGATATCTGAAAACGAAATAAAGTCAGAATGGAAATCTTCGAAATCTTTTTTGTCTGAAAAATATTCTGGAAATTCACTTTTTGTGAGTAGGATACTTTCTTCCCTATTTGCGTCCATGTAAGAAAGATAGCTTGAGTGTTTGTATGTTGAAATGAATTTCTTTGCCTTAACCACATCCATGCTTCCACTCTCTTTCCATGTCGGCTCAATTAATTTAAGCGGATTGAGATGTATATATGCAAATAGATATTTTAAGTGTGTATCTTCCGATACATGCTGTGATCTATATCTGCCTTGAAACAATGGCCCAACGCGGTTGTGTCGTTTATTAAAATAAGATGAGTACCCGGTGCAGAGTTTCCGCATAAACATAGTTGTTCCACCTTCTGTAATTTCTTTCACGAGGATATGGAAGTGGTTCGGCATGAGTACCCATGCGGCAATCGCCACAAGCGGTTCTCCACGATCGATATCCTTTAGATCCTTCCTCTCAATATCGCGAAAGACAAAACTCTCCGGTCCATTCGCTATGTATAAAAGCCGTTCAAATCGTTTGTGATCTTCTTGTGTGAGAAAAATGTTTCTTTTCTCCACACCACGATTGTACAGATGATAGTACTCACCTTCTGAGATTACGTGCTTTCGTTCCATACCCTCCCATCTTAGCACACAAATACATAGGACAGTCCTATGTATTTCTTTGATGATTCACTTACCTATTGCACGCTCCGCGAGGGTGACAACATTCTCAAAGAGGCAAGCGACCGCAAGGGGACCGACGCCGCCGGGGACGGGGGTAAAAATACTGCACTTCGCGGCACAAGAGGGGTCGGCATCGCCGACGAGCGCGCCGTTTGATTCAGAGGTGCCGGCGTCGATGAGAACGACGCCAGTTTTAAGCATATCGGGCTTAATGAGATGCGGCGAACCGACACCCGATATCACAATGTCCGCGGTAGCAAGGGGAACCCTTGCTACCGCAAATTCTGCGGGGTCGGCAATAACGTTGACCTGCGCGCCCTGCCGCATAAGCCACGAAGCGACCGGCGAGCCGACCAAGAAGCCCGCGCCGATAACGACCGCCCGCTTCCCCGCTATTTCCACATTCCCAAATTCAAGAATCTTCCGTACGGCCCCTACCACAGGCGGCAGAAGCGCATCAGCGTCGCCACTTTCAAATTTTTTTCGCGCAGCAGACGAAAGCACGTCGGCATCTTTCTCAAGCGGAATTGCATCGCACACGGTTTTCGTATCAACGCCAGCAGGAAGCGGAAGTTGAACAACTATTGCATTCGCCTCTTCAGCAGCTTTTTTGATGCTATCCACAATTAGGTGCGACCGCATCATATCTTGGATACCCGTCATATCTACGCGACGGACTTCAAGCATGCAGCCAGCATCCGCCGCGCGTTTTTGTTTAATCGCGAGATAGGATTTTGTCACCGGTGTTTCGTTCGCGACAATCGCGAGCACGCGCGGCGAATGCGGCAACTTTTCCGCGCGCGCCTTCGCGCGCGCGAGCACTTCTCCCGCCATTTTTCGTCCATCAATAATCATGTTCCGGAGAATGAAACAAGCGCGCGGAGCGTCTTGGCCGCGATGGCGAGGTCCAGTCCGAAGGAACGGTACTTCAGGTAGTACAGATCAAAGGAGAGCTTGCGCCGCGTACGCGCCACATCCGCTCCCCCGCGCGGCGCATCGTAGTCGTGAATTTGCGCCCAACCGGAGAGGCCCGGGGCAATAAGATGCCGCATACGGTACTGCGGCAGCTCGCGTTCGTACACTTCTGCAATCTTCGGAAACTCGGGCCGCGGGCCGATAAAGGAGAGGTCGCCGACGAGTACGTTCCAGAGCTGGGGCAATTCGTCAATGCGTGATTTGCGCAAGAAACGGCCAACCGGCGTTATGCGATTCTGCTTCTGGAGTTCCGGGTCACCCTGATCGTTGAAAAGCATCGTACGCAACTTCAGGAGCCGGATGAGACGCCCGCCCTTCCCAGTGCGTTCCGGGCGGATGAACGGCGCGCCTCTCTCAATAAAGAGAGCAAGCGCGGCAATCGCGATGAACGGGATCGCGATGACTACCAGAATGAGTGCAAGCAGAATATCAAAGGCGCGTTTACTTCGGTCATAGAATATCCTACTTTGCGGTAGAGATTTCATGAGCGCACCCGAATCAATATATTCGAGCGGAACGCGGTCAAAAATCTCTTCATACAGCACAGCGGCATTCATAGCTATTGCGTCTCCAGTATATGAATCCATGGTGCCAACCCGGCCGACAAACCGAATCATGTACTTGCTATTGTTATTCACCTCTTCATACAGCTCGTCGGAGGCCGGACCGGAACCGACCAAGATAACCGGCACGCGATCACTTTCCGCTATTTCCTTATTCATTCTGTAGAAGCGCCAGCAACTTATGGCCACGACCGACACGATGAGATAGAGCGCGAGGATTGTTTTTGGCGCGATCATAAGCGGCAATATAAAAAAAAGAACAGCGGCAACAGAAGCCGTCGCTGCTTGCGCCCCGAGAATGCGTATGCCCATCACGCGCCGAATAGGCCGCGTCTGTTTCTCGTATAGGCCGGCGATATAGAAGACGAAGAGCGAAAGCAGAAACATCGGCAGGAACGGCACGAAGTTCTGCTCAAAGTAACCGAACGAGGGGATGGCGAGGTTACGTAAAAGAAGCGCGGCCCAAAGAGATGCGACCAACACGAGGAAATCCCCTATAAGCAGAATCGCCGTTTCGCGGCGGTCAAAAGCCATACGTATGGATACTATAACGTGAAAATATATTGTACAGTTGCTCCATGCTTCCTGCCAAAAAGAAAATCCTCTACATCATTACTAAATCCAACTGGGGCGGCGCCCAGCGGTATGTCTACGACCTCGCCACCGCCCTGCCGAAGGACCAATTTGACGTCAAGGTCGCGTTCGGACAACCGGGACTCCTCGCCGAAAAATTGGCTACGGCAGGCATAGCGACGCATCCGATAGCGGCGCTCCAGCGGGACATCTCGCTCGCGGCCGATGTTAAAAGCTTTTTTGAATTGTGGCGGCTCTTCAGCACAGAGAAGCCGGACGTCGTGCATCTTAATTCGTCCAAGGCCGCAGGGATCGGCGCACTCGCGGCGCGTCTCGCCGGCATACCGCGGATTGTCTTCACCGTCCACGGCTGGCCGTTTTGGGAAATTCGCAATCCTTTCAGCCGTGCGCTCATTTACTTCTTTTCATGGCTTACTGCTCTGCTGTCGCATCAAATAATCGTCATCTCCAACTACGACCTGCGCGTGGCGCAGAGGATGTTCTTTGTCGGGCACAAGACGGCTCGTATCTACAACGGCATCACCCCACCGGTGCTCGAGTCGGGGGAATCTATCCGCAACGCATTCCCTCACGGCGTGTGCATCACTGGCACCGTCGGTGAGCTCACGAGAAACAAAAATCAGATCTCGCTTATTGAACAAGCGCGCATTGACCACGATATGTATGTCGCTATTGTTGGCGAAGGCGAGGAACGACCAAAATTAGAGGAGAAAATAAAAAAATACGGTCTCGGGAACCGCGTGAAGCTCTTCGGCTTTATTCCCGCAAATGAAGCGCTGCTGGGTTTTGATGTGTTCGCTCTCCCTTCTCTTAAAGAAGGTCTGCCTTATGTTCTCCTTGAGGCTAAGGCAGCAAGCATTCCAATTGAAGCCAATCGTATCGGAGGTGTGAGTGAGATATTAGACGCTAAAGATATGAGTGAATTCTCGCTTGAGCAGATGGCGCTGAAAACTATTGCCCTGTACTTGGCTTAGCCATCCAGATATTCGTTCTGGCTTTGGCCGTCCTAATGCAATTGTTTTTTGCCGAAGTAGTAGCGCACTCCTCCGGTAAGAATAAGCACGATTGCTATGGTATCTATGGCAACGTAAGCCGACTGAAAGAATGCGCCTCCCCCTGCAAAGCGCAAAAATACAGCCACTAGTTCGAGCGCGACGCCGGACCAAAAATAACGTTTCGCGCTTTTCATAAATGCATCTCGGTCGGGGATAGGCCCCTCGGGAACCCCATAACGTCGTTTGTTTATAAATACCAACGATATTATAAGTAGTCCTACGGGCAGGCTGATTAGCGTATAAAGTATCTGGCCCGTGCAGAAATTCACATTCGCACCACTACATGAGTCGCCATTTAACCAAAGCGAGCCGAACATTATGAGTAGTGGCAAAAAAGCGACAATAACCCCTAGAAAAATCCAAAAAAATCTACTTTTAAGCATACCGTAAGTATAGCAGACCAAAAAAACCGCAAATGCTTTTGTGTAGACACTCTGTTGTGGTGCTAGCCGTCCAGATATTCGTTCGCGTCGAGGTCGCGTGAGGCGCCGCGGCCGCCTCATACAGGCAGATCATGTGGACATCGGAGGTCCACAAGACTATTCGAAGAAGCTGTTTTGATGCTCTTCTACTTCATCGTCCAGAGGATGACGACCTAAAATGACATCTTTCGCGAATTCGCGATATTCGACAGTAGAATAGATAGAAGAAAGAAATTCTTTTTCTACAATGGGTCGATCGAACTTACCAGTGTAATCCCCTAAACTCGCGTAAGGGTACAGACTTGCCCATTTGTATGCTTCGTCGAAATGACTAGACGCCCAATGATACCCCTTTGGATGCATATCAAAAGCATTTTTGACCTGTACATAAACGCTCACGTATCGAAAATAATCATCATCCGATATAGTTTTACTGCGATAGCCACCTTGGAAAAGTGAACCTCGTTCCTTATAGCGCTCATTGAATCGCTTCGTCATTCCTATGCCGAGACGTTGCATAAATCGCCCAATTCCTCCTTCCATTAATTCTTGTAAGAGCAGGTGAAAATGATTCCCAACGAGAGCAAACGCAGTAATATTCACAAATCGTTCTTGTTTAGGCCACGATTGAGGACGTACTAGAGAACGTTCAAGTTTTTCATCTTGTAAGTCTCGATACCAGTTTAGAGAAGCAAATTGATCATTGAAATGCGCAAGCATGAGTAGGAAACGGAACCGGTCATTTTCATCTCGTACGATTGGCAATCCGCGCGTGCCTCTTTGTACGACATGCACATATGAATCAACATCAAAGTCTTCCCTCCGCATATCTTGATATTTTACCTTGCCGAATTCTGTGGACCTCCGATGTCCACAATAGGCTAGCCGCCCAGGTATTCGTTCGCGGAAAGGTCGCGGGTGGCACCGCGCCCGTGGCGCGCGAGCGAGGTCACGATGCCGAGCAGGGCGAACTCCAGCACAAGATGCGACCCGCCCGAACTCATAAAGGGAATGGTCGTTCCGGTGACCGGCAAAAGCCCAAGATTAATGCTGACATGCAGTGCGAGGTGCGCGGAAAAGAGAATGAGGACGCCAAGTGTGAAGAAAGCGTCCACATTGGTCGCGGCCGCGCGCGCTATCTCTCCGAGCCGAACAAAGAGAAGCGCATATACTGCGAACAAGAGCATGACGCCGGCAAATCCCCATTCTTCGGCGAATGCGGCGAAGATGAAATCGGTCTGATACTCGGGCAGGAAGCGCAGCTTACTCTGCGTGCCGTAGCCGATGCCCTTCCCGAACAGTTCGCCTGAACCGACCGCGATCTTTGCCTGATAGGCGCTGTAGCCCGAACCGCGCATGTCGCTCGCCGGATTCACGAACGAGATAATGCGTGCGCGCTGGTAGGGCTTCAATCCTTCAAACCAAAACACTGACGCTGTTACGAGACCGATGAGACCGATGATCGCGAGATGCCTTTTAGAAATGCCTGACACGAGCATCATACCGAGCCATAACGTACCGAAAATGATGGCATTCCCCATATCCGGTTCTACAAGGATGAGCAGAAGGTAGGTAAAGGCGTAGGCGCCTGAAACAAGGATGTGGCGGACATCGCCGATCGCAATATGCCGCCGCGAAAGATACTTCGCGAGAAGTGCGATAAGGACCAGTTTCGCGAGATCCGCCGGCTGAAACGAAATGGGACCGAACGAGAACCACGCGCGCGCGCCCATCACCGGCTCCGCTACGAGCAAGAGGAGGGCGAGCAAAACAAAGGTGAGCGCGTAGAGCGCCACAACAACCGAGGTCCGGCGAATGAATCGCACGTCAAGCGTGGAAAGCACACCATAGACGCCGGCCGCGATCATAAGCCATACCAGTTGCCGCGGTGCGAGCGAAACATCTTGCCCGAATGTGCTCATCGTGAGGATGCCGACTAAAGCGAGTGCGAGCGCCGGAAGAAATAGCGTCCAATCACCGAACCGGGCGAAAAAATTCACCGGAATCTTAGTGAGAAAATTCACGGCAGAGGGACGACCGGCACGACCTCTATTGCGGTAGGTATGTCAGAAAACGCATTATTCCAGGTAAATGTCGCAGTTGCCTGCCCTTGTGCGGGAAGTACGGGCACTATGGTCTGCGACGCGGCGATGACCTCTCCTCTTTCGTCGTGCACAATGATTATCGTTCGCACATTGTAGAGCGTGGCGGTGCTTTGGTTCTCGAGAACCGCTTCAATGCGGGGCATCTCTGTCGTACCGCGAAGCGCTGTGATGGACACAAGCGGCACGATGCGCGAAGCGGCGAGCGGGGCAAACCACTGCGGCGCCGAGGGCGCGATGGTGAGGAACGCGCTCGCCACGGTCTGCTTCCCCGACGTGATATTGGGAACATAGATCGGTACGCTCGCGGCGGGAGGCAAATCAACAGTACCGGACACTTCCTGTATAAACGCTCGATCGGGGCCGTATAAGGTGATACGATACGGAACATTCTTCGCCGCCGCGGCAGTATTTTTATTCTCCACCGAAGCGATGACGTCCGTGCGTCCCGCGCCGTTCGGAAGCGCTTTGGTGAATAAGACAGTGGGCGGCTGCATCTGCTCCGTGCAGAGGTACGCACACGGCCCTCCGCAGTCCACTTCCTGTTCGCCCTGATTCTGCTTGCTGTCAGTGCACGATGGCTCTTCGTAAAAAGTCGCGATGCCCACGACTGCCAGAAACGCAATAATGATTGCGCCAATAATAAGCAGTATCATCATTCGTCTCCCCGCGGCCCAACTCATGTGGACAGTATACCAAAACCTCTGTCCTATTGATTGAACTTGAAAGTTGAGGCTATCTTGTCCAAGACAGATTGTGTATCTGGATTTAATCCGACCAACACAAGAGCAATGTCTTTTGATTGATAATAAATAATCCTCGAAGCTTTAGGTTCTGTAGTAAAACCATCGCCATATGGTAAAGCTTTATTAACTTGCTCTGTCTCCCATCCTGTATCCGATTTATAACTGTCTGATTGACGAGCTCTAAAGTCTAGTGAACCTATCTTTCCAACATAAAAATAATTCTCTGGGGTCGCGATTGGCCTCCCGCTAGCACTGCTACAGTCATCAGAAACTCTTACATGTTCGTAATCATTTAGTGAGTCCTTTTTGCAAACAGACCATCCCGGCGGATATTGAAAAGAAAAATCGACATCTACAAGGTCGCCGTAATATTGCGAGCTGGGTGTCGTCGTCGCGAATGCGAATGTTTTCCAATCTAACATTTGTTCCACAATGGGTTGATCTGTTTGTTTATTCTGCGCATACCAATACACCCCGCCGCCGAGCAGGAGGAGGGCGATGAGCGCGAGTAGGAGGGGCGCGATAAAGCCCTGGTGAGTGGTTTCCATACGGTGGATTATACCATAGTGTTACTCTTGTAAGCTGAAGTCCACAAGCGCTTTTTTTATTATGTCGTCGTCGGTCGAAAATCCGTCTTTGTATATGACCTGTTCCGAATAATCGATATCCTCAAAATAGGCGAGTTGTGTCCTAAAGATTTTCTCATTGAACTCGTTACCGAAAATTTCTATGCCTTTCGCCGTTATGTCAGAAACGGTGTGGTTCGCTTTTAGAATGAAAAATAAATCGACGTAGTCCTTCCATTTGGCGCGGCGGCCAAGCGCGAACGCTTTCATAGCGGCAAGGGTCAGGATATCCGGTATTTTTATGATGTTTTCGAACGATTCTGTGAAATCTATTTCGTATGGAAATTGAAAAAAGGTGAACCGTACGCCATCTATCACAAGCGTAAATTGTCCTGTTTCGTCTCGAATAACGGCGTCAATTTTTGAATCTTTCAAGATTTTCCTCCGGATTTTTTGATTTGCAAATTCATCATAGGTAAATAGGTCGTAATCGATAGATTCGCGGTGCCCGATGTGCAACGCGATGGCAGTACCGCCCACTAAGCCAAAACTATCAGAAAACAGCTTCACCACAGGCAAGAGCGTGACTTGTTCAGGCGATAAAATTTCTTTATGGTGCATACTTTTGAAAAAAGAGAGAAAAATAATGCGCTACTTTCGGATCATAATTAATTCGCGGACGATTGGTCTGCGCCCGGAAGATTTTTGCGACATCATGCATACCAAAAAGAGCGATGAGTTCTTTAACGTCATTCATATCGCCATAGTTCAAAATGCCTTCAACCACAGTCTCGGGCGAAAGGCCATCATAATTTCTCGTTGACCAAAACAGGTGCTTTTTTTTCTTTACAAAATCGCCGATAGTCATAGTCATGTTACATATTATACCATATTTACCCATATGCAGGATGAACAACCTTCGTTGCGCGGCCCAGCTCCTGCGAACAACAAAATCGCCGCGCAGGCAGCCTGCGCGGCGGAAAGAATGGTCGGGGTGGTTGGATTTGAACCAACGACCTCTCGCGGCGATCGTCTATGCGAGTGCTCTAGACCACTGAGCTACACCCACGAAAAGAACTTGTTTCGAGTACTCGGTTCTGGCGGTTAGCTACTGCAAATGAAGCGAAAGAAAGAGAGAGTCTGCTTTCGCTTTCTTGAAGCGAGTGAAGGGAGAAAGAAATTCGAGGCATTCCGATGTCGAAGAACTTTCTTACCCCCATCTGAAACGTGATTCGCGGAAATTCTCAGCAGAAAATTATCCGTGAGTGGCCCTTCCGCCAGACTAGCATTTAAACTATACGTCTCCAATGTTTAAAAGCTTTAATGTCAGCGGAGTTTAAATCAAACCACTCGCCATTCATTCTCTTATTTTCAAATCTCCGATGCCAGTAGGTTTCAATACCGCTTGGGTCATCTGTTTTTATGGAATGGACGAGATTCAGATTCTCAGGTAATTGGATTCTTAGTTCACTTCCTCGTCGTACTGTATCATTAGTTTTCCCGATTTTGTAATATTTGCCTGACTTAAAAAGATAGACCTCGCCTATGTTTTGAATGGAATTGCGATCTAAATTCTCCATCTCGTCATCTTTCTCAGAAATGGAATCAGGCAGTAGTTTTAAGATATCCTCGTAAGCTGGTTTAGATTTGCCATATGCCTTAACCGCTTCTACCAATCCCAGTTTGGAGCCGAATCTCTTCGTTATAGCTCGGTATGGGAAATCCGGAATATTTGATTTCTTCAAAAACAGTTCATGGGTAGTTGGAAACTTTTTCAACTCTCGCATTACTTCAATGACCTTTTCAACAAGAAAATCGCTAGAATAGAGGCGCGTCAAGGCGAGTCTGTTCGGCGCAAATCCAGCATCTTTAAGAGCATCGCTGAATCGAGCCCAATACTTATGCCACGCATGAGTTGTTATCCCGGTTGCCTTTTCGAAAGTGATCGCGCCCGGAGGTCTGCCGCTTATCCCGGCTGTACGTTTTATTTCTTCTAGAATCTCTTTCTTGCTTAAAGACATGTGAGATAGTATATCAAAACACCGCATTTGTGCGGCATTTTCGATTCAAATATTCGGTTCTGGTCATTGTGTACTTTGTGCTGGCGCCTACCTACTCTTCCCAACTGATGCGTTGAGTACCATCGGCGCAAGCGGGCTTAACTGCCGAGTTCGGAATGAGATCGGGTGTGACCCCACCGCCAAAGCACCAGCACAAAGCACACAATGATGATTCTGATGCATTCTAGCACGAGAAACAGGTATGTCACGCATCATTTCTTGCTAGAAATGTGCGCGACCCCGCCTCGCACCAGTGCTCCGGCCTTGCGGCGCTGCGCTCGCTCGCGCCTCACCCCCGCCGCCGAACCACCAGAACCGAACACTCGAATGAGTTCGGTGACACGAATATGCACCCTACTTCGCTCGCCTGCTGGCGAGCTTCGAAGGGCAAGAAAGTAAAAGTGTGAATTGAGCGTGCTATACAGAGTTCCGCACGAGAGACTGGACCTATTAGTACACCTCGGCTCCACGCCTCGCGGCGCTTCCACCTAGTGCCTATCAACCTAGTCATCTCCTAGGAGTCTCATAACGATTCCTAATCTTGGAGCGCGTTTCCCGCTTATATGCTTTCAGCGGTTATCGCAACCCGACATAGCTACCCAGC
>ERZ1292640.1070-Hain-H43-02um-R1-1070-length-22635-cov-44_pt1 | contig 11457 bp, 10 predicted proteins | sample MGYA00564404_ERZ1292640 | MGnify/ENA primary metagenome ERZ1292640 (study PRJEB36523, sample SAMEA6512636) | groundwater metagenome | collected 2019-01-08 | study: AquaDiva: Metagenomics assemblies of 32 groundwater samples | reverse complement strand
CGGCAAACAGCAGCGTAATCGCAAGCCTCTTCATCACAAACCTCCCTCTCGGCTGGTTGGAATTCTACTACGGACGAAGAGCGCTGGTCAATGCGAATCGTGCGCCCGCTACTGCACCGGGGTGCCGTAGGGGATCAGTGTCTTGACGCGCTCGGCGGCGTCCACGCGGGCGATTTTCCAGGCGCCGGCGACCTTCTCCAGATACATGTTCTGGGCCTCGTTGCGGTCCTGGTAGACGTATTCGACGCGCACCCGGACCTCGCGGTCGCTCAGCGGCTGCGGCTCGGTGATGGCCACGCCCTTGATCGGCGCGTTGAACTCGCGCAGGTACTGCGCGAAGCCGGCCTCGCTCTTCTCGGCCAGCGCGGCGCGGAGCGCGGCTTCCATCTGGCCGGTGTGGCCGGCCAGGTACTTCCGCACGTCGCCCTCGCGGGCGGCGTCGAGCATGCCGTAAATGGCGTCCTGCGGCGTGGGCTCGGCCCTGGGGCCGAACCGCGGCAGCAGCCCGGCCAGGCGCGGGCCGGTCTGGCGCAGGACCACCACCGCCAGCGTGGCGGCCACCACCGCCAGCGTGAGGATCTGCGCTTTGCGTTTCTGGCTCACTGCGGCTTGGCGCCCGCGGCCGGCTCGGCGCCCTTGCGGATGATAGTCAGATCCAGGTTGCCCTGCCGGTCCAGGATCAGCTTCCTGATGCGGGGCAGCACCTGCTCCATCGTCTCGAGGTAGAGGCGCCGGCCATTGACCTCGCTGGCCCGCTCGTACTCGGCGGCCACCTGCGTGAAGCGGGCGGCGTCGCCGAGCGCTTCATTGATCTTGCGCTGCCGGTAGGCCTGCGCCCCCTCCAGCATCTGTTGCGCTTCGCCGCGCGCCTTGGGGATCACATCGTTGGTGTAACCCTGGGCCTCGTTGACGATGCGGGCGGCGTCGGCCCGCGCGCTGGCCACGTCGCGGAAGGCGTCGGCGGCCTCCGGCGGCGGCGTCACGGTCTCAATGTTCACCGTCGAGATCATCACGCCGGAGCGGTACTCGTTCAGCCGGCTCTGCGCCGCAGCGCGGACCTCCTCCTGGATAGCGGCCTTCTCGGTGGTCAGCACCGCATCGACGTTGCGCCGGCTGACGCGCCGGGCCAGCTCAGCCTCAACCGCGGCGCCGGCCGTGCGGGCCACGTCCTGCGTCTGGAAGAGGTAATCGGCCGGAACATCCACGTAGTACTGCACCACCACGCGCATGTTGATGATGTTCTGGTCGCCGGTCAGGAACTGCGCGGCCAGTGGCTGCGTGCGCCCCAGCACTCCGTCGGAGACGTCGCCGCCCACCACCAGCCGCTGGAGCTGCTGCACCTTGAGCCTGGTCACCCGGTCGATTGGCCAGGGCAGCGAATAGTGGATGCCCGGCATCACCCGCGGCGCCACCACTTTGCCGAAGCGGGTCTCGACCGCCTGCTGGTCGGCGGGCACGATGTAGATGCCGCTCAGCACCCACAACACGACCACGGCCGCGAGGATGCGGCGTGCGGTCCACCACTTTGGCAGGCCACGGGCCTGCCCCACTTCGACCACGCTCACTGCGCGCCTCGCTCGCCCTGCATCATGATCTTCAGCAGCTCGGAATCGGAGCTGAGAATGACGGTCGTCTTGTCGTCGAAAATCTTCTTGTACGACTCCAGCGTGCGCAGCAGCTTGTAGAACCGCGGATTACGCGAGTAGGCCTGGCTGTAAGTTCGGGTGGACTCGGCGTCGCCCTCGCCACGCGTCTTTTCGGCCTCCTTGTAAGCCAGCGAAAGGATCTCTTCCTTCTGCCGGTCGGCGTCGGCGCGAATGCCCAGCGCCTGCTCCTCGCCCTCGGCCCGGTACTGCCGCGCGATGCGCTCGCGCTCGGCCCGCATCCGCGCGTAGACGCTCTGCTTGTTCTGCTCCGGCAGGTTCAGCCGCTTGATGCGCACGTCCACCACCTGGATGCCGTACTTGTCCAGCGCCGCCCGGTCGGTGGCCGCGGTCAGATTGTCGAGCACTTGCTGGGCCTGGAGTCTCTCGGCGCTGATGGAAACGATCGAGTCCAGGTCCTGGTGGCCGAGCGCGGCCGAGAGGCCGCTCCAGACGATATCGTGCAGCCTCATCTCGGCGGCCACCGCATCGCCGACCGTCTGGACGAACCGCTGCGGATCCTGGATGCTCCAGGCGACGTAGCTTTCGATCACCAGGTTCTTCTTGTCGCGGGTGAGGAACTCCGAAGGCCGCGGATTGTAGATGCGCAGCCGCCGGTCGAACTTGGTGGCCGACTGGAAGAACCACTTCACGTGCAGGCCGGCCTCGGTGACGGTGTAAAGGGGCCGGCCGAACTGCGTCACCAGGGCGAGCTCGGTCTCGCGCACGGAGAAGAACGTCAGCCACAAGAAAAGGACGAGAGCCAGCGCGCCGAGCGCGGGACGATACCTTCGGTCTAACTTCATCGCTCCTCCTCCCGGAAGGGGCTCTGGGGGGCAAAGCCGGTCGCCGCCGGCGGCGCCAGCAGGACGCCGTCCTCGAGCAGCATCAACTGGCGCCGGCCGCGGCCGGCATCGACGATCATCTTGCGCTTGCCGGGCAGGATCTGTTCCATGGTCTCCAGGTAGAGCCGCGTCTCGGTCGGTCCGGGCGCGGCGCGGAAGGCCCGCTCGGCCTGCTCGAAGCGGGCGGCGTCGCCGGACGCCCGCTGCTTCTTCCCGGTCGAGTAGCCGGCCGCGTTGGCCAGCCGCGCTTTGGCATTGCCCCGCGCCAGCGCCACCTGCTCGTTGCGGTAGCCTTCGGCCTCGTTGATCAACCGGTTCTTCTCCTCGAAAGCGCCGGCCACCTCGCGGAACGCGTCCACCACTTCGGTGGACGGGTGCACATCGAGCAGCTTGACGCGCAGCACCTCGACGCCGGCGCGATAACGATCCAGCCGCTGCTGGAGTTCCGCCCGCACCCTGTTCTCGATCGCCTGCCGGCCCACGGTGAAGACGTCGTCGAGCGGCGTCGCGGTCACCACCGACTGGAGCACCGATTCGGCCGCCGCCCGCACGGTGAGATCGCCGTCCAACTGCCGGTAGAGAAAATCGTCGGGCCGCACCGGCTGGTAGTGCACGGTGGCGTTGACCTCGATCATGTTCTGATCGCCGGAGAGCATCAGCGACTCCTCCGGCTTGCGCTGGAAGCGCCCGGCGCGGTGCTGGACGTTCCACTCGTAGGCGGCCGGCTCGAGGTCGGGGGTAGTGCGAGTGGAGCGGAACCCGATCTCGACCACCCGCACCCGCTGCGCCTGGATGAGCGTGAGCCGCTCGATGGGCCAGGGCAGCTTGTAGTGCAGGCCCGGCTGCTTGTACGGGAGCACCTTGCGGCCGAAGCGCTCTATCAGGCCGGTCTCCTCGGGCTTCAGCGTGTAGAAGCCGTTCAACGCGACGAGCGCGGCGGCCGTGATCAGCGCCGGGCGCGCGAGCTGGCGCCGCCGCACCACGATCGCGTTGAAGCCCGCCTTGGGGTCAACCGAAGCGGCCAGCCGCCGCGCCCCGCGCCACCACTCGCCAAGGCGCGTGGCCGGCAGCCGCTCCAGCCACCCGCGCCGGGCGCGTCGCTCCACCTTGAGCAGCCGCAGCGAGTTCAACATCACCAGCAGCGAAGCCAACTGGTGGGTAGCCGCGGCCCCGATCGGCCCCAGCTTGCCCAGCGCAGCCGCGCCCACCGCCAGCAGGTTGACCAGGCAGGCAAAGCCGATGATGTTCTGCCACGCGATCGTGACCGCGCGCCGGCTGACTTCGAACAGCTTCGGCAGCCTTTCGAGCGAACGCGGCAGGTAGACGACGTCGGCCGCCTCGGCGGTGATGTCGGCCGCCCCGGCCACGGCCACGCCCACGTGGGCGGCGGCCAGCGCCGGCGCGTCGTTGATGCCGTCGCCAACCATCGCTACCCTGCACCCGTGGGCGGCAAGCTGCCGCACGCGGTCGAGCTTCTGCTCCGGCAGCAGCTCGGCCTCGACGCTGGGAATGCCGATCTCGCGGGCGATGGCCTCGGCGGCGCGGCGGCGGTCGCCTGTGAGCATCACCTGCCGGGTGATCCCCAGGTGCTCGAGCTGATGTACGGCCGTCTTGATGCCCTCGCGGAGGCGGTCGCGCAACAGGATCGCCCCGGCCAGCCGGTGATCGCCGGCCACCAGCACGGCGGTGGCGCCGTGGCGGTCAGCTTCCTCGACCAGCGGCTCCATGCCGCGGATTCCGTGTTCGGCCAGGAAGGCGGCGCTGCCGGCGCGAATGGTGCGCCCGTCGAGGGTGCAGGCGGCGCCGCGCCCGGGCAGCACGTGGGCGTCCTCAGGCTCGGCGACGGCCAGCCCGCGCCGCCGCGCCTCCTCGACGATCACGCGCGCCAGCACGTGATCGGAGCCGCGCTCGGCGGCCGCCGCCAGCGCCAGCAGCTCGTCCTCGCCGCATTCCAGCGGAATCAGCTTGATGATCGCGAACTGCCCCTCGGTCACCGTGCCGGTCTTGTCGAAGACGACCGTGTCCACCTCGGAGGCCTGCTGGAGGATGCTCCCGCCGCGCACCAGGATGCCGCGGCGGGCCAGGCCGCCCATGGCCGCCACCATGGCCGCCGGGGTGGCCAGGATCAGCGCGCAGGGGCAGGCGACGATCAGCACCGACACCGTGCGCAGCCAGTCGCGGGTGAAGTAGAAGGTCAGCGCGCCGGCCAGCAGCAAGGCCGGCAGGAAGAACCGCGCGTAGCGGTCGGCCAGCCGCTCCACCGGCGCGCGCTTCTCTCTCGCCTGTTCGACAAGCTGGATGACGCGGGCGAGCGTCGTCTGGGAGCCGGCGCGGGTCACCCGCACGCGCAGGAAACCGTGGCCGTTCAGCGTGCCCGAGAAGACCTCGTCGCCGGCCTGCTTGTCGCGCGGCAGCGGCTCGCCGGTGATGGTGCTCTCGTCGATCGAGGAGGCGCCGTCGAGGATCACGCCGTCGGCGGCGATGCGCTCGCCGGCGCGCACCAGGATCAGGTCGCTCTCGACCAACGAGGCGGCGTCCACCTCGATCTCGAGGCCATCGCGCAGCACCCGCGCCCGCCGCGGCAGCTGCTCGACGAAGCGGTGGATGGCCGCCGCCGTGCGCCCGGCCGCGTAGCCCTCCAGGCCCTCGCCGATCAGCATGATGAACATCGCCTCGGCCGCCGCCAGGTACTCGCCGATCGCCAGCGCGGCTACCACCGCGATCGAGATGGCCACGTCCGCCGAGAGCTTCTTTTCCAGCAGCGCCGAGACCGAGTTGTAGAAGGTCCGGTAGCCCGCCAGCAGTGCGAGCGCCGCAGCGGTGTCGATGCCGGCGACGGTCTTGAAGACGCCGAGAAAGTTCGCGAGCAGCAGCACGCCGATGAAGCCGGCGAAGCCGAACTGCTTCAGCAGGTGGCGGCCCTCATCGTGAGCCGCCGGGGGAGGCAGATGCACATGCACGGCTGGTTGACCGAACAGGGATATTCTATCGACATTTGCCGGGCCACGGCGGGACGCGGCGCCCCAGCGTTTCCAGCAGCTCGCTGAGCCTCCGGAAATGCCCGTCGCTTTCCGCTCGCAGCCGGGCCACATCCGGGAAGGGGAAGTCGCGAAGGAACCTCTCCAGTCTGTCTTTGCTGAGCATCAGCCGCAGGAACCTGCCGGACCGGCCCCGCCCGAAGCAGGCGTCCTCCATTCGCAGGTTCTCCAGTAACAGCGTCGTTTTCTTCTCGCCGGCCAACGAGATGGCCGGAACGCCGTATCCCACGCACGCCATCCACGCATGCAGACGCGTGGTGACCATCAAGTCCAGCGAGGCCAGCACCTGAAGGTCCTGGCGGAGATCGTGGAACTGGTATGTCCGCGCGTTGCGTCCTCTTACCAGCACGCCGAGGCCACGGTAGGCTTTGACGCGCGCATTGGTGGTATCCAGCAGGACAAACTCGCAGTCCCTGCGCTTCCAGACGATCAGTTGCAGCCAGGCCGCCAGATGCAGCGCTTTCTGGCGGAGCAGATTGCTCGGGTAGACGTCGATGCCGATGCGCCGCCGGTCGGATCTCGTCCGCTCGGCCGGAAATTGCGTGGCTGTCTGCCAGACGACGTCGGGGAAGTAGTCGCCCGCGACGCGATGCCTTGCCAGCAGTGCGAGATCCTGGGGGTTCCGCACGCTCACGTAGGTCGCCGACTCCAGCAGGCGCTGCTTGTAGCGCGGCGTCAGCGGCGAGGGATAGGCGCCGGTCCCGCCCACGGACAACGCGCTGAGAGGAACACCCCGGCGCAGAGCGGCGCCGATGAGCGAATCGTATTCTTCCGCCACCCCCGGGTACAGCCGGCCATAGGTGCGGTCAGCCCAAGGAACCAGCAGCCCTCCGCCTCCCCAGACCAGAAGGTGGGCGTCGTCCAAAAGCTCGTCCGCCGTCCGAGCCGCCTCCAATCCGAACTCGCCGCTCAAGGAGGCGCAGAGCTTGTAGACGCGAACAGGAACGCGGATGCGCTTCAGAAACAGGCCGAAGAGCACGGCCGCCAGGTCGTCTCCGAAGTTGCCCCGTCCGTAAAACCCGGCCAGCGCCACCCGCGGTGGGTTCACGAGCCTTCCTCCGCTTCCCAGGAACCGGGAAACACCATTATGCTACTGGAGAAGCGGGCAAGCCCGCCGCAGCCGAAGGAACCAGATTGCGTTTTTCCGTCATCATCCCCACCTACAGCCGCCTGCGAGCGCTGCGCCAGTGTCTTGCTGCGTTGCGCGCGCAGGATTTCCCCGCGGCCGGCTACGAGGTGATTGTGGTGGATGACGCCAGCCCCTCGCCCGTCTCGCCGCTCGCGCCGGAGTTGGAGACCGGTCTCACTCTCACCCTCCTCCACACGCCTCACAACCAAGGGCCGGCGGCGGCGCGCAACCTCGGCGCGCAACATGCCCGCGGCCACTGGCTGGCGTTCACCGACGACGACTGTATCCCGGCGCCAGACTGGTTGAGCAGCCTCCGGCGAACCCTGGACAGCCATCCCGGCTGTGCCGTCGGAGGGCGGATACTCAACGGGAGGCCGCACGAGCTCGGGGCCGCGGCCAGCCAGGCCATCCTGGATGCCGTGTACCGCTACTCGAATCGCGATCCCAGCCATGCCCGTTTCTTCGCCACTCCGAACTTTGCCGTTTCGGCGAAGGTATTCCGGCAAGTGGGCGGCTTTCGCCCCGAGTTCCGAACTTCGGAAGACAGGGAGTTCTGCGCCCGGCTGGGGAAACACGGAACGCGTCTTTTCTATGCGCCCGACGCGGTGGTGGTTCACCACGCCACTGCCCGCTTTCTGGATTTCTGGAAGCGCCATTACCACTACGGAAGGGGCGCGTACCGCTTCCGCCGGCTTCAGGCTGCGGAGGTGGAGGAGAGAATCCGCCTGGAGCCTGCCTCCTTCTACTGGCGACTGCTTGGCGAGCCGTTCCGGCAGGGCATGGGCTTGCGCCCGCTTCTGGTGAGCGCCTGGATCGCCATCTCCCAGCTCGCCAGCCTCGCCGGCTTTCTGAACGAATGGCATCGCTCCCGCTAAGCCCGTCTTCGCACCCAGCCGGGATCGGACTCAATCCGGCCGGAGCGCATGCCCGTATAGGCTGCAACTGCTGCTCTCCCGCCCGGCGTACGGACAATTGCGGCAAAAGCTGAACTGCTCGGGGGCGGTGACGATGGCTTCCCGGATCGCCGCCGCCTGTTTACCGAACCAGATGCTCGCGAAGCTGTGTTGCCCGGAAAACACGCCATACGCGTGTAGCCCGTTGAAATCCTGCTCGCAGGCAACCACCGTCCCGTCGGCCAGCACGCTCGGGAAGGTAAAGGCGTGCTGGCAAACAAAGTCGTCGCGCCGCAGGCGTTGGCCGTTTTCGTAGTGATAGGCGCGCAGGAGCTTGGAGGCGGGAATCAGGCTGCGATGCGCTTCCTCGGACGAATCAATCACCGAGAGGCTTCGCACCGAGACCATGTCGAAACCGTGCTCCAGCGCGAACTGCTCCAGCCTCGGCAGCTCGTGTTCGTTGTGCTTCATGGCCATGAACCGGCAGTGCAGCACGGGCCGGGGGGCGCCGGTCCGCCGCTTCCACTCCGCCAGCGCCCGCACCCCTTCCAGCGCCGGCCGGAGCCTGGCCCCTTTCCGGTAGACCGCATTGGTCTGGTCGCAGAGGCCGTCAATGGCCACAATCAGGTAGGCCGGCGGCTGTTCCCGAAGCGCTTTCTGCACGCGCGGCTGATTCAGGATCTGCCCGTTTGTGGAAAGCAGGGAGGCCAGCGGATATCGGCTGGTGATGGCCAGGATCCGGTCCAGCCGGGGATGCAGCAGCGGCTCCCCCCAGGCCCAGAGGGACGCCGTCAGCAGGTAAGGCCCGACTTCCTTCATCAGCCGCTGGTACAGATCCACGTCCATCGCCTTGGCGCCGCGTTGGAGCTGGCCCGTCCCCACCGGGCATACCGGACACTCCAGATCGCAGTAGCTGGTCAACTCCACCTGCACATGCAGCGGCCAGCCCCAGGGAAGAAGGCGGCGGTAGCCCAGGTTCAGCCCCGCCCTCAGCAGGTTCAGCCTTTGGCGCCGGGACATGCCCCGCACCACGATGGGCATCCAATCGAAGAGAAATTCGTGCCGGCCGCGGACCGTCGCATCCCAAACGATCTTGGGCGCCCGTGCCAGGTATTCCCAGCGTTCCCTGCTCTTCAAGGATTCCCTCCGGTGAGAAATCAGCCGCTCCGACCGGCGTAGAACGTCTTCATCGCCTGGCATACGTACTCGATGTCGTCCGCGGAGAGCTCGGGATAAACCGGCAGCGCCAGGATCTCGGCCGCCAGCCTCTCGCTGACCGGAAAGTCGCCGCTCCGGTAGCCGAGGTGGGCGAAACACGGCTGCAAGTGCAACGGGAGCGGGTAGTAGACTTCCGTGCCGACGCCCTGCTGTGCCAGGTGCGCGCGCAGCTCATCGCGCCACGGGGCGCGGATGACGAACTGGTTGAAGACATGCCGCGTGGTGTGCGCGGCCGCCACCGGCGCCACCACCGGGACACCGAGCTCGGCCAGCCGCCGCTGGTAGAAGGCGGCGTTCCGCTGCCGGCCGTCGGTCCAGGCATCCAGATGCCGCAGCTTCACCCGCAGCACGGCCGCCTGAATCGCATCCAGGCGCGAGTTGAATCCGACCCACTCGTGGATGTACTTCTGATCGGCGCCGTGTACCCGCAGCGCGGCCAGGCGCTCGGTCAGCGCGGCGTCATTGGTCGTCAGCATGCCGCCGTCGCCGTAGCCGCTGAGGTTCTTGCTGGGGTAAAAGCTGAAGCAGGCGACGTCCCCCAGGCCGCCGGCGCGGCGACCCTTGTACTCGGCCCCGATCGACTGGGCGGCGTCCTCGATGACGTGGATGCCCCGTGGCCGCGCCAGCGCCAGCAGCGGGTCCATGTCGGCGCAAGCGCCGAACAGATGCACCGGGATGATCGCCCGGATCTTCGGGCGGGCCGCGAGAACCTCCTCCACCCGGGTCACGTCCATGTTGAAGGTGGCGGGATCGACATCCACGAAGACCGGGGTGGCGCCGGCGTGTACGATCGAACCGGCGGTGGCGAAGAACGTATAAGGCGTGGTCAGGACCTCGTCGCCGGGCCCGATGCCCAGCGCCACCAGCGCCAGCAACAGCGCATCGGAGCCGGAAGCGCAGCCCACGGCGAAGTCGGTCGAGCAATAGGCCGCGATCCCCCGCTCCAGCTCCTGCACCTCCCCGCCCAGGATGAACCGTTGCGAATCGACCACGCGCACGACGGCGGCCAGCGCTTGCTCGCGGATCTCCCGGTGCTGGGCGTTGAGGTCGAGGAGAGGAATGCGGCGTGGCACTACTTAGGGAGGAACTCTCGCAGGTGGGGGAGACTGGCCTGGGCGAACCGGACGGCCACGTCGGCGGCGGCCTGCTCCCGGTTGTCCAGCACCGGCGCCACCACGCGCACCAGGGCGGTATCGGTGCGGTTGTACCGGATGGCGTCGGCCACAAGCTGAAACTTGGCCGCGTATTCGCTGGCAATCACCCGGTCGCGGCTTTGATACCAGTACAGCACCACGCTCTTTGACTCCCCGAGCGCGACCAGGTAACGGTTCACCTTTACCGGCTCCGGGCGTCCCGGCGCCGTAAACTCCACCACCCCGGAGATGGACGGCACCCAGCCCGATCCCGGCAGGCAGTTTTTCGGCGAGTGCGGGCTCACTCCCGTGCGCTGCGACTTGAAGTAGGCGACGAACAGGTTGGCGACCAGGCCCTGCGCCGGGAGGGCGTAAGTGCGGGTCAGAGTGTCGTCGGCCCGGAGGACATCCTGGACCTCCTTCTCCACCACACCTTCCTCAACCATGCGCCAGCCCTCGATCTCGGTGGGGAATCCGAGCAGCGGCCGGTGCAGCGGCGGGGTCTCGGTGCGCGAGAAGCCGTAGAACACCGCCGCCTGGACCACCAGCACGGCGCTCAGCGCGAGCGCCCGTGGGCCGCGCAGGAAGGCGAAGAGGCGGTCAGGACTTGGCACGGGCATACGAGTAAACCTTGTTAAAAAGCTGGTGCGTCACCACTAGCATGACCAGGGCCAGCAGAAAAATCACCCACCCCTCGGCGAGGTGGAACAAGCCTTCGGCCCACTCCTTGTTGTATTCGGCCAGGATGCCGCTCACCGTCACCCGGAGAGAATTGGCCACGATGGCGATCGGCACGGCGGCCACCAGCAGCGCGCCGCGCATCCACAGCTTCCGCTCGAAAAGGTAGCCGTAAACCAGCGACAGGAACGTCAGCGACAGCAGCGAGCGGATGCCGCTGCAAGCCTCGGCCACCGACAGCCGCTGGCTGGCCAGCTCCAGAATGTTCCCCTCGCGCAGCACCGGAAAGCCCAACAGGTTCAGCGACACCTCGGCCACTCTGCTGGCCAGCAACTGCAACGGGAGCGTGAGCTGGTTGAAGATGATCGCCGGCAGCGGGACCATGAAGAACAGCAGGGCCAGCGGGAAGGCCAGTTGGCGCACCACTCGCGTGCCGCCCAGCAGCAGCACCGCGCCGATGATCGAAATCACAAAGGCGGTGCGCGCTAAGAACAGCTCGGCGCCCAACGTGGCGATGACCAGTTGCAGCGCCCCGTAGCCGACCACCGCCAGGCCCCACCAGTTGCCGGATACCGGCTCGGCCAGCACCTCCTGCCGCTTGCCCCAGATCATGTAGGCGGCCACCAGTGGCACGAAGATCCCGTGGCCCATGTCGGGATCGTCCATCCACTGGCGGAACATGCGGACCAGCACCGGAGCGTAGGAGACGACCAGCAAAGCGCCGAACCACGCGATGGCCGGCCAGGGGAACCGGCTGAGAGGGCTCCCGGCCACCTGGTTCGGTGTTGAGATGTCAGGCGCAGCCATTCGATATTCCAGTAAAGCACAGGCGGCTAGGGGCCAGCAATTCGGTAATTCGGTGACAGGCTACGCTTTCACC
>ERZ1292640.3918-Hain-H43-02um-R1-3918-length-11464-cov-10_pt1 | contig 11464 bp, 7 predicted proteins | sample MGYA00564404_ERZ1292640 | MGnify/ENA primary metagenome ERZ1292640 (study PRJEB36523, sample SAMEA6512636) | groundwater metagenome | collected 2019-01-08 | study: AquaDiva: Metagenomics assemblies of 32 groundwater samples | reverse complement strand
GTCCTGACCTTCGCCACGATCCCCAACATCCTGGCGAACGGCGGTGCCTGGCATGGTTCGCTTGGCACGGAAGGGTCGCGCGGGACGATGGCTCTCCAGCTTGGCGGCCGAGTGAAGCAGCCGGGGTTGGTGGAAATTCCTTTCGGTATGACCTTGCGCCAGGCCCTGGAGCAATTCGGCGGCGGTATGGCGCCTGGGTCGCGGTTCAAAGCCGTGCAGGTCGGGGGCCCCTTGGGGAGTCTGTTTCCGGAATCGCAACTCGATATTCCCATTTGCTATGACGCCTTCGCCAAGGCCGGAGCGATTCTCGGGCATGGGGGCATCGTGGTCTACGATGACGAAACGAACATGGTTGAGCTGGCGCGGCACTTCATGGCCTTCACGGCGGACGAGTCGTGTGGCAAATGTACGCCCTGCCGGGTCGGGTCGGTGCGGGGTCGAGAAATTCTTGAACGGATTCAGAGTGGCCAGGGAACAGAGGCGGACCTCGTTCTCCTGTCAGACCTCGGTGAGACGATGATGAGCGCCAGTCTCTGTGCCTTGGGAGGGCGAGCGCCTTACCCGGTGCTGACGGCAATCGAGCATTTTGGAAACGAATTTAGAGGGAAGCTGTCAGCCATCAGCCGTCAGCAGTGAGCTGATCGCTGAGAGCTGATTACTGAGGGCTATGAATATCATCATCAACGGTAAGAAGGTGTTTGCCGAGCCGGACGACACGGTCTACCAGGCCGCCAAGAAAGCCGGGATCTCTATCCCGAGCCTCTGCGCGTCCGATCACCTGAACCCGTTCGGGTCCTGCCGCCTGTGTCTCTGTGAAGTTGAAGGGCAGAGCGGGACTCCTGCGACTTGTACGATGCCGGCGCGAGAAGGACTCGTCGTGCGGACTGACACAGAACGGCTCCAACGGCTACGGCGCAACATCGTCGAGCTGTATCTTTCTGAACAGCCTGCTACCGGTCCCCTGCCGGAGGAACTGCAGCGTCTGGCTGCTTCTCATGGAATCCGTTCCATGCGCTATCAGAATCCAGCGCGCCGTCAGGCCTATCGCGACGATTCGAATCCGTTCTTCACGTTCGATAACGTTGCCTGCGTGTCCTGTGCCCGTTGCGTGCGGGCCTGCGATGAAATTCAGGGCACCTTCGCCTTGACGATGTTTGGTCGGGGCTTTGAGTCCAGACCGGCTGCGGGAGCCGGTTCTGTCATGGGTGAAGCGGCGGCGTTCGCCACATCCAACTGCGTCTCTTGTGGCGCCTGCGTGAAGGAATGTCCGACCGGTGCTCTGACCGAGAAGCGGCTGCTGGAGCAGGGGGCGCCGACCGGAACCGTCCGCACGACCTGCGCCTATTGCGGCGTGGGCTGTGCCTTTGACGCTGGGGTGCGGGACGGTCGCGTGGTGACGATGATGCCGGCAGACGACGGGCCGTCGAATCAGGGCCATGCCTGCATGAAGGGACGGTTCGGCTGGACCTATCATGATGCGCCGGATCGGCTGCGCGTGCCGCTGCTGCGCCACGGCAACGAGTGGGAAGAGATCTCCTGGGACGATGCTTTGGATCGGATCGCGCAGGAATTTACGCGCATCAAGACCGATCATGGGCCTGATGCCCTCGCGACTATTTCATCCAGCCGCGGTACGAACGAAGAAAATTATCTGTTCAGCAAGTTTATGCGTTGCGTGATCGGCACCAACCACATCGACAACTGCGCCCGCGTCTGTCACAGCGCGACCGTCACCGGCATGATGGAAACGCTGGGCGCTTCCGCTGCGACCAATTCCATTCAGGATTTCGATTTGGCCCGCCTGATTCTGGTGGTGGGGGCGAATCCAACTGAGTCCCATCCGGTGGTCGGGGCCCGGATCAAGCAGGCGCAACGGCGAGGGGTGCCCGTGATCGTGATCGACCCCAGGCGCACGGAGCTGGCGAGGCTGGCCGATCTACATTTGCAACTGCGGCCCGGCACCAACGTCGCCTTGCTCAATGCCATGGGCCATGTCCTGGTCAAGGAAGGGCTTCTCGATCGGACTTTCATTGCGGCCAGGACCGAAGGACTTGAGGATTGGCTCAAGACGGTCTCGGATTGCACGCCGGAAGCAGCTGAAGTCATCACCGGCGTGCCGGCTCACCTCATCTACCAAGCAGCCAGGCGTTATGGGAGTAGCGGCGGGTCGCTCTGCTGCCATGGTCTCGGTGTATCGGAACATCGCTGGGGGAGTCACGGGGTCATCGCGCTCTGCAACCTGGCCTTGGCCACAGGTAACATCGGAAAGCCCGGCACCGGCATCAATCCCCTGCGTGGGCAAAACAATGTGCAGGGGGCTTCGGACATGGGCTGTCTGCCGACCTACTTTGCCGGCTACCAGAGTCTGGACGATCCAAAGCTGGCAGCGCTGCATCAGACGGTCACAGGCCGTCCCTTGCCCACGAAGCGCGGCATGAAAACGCCGGACATGTGGGACGCGGCGATTGCTGGCCGGCTCAAGGGACTCTGGATCATCGGCTACGATGTCGCGCAGACCGACCCGAATTTGAAGAAGGTGCATGAGGCCTTGAAGCAGGTGGAGTTTCTGGTCGTCCAAGATTTGTTTCTCTGCGAGACCGCGAAGTTCGCCCATTTGGTGTTGCCTGGCGCCTCGTTCCTGGAAAAGGACGGCACCTTTACCAATCTTGAACGGCGCATTCAGCGTATCAGGAAAGCGGTGGAGCCGCCTCATGGGATCCTTCCTGATTGGCGCGTGGTCTGCAAGGTGTCCACCCGGATGGGCTATCCCATGCCTTACCGACATCCCTCGGAGATCATGGACGAGATTGCGACATTGACGCCCATGTTCGCCGGGGTGTCCTATGACCGGCTGGACCAGCATGAGGGTTTGCAGTGGCCTGTGCCGGCTGCTTCGCATAAGGGCACGTCGCTGATGCATCAAGAGACCTTCCCGAAGGGAAAGGCGCACTTCGTCGCGGTCGAGTATCTGCCGCCCGGTGAAGCCGCGAGCAAGGACTACCCCTTTATCCTGACCACGGGCCGCATTCTCCAACATTACAACTGCGGGGCTCAGACCAGGCGGACGGATATTTTGGACCTGGTCGATACGGACGTGCTGGAAATGCATCCGACCGATATGAAGGCGCTGCGCCTGGACGACGGGGCGCTCGTTCGTCTGATGAGTGCCCGTGGCGAGGCCCTGCTTCCCGCCGTGGGGAGTGAGCGGGTGTTGCCGGGACATCTCTTCACCAGCTTTCACTTCCCTGCTTCAACGGTGAACGAATTGCTCTCGTCGAGCGCGGATGAAAGCTCGAAGTGCCCTGAGTACAAGGTCTCCGCCGTGCGAGTGGAGCCGGTGGAACGGGAAGAACTCGATCCGGAAGATGAAGCGGAACTGCGGCAGATGCATCGCCAACTGATCCTGTGAGGAACCAATGGAGCAGCCGACCCCCCCGATATTGACGCTCGATGCCTACGCCCCGGCTCAGATCGCAGAGCGTGTCTGCAAGATCGGGTTGGCGAAAGTCACGACGTCGGTGCCGACGACGATTGCGCTGGCCCTCCTGGCAGGAGCGTTTATCTCGCTGGGCGCGCTGTTTTACACGGTGACCGTGACGACCGGGAACGATGTTGCGGTCCCATTTGGGCTCCTCCGACTCGCGGGGGGTCTGACGTTCAGCTTGGGCCTTGTGCTGGTGGTCGTGGGCGGGGCGGAACTCTTTACCGGAAACAACCTCATTGCCATGGCCTGGGCTGTCGGCTGTGTCCGGACGAGCCAGGTGGTCAAGAATTGGTTGTGGGTCTATATCGGCAACTTTCTCGGTGCAGTCGGCACCGCTGCCCTTGTGCTGCTGGCTGGTGTGCAGGGGCTCGGAGGTGGAGCCGTCGGGGAGACGATGGTCCAGATCGCGCGCAACAAGATCGCACTCGATCCGGTCTCGGCGGTGGCCCGTGGCATCCTCTGTAACGTGCTGGTCTGTCTGGCGGTCTGGCTCTGCATGGGAGCGAGATCCGTCACGGACAAGATCCTCGCGATTATTCTCCCTATCAGCGCCTTCGTGGCCTGCGGATTCGAACATTCCGTCGCCAATATGTATTTCCTTCCAATCGGCATCGTGCTGGCAGCCGGCGGCCCAGCTCCCCTTTCAATTCTCGGAGCCGTGAGCAATCTTGCGCTGGTGACGATCGGGAACATCTTTGGCGGGACGATTCTGGTGGCCCTGGTCTATTGGTTTATCTATCTTCGCGCGGAAGGCGAGGGGCCGGCCGTTGGCTAAGGGCGACCCCTCTCATGGAGGCGCAGCATGGTTGGCAACACGAACAAGCAAGAGTCCAAAATCACGGTGAGTGTGATCAAGGCAGACATCGGCGGGTGGGTCGGTCACTCGGCGATCCATCCGGCGTTGATCGAGAACGCCAACGGGAAGCTCGCGACGGCCAAAACTAGCGGGATGCCAATCGGATCGCGGATGTGCTGCGTCTGCATGGCCCCTTCGAGCCGCACCGGTTGCCTCTCGAGGAGATGGAGTATACAACCATGCCGGAGATTATGAAGAAATTGGAAGGCCGCTGGGCCAAATTTTAGCAGGCTGTTGAAAAAGGCCGCCAGCATCGTTCTCGCGCCGTTCAGACCCTCAACGTACCCCTGAGGGTACGCCTCGGGCCTTCACTCGCTGCGGCCTTGCTGGACGGCCATTTTGAACAGCCTGCGAGTCTTGGTTGCAGCCTGTGATTGCACCATGGTGTCTGTGTGGACTTCACGGGGTTTCGTAACAGCTTTTCAGGGGAAACAGATGACGTTGGAGAGAACGACCGTTGGAATACTGGTCGGGGGCGGGCCGGCGCCCGGTATCAATAGCGTGATTAGCGCGGTGACGATCCGCAGTATTCTTGGCGGCTGCGACGTCGTCGGGATCATCGATGGATTTAAGTGGCTCATGGAGGGAAGCACGGGGCAGGTGCGTCCCCTCTCGATCGAACAAGTCAGTCGCATCCATTTTCGCGGCGGGTCCTATCTGGGCACGTCGCGGGCAAATCCGACCAAGAAGGCCGAGTCGATGGCCAACGTCTTGTCTGCCTTGCAGAGGCTGGGGATCACGAAGCTCGTGACCATCGGCGGGGACGATACGGCCTTTTCATCGCTTAAACTGGAAGAGCTGGCGGCAGGGCGTGTCCAGATTGTGCATGTGCCGAAGACCATCGACAACGATCTGGATCTTCCCGCCGACATCCCGACGTTCGGTTTTCAGACGGCCCGGCATGTGGCAGTCGAGATCGTCAAAAATCTTATGGTGGACGCCCATAGCACGTCGCGCTGGTACCTCGTCGTCACGATGGGGCGCAAGGCGGGCCATCTGGCGCTTGGAATCGGCAAGGCAGCCGGCGCGACCCTCACCCTCATTCCCGAAGAATTTCGCGAGAGGCCGGTGAAGCTCCAGTATTTGGTGGATCTTGTGATCGGCGCGATGATCAAACGCCTCAGTGGAGGCCGCTCCGACGGAGTGATCGTGTTGGCCGAAGGGCTGATCGAGATTCTGGATCCGCAAGACCTGGGCGGCTTGGAGCATGTCGAGCGGGATGAGCATGGGCACTTGCGCTTATCGGAAGTGGACCTCGGCGATGTGCTCCGGCGTGAAGTGACGAAAGGCCTGAAGGCGTTGGGCCTGTCCGTGACGGTCGTAGCCAAGAATGTGGGCTATGAGTTACGCTGTGCGGACCCGATCCCGTTCGATATGGAATACACTCGCGATCTCGGCTATTGTGCAGCCCAGTTCCTGCTCGAGGGAGGCACGGCGGCCATGGTGTCGATCCAGAACGGGCGGTTTGTGTCGATTCCCTTCAACCAGATGGTAGATTCCGTCAGCGGCAGGGCGAAAGTGCGGATGGTGGACGTCGCGGCGCAGTCGTATCAGATTGCGCGCCAGTATATGATCCGCCTGTCCGAGGAGGACTTTAACGATCCGGCGGCGCTGGGCCGCTGCGCAGCCCTCGCGGGTCTGTCGCCGGAAGATTTTCAACGGCGGTTTCGCCTGCCGATGTGAACGTGACCGCAACTCAATCGAAAGGATGCGTAACATGAATGTGTTGGTGGCGACGGATGGATCGAAATATGGACGATGGGCGCTGAACTGGGTAGCCAAACTGCCGCTTGTCGAGCCGGCAAAGGTCACGGCCTTGCATGTGCTCGACACCGCTTCTCTCCGCGCGCCGTTTCTGTCGCAGCCGGTGATGGCGGGGACCGAACGGTACATCCACGAAGAAATCCAGCGCATGGAAGCGCACTCGGTTAAAGCTCTCAAGGATGCCAAGCAGCAGTTGGCTTCGCTGAAGCTCAAGGGCACGGCCCGCAAGGAGCAGGGGGCCGTTGCCTCGACGATTTTGAAGCGAGCGCCTAAACGGGACGGACTGTTGGTGGTGGGCAGTCAGGGCCTTGATGCGCTCGATCGCTTCATGCTCGGCAGTGTCTCGACGGCGCTCATTCACCATGCGACCTGCCCCGTGCTTGTTGTCAAGGGCGAGGCGGCGCCGGTGCAGCGGATCACCTTGGCGACCGACGGGTCCTCCGCATCGGCTAAGGCGTTGGAGTTTCTGGTGAACAAATTTCAAGCGGATCGTTCGTCCGGCAAGGGCGGGCCGATCCACGTGAGCGTCATCCATGTGATGCCCTTCATCAAGTACCCGGAGCTGAAGGCAGCAGGGCATAAGCTGGTCGAGCGGAGCGTGCGGAAGCTGGTCAAGGCTGGATTTACGGCCGAGCCTGTCTATCAGCTTGGGAAACCGGCCGAGGAGATCATGAAGGTGGCCTCCAAGCACCAGTCCGACCTGATCGTGGTGGGAGCCAAAGGGCTGGGGGCCGTCGCGCGTTTTCTGCTGGGCAGCGTCTCGACTAGAGTCGTCCAGCACAGCTCCTGCTCGGTTCTCGTGGTGAGATAGCCTTCTGATTACCGTGGGCGACGGACTGGGGATGTGGGCGTTGTTTCCGGTGGGTGGGTGTCAGACATGAGCCCCCAAGAAGCCATTGCTCCGTCTCCAGCCTCTGCCCACGCTCATGTGCCCTGGCACCTCCTCTCGCCCAGTGACGTCGCGACACATCTGTCGGTCGATCCAGACGCCGGTCTCACCAGTGAGGAGGCCGCGCGCCGGATCATCCACTATGGTCTGAACGAGATCCGTGAGCGCCCACCGCGCCAACTCTGGCGCATGTTCCTCGATCAATTCACCGACTTCATGATCCTCGTCTTGATCGGGGCTGCGATTATTTCAGGAATCGTCGGCGAGCCACCCGATGCGATTGCTATCGTCGTGATCGTCCTGCTCAACGGGGCGATCGGTTTTATCCAGGAGTATCGGGCTGAGCGGGCGGTCGCGGCGTTGAAGTTGCTCGCGGCCTCCACGGCGCGAGTACGGCGGGGCGGCCAGGTGACGGAGATCTCAGCCCTGCAGTTGGTGCCGGGCGATGTCGTGTTGCTGGAGGCGGGCAATGTGATGCCGGCCGATCTGCGCCTGATCGAGGCCGTCCAGCTGAAAGTGGATGAATCGCCGCTGACCGGCGAGTCGGTCCCGGTTGAGAAACGCATGACCCAGTTGCATGAGGCTGAGGCGCCGCTCGGCGACCGGGTGAACCTTGCGTACAAGGGAACCAGCGTGACCTATGGCCGAGGCGTCGGCTTGGTGGTCGCGACCGGCATGCAGACCGAATTGGGCAGAATCGCCTCGATGCTGGGGAACGAAGAGGGCGTGAAGACCCCGCTTCAGAAGCGGCTCGCGTTGTTCGGACAGCGTCTGGCCCTGGCGGCCTTGGCGATCTGTGCCATTGTGTTTGCCGTCGGGGTGTTGCGTGGTGAATCGGTCGTGTTGATGTTTCTGACGGCCGTGAGTCTGGCGGTCGCGGCGATCCCGGAAGCGCTCCCTGCCGTGGTGACCGTGTCATTGGCCTTAGGCGCCCGTCGGCTGGTGAAGAAACAGGCGCTGATTCGCCGATTGACGGCGGTGGAGACGCTGGGGTCCGTCACCTACATCTGTTCGGATAAGACCGGCACCCTCACACAGAACAAGATGCGAGTGGAGCAACTTGTGGTGGGTGGCCAGCCGGAGAGTGGCGCCTCGAACCAGAAGGAGTCCTGGCGTTGGCTGATGAAGGCCCTGGCGCTCAGCAACGACGCGGCCAGGCAGAAGGATGGCCGGGTGATCGGCGATCCGACGGAGGTCGCGCTTTTTCAGGAAGCGGAAGCCAGAGGCTATGGGAAAGCTGAACTGCTGACACAATCGCCGCGGCTGGCGGAACTGCCGTTCGATTCAGATCGCAAATGCATGACGACCTTGCACAGGGATGGTTCTGGGATCGTGGCCTTTACCAAGGGAGCGCCCGAGCAGGTTGTGGCCTCGTGTGATGGGCAGTTAGCCGGCGATGTCCGGATTTCACTCAATCCGGTCGAGATGTTAGATCGAGCTGACCGGATGGCCGCGGATGGGTTGCGCGTGTTGGCCGTGGCCTATCGGACCTGGCCTGATCTTCCTGCAGAGCTCACCCCTGACAAGGTCGAGCGAGGGCTGACATTTCTCGGCCTGGTCGGTTTGATGGACCCGCCGAGAGAAGAAGCGCGAGCGGCGGTGGCTCTCTGCCAATCGGCCGGCATTACGCCGGTGATGATTACCGGGGATCATCCTGCGACCGCCCGCGCGATTGCGCTGCGTCTCGGCATCATCGAGAACCACGATGCGGTGATGACGGGGCAGGAACTGGCAAAGTTGCCGCTGGATGAGTACGAGGAAAAAGTGGAGGGGATCAGGGTCTATGCGCGGGTGTCGCCGGAGCAGAAGATCACGATCGTGAAGGGGTTGCAAGATAAGGGCGAATTCGTCGCGATGACCGGCGACGGCGTGAACGATGCCCCGGCGCTGAGCAGGGCCGACATCGGCATCGCGATGGGACTGACCGGCACCGATGTGGCGCGCGAAGCGTCCCATATGATTTTGCTCGACGACAACTTTGCCACGATCGTGACGGCGGTGGGGGAAGGGCGGCGCATTTTCGACAATATCCGCAAGTTCATCAAGTATGCGCTGTCGTGTAATACGGCCGAAATCTGGACCATCTTTCTGGCGCCATTTCTGGGAATGCCGATCCCTTTACTGCCGATTCATATTTTATGGATCAACCTCGTCACGGATGGATTGCCGGGATTGGCGCTGGCGGTGGAGCCGGAGGAAAAGGGCCTGATGCAGCGGCCACCCAGGCCGCCGCGCGAGAGTATCTTCGCGGACGGGATGTGGCAGGGCATCGTCTGGGTGGGTCTGCTCATGGGCGGCGTGACACTCGTCACCCAGGCCTGGGCTTATCGCACGGGCCACGCGCATTGGCAGACGATGGTTTTTACCGTCTTAACGCTGTCGCAGCTTGGCAACGTGCTCGCACTTCGATCCGAGCGCGCCTCGTTCTTCCAGCTCGGCCCCTGGACCAATCTTCCCCTCCTTGGCGCGGTGGGGCTGACCGTTGCGCTGCAAATGGCGACCATCTATATTCCGGTCTTGAATCCGATCTTTAAGACTGAGCCGCTCGATATCGAGGAGCTGCTCCTGTGTCTGGCGCTCTCGTCGATCGTGTTCATCGCGGTAGAAACCGAGAAGTGGTGCATTCGGCAAGGCTGGTTGCGCTGGTCGTCATGAATTCATCGGGAGAATCCCTTGTGAGAGAAGACCCCGTAGCCCCGGCGCTGTCGCGGCGGACTTTGCTAGGGCGAATCATCCAGGGGCTGGGCCTGACGCTTGCGCTGGGCCCTGCGATCCCTTTCGTCCAGGCCAGGGAACGGGCTGCCGAGAGTGACGAGACCGGCCGTTTGATTGTGCGGGTGGCGCGGCCATTGGATGCGGAAACGCCGGTGCAAGAGTTTGTGTCCTATCTCACGCCGAACTCCCGCTTCTTCGTTCGCAGCCACTTCGGCCCCCCTCCGCAAGAACAGCTTTCCGAGGAACATTGGCAGTTGCGTGTGACCGGTCTGGTCGATCGACCGTTGACCCTCACGCTGCACGATCTGAAACAATTCGAAGCCATCACCATCACCGCTGTCGTGCAATGTAGCGGGAACGGCCGGGCGTCGTACCGGCCGAAAGTGCCTGGCGTGCAATGGGAGCGGGGCGCGGTCGGCAATGCGCGCTGGACCGGGGTTCGATTGAGAGATGTTCTGGCAAAGGCAGGCCTCCAGACGAACGGTCTGCATGTGCAGTTTCAAGGGGCGGACCGTCCAGTCGCGGCGACGGTTCCGCTTTTCGTGCGTAGCATCCCGATCGAGAAGGCGTTGCACCAAGATACGATTTTGGCCTATGAGATGAACGGACGTTCCTTGCCGCTGCTGCATGGGGCGCCGTTACGGGTCGTCACCTCTGGATGGATGGCGGATTCCTGCATCAAGTGGCTCACCGACATCACTGTGCAGCAGGACGAAGCCCAGGGTTACTACATGCAAACTGCCTATCGCTATCCCATGAGACCGGTTACACCAGGCGAAGTCATCGTATCTAGCGATCTCAAGCCGGTGGAAGCGATGGTCGTGAAGTCGCTGATTGCACAGCCGCGCGAGGGGGCGTCGCTTGTGCCTGGTCCCGTCACGGTTCAAGGTGTGGCTTGGACCGGCGAAGGCAGGATTGTGCGCGTCGAGGTTTCGCTCGACGAGGGCCGCACCTGGGAGCCGGCGCGTTTGATCGGTGAAGAGCAACCTTATGCCTGGCGCCAGTGGCAGTATGTCTGGCAGGCGACTCCCGGCCCGAAGACGATTCTCTGTCGCGCAACCGATGATCGGGGGCAGACACAACCGAAGGCGAGTCCCTGGAACCCCAGCGGGTTTCTCTGGAACGGGTGGGATCGCGTGATCGTGACGGTGGCCAGATGAGATCCGTCGCGCGAATCGCCGCAATCGGTCTGTTCGGGTTGGCGATGCTGTTGTTTAGCAGGGCAGGGGCAGCGCCGGATGATCGTGCGGGGATGGCTGCGCGGGCAGAAGGGTTGGTACTCGCGCGCTGCGGCATCTGTCACAGCACGGATTTGATTACGCAGCAACGGTTGGATCGGTCACGCTGGCAGTCTACGGTCGGGAAAATGGTTCACTGGGGAGCGGAGCTGTCGGAGGAAGAGGCCGGCTTGCTGGTAGAGTTTCTTGCGGCACGATTTCATCCGGCCGCATTGGCCTCGGTCACGCTCGGCGAAATCGGCGCGGCGGAGCCGTTACAGGCCGAACAACTATCTACGCAAGAACGTCCGAACGGAGTGGCGCAGCAGGGCGCGGCGCTCTTCGCCAATAATTGCCAAGCCTGTCATGGAGCCGACGCCGGCGGAGGATTCGGGCCCAAGCTGGCCGGCAACCCCATCCTGCATCTAGAGACTGCGTTTTGGGAGACGGTCCTCTACGGACGAGGCCCGATGCCTGCCTGGGAACATACATTGAGCCGGCAAGACATTGCTGACATCCTGGCCTGGCTAAAGACTTTA
>ERZ1292640.3271-Hain-H43-02um-R1-3271-length-12648-cov-7_pt2 | contig 11467 bp, 3 predicted proteins | sample MGYA00564404_ERZ1292640 | MGnify/ENA primary metagenome ERZ1292640 (study PRJEB36523, sample SAMEA6512636) | groundwater metagenome | collected 2019-01-08 | study: AquaDiva: Metagenomics assemblies of 32 groundwater samples | reverse complement strand
ACATCAGTTCCGCAAATCCCAGCAATACCAAATTTAATGGACTTTTTAGCTACAAAAATTCCAGCTTTAAACGAGCCATATGTTGATTCCATAGGAAAGTTTACTAGATTAAACGAGGTTGCTTATAATCTTTTTGAAGTAAAACAAGAGGTAAATGCAACGGTGGACAGATGGGCTGAAAAAGGCAAACAAGCTATTCAAAATGCCACCGACAAAGCGTTTTTAGATGCGCCAAACTTTTTAGTTCAAGTTGTTGGCGATAAGCTATCTGGGATTTTTAGTGGGGCAATGGGAAAGGATTTGGCTGGAAAAACCGGTGGAGCTTGCAAGCCAATCGCAAATGACAGCGAGTGTGACACCACAAAAGGCAATATTATAAAAGAGGCCAATGGTAAAAAAGAGTGCTGTGATATGGGGAAAAACACGGTTTGCGAAAATAAATGCCAGCCAAAAAAATCGCCAAACGAAAGTTGCGGCTTAAATGAAACGCCAACTGATATTGGCGGGAAGCCGTATTGTTGCAATAAAGATTGCAAACAGTGCCGATACGTGTCTGCTGATATAGCAGAAAAGGAAGGTATCTGTAAAAGAGATGGCGAAGAAAAAGTTAACGGTACATGCTGTAAGGGCCGCGCCACTGTGCCAACTCCCGAAGTATCTCAATTAGAAACAAAATGTTGCACAACGGTTATTGAGTGCGTAAACCGCAAATTTTTAGACCACTTAGAATTATTGAATGACTATATTGTAAATGGCCCCCCGCCCTTTTAGCACACATAAGAATAGTGCGGTAATGTTGACATACTTTACTCAATTTAGTAAAATAGAGTAAAGTATTATTTACTCAATTATGGTAATAAAAAGAAGAATAGTTGAAAGTATAGAGAAAACCTTAGCAAAAGAACCAAAGATTATTTTGCTTTATGGTCCAAGGCAGGCCGGTAAAACCTTTCTTTTAAATTTAATTCTGCCAAAGATTAACGAACAAGAGGTTGTCTTTTTGAACGGCGATGACTTAAGAACTCAAGAGGCTTTTCAGGTAGCCAACCTTGATTTATTAAAAAAAGCCATTGGCTCAAAAAAGTTTTTAATTATAGATGAAGCGCAAAGAATTTCTGATATTGGCCTGAGCTTGAAATTATTGTTTGATAGTTTGGCTATAAAAATTATTGCTTCTGGCTCCTCATCTTTTGAGTTAGCCAATAAGGTTAGTGAGCCCTTGACTGGTAGGGCTGTTATTTTTCACTTATACCCGGTTGCTCTTGGAGAAATAATGCCCAAATTACCAGACATTTCTTTACAAAGTCGTTTAGAGGATTTTTTGCTTTTTGGAATGTACCCAAAGGTTTTAACTACTGATGGTGCTAGCGAAAAACAAAAATATCTTGATGATTTGGTCAGCGGGTATCTTTATAAAGACATTCTTTCTTTTGCTTCGGTAAGAAAACCAAAAAAAGTTATAGATTTACTTTCTTTATTGGCTTTGCAAATTGGCTCGGAAGTTTCTGTGGCCGAACTTGCCGGCCATTTAGCTTTATCTAAACAAGCAGTGGAAAAGTATTTAGATATTTTAGAAAAAATGTTTGTGATTTTTAATTTGCGAGGTTTCAGCCGAAATTTAAGAAAAGAAATTTATAAAACATCAAAATATTATTTTTGGGATTTGGGTTTGCGTAATTCTTTAATTCGCAATTTTAATCCTTTGAATTTAAGAAACGACAAAGGGGCGATGCTGGAAAATTTCTTTTTAGTAGAAAAATTAAAACAAAACAGTAATTCTAATAAGTTTGCTAATTTTTATTTTTGGCGCACTTATGATCAAAAAGAAATCGATTTTATTGAAGAAAAAGACGGTAATTTAAATGCTTATGAGGTTAAGTGGGGAGAAAAAGATGTTAAGCCACCAAAAGACTGGGTTGCCAACTATCTCAACTCGAAATTTTTTGTAGTTAATGCTGAAAATGTGATGAATTTTTTTTAAGCATTGTTGTTGTTCAGGCAAAGCTATTGACAAATATTGGGAAAGTAGTAGTTTTAAAGTAATGAAGCTGAATTATAAAAAACTGCTGTTTCTGCTGAAGCAGTGTCTCCCCGAGAGACTATTTTTACAATTTGGCCAGATTTTTTGAAAAGTTAAAAACGCCCGTTTGAAGACGGGTTGTTTTTTTACAAACTTGGTTTTTCGTTCATTTTTCGTACATTTTTTATTTATTTTTGTTGTTGCTTGACCGTGGTTTTCTAATTCCGCCTTTAGCGCGGAAAGGAGTTAGTGATGAAGAGAGTAATAATTTTTGGTTTCATAATGTTTTTTTTAGCGGTTGCTTATAGTTTTGCTTCGGATATTCCGGCACTTTGGCCCGGTGGCGTTGGCTCTTCGTGGATTTCTATCAACCTTAACGGTGCAGAAATTTTCTCTGTCAAAGGAATCATAAATATAGGAGGAAAAGAATACACCCAGATTCAGGAATTTGGTGGTGAGATGGTGTCTTTACTAAGCGGGTCAACCTTTGACCCATGGGGCTATTTTCTACCCAAGGCTATCGCCAATCCATTCCTAATTTTTAGAGTTGGGGATGACGGCACTATATATGGGTATGCGAGGCCATATATGGAGGAAATGGCCTCCGAAATAAAAAAGTATTATGAGGGTGTTACTGATGTCTCTTTCCTCGCGGGAAGGGACGAAATTATGCTTTTCTCTCCAAACCCAACTCGTTTTGGTGGTGCTGGGTGGACCGTTGCGAAGTTCGTTGTAAGGTTCAATGACGGTTCGAAAAAGACCCTTGAGGTGATGGGAACAGCGAGCCTTACTGACAAGATGGGTGAACAAAGGATACAGAAAGAAGGCTGGCCCATCTTGGGAATGAATTATACGAATATCGAGTATCACTCATCTGACAAGGAAAATCCAGATTATTTGGATTTTATCTTTGAGGGTGTGGGAGGGTATATGTGGGATGTATATGTGTCAAAAAGAGGAGTAGAGGGTATCTCAAAGGGAGGTATCCGCGAAACCTTCTATCGGAAGCTAGTTTCTGTCAGCTTGACCCCGGAGCCGCCGGGTAAGGGCAAGGACATCCCGCCTGCCGGAAAAACAACAGCAACTTGGGGTGGCATCAAGTCGCTCCGATAAAAAAAAGATAAGGTTTCAGCACCTTATCTTATAAAAACTTGGGACATCATTTATGTATGATTGTCCCTTGTTTTAATTTGATTTAAATTATTTTATAATTATTAAATAGGTTAATAAAAATGCAATCATCTAAACTGAATAAAATAAAAAGAACAGTTTGCTTTTTAGTTATTTTTTCTTTGGTTTTACAAATAGGATTTTATCCCGTAGTAGCCAATGCTGCTGAAGGAAGCATACAAAAGTTTTTTAAAAAGCTTCTTTCTGGCTTCTCGCTTCCAGATAAAATTGAGCTTACAAAAGAAGGCAAGTTAATGTTGGGGAAAGATGTTGACATTATACAAAGCATGAAGGTGCTCAACCCTTTTTTTTATGAGTTGTTGCCAAAAGCTCCTGACCATGAAACTTCGGGAAACCATTGCTTGTATGTAAAAGAGGGAAAATGTACTAACCCGGTTGATGAGATAGACGCTATTATTTTTAGTACCACAACAAAAGAAAATAATTTTTTAAAAGCCGACGGCTCTTTAAATATTATCCAGCCCGCAGTGCCAAAGGTTTGCCAGCTTAATATAATTAGGCCAATTGAAAAAGGCGGTGAAGATATACCAGAAGACGAACAATTAGCCAGAAGGCGGGCTTGCAACAATTTAATTCGCTTACAAGCAGCAGCATCTCAAGTAGCTTTTTCAGCTCAAAGCGTTTTCTTAAAAACCGACCCAAAGGGCGATTGTTTGTTTTTAAAAAATTGCAAATCCGACTGTGTTTTAAGGTTTGGTGAAGTAAAATATACAATAACTATTTTTGAGATTGCAGAATTTTTACTGCCAACTGGCTGGCTGTCGTTGGTGAAGAAAGTGGTAAATGTTATTGGAATGCTTGGGGAAATTAAAAATGTTGTAACTGCTGCCAGTTCCATATTTACGGACGGCATTAATTTAGTTAATGGGTTTATAAAAACATTAAATTATTTGAGAAATCTTTTTACCGCGCTTGATAGTTTGGGGGGAAATCTTTCTGCTTATTTGGGGGTTGTGGCTGTTTTAGCGCAGGGAGTAACAGGCGGGCTTGATGAAGCAGGAGTTGATATATCCAAAACAACAAGAACTATTGTTAATGTGGGCACAGTGGCGGCTGGCGGGGTTGCGGCTGCCTCTGTTTTAAATAAAAGTTTTGGCAGTATGCAGGATATGCTTGGCAGGTTTTCTGATAATATGCTCGCTTATGGTCAAGCTAAAACGCAAACCAATCAGCTCCTTTTGGGCATTAGAAAAGATATTATTGATGTAATGGAGGGAAATAGAGCCCTTGGATTTCCGGGAATTAAAAAAGAAAATGAGCTGGCGTTTTTGTTCCAGCCCCAAAATCCTGACGACAGCCTTAAAAAACAGAAGCTGAATAAAATAGTAACGGATTTCCGTTCGTTTTTTGAAAATTCCACCGAGCTTTTACATCGGATTTCTTTGCCAGGAAAGCTTATTGGGGAAACGGTGTTGGAGGTTCAAAAGGGCACGCAAAGCGAATATAATGCTTTAGCTAATTCAGAGCCAGGAAGGACTATTAAAATTTCTACTGCTTATGATTTTGGCAAGCCCGTTGATACGGTTTATGGAGACAGGATTTATAACGCGCAGTTTTGTGATGGTAGAGCAATTCCTTACTATCTTAACCCTATTCATTCAAGCGGTTTACTTAATCAGAATAGGGCAAATGATTTGGTTGCTAAAACCGAACCAGAGTTTGTTAAAAAAGTACTTGATTGCGCTTTGGGCTGCCAATGTTCACAAGAAGCGAATTTTGCCAGCGTGGGTAATGGGGGGACGGTTACTTTTGGCCCTGCAAGCCATGACTTAGATCAATGCAATTCAGATTACATACAAGCAGAATTAAATGAAACAAAAGCGCCTTGGCGGCTTTACTGGGAATACATTGGCAGGATAGTGCTTGGCGATGTAGGGGTTAATAGAATTCTTGCGTGGAAAAATGAGGATTGTCCGGTTTATTTTGTAGAAGAAGGAAGAGGGATAAAGGGGTGCAGGTTGAGTGAAATACAGAGATTGGTGATACAAAGATTTTCTTTTTTCCAAAAAATTGCCAGTTTAGACAGGAATGCGGACGAAATAGGCTACGGTGGCATTTCCTACCTTCCGCTTTCAGCACCAATAATCAATTATGCGCAAGACAGCAATCGAACTAGAACTATTGAAATGCTTTTTAGTGTCTATATGAATAATCGGCTCACAACGAGCTTCGATTCTTTCCTTAAATATGACTCAATAGCTAACACAAAAGTTTGCGCTTTTGTGGGTGATAGGGTAATTCCTTGGGAATCTAATTGTCCAGCAGAAACAACTATACCGGAGAATTTGAGACAGCTCGCGGAATTTACTAAAAAAGAGAATGTTTTAAGAGCGGCTGAAGGGGCATTGGGTGGCATAGAAGATACCCACTATAAACAAAACATTTTAAATTATAAAAAAGATTCGTGGCGATTTCTTTGGGAGGATATAAGCAGTCAAATTCTGTCCCCAGATACTATAGCCGCTATTTATAAACGAAATAACGATACGGTAACCAGGCACCAGGCGCGGATGGCTGAGAGTGCAGCAATATATCCCTTTCTTTACTCCTTAATAGCTCTTGAGGGCAATAATTATAAAAAAGACGGCGCTGTTGCAAGGTTGGGAGATAGAATAAGGGTTTATGGTTTGGAGAGGCAAAACACAAATCTGTTTGGCGGATGTGTATATGATTCTAAAACTTGGTTTGAAACATTTCAGCAATCATACGCTGAAATTGAGGGTTTGGCGTCTATTTTTGGCAAAGTTAGCCCGCAGTATTTAAAGGATTGGCTGCCAACGATTTTGAATTGCTATAAAGCAACCCCAGAAGATAATATTACTTGCAAACTTAATTGGGAAAACGAGGACTGGCGCCATTACTGGGAAGGCCTTTATTCTGCTATATATGGCTGGCCTGCGTTAAAAAATCTTTTAAGCCAAAGTAATAAGACTACGGAAGATAAACTAAAACAGATTCAGGAAAGAGTCACTGACTCCGAAGAATATTGGCCAGCCAAGTGGCTTTATTCAAAGAATTCGTGTAATGATTACAACGATAATTGTGGGATTGCCAACTATATGGAGGGTAACGACAAAGGCTACTCAAATACCCTTGCTTTTATCCAGAAAATTACAGGTGAAAACGGAAAGTATACTATAGATTATAAAAATTTTGCTACTGCCAAGGGTTTTAGTAAGTTTACTGCTATTAGCGTTGGCTCGGCTATTGAGCAAATCGGACAGCTAAAATACAAAGACGATTACTTACAATTATGGCAGTACCAACCTGACAGGTTTATTAATGGCAAAAATCGCAAGTATTGGCAAAGCGAAGTTTGGTGTGACAATATTGTTTGCTCTCAAGAAGTATTTGGGAGCAATGGCAGGTTTGGAAAAACATACAACTCTGACTTGGCAGATGTTGATTGGCAGGGCCGGATAAACGCAATGGTTGACGCGCCAAACAATTTATTACTGGTGCAAGAAGCAATGAATGCTGGCTTAACGCCTGACACGCCTTTAATAAATTACAAAATAGAAAAAGCCAACAAAGAGCTTTATACAGCTGTTATAAAAACTCATGAAAAATTTTATGATGTTGTTAATAATTTAACCTATGCTAACCCTTGCTATTTGGCGAGTAATTTTCACTGGGGCGTGGAAATTTACACTAATTATCCTGACCAGCAATGGTATGAATGTCCAAGCGATGCAAACTATTGCTGCAATAAAAGCGACTGCCAAACAAAATTAAGCAGCGCGCTTAATAGTTGCGGCCAGGGCACTCCTAATTCAGAACAAGAATGGCAAAATTTTGGCTGGAAGGCATATCAAAAATACCGTTTTGTTGAGAATTGGTTTTACGCTTTTGCTGGCTATAAAAGCTGGATTTGGAATGAGGAACTGCAAAAATCAGAGCCAACATACACTCCCATTGAAGAAACAAATGCCAATATAATTATCAATAAAATTAAGATTATTATTGAGGCATTAGATTATATTTGGCAAAACGATATTTCTGTTATTGAGCCAGGAAATAATAAAATGGATTGGCTGAAGGGAATTTTTGACAAATTAAAAAAGTACGGCTCATGGGAGGATCAAGATAACGAATGGTTAATGACAAATATTAAGGCATATTTTGATGATTTGGGACTGGGGTCAAGCGAAGAGTCAAGCATTGCCCGAAAGTTTGTGGCAAATATTTTAGTAACTAAAAAGTTAATAACTACAAAACTTTATAACACTTACAATAACCAAGAAGGTGATGTTTACCATTACGGCTACGTCGCTTCTTTTGACGGTTTATTTAAGGGCGATCAATGGAGAGAGATGCTGCCGCCAGAAGAGATGAAGAACAGGGTTATTGATTGGCGGCAAAAGAATTTGATTACCGATAGCCAAAGAGACATGCTTGTTGATGCAATAGACAATATCCTTAGCCCAGCTTTGTCAACAGCTCAAACAGAAATTACTGATAAGCTTGAGCGAAATTTGGGCGAGTACGCTTTTTCCGACAATCATATATACCCGGATTTTACCCCTTATGACAGGAACTTGGTATGCCCGAAAGATATTGAAAATCAGGGGTTTTTGAGCCGTTTGTCGTGCTTTGAGAAAGAAAACAATGCCACATTTGAGCGATTGAAGTATCCTTTACAGGGAATGTCTCAATTAGAAAAGGCCTTATTTTTCTTAACTGACGCTGACCAGGATTTTGATGGTACAAGCTCTATAAAACAAAATGTGGGAAATTTAAAACCTAGCATTAAGACCGATGAAATGGAAATAAACTCAGCATTGGGTTCTGATTTATTTACAAAAATTACAGGAGTTCTCAATGATCCCATAGGTTCAATATGGCGAAAATTTTCAGGAGAAGAAAAAGGAACCCCCCCAAAGCTTACAACCGAAAAAGGAGAAATCCGTAATTGGAAGGATTTTAAGGAGGCACTTATAGCAAATCCAATCCTGGCCCTGCAAGAGGATTTTGATAACATTAAAGCCAAAATTGGCCAAGTCAAAGACAACCTTGATAAAGCCCAAACAAATATTAGAAATAATTGGAACGATTGGAGCGGGCCAGATGCAGAGAAAAGAGAAAGTTATGTTAATGCAGTTAATGTAATTTCTGGGGCAAGATTAGGTAAATTAGACGCGTCTGTTTTTGGCAACAAAGAAAACCAGCAGGCCTGCCAGGGAGTTTCCATTTTACTTGGCTCGGCTATGCCTTTGGAAATAGAGCAAACTTGCAAATTAGTTGTGGACGGAGGAAAAAGAAATCCAGTAATTTTAAGCGACACGGCGTTAGTTGAGCAATGCGAAAAATTTGAAAGAATTGCTAGTATGGAAGTGGACTTAACTCAAATTGATTCGCAAATTACTGGTTTAGAAAGTAAAATGGCTTGCGCTGTTGAAGAGGATTGTTCGGATGGAGCAGAAAAGCCCTGCGTTAAATGCCCGGAATGGTTTTGTTTGAAAGATGGCCATTGGGGCAGTGGCAGTGAAGAGATCGACTCTTTTTGTAAAAAAGTAAAAGATGGACAATACCCTAACCTTTCTTTAAAAGGCGCTAACACTAAAAATATTGTTTGGAGCGCTTCCCTTCAAATGAAAGACAGGGAATGGCCTCCAAGAACAGGATGTCCTTGCATAGGAGATCCTGCAGTATGTTTTGCAAAAAACTATCAAACTGCTCAAACTACTTGCATTGAGAGTCAGCAAATGCTTGCTTATTTACGAGAAGTGAAAACAGACGGCGCTCAAGCTATTGGCATAAACCCGGAAACAGCCATAAAATGCACTGAACTTAATTATCAAAAAGCGCTTAAAAATGAATGTGATGATTACGATGTGGCAAAAGGCGCTATTAAAGACAATTGCGGGGATTTGTCAAGCACTGATTTGAAAAACGCTTGCTCAAGTATTAAAACCCAAATAAGAACAAAGTTTTGCAATGCTTATAATGGCTATTATGTTTTTGGCGGAGTGGATTGCAGTAGCGGTTTTCCGGACTTAACTTCTTCAGCGCCCAAGGACCAAGAAGCTTTGGAAAAAGTAGCAGGGCTTTGTGAAGATGTTCCAGACATAAAAACGCCCTTGAATGAAATTATGAAAGTTTATTCAGTGTTGATTGGAATTAGGTCTGGCACTTTGGCTTCTGGCGGAATAAAATCAACAATAACAGATTCCAAAAAACTGTTTGAAAATATTAAAAAGTTTATAAAAATGATTGAAGAATTGCCCAAGAAAATGGGAAAGGCCTTAGATGGGGAAAATTCAAAGTTTGGCAAGGGCGGGTTTAAAATAACTCCTTTAAAATGTGTTGCCAAGCCAGCTGCCAGCTCAGCTTCGGGTCGGCTAAAAACCGGGGCAGATGGCGGCTTGGTTTGCCCAGAAGTGAGTGTTTTGTATCAGCAAATACAAGGCCAGTTTGCTGTTATTAGAAATGAGCTTCATCAAATTGATTTAGCCAGAAGAGTGGTTGATGAAGTTACTATTCCCTTGTGGAAAACAGAAAAGCAAAAAGGAGACATTACTATTTTCACTAGATATCCAATAAAATATCGCTCAATTGATCCCGTGTATGATAGAGCCCAAAGCATTAAGCAGAAAGCTCAATATGTTTGGGCATTAACAACTGCTATTGATTTTGCTAATTCCCAATGCGTTTGCGGCCAAAGTTTTTGCAAATTGCCATTTTGTATTTCTGGCTTGCCTTTAACTTTACAGCCATTAAAAGACCCGTATTGTTCTTTGGTGTGGCTGTTAAGAACTCCATTAGATGACTTGGCGCGGTCATTAAACGATGAATTAAAAACTTCACCTGACAGTGTGGGAGGAGATTCTTCAAAATCTACTTTGCCCCCAGCTTCATCGCTCTGTACAGACGGAGTATGCGACACTACTGCTAAAAAATACTGCAACGCTAAAGTTTGGACGCCCGCAAACGACTCTTTATATTGTAGCAAATGCAGTCATTGCGCCGATGGTTTAATGAATTGTGGCGAAGCAGGGGTGGACTGTAACGGAGGGGGCTGTGGCCGCTGTATGGACGATATTATTCCTCCAACCATTACAAATGTTCAGCTTGCGGGTCCCGTGGGAACAATATTTACCATTAATGCCAAGATAAATGATCCTTCGGGTGTTGATGTAAATACAGCACAAGCTTATATTAAAAATTCCGCTGGAACGGAGAGTAATGTGACACCTCTTTTTGATGACAGTTCTCATGGTGATGGAGTGAGCGGGGATGGTGTTTACGGAAATAAATGGGATTTAACAGGGTTTGGAGCTGGTCCATATTTTGTGGATATACTTGCTTGTGATGCAGAAGGGAATTGCACAAAATCTAAGTCCAGTAAAACTCAAGAACAAATTATTGGACTTACCCAGCAACGTCAGTGTGTTAATATTGCTAATTGTGTTAAATGTCCTGCTTGGATTTGTGAGGGTGCTACTGATTCGGTTTGTCAGGTGGCCTCAAGATGTGAAGATGCTTCACCGCCTGGTGGGCGAAAGGTTTGTAAAAAGGCAGGCGTGGCTTTATTTGATGTTCTTTGGCCCAATACAGACAGAACAGTTCCATCAGCACCCAGAAAAGATTTTTGCATAAATACCCAAAAGCAACTTAATTTATTGGAAATGAATGGCTCGGGCATGCCTTATTGGGAAACATCAATATATAATACAATACAATGAAATCATTAGTTAAAAATTTAATATCAGGGTTTTTAGTGGCTGGTTTTTTTGGATTTTTTATTTGGCAATATTATCAAAAGTCAAAAGTTCCAGAGGTGCAAGCCAGGCAGTCCGTGATAGGAATATCGTGGCAAAGTGGAGATTTTACTTGTGACGAGCCAATTCCTATTGGCGAAGCAACTGGCAATACTCAAAAACTTATCAAGCAAATACAGGATAAATATGATGAAACTCGGATTGCCTTGGAAATGGCTTTGGGAAATATAAACTCTGCGTTAGCTGCTTTAAATGAAAATCAAGCAGGGGTTTGTAATTTTGCAGAATGCGCGGCTGATGTGGTGAACAAAGCCCCCGACCTTACCGCTGAAGTGCAAACTGGCGTTACCCAGCCCATTACTATTACTGGCCATCCTGCTGTTTGCGTGATAGGGGAAGCTAAAGGCGATCCTTGCCCCGATATTTCTGACTTGGCAGATCAAATTGGTCAGCAAAAAGCAAGCATAGATGGATTTAGACAACAAATAAAAGATATTTTTGAAATTGTCACTATTCCAATACCTGATGATTTAAA
>ERZ1292640.3914-Hain-H43-02um-R1-3914-length-11470-cov-5_pt1 | contig 11470 bp, 13 predicted proteins | sample MGYA00564404_ERZ1292640 | MGnify/ENA primary metagenome ERZ1292640 (study PRJEB36523, sample SAMEA6512636) | groundwater metagenome | collected 2019-01-08 | study: AquaDiva: Metagenomics assemblies of 32 groundwater samples | reverse complement strand
ACCGTCCGGGTCAGCGTGATAAGGAGCAGTTGGCGGGAAGGGCTTAGGATTTGAGGCCCTGCCAGCGTTCGTAAGAGACAACTGTGGTGAGCGCCTTCCGGCCGCCAAGGTGCGGAGGGGCCGTAAGCTCGCCCGTGTCGGCTGGGTACCCAAAGGACAGCACCGCCCTCAAGTGCAGGTCTGCCGGGAACCCGAGCAGCTCGCGCGCCTCATCCGACTGGTAGATGGTCGCAGGGCAGGAACCGATCCCGAGTTCCCAGGCAGCAAGCTGCATGTACGCGGCGGCCTGGCCGGCGTCGAACATGATCGACCAGCGGTCGTCCGGGTCAGGAGTCAGGATCGCGACCGCCGCGGCCGCGCCGGCGATATGACCGGCGTAGGTACCGAGCTTCGACAGAGCCGCCAGAGTACCGTGATCTCGGATCACCAGGAAGTGCCAGGCCTGGCGGTTCTTGGCCGATTGTGCCCGCCTGCCGGCGTTGAGGATTTCCTGGAGCACTTGCTCGGGAAGCGGATCGGGGGCAAAGCTGCGCACCGCTCGTTTCATTTGGATGGCCTGAGCGACGTCCACGGTATCCTCCCAAAGACAACCCGGTTGATTTTACGCCAGCTGCGTTTGGGAGAAGAGGATCAGGATTTGGAGGAGGAGGGTGCCAGGTTGAGGACTTAGCGTGCGAGTTCGCGCTGGCGTGCTGCGAGCTGCCTAAAGTCCGCTGTGGACAGGTCTCGGATTAACCTTTCCTGCACGTTGCACAGGGTTTCGCGCATCGGGCAGGCCTCACCGAAAACGCAGCCCGCTGGATCATCCAGGCATTCGAATAGCCGGATCGGGCCGTCGACGGCCTGAATCACCTCTAGCACGCTGATCTCACCGGCGGGCCGGGCCAGCGAGACGCCGCCACGGGCACCGCGGGCGGTCTGGACCAAGCCGGCAATGGCAAGCTGGGAAACGATCTTCGCCAGGAACGAGGGTGGGACCCGCTGCTCTCGAGCGATTCTCCCGGTTGGGGCCCGGCCACCGTCCTCCAGACCCGCAAGATAAAGCACCGTACGCAGGGCGTAATCAGCCTGGCGAGTGATCTGCAACCTTGCCTCAACGACCAGTCTAGAAAACCTCGCCAAATTGGAGTAGTGTTGGCTGTCATGGGGGCAAAGTGACCTTTGGCAAGCTGCCTGAAGCTGGGGTCTGGAAGGCGTGGTATCATTCCGGCCCCCTTTTTTGGAGGCAGCACCCTTGAAGAACCTGACGGTCGTCGGCGTAGGCCATGTGGGATTGGTGACCGGGGCCTGCTTTGCCGACCTTGGGAACCGGGTGGTGGCGCTCGACACCGACCGGGAGCGCATCGCCGGGCTCGAGCGTGGGCAGATGCCGATTTACGAGCCGGGGCTGGATGAGCTGGTGACCCGCAATGTGGCCGCCGAGCGGCTCAGCTTCACCACATCCTATGAAGAGGCGATTCGAGAGGCCGAATTCGTGTTTATTGCCGTCGGCACTCCGGGTGGCACGGAGGGCGAAGCAGACCTCAAACATATCCGCCAGGCGGCCGAATCGATCGCCCAGGCAATGATTGCCCCTCTCATTATTGTCAACAAATCCACCGTCCCGGTGGGCACTGGGGACTGGGTAGCGGATATCATCAAGTCGCACCAAAAAGGCTCTATTCCATTCTCAGTGGTGTCTAACCCGGAGTTCCTGCGTGAGGGGGCCGCCATCAGTGACTTTATGCAGCCGTCGCGAACGGTCCTGGGCTCCACTGACCCGCGGGCGGCCGAGAAAGTGGCCCAGTTGCACCTGCCGCTGCGAGCACCCATCATGATCACCGACCTACGCACCGCGGAAATGATCAAGTACGCCTCCAACGCCTTCCTGGCTACCAAGATTTCTTTCATCAACGAGATCGCCAACATCTGCGAAGCACTGGGTGCGGACATCAAGGAAGTGGCCACCGGCATGGGCTACGACCCGCGCATCAACCAGCATTTCCTGGAGGCCGGCCTGGGATACGGCGGGTCATGTTTCCCGAAGGACGTAAAGGCCCTGGCCTATATGGCGGGTGAGAAAGGGCGTCATCCGCAGCTGCTTCAGGCGGTGATGGAGATCAACGATGACCGCCTTTCCCTGCTGGTGGAGAAAGTCCACCACGTGCTTGGGGACCTGGATGGCAAGGTGATCGGCCTGCTGGGTTTGACCTTCAAGCCGAATACCGATGACCTGCGAGAAGCGCCGGCGCTACAGGTCGCCCAAATGCTGAGCGCTTTGGGCGCGCGCCTGCGCGCGTATGATCCGGTCGGGATGGACCGCGCCGCGAAGTTGGTTCCTGAGATTGAAATGGCGTCGGACCCTTACGCCATGGCGGAAGGCTGCGACGCAATCGTGGTGTGCACGGAGTGGAATGAGTTTCTGCAATTGGACTTCCAGCGCATCCAAGATCGGATGCGGCAGCCGGTCATCGTGGACGGCCGGAACATCTACGATCCGAAACAGATGGCCCGACTGGGCTTCAAATATCTGGGTTTTGGACAGGGATATGGCCCGGATGGGCTGCCGCTCGCAGCTCTCGAACCGGTGAGGCAGGAGGAACGCAGCCTATGAGTGGAGCCGTGCTGCGGACCCGGCTCCGGAACGGCCTCGAGGTACGGCTCAAGGAGATTCACACCGCCCCTCTGATCAGCACCTGGGTCTGGTATCGGGTGGGTTCTCGCAACGAGCGATCCGGCATCACTGGAATCTCCCACTGGGTCGAACACATGCAGTTCAAAGGCACGCCGACGCACCCGTCGAGCACCTTGGACCGGGCCATCTCTCGAGACGGCGGCTTCTGGAATGCCTTCACCTGGATCGACTGGACGGCCTATTTCGAGACGATGCCGCAGGACCGCGCCGACCTCGGCCTCCGAATTGAGGCGGACCGGATGGCGAACAGCCTATTCGAGGCGAAAGAAGTCGAGTCTGAGCGAACGGTTATCATGGTGGAGCGGCAGGGTGCCGAAAACGATCCTTCCTTCCGTCTGTCAGAAGAACTGCACGCGGCGGCCTTCCGAGTCCACCCGTACCACCATGCGGTCCTGGGTGACATGGTCGATCTGGGAACGATCACCCGGGACGACCTGTATGACCATTACCGGAGGTACTACGTTCCCAGTAACGCAGTCTTGGCCGTAGCCGGCGACTTCAAGGCTGGCCCAATGCTTGAACGGATCCGCGAGCTGTTCGGCCCAATCCCCAGGACGCCGCGGCCAGCATACAGTCAGCGGCCAGAACCGTCCCAACCCGGAGAACGACGGGTCGAAGTCGAAGGCCCGGGCGAAACGGCCCTCCTCGAACTGGCCTACCGCGCTCCAAGCGCGGCGGAGGAAGACCTGATTCCCCTGGCGGTGCTGGACAGCGCCTTGAGTGGAGCTTCCAACCTCGGATTTTTCGGCGGGGAAATCTCGAACAAGACCTCCCGCCTATACAAGCGGCTCGTCCAAGGTGAGCTCGCCGCCGCCGTCTCCGGAAACCTGACGGCCAGCATCGATCCTTATCTGTATTCGATCTCGGTGACCATCCGGCCGGACAGCACCCCAGAGGCCGTCCTCGAAGCGTGTGACGAAGAGATCTCCAAGCTGCTTGAAGACCCGGTGCGCGAGGAGGAAGTAGCCAAGGCCATTAAGCAGGCGCGCGCTCTATTCGCCTTTAACAGCGAGAGCATCACCAATCAAGCCTTCTGGCTCGGCTACAGTGAAATGTTTGCGAGCTATGATTGGTTCGAGAGTTATCTGGACCACTTGGAGGCGATTACCCCGCAGATGATGCTCGAAGTGGCCCGAAAGCGGCTCGTTCCGGCTAATCGGACAGTAGGGATATATCGACCGAATGGGCACGTCTAAGCAGTTCGACCTGAAGAGCCTACCTGGACCAGAGACAATCCTGAGGCAAGCGTTGCCGAACGGGATCGTCTTCTTGGGACGCGAAAACTTCTCGAGCCCTTCGGTCGTAATCTCTGGGTATCTGTGGGCCGGTGCCTTGCAAGAGAGGCCGGACCAGGCAGGCTTGGCCGCTATGACCGCGGCCAGTCTGATGCGCGGAACTCGCGAGCGGACATTTGAGCAAATCTATGAGTCCATCGAGTCGATCGGCGCCCGGCTGAGCTTCTCGGCTGGCAAGCACAGCACGCCTTTCTCGGGAAAAGCGCTGGCCGAGGATTTGGGGCTGTTGCTTGACCTGCTCATGGAAGTGCTTCAGCAGCCCTCCTTCCCGAAGAAACAGGTGGACCGGATGCGCGCCGAGATCCTGACCTCCCTGGCAATCCGGGATCAGGAGACCGGCGCCCGCGCCGACCTGGCTTTCAATGGGTTAATCTACGCAGGTCATCCATATTCGGTTCCAACAGACGGATATAAGGAGACCGTTGCCAACCTGACTGCCGCCCACCTGCGCGCGTTCCACCGGGCACACTACCGCCCAGGGGGCATGGTGATTTGCGTGGTCGGCGCAGTGAAAGCGGAAGAGGCCGCCGAGGCCGTGGCTAAACGGTTCGCCTCGTGGAAGGACAACGGGCGGGCTGTCCAGCTCGAGCTTCCGGGAATTGATAAGCTGAAAGGAATGCGTCGGGAACACGTGCCATTGGAAGGCAAGAGCCAGACCGATGTGGTCATGGGAGTTCCCGGACCGCCTCGATCGGATTCGGACTACCTGGCCGCGGCGTTGGCCAACAACATTTTGGGTCGGTTCGGCATGTATGGCCGCATTGGTGATGTGGTGCGCGAGGAGGCCGGGCTTGCCTATTACGCCTACAGCAGCCTTGTTGGTGGACTTGGGCCAGGCCCCTGGGAAATCGTTGCGGGGGTCGATCCGAAGAATCTCGAGCGGGCGATCAAGTTGATCCGCAAGGAGATGCGGAAGATGATCACTCGCCCACCCTCGCCGGGTGAGTTGGAGGACAACCAGGCCAACTTCATTGGCCGCCTGCCGCTTCAACTGGAGTCGAATGAGGGGGTGGCAGGCGCAATCGTAAACGCGGAGCGGCACGAGCTTGGATTGGACTACTATCAGCGATATCCCGGCATGGTGGGCGCGCTCACTCCGAAAGACATCCTCAGAGTCTCCAGGCGGTTTCTCGATCCTGACAACATGGCCATCGCCAGCGCTGGCCCCAATGGAAGGCCGCAATAAGGATGCTGCGCTCCGGCGTTGATGTGGTCGAGGTGAATCGCATCGATCATGCCATTCTGCGGCATGGTCAGCGCTTCTTCGAACGCTTCTATACCGGTCAGGAGCTGATTGACTCGAATGGGCAAACGCCCGCCCTGGCCGCCCGCTTTGCCGCCAAGGAGGCAGTTGCCAAGGCGTTGGGCACCGGGATCGGACAGGTTGCCTGGAAGGAAATCGAAATCGTCAACGGTCCTCGCCGAGAACCTCAGCTGCGCCTGCACGGTCAGGCCCAAGAATTGGCCGACTCCATGGGCCTGACGGACTGGGCCATCAGCCTCAGCCACACCGAACAGCACGCGGTGGCGGTGGCCGTGGCCTTTAACACTCCGGATAGTTAGCCAGCGAGTATGATATACTCCCGTGCGCTCCCGCTCAGGGCTGCCGACAGCCTGGCGGGAGAGTTTCTGCCCGGCGGAAGCGTCGGGCGAATGCCAAGCTGCGTGATACCCCGAATTGGACCTGAGAATCCAATTCGACGGGCCGAGCCTGAGGAGGCCAGATGCCAGTTGTGAACATGAAGGAGCTGCTCGAGACCGGGGTGCACTTCGGGCACAGAACCCGCAAGTGGAACCCACGCATGAAGCCCTTCATCTTCACCGAACGCAACAGTATCCACATCATTGACTTGCAGCAGACCCTAGAATCCCTGCAGGAGGCCTACGCACTGATCCGGGACACGGTCGCCGCTGGAGGTTCGATTCTGTTCGTCGGGACGAAGCGCCAGGCGCAGGAGACCATCGAGCAGGAGGCGAACCGTTGCGGCATGCCGTATGTTAATGCCCGCTGGCTGGGTGGAACGCTGACCAACTGGCGAACCATTCGCAGTCGGATCGATGAGCTGGACGAGCTCCAGCGAAGGCGGGATGAAGGTGATTTTGAGCGGCTGATCAAGAAGGAAGCCCTCACCTTGACCCGCCGAATCGCCAAGCTCGAGGAGCGCCTTGGCGGTATTCGCCACATGAAGTCAGTCCCAGAATTGGTTTTTGTGGTGGATGTGAATCGGGAGGAGACCGCCATCCATGAATCCAACCTGCTTGGGATCCCCGTGATCGCGCTGGTGGACACCAACTGCGACCCGGGCGGAGTGGACTACGTCATCCCCTCCAACGATGACGCGATCCGGGCCATCAAGCTCTTGTCTGCAACTGTGGCTAACGCAGTGATTGAGGGCCTCGAATTGCGCAAGGATCGCTCACCAACCCCGGGAGAGGCCGAGCCTGCTCGCCAGGAGATGATGGTTCCCGAGATGGCAGATGAGGAACTGCTCGGTGAAGCCACGCTGGCCAAACTCATGAGCGGAGACTTTGATGAGGAGCTCGGTGCGGGAGCGCCGCAAGCCGTGAAGACGGATGAGACTGCGTCTAAAGCTGAGCCCGAGGTAGGGAAGACGGAGCCCGCGTCTAAAGCTGAGCCCGAGGTAGGGAAGACGGAGACCGCGGAGCAGGGATGAGTATTCCGGCCGATCTGGTCAAGCAGCTCCGTCAGCGCACCGGCGCGGGTGTTTTGGACTGCCGCAATGCGCTCGAGGAAGCCCAAGGCGATATGGAGCGGGCCGAGGCTCTCATTCGGGTGAAAGGACTGGCAAAGGCGGCCGGCAAGGCCGGGCGGCCGACCCGGGACGGACTGGTCGATTTGTACAGCCATGGCGACGGTCGGCTGGGCGTGATGGTGGAAGTCAACTGCGAGACGGACTTTGTGGCCCGCACTTCCGAATTTCGTAAGTTCGCCCACGAAATGGCATTGCAAATCGCGTCCAACTCCCCGCTTTGGGTGAGCTCTGAGGACGTGCCAGCTGAGATACTCGAGCGCGAGCGAGAGCTTGCTCGCCAAAAGGCCACCGGGGACGGGAAACAGGAGAAGGTGATTGAGCAGATCGTGGAAGGCCGGCTGGAGAAGTTTCTGAATGACCACTGCCTGCTGCGCCAGCCGTACGTTCGCGATGAGCAGAAGACCGTGTCGGAGATTGTGCAACAGATGATCGTTGCGACCGGAGAGAATGTGACCGTCCGGCGATTCCAACGCTGGGAGGTCGGAGAAACGCTGGAGTGAGGCAGCGGGCCAACCAAGGGTTGGCCCTTTTCATGAGTCGGACTGAGCGAGCTTGATAACGAAGCCGGCCCATAAGCGAGTGCTGTTAAAGCTTGGGGGGGAGGCGCTGGCCCCCCCGGAAGGCTTCGGAGTCGATCCGAAGCGAGCAGACGCGGTGGCCGTGAAAATTCAGCAGGTAAAAGATTTGGGGGTGGAACTGGCCATCGTCATTGGGGCCGGCAACATCTGGCGGGGCCGGGCAGGCATCGAGCGCGGGATGGAAAGAGCCACCGCAGATTACATGGGAATGCTGGGGACGGTGATTAACTCACTTGCACTCATGGACGCGCTGGAACGAGCCGGAATCGTGACCCGGGTAATGACGGCAATCGAGATGCGTGCGCTGGCCGAACCTTACATCCAGCGACGGGCCCGACGCCACTTAGAGAAAGGCCGGGTAGTGATCATGGGGGCCGGTACGGGCAATCCTTACTTCTCCACCGACACGGCGGCTGCCTTAAGGGCGGTGGAGATCGGCGCCGAGATTGTGATCAAGGCGACCAAGGTCGACGGTATCTACGATGCAGATCCAACCAAGAACCCCAACGCCAAGAAGTTTGACCGCCTGACCTACATTCAGTCGCTAAACATGCGCCTGGAAGTCATGGATGCAACTGCCGTTTCGCTTTGCATGGACAATGACCTGCCGATCCTGGTGCTGGATCTGTGGCAGCCAGACAGCCTGGTGAAGGCTGTACTCGGTCAGCCCGTCGGCACCCTGGTGAGCAAGTAACCTCAATCCTGATCTCAACTTGCTCCTTCGCCGGCGCTGCCGGCATCTAACCTCGAACTCGCCAATTTGCGCTTGCTTCGCAAAATGGTCGTTTTGCGCTATCCTATACGCAATCGGCGGCCTTGCGTTGAGCCCGGATCTCGGCGACGTGGACCCGGTCGACCCCTCCGGACGGATCCTTCAGTGGAGGCCTGTCCCGAACCCCGAACTGAAGTCATTATCGCGGACGATCAGACAGGAGCGAGCGGATGATCAAAGATGCCCTGGGAGAGGCGGAATCCCGGATGGCGGGTGCGGTCCGTACCCTGGAGCAGGACCTAGCCGCCGTTCGAACGGGCCGGGCTTCCCCTGCCTTAGCCGAAAGAGTCATGGTGGACTATTACGGCACGCCCACACCGCTCATCCAGCTCGCTACGATATCGGCGCCTGAGGCGCGGCTGCTGACGATTCGGCCATTTGACCCCGGCAGCGTCAAAGACATCGAGCGTGCAATCCTAGCTTCTGACCTCGGAGTCACCCCCAGCAACGACGGCAAACTCATCCGGCTCAGTATTCCGCCGCTCACCGAGGAGCGTCGGCACGATCTGGTGAAAGTTGTGCGCGCCCGGGTGGAGGACGCGCGGGTGGCGGTGCGCAACGTGCGCAGGGACGTTCATAATGACCTGCGCGAGTTCGAGCAAGAGAAGGTGATTTCCAAGGATGATCTGCACCGAGGTGAAGAGCTGCTCCAGAAGGTCACTGACGGCTATGTTGAGCAGCTCAACGAGCTCGGGCAGCGCAAGGAGAACGAAGTCCTCGAAATCTGAGGACCAGCGACATGGAAGAGGGATTACCGGAGGTCGTCCCAACCCACGTTGCGATCATCATGGACGGCAACGGCCGCTGGGCTAGCGAGCGCGGTCTTCCTCGGCTGGCTGGCCACCGCGCAGGGGTTGAGAACCTGCGGCGGGTGCTGCGGGCAGCAGCCGATTTTGGGATCGGTTATCTCACGATCTATGCCTTCTCCACCGAAAACTGGGACCGCCCGACCGGCGAGGTACGCGGGCTGATGAACATCCTCGAGGAGGTCATCGATCGCGAGCTGAAGGAGCTGCATGCCAACGGAGTGCAGCTCCGCCACATCGGCCGGCTGGAAGGGTTGAGACCGGAGCTTCAGGCAAAGGTCCGTCAGGCGATTGACTTGACCAAGAATAACACTCGCCTGGTCCTCAACGTCGCTTGGAACTACGGTGGGCGAGACGAGATTATCCAAGCGATACAACGCATCATCGAACAAGGCCTTGATCCGGCGACCATCGATGAAGCGGTTGTAAACCGCAATCTTTTCACGGCCGATAGCCCGGACCCGGATCTCGTCATCCGCACCTCCGGAGAGATGCGGGTGAGCAATTTCCTGATCTGGCAGAGCGCCTACTCCGAGTGGTGGTTCACCCCCACTTACTGGCCGGACTTCGGCCCGGAGGAACTGCGTCAGGCGCTCTGGGGTTATGCTCAGCGCGAGCGGCGCTTCGGCACCGTTCCAGCCTTTCGCTAGATGCTGCGCGAGCGGCTCCTCGTCACCCTTCTTTTCCTTCCTTTTCTCATTTGGATCATCGCCACCGGCGGATGGCTCTTCGCCGGTGGCGTTGCATTGGCATTGGGGCTGGCCGCGGCCGAGTACGGTTTGCTCTTTCGCAGCGCCGGGCTGCGGCCAGCCCTGCAGTTGCTTGTCGGTGGGGTCGCACTGTTGGCCCTTGCCCGCATGGGGATGCAGCTCGAGTGGTTGGTATTGAGCTTGACCGGCCTAGCCCTGGTCGCAGTCGCCTGGCACCTCTTCGACTATGAGAGAGGTGCGCACCGCTCAGGCACAGACTTCGCGGTCACCCTCGCTGGAATCGTATACTTGGGTTGGACCGGCGGTTACTTGATCTCGTTGCGACTGCTTCCGGAAGGACAGTGGTGGATCCTGATTGCGCTGCCGACCGTCTGGCTGGCGGACTCGGCCGCCTACTTGGTGGGCAGGTGGAAGGGCAAGCGGCCCCTCACCCCCCGGCTCAGCCCGAAGAAGACCTGGGAGGGTTACCTGGCCGGCGTAGTGGTTGGCGCAGCGGCCGGGGCTGGCCTGGCAGCCCTATGGCGGGTTGCGGCGGGGCCGGAGTCGAGCCTGACCGCCCTGAGGGGCCTGGTCGTCGGCAGCGCCATTGGAATCATCAGTCCACTGGGCGATCTTGGGGTCAGCATGATCAAGCGAGAGATGAAGGTGAAAGACTCCGGCACATTGCTCGCCGGGCATGGCGGCGCGCTGGATCGGCTCGATTCCTGGCTGTGGGCAGGTGTGTTGGGGTATTACGCGGTCCTCTGGCTGACATAGGGAACAAAGATGGGAGAGAAACCCTCAAGGAACCTGGCGCTCGAGCTAGCGAGAGTAACCGAAGCAGCGGCCCTGGCGGCGGCCCGCCACATGGGGCGAGGGGACAAAGAAAGTGGCGATCGGGCGGCAGTTGATGCGATGCGACTGGTCCTGAACTCGATCGACATCGATGGGGTGATCGTTATTGGGGAAGGTGAGAAGGACCAAGCTCCAATGCTATTCAACGGCGAGCGGCTGGGGAGCGGAAATGGTCCGGAGGTCGATATCGCGGTTGATCCAATTGATGGCACGCGCCTGCTCGCGCTGGGCAGGGCCAACTCGATCACCACGGTGGCGTTGGCCGAGAGAGGTGGCATGTACCACCCCGGCCCGTTCGTCTATATGAATAAGATCGCGGTTGGGCCCGCAGCCAGGGGACACGTCGATCTGGATGCACCAGTGGCGGACAATCTGAAGGCAGTCGCAAGGGCTAAAGCCGCCGACATAGATGATCTCACCGTGATGATCCTCGATCGGCCCAGACATGAGCAGCTGATTGCGGATGTCCGCCGCACTGGGGCGCGGATCCAGCTGATTACAGACGGGGACGTTGCCGGGGCACTGATGACGGCATGGCCGGATTCCGGGATCGACGTGCTGGTCGGGATCGGGGGGGCGCCGGAGGGCGTGTTGGCCGCCTGCGCGCTGAAGTGCATGGGAGGCGAAATCCAGGTCCGGTTTCACCCTCGCTCGCCGGAGGAGGCCGCTTTAGGCCGCCAGCAGGGTCTCGATCCGGAGAAGCGGCTCGACATCGACGACCTGGTGGGCGGGGAAGACGTCTTCTTCGCTGCGACCGGCATTACAGATGGCCAGTTACTGCAAGGCGTTAAGTACACCGGTTCGGGCGCCAGAACTCACAGCCTCGTGATGCGCTCGCGCAGCGGGACAGTCCGTGAGATCACTTCCGTTCACAAGTGGGACAAACTCATGCGCTATAGCCAGATTGCCTATGACCCTGGACCTTAGTTCCGCTTGCGCGGCCCCAACCAGGGTGCTATAATCCGTGCGCATAGTTCGAGCTCTCCCCAATCAAGCAATTTCGCCTGGCTTTTATATAACCCTCATC
>ERZ1292640.3912-Hain-H43-02um-R1-3912-length-11477-cov-7_pt1 | contig 11477 bp, 9 predicted proteins | sample MGYA00564404_ERZ1292640 | MGnify/ENA primary metagenome ERZ1292640 (study PRJEB36523, sample SAMEA6512636) | groundwater metagenome | collected 2019-01-08 | study: AquaDiva: Metagenomics assemblies of 32 groundwater samples | reverse complement strand
CGACGACGATGATCTGGCCGATCGGCCGCTTTTGCGTGGAGTGATAGACGAGGTATTTCTCGGCGCTGTGCGCACGGATGTAACGCTTCAGCGCGAACTCGCGCGCGACGATCTCTTCGACCGCGATCTTCTTGTCCCAGCAGTCGCGGCAATAGCGTTCTTCGCCGCGCGGCTCCGAGACTTCCTTGGCGCCGCACAACGCGCAGCCCTTCTTATTCCCGATTGACTTACGAGACATGACAGGGGAATTGTACCCCATGGGGCAAAGGTGCTGGGGTGCTGGGGTGCTGAGGTGCTGGGGTGTCCGCCTACGCGGCCGGAGGCCACTGCGGCGAGACCTCGCCGAAGCTCGCGCGTTGGTTCGCGAGCGGAGGCGGGCTGAGGTGCTGAGGTACAAGGGGGCCGCGCGGTTATGCGCACTCGTTGTCATCGCCACGGCAACGCTGGCAGCGCAGGGACCACACTTGCCACCGCTCGATCGGGCGCTGCCGCCGGTCGCCGAGGGCATCTACCAGGCACTCGTGCCGCGGGTCGACGCCGAGGTGGCCATGGCCACCGTCCGCATGATGGCCCCGGTGTGGCGCCTGGCGGGCAACCCGGCGTTCGAGCAGTCGCAGCAATACATCTTCGAACGCCTGGCCGCCGCCGGCCTGTCGCCGCGGTACGAGACGTTCGACGACTCGAGTACCGGCTGGGAACAGCGAACCGGTACGGTGCGGCTGGCCGGTCCGGGCGGGGAGGTGCTGCTCTCGCGCGAGGCCGAACGGGTCGCGCTCGCCATCAACTCTTTCAGTACCACGGCCGGCGGCGCGACGTTCCGGCTCGTGGACGCCGGCGCCGGCACCAACGCCGCCGCGTACGAGGGGAAGGACGTGAAGGGGGCAGTGGTGCTGGTGAGCGGGTCCCTCGGCAGCGCGTGGCAACAGGCGGTGCGCGCGCGCGGCGCGGCCGGTGTGATCTCGTCCGACCTCGCCGCGTACACCAAGCCCGATCAGACGCCCGATGTCCTGCAATGGGGCAGCATCCCGTTCGACGAAACCCTGAAGTCGTTCGGGTTCAAGTCGACGCCGCGGGCGGCGCGGCGGCTGCGCGAGGAGCTGGCGAAGGGGCCGGTCACCGTGCACGTCGAAATCGAGACGGTCTTTCATCGCCGCCCGAATCGCACCCTGGCGGTTGACATCCCCGGCCGGTCGAAAGCTGCCGAACGCGTGATGCTGGTGGCCCACGTGCAGGAACCCGGCGCGAACGACAACGCCAGCGGCTGCGGCACGCTGCTCGCGGCGGCGCTCGCCGTGCAGGACGCGGTGCGCCGGGGCGCAGCGCCCGCTCCCGAACGCACCCTGACCTTTCTATGGGTGGACGAAATTCGCGGCAGCCAGCAATGGATCAAGGACCACCCCGGCGACGCGAAGCGCGTGCTGGCCATGCTGTCGCTCGACATGACCGGTGAAGACACGGCGCAGACGGGCGGCACGTTCCTGATTGAGAAGGGGCCCGATCCGTCGGCGCTCTGGGAACGCCCGTCTGATCCGCACTCGGAGTGGGGCGCCGGCAGGGTGGACCCGGCCGCGGTCCGCGGCAGTTTCCTCAATGACCTGCACCTGGCGGTGGCGCTGCGCCGGGCGCGCGACACCGGCTGGGTGGTGCGTACCAATCCGTATGAAGGCGGCAGCGATCACACCGTGTTCACCAACACCGGCGTGCCGGCACTGCTCAACTGGCACTTCACCGATCGCTATTACCACACCAACCTGGACACCGTGGAGAAGACGAGCCCGGCCGAAATGCAGCATGTGGCGATTGCCGTGGCGACGACCGCGCTCTACCTGTCGGCGGCGGGCGCCGCCGAGGTGGCGCCGATGACGCGCCTGATGGAAGTGGCCCGCGATGCGCGCATGGCCACGGAGAAGACCAACAACGTCACGCCCGAGATTCTCGCGGCGTGGCGCAAGTGGTACGCCGAAGCGATCGACAGCCTGGTTCGCCTCCGGTAACAAGGGCGACACCGTGCGCGGCCTTGGCGCGCCGAAGCTAGCCCTTTTGGCTGGCGGAGGCGGCGGGCGCGTACATCTCGGTGATGTACTGCTTCACCATGCGCCGGGTGGAGAAGCGCGGGACGTTCGACCGCATGGCCTCGCGCACCACCTGGATCCACCGGCGCGGCAGGCCGCGCGCATCGCGGTCGTAGAACAGCGGCACGACCTCGGTCTCGAGCAGTGAATACAGCGACTCGGCGTCGGCGGCATCGGTTGCCGCCTGGTCGTCGGGGTTGGCATGGCTTTCAATCAGCCAGCCATTCTTGCCGTTGTAGCCTTCCGCCCACCAGCCGTCGCCGATGCTGAGGTGTGGCACGCCGTTCAGCGCCGCCTTCATGCCGCTGGTGCCGCTGGCCTCGAGGGGCTTGCGCGGGTTGTTCAGCCAGACGTCGCAGCCGTGCACCAGGTAATGCGCCAGGTGCATGTCGTAGTCGTCGATGAACGCCAGGCGGCCGCCGAACTTCGGATCGAGGGCGTGCTTGAACACGCGCTGCAGGTGGTGCTTGGCCGGCTCGTCGGCCGGGTGGGCCTTGCCGGCAAACACGATCTGCACCGGCCGATCGATTGCCGTCAGGATCCGCGCCAGCCGATCCGGATCGTGGAAGATGAGTTCGGGTCGCTTGTAGGCCGCGAACCGGCGGGCGTAGCCGAGGGTCAATGCGTCCGGATCGAGCATGCTGCCGGCGGCGACGATCCGCGACGGCGACACCTGCTCGTCCGACCAGCGCGAGCGCATTCGCTCGCGGACGAACGAGAACAGGTCCGTGCGCAAGGCGTTGCGCATGGACCAGATCTCCGCATCCGGGATGTCGAGCAGCCGTTCCCAGAGCTCAGGATCGTCCACCTGGTCGAGCCAGCCTGGGCCGAAATGCTGGTTCAGGAGGCCGAACAACTGTCCGGCCATCCACGTCGGCACATGCACGCCATTGGTGATGCTATGTACGGGGATCTTGTCGGCGGGGAGGTCGGGCCACATCGACCGCCACATCGTGCGCGTCACCTCGCCGTGCAGCGCGCTGACGCCGTTGACGTGCGCTGAGGTGCGCAGCGCCAGCGCCGTCATGTTGAACTGCGGGCCGTTGCCGCTGCCGTTGTCGTACTCCCCGAGGGCGAGGAACTTCGGGCGGTGCTCGCCGATCTCGCCCCACGAGCCGGCGAGGTGCTTCTCGACCAGGTGGAAGGGGAAGGCGTCATGCCCGGCCGGCACCGGCGTGTGGGTGGTGAACACCGTCGAGCGCCGCACCGCGTGGAGTGCCGCGTCGAACGACTCGCCCCTTTCGATGCCCTCGCGAATGCGCTGCAACGCCACGAACGCGGCGTGGCCTTCGTTGAGGTGCCACACCGTGGGCGTGATGCCGAGCGCGCGCAACGCCCGCACGCCGCCGATGCCCAGGATGATCTCCTGTTGGATGCGGGTCTCGCGATCGCCGCCGTAGAGGCGCGCCGACAGCTCGCGATCCCATGGCGCGTTCTCGGCCAGGTCGGTGTCGAGCAGGAACAGCCGCACTTTGCCCAGCCGTACCCGCCACACCGCGGCCAGCACGGTCCGATCGCCCAGCGGCACGGCCGTGATGCACGGCTTGCCGTCAGGCGTGAGCGCCGCTTCGATCGGCGCCTCGGTCCAGCTGATGCGCTGGTAGCGCTCTTCCTGCCAGCCCTCGTTGCTCATGCGCTGCAGGAAATAGCCCTGCGGGTACATGAAGCCGATGCCCACCAGCGGCACGCCCAGGTCGGCCGCCTCCTTGCAGTGATCACCCGCCAGCACGCCCAGGCCGCCGGCGTAGATCGGCAGCGACTGGTGCAACGCGAACTCGGCGGAGAAATAGGCGATGCTGCCGCCGTTGATCAGCGAGGCGCGCTCCTTCCACCACGGGTGTGCCTGCGTGCGCGCCTCGTCGAGGCCGAAGATGGCCTGGTCGTAGGCCTTCAGGAACGCCGGGTCACCCGCGGCCGCGGCCAGTTGTTCGGCGGTGATGCCCTGCAGCATGCGGACCGGGTTATGGTCCGTCCCTCGCCACAGCTCGTAGTTGAGGCGGCGGAAGACTTCGCGCGCGCGCTTGTCCCAGCTCCACCACAGGTCGAGGGCCAGTTCGTGCAAGCGGTGAATGCGCGCCGGCAGCGGCGCGGCGGACGAGAAACGTTCTTCTGACATGTTGGGGAGCTGTCCTATTCGCTGGCGCCTACCAGCTGTGCAAACCTGGCGAGGTCGATATTCCCGCCCGACACGACCGCCACGACTTTGCCGGTGCCGGCGCGGCCGCTCATCGCGGCGGCAATCGCGCAACCGCCGGCGCCCTCGGCGACGACGTGCACCCGATCGGCCGCGTAGCGCATGGCGGCCGCGATCTCAGGGAGTGCCATCACGATCGAGCCATCCACCAGTTCCTTGAGCAGCGGCCACATCGTTTTCAGTACCGACTTGCCGCCGGCGCCATCGACAAACGACGCGGTCCAGGCGTCGAAGTAACAGGCTTCACCCTTCGCGAGCGAGGTCGCCAGCGGCGACGCGGTCGCGGGTTCGGCGGCGTAGACCTTGACCGCGGGCTTGCGCGCGCGCATCACGGCGCCGATGCCCGACAGCAACCCGCCGCCGCCGAGCGAGGCGACCACGGCGTCGACGTCCGGCAGATCCGCGAGGATCTCGAGGCCGGCGGTGGCGTTGCCGGCGATGAAGTCGTCGTCATCGAACGGATGCACGAAGTGGCCGTGCATGCGCGGCGAGGCGTGCGCGATCACGGTCTGCCAGCACTCGTCGTAACTGGCCTTGACGATGGTGGCGCCGAGGCGTTCGATCGAGCGGAGCTTGGTGTCGGGCGCGGTGTCCATCACCATCACCGAGCACGGCACGCCGGCGCGGCGGGCGGCGAACGCCACGCCCTGGGCAGCATTGCCGGCGCTGACCGTCCAGACGCCGCCGCGCAGTTGCTCGCCACTCAGCTTGCGGATCGCGTTCCAGGCCCCGCGAATCTTGAACGAGCCGATCGGCTGCAACGACTCGAGCTTCAGGTAAATCTCCGGCCGGGGCGGCCCGTCGCCGTCGAAGGGGAGGTCGAGCCTGACGAGCGGGGTGCGGACGGCCGCGTCGTAGACGTGCGCCGCGGCTTCTTCGATGGCTTCGATGGGGATGTGCCGCATGCGACCGTGAAAATCGTATCATGCGGCCATGCGACAGTTCGTCATCGGTCTCGCGATGTTCGCTACTGCAGCGGTATCGGCCCAATCGGAGCGGCCGCGGGCGCGCGACGTCGGCCTGGCGCCGGGCGTGTTTGCGCCGGGGCCGCTGAACGCGATCACCGACGTTGCCGGTGTCAGCGTCGGGCACGCCACGCTGATCGTGGGCGACAACGTCCGCACCGGTGTCACCGTCGTCGTGCCGCATCCCGGGAATGTGTTCCAGGACAAGGTGCCGGGCGCGGTGCTTGTCGGCAACGCGTTCGGCAAGCTGGCCGGTTCGACCCAGGTCGAAGAACTCGGCACCATCGAGACGCCCATTGCCCTTACCAACACCCTCAGCGTCGGCGCCGCCATGGATGGCCTGGTGCGCTGGACGCTCGATCAGCCGGGCAACCAGAACGTGCGGTCGGTCAATGCGCTCGTGGGGGAGACCAACGACGGCGGCCTCAACGACATTCGCGGCCAGCACGTGCGGCCTCAGCACGTGCTCGAGGCGCTCAAGGCGGCGAACGCCGGCGCCGTGAAGGAAGGCAGCGTCGGCGCCGGCACCGGGACGGAGGCCTTCGGCTGGAAGGGCGGCATCGGCACGGCCTCGCGCAAGCTGGCGGCGGACCGGGGCGGCTACACGCTGGGCGTGCTCGTGCAGTCCAACTACGGCGGCGTGCTCACCATGGGCGGCGCACCGGTGGGGCAGTTGCTCGGCCGCTATGCGTATCAGCCCCGGCCGGAACGGCAACCCCAAGAAGCGGTTGCCTCCACCTTTGGCGATGGCTCCTGCATGATCATTGTCGCCACCGACGCGCCCATCGACGCGCGCGACTTGAAACGAGTTGCGGCCCGCGCCATTTTCGGCCTTGGGCGCACTGGGTCGTCCTACAGCAACGGCAGCGGCGACTTCGCGATTGCGTTCTCGACCGCGCCCGGCCTGCGCACGCGGTTTGGGTCGGCTGCTCCCCAGGCGCGGACGTTGCTGCCGACCGACGGGGTGTCGGCCCTCTTTCAGGCTGCCTTGGAGGCGACCGAAGAGGCGGTTTACAACTCCCTCCTCAAGGCCACCCCGGTGACCAGCCGGTGGGGGACCGCCGAGGCCCTGCCGGTCGACCGGGTCCGCGAGATCCTGAAGCGCTATCCGAGGCCATAAGGCTCTTGACCGGTGGGCCGTCGGCTCGATAAGCTTTACTTACACATGACAGCCGTCGCGGTCGCCGTTCGCCGTCCCTTCCTGGGCCTGCCCAGCGAGCCGGTCGTGCGCGCGGGCGCGGCGTTGGGTTATGCGTTTGCGGTTCTTACGGGTGTCGGCTTGGGGCTCTGGCTACTGCTCGGCCTTATTAGCCTTCGACCTGACCCGCGGATGATGTAGCCCACGTAGACACAGCAAAGTTCAAAAGGGCCATCACCCGCAGGGGTGGTGGCCTTTTTTGTTTTTGGACCGATAAGGGGAGAAGACCATGGAAGCCAGTAGTAGTCCCAAGGTGTGGAGCAACGGACGGTTGCAGGAAGCGGACCGCAATGACGCGGCCCTGACGTCACTGTGCCAGGCGGTGGAGCGCGCGGTCCGCGCGCACCAGGCGGCTGGCGTGCGCGCGGTCATCCTGATGGTCGACCCGCCCGCCCCGCGCCCGCAGGCCGAGCCGGCCGCGGCGCCCATGCCCGTCTATGTCGACGTGTTCGACTCGGGTTTCGCGCACGACTCGGGTTACGGCCACGGGATTTAGAGTCCAAGAGAAACAGGAGGCCAAGAGTTCAGGAGTAACTCTTGGAAGGTGCGAGCGGCGCGTCTAGTCTCTGACTTCGACCGCCAAGTCGATCCCCAGTGTCACTGCGCGCGCCGACGGCTGCAAGCGGTTGGGGCTGCAATCCGAGTTCTGCTGGAAAGTCCTGTGATGAGTGGTGCACGGTCAGCACGTGCGCCTCGCCTTTGCCCACGAGTGGCGAGACGACGCGGTAGGGCGGGCGCTCGACTGCGCGGAACCAGCGTCGTCCAACTCCCGACGGCCCGCCCGATTCTGAACCGAAGTCCCGGGTTTGCGGCTACGTAGGGCTTGGAGGACGGCGCCGAGTGCTCCCGCGCTGCCCTTGGGAAGCTGGTCCAGTGACCCTGAACGAAGGCCCTCCGGTGGATTCGACAGATAGAACTTGCCGACTCCGCCATCCTCGACCGCACGCCACAGCTCCGACGACGCTTCCCAAGAGCGTTGGTCCCACTCGCCGTGGTGGACGAGCACTCCGGTAGAGCCCTCAGATGTTGTCCTGAGGAATAGCCCCAGAGGCTCTTCATCGATCTTCCGGGTCCGTTGGTCAACCCGGAGGTTGTTGAACATCAGACACGTGCCCCCTGATGACGTCGGGCTTGCGACACCAATGAGGGAATCGACCTCCTGGATGTTGCTTTGCGGAATCGAAGCACAAGAGCTCAGGAATGACTTCTGGAAAGCCGATTCCTGAACTCCTGATCTTCTGAACTCCTGTCCGCCGTCCTTTAGGCCTTGAGTGCCGGCTCCGGCTCCGGCGCCGCCGCCGGTTCCAGGAACGGCATGCGCGCGCGGAGCTTCGCGCCCACCTGCTCGATCTGGTGCTCGCGGTTCTTCTCGCGTTCGGCCGCGAACCAACCGCTCTTGGTCTGGCTGGCCAGCTTCTCGGCGTAGGCGCCCGAGCGAATCTCCGCGAGCATCCTTCGCATCTCGTTCTTGGTCTCTTCGGTGACCAAGCGCGGTCCGCCGGTGTAATCGCCGTGCTCGGCGGTGTCGCTGACCGAGTAGCGCATGAAGCCCAGGCCGCCGCGATACATCAGGTCGACGATCAGCTTCAGCTCGTGCAGGCACTCGAAGTACGCGATCTCGGGCTGGTAGCCGGCTTCCACCAGTGTCTCGAATCCGGCCGTCACGAGCGCGCTGACGCCGCCGCACAGCACCGCCTGCTCGCCAAACAAGTCGGTCTCCGTCTCTTCCGAGAACGTGGTCTCGATGACGCCGGCGCGCGTGCAGCCAATGGCCTTGGCATACGCGAGGGTCGCCGCGCGGGCCTTGCCGGTGGCGTCCTTGTGAATGGCCATCAGGCCGGGCACGCCCGCGCCTTCCTTGAACACCTCGCGCACCCGATGGCCGGGCGCCTTTGGCGCGACCATCGAGACGTCCACCCCTTCGGGCGGCGTGATCCAGTTGAAGCGGATCGCGAAGCCGTGCGCGAACATCAGCATCTTGCCGGGCGTCAGGTGCGGCTCGATGTCCTTCTTGAACAGGCCCGGCTGAACCAGGTCGGGCACCAGCATCATGATGACGTCGGCCCAGGCCGCAGCGGCGGCCGGTTCGAGCGGCGTGAAGCCCGCGGCCTCGGCCGCGCGCCAGCCGCGGCTGCCGGGCCGCACGGCGACACGGACATCGCCACCGCTGTCGCGCAGGTTCATCGCATGCGCGTGGCCCTGCGAGCCAAACCCCATCACCGCCACCTTGCGTCCCAGGATCGCCGCTACGTCTACATCCGCGTCGTGAATCATCGTCGCCATAATCGAATCCCTACTCCTCTAACGGGCTTGCCATGGACGTCCAATCTTCAACTGCGAGGACGCCGACTTGTTTGCCGAGCAGCGAGACGATGCGCGCTGCAGTCTTGTCGGAACTGTCGAACATGATGGTGGCCTGCACGGTGGCGCGATCGTGCGAGGCCACGGCGGTAAAAGCTTCGGCGCGCACGCGCTGGCGCCGCAGGATCGAGGCCACCCGGTCGAGCGCATCGATTTCGTGCTCGTAGCGGACGACGATGGTCCGCGGCTTCGAGGCGTCGATCATTGCAGGTCGGCTCCCGTCTCGACGAGCGACGGTGACCCCGGCCGCCGGATCATGTCGTTGAGCGCGGCGCCGGGCGACACCATCGGATACACCGTGTCTTCCTGCACCACGCGGAAGTCCATGACCACTGCGCCGGCCGAGGCCCGCGCGTGGCGGAGCGCATCCTTGATTTCGGCCCGCCGCGTGACGCGCACGCCGGGCAGCCCGTGGGCGTCGGCCAGCTTCACGTAATCGGGTGACGACATCGGCGTCGACGAATAGCGGCGATCGTGGAAGAACTGCTGCCACTGCCGCACCATGCCGAGGTAACCGTTGTTGATGATGGCGACGTTGACCTTGACGTTCTCCTGCACCATCGTCTGCAGTTCCGCCTGCGTCATCTGGAAGCCGCCGTCACCGACGATGGCCCACACTTCCTTGTCGGGCCGGGCCATCTTGGCGCCAATCGCCGCCGGCAGGCCGAAGCCCATCGTGCCCAGGCCGCCGGAGGTGATGAACGTGCCGGGCTCGTGCACCTTGTAGTACTGCGCGGTCCACATCTGGTGCTGGCCGACGTCGGTGACGATGATGGCCTTGCCCTCGGTGGCGCGCCAGATGTCGTGGATGACGTGCGCCGCGCACAACCGGCCATCGTCGGGCAGTTCCGCCATCCCGCGGACGGTCGGGCCGCAGGCCAGGTCGCCGATGCGCGTGAGCCATGCGTCGTGGCGCTTGGCCTCGACCCGCGGGAGCCATTCCTGGAGCACCGACCTCAGGTCGCCCTGGATCGCCACGTCGGCGCGCACGTTCTTGTGCAGCTCGGACGGGTCGATGTCGATGTGGATCTTCTTCGCCTGCTGCGCGTATTCGGTCAGCTTGCCGGTGACGCGATCGTCGAAGCGCATGCCGAGCGCCAGCAGCAGGTCAGCCTCCTGGATGGCGTCGTTGACCCACACCTCGCCGTGCATGCCCATCATGCCGAGGTTCAGCGGATGCTGGGCCGGCACGCTGCCGATGCCGAGCAGGGTCATGGCCACTGGGATGTGCGCCCGTTCGGCGAGCATCAGCACCTCGGCCATCGCGCCGCTCTTGAGAATGCCGTGGCCGGCGAGAATCATGGGGCGTTTGGCTGACGCCAGGAGTGCCGTTGCCTGTTCGAGCGAGCTACCCGACGTTCTGGCCGCCACGGCGGTCTTCTCGTCGAGGCGGGCACGCGGCTCCCAGTCGGTTTCTTCCTGCTGGGCGTTCTTCGTGATGTCGACGAGCACCGGCCCCGGCCGTCCCGAGGTCGCCAGGCGGAAGGCCTCGCGCAGCGTCGGTGCGATATCGGCGGCCCGGGTCACCAGGTAGTTGTGCTTGGTAATCGGCAGCGTGATGCCGGTGATGTCGGTTTCCTGGAACGCGTCGGAGCCGAGCAGCGCTTCGGGGACCTGCCCCGTGATGCAGATCAGCGGGATCGAGTCCATCATCGCGGTGGCAATGCCGGTGACCAGGTTGGTGGCGCCGGGCCCCGACGTCGCGAGCGCGACCCCGACCTTGCCGCTGGCGCGCGCGTAGCCGTCGGCCATGTGCGTGGCGCCCTGTTCGTGGCGCACCAGCACGTGGCGAATCGGGTGGTCGAGCAACGCATCGTAGGCCGGCAGAATGGCGCCGCCGGGATAACCGAAGACGGTGTCCACGCCCTGTTCGACCAGGCACGACCAGATGATGTGAGCGCCACGCTGTTTCATAAGCTGTCTCTCGGCACCCCATAAAGGGGTGCCCTACTACGCTTCTTTGTAGGGCGCCCCTTTATGGGGCGCCGTGCTGCCGTTGTTCGAACGCCGAGATGTCGGCGTCGTTCGCGAGAATCAAGTCGATTTCGTCCTTGCCCTCGAGCAGCCGCTGCCGCGAGGCTTCGTCAAAGGCGAAGCGTTCGGCCAGGCCTTGCGAATCGCGCACTTCACAGCGCTCGAGGTCGACGGTCAGCTCGTAGCCCTCGCCGGACTCCGCGCGGTCGAGGATGGTGTTCACGGCGGCCTCGGAAATGGCGACCGGGACCAGGCCGTTGCCGACCGCGTTGGTGCGGAAGATGTCGGCGAACGACGGCGCCACCACGACCCGGAAGCCGGCGTCGGTGAGCGCCCACGCGGCGTGCTCGCGCGACGAGCCGCAGCCGAAGTTCGGACCGGCCACCAGGATCGAGGCGCCGGCATAGCGCGGCTGGTTCAGCGGGAACGCCGGATCGAGGTTGCCGCCCGGCGTGCGGCGCCAGTCGTGAAACAGGAACGGCCCGAACCCCGTGCGCTCGATGCGCTTCAGGAAGTTCTTCGGGATGATCTGATCGGTGTCGACGTGGCTGCGCCGGAGGGGCGCCACGCGGCCGTGGTGGACGCGGAAAGGGGTCGCCATCACCGGTACTCCCATCGGCGCACGTCGGTGAAGTGGCCCTGGATGGCGGCCGCCGCGGCCATGGCCGGGCTCACCAGGTGCGTGCGCCCGCCGCGGCCTTGCCGGCCCTCGA
>ERZ1292640.3911-Hain-H43-02um-R1-3911-length-11478-cov-46_pt1 | contig 11478 bp, 9 predicted proteins | sample MGYA00564404_ERZ1292640 | MGnify/ENA primary metagenome ERZ1292640 (study PRJEB36523, sample SAMEA6512636) | groundwater metagenome | collected 2019-01-08 | study: AquaDiva: Metagenomics assemblies of 32 groundwater samples | reverse complement strand
GGAATAGGCATTCTTGGCTGGTCAGGCGAATTGCTGGGTCGCCCCTAACTCCATGAGGAGAAACAAATTGGCGCCGGATTGCAGGTTGACAGCCTGTGTCGCGAGGCCGTTCACATCTCCTTGCGTATCCCAAACATTTCGCAGGTATTTGTTGTGGCCGGTTTCTCCGGTATGTCGCGCGCCCGCTACGGATCACGAAATCGCCGCCGGCGCGGTCAAGGAGTAGAATGTCGGGATGGCAGGGCAGAGCCGCGCGAAGTGACCTGGGCGGAGATGATGGCATGAGCAAATCCAGGCGCCTGGCGCTTCCTGTGGCGCCGGGCTTGCTTCTTCTCTCGTCCGTGCTGGCGGCGGAAAACTGGCCGCAATGGCGAGGGCCGCAAAGCCGGGGCGTCTCCTCGGAGACCGGCTTGCCGGTGCAATGGAGCGCGGAGAAGAACCTGGCCTGGAAGGCGCCGCTGGCCGGGACCGGCGTTTCCTCGCCGGTGGTTTGGGGCGACCGGGTGATCGTCACCTCGCAGACCGGCCGGGCCCATGGAGCGAGAGGCTCCTTTCCGCTGCTGGCGCGCGACGATAGCACTCTGGCCGAGCGGGAACACCCGATTCAGGGCGCGCGCTCCACGCCGGCTTCGGAAAGCAGCGATGTCTTCCTGGTGGTGGAGGCGTTCCGCCGCTCGGACGGAAGCCGCCTGTGGGAGTACCGGGTAAAAGCGACGGGCGAGTTTCCCGACTTGCACGAAAAACACAACCTCGCCACCCCGACCCCGGTCGTTGACGGCGAGCGCATCTACGCGTGGTTCGGCAACGGGCAAATTGCGGCGCTCGACCTGGACGGGCGGGCGGTGTGGACGCGGCACCTGGGCCTCGAGATCTCTCCGTTTCGCAACCCCTGGGGACACGGCAGCTCACCGGCGCTGTACGGCGACACGCTGATTCTGCTGTGCGACCACCGGCCGCGCTCGTACCTGCTGGCGCTGGACCGGCGCACGGGCAAGCAACGCTGGCTGACCGATCGCGGGCAGGGCCGCAGCTCGCACAGCACCCCGCTGGTAGTCCGGGGGCCGAATGGCGACGAGTTGATCGTCAATTCGAGCGAACGCATCGACGCCTACGCCCCGGCCACCGGCGAGCTGCTCTGGCACGCGGGCAGCGAGCGACAGACACCGATCCCGACCGCCGTCTTCCAAGACGGCGTAATCTACTTGAGCCGCGGCTACCGCAACAGCGATTACCTGGCCATCCGCCTCGGCGGGAAAGGCGATGTGAGCGAAGGCCACGTCCTGTGGCGCACTTCGAGCGGGGCGTCCTACGTGCCGTCCATCGTCCTTTACGAGGGCTTGCTCTACATGACCAACGAGATCGGCGTGGTGACGTGCGCCGAGGCCAAGTCCGGCGCGCCGGTCTGGCGGCGGCGGCTCGGCGGCGTGTTCTTTGCGTCCCCTGTGGCCGGAGACGGAAAGATCTACATGGTGAGCGAAACCGGGACGACCTTTGTGCTGCGCGCGGGCCGCCAGCCGGAGGTACTGGCGGAGAACGATCTCGGGGAGCGGTTCCTGGCCTCGCCGGCAATCTCGAACGGGCGGCTGTACCTGCGCAGCGACGGGACGCTGTTCGCGATAAGGTGACCCTCGCCGGCGCGCGCCTCGCGATACTCTAGATACCATGACCAATCAAGCGCGGTCCTGGCATCAGTCGCTCACCGTCCTGCTGCTGTCGGCCGTGGCGCTCCCGCCGGCCGGCCTCGTGTTGCTGTGGATTCGGCGAGGCACGAAAGTGGTCTGGAAGCTCCTTGGGACGATCCCCATTGTCGGTTTCGCCGTGGCCCACCTGTTCCTGTCCTTCGGCCTGCGCATGGAGATGGACGGCACCGGCGCCAAGCCGATGTTCTCGTTCGGCACCCGCGCGTCCCGTTACGAGCAACTGGAAGCCAGCCGGGCGGCGCAGCAGGCGCCGGCTCCGGAATCGTCCCCCCGGACGGTGGAGGCCGCCCCCGCGCCAGCGCCATCCGCTCCGGCCGCGCCGCCGTACTGGACCGACTTTCGCGGCCCGAATCGCGATGGCCATTACGGCGAGACACCCATCCTCACGGCCTGGCCGAAACGCGGCCTGACGCGGTTGTGGAAGCAGCCGGTGGGAGGCGGCTACGCCTCCTTCGTCATCGCCGAGGGCCGGGCTTTCACCATCGAGCAGCGCCGCGGCCGGGAGGTTGTCGCAGCCTATGACATCAACACCGGCCGCGAGCTGTGGACCAACTCCTGGGACGCCGACTTCCGGGAGTCGATGGGCGGCGACGGACCGCGCGCCACACCCACCTGGCACGAAGGACGGCTGTACGCGCAAGGCGCCGAAGGCGAACTCCGCTGCCTGGAGGCGGCCACAGGCAAGGTCGTCTGGGCCAAGAACATCCTCGCCGACAACGGCGCCTCCAACCTCACCTGGGGCATGTCGGCCTCGCCCCTGATCGTCGACGAGAAGGTCATTGTGCAGCCCGGCGGCTCAGGCGGCAAGTCGGTGGTCTCCTACCACAAGCTGACCGGCGCGGCCATTTGGAAGACTTTGGACGACAAGCAGGCCTACACGTCGCCCATGCTGGTGACTCTCGGCGGGCGGCGGCAGATTATCACGGTCACCGCCAGTCGCGCCGTGGGGCTGGCGCCCGAGGACGGCGTGCTGCTGTGGGAGTACCCCTGGGTCACCGAGTACGACGTGAACGCTTCTCAGCCCATCGTGACCGGCCCCAACCGTTTCTTCATCTCGACCGGCTATGGCCACGGGGCGGCGGTGGTCGAATTGCAGCCCGCCGGCAAGACCTTCACCGCCCGCACCGTCTGGCAAAACACGCGCATGAAGAACAAGTTCAACCCTTCGGTGCTTTACGGGGGCCACATTTACGGCCTCGACGAAGGCATCCTCGCCTGCGTGGACATGGAGACCGGGCAGCAGAAGTGGAAAGGCGGGCGATATGGCTACGGCCAGCTTCTGCTGGCCGGCGACCACCTGGTGGTGACCACGGAAACCGGCGAGGTCGTGCTGGTCAAGGCCACGCCGGAACGGCACGAAGAACTGGCGCAGTTTTCAGCCATCGACGGCAAGACCTGGAACGTGCCGGCGCTGGCCGGCGGCCGCTTGTTCGTGCGCAACACCACCGAAATGGCTTGCTTCCGCATCGCGCCGAATTAGCCGCGGGCGCCGCCTGCGATAGCATGAGCTTAATGACCGGATGCAGGTTGATGGCCGGCCTCTGCCTCCTGGCGGCGCCCCAATGGGCCGAGGACTGGCCGCAATTCCGCGGCAAGGACCGCGCCGGCGTTTGGAGCGAAACCGGCGTTCTGGAGGCCTTTCCGGCGGAGGGCCTAAAGGTGAAATGGCGAGCCCCGCTGCGCAACGGCTTTAGCGGGCCGGCGGTGGCGGGCGGCAAGGTGTTTGTGCTGGATTTCGCGCCCACCACCCGGCCGAAGGGAGTCGAGCGAGCCCTGGCCTTCGACGAGAAGACCGGCAAACTGTTGTGGTCGCGCAAATGGGAGGTCAACTACGCCGGCCTGGCCACCACGTATGCCGTCGGCCCGCGCGCGACGCCCACCGTGGATGGCGACCGGGTCTACGTCTTCGGCTCCATGGGCATGCTGCAATGCCTGCGCGCGGCCGACGGTAAGCCCCTGTGGCAGCACGACTGCGTGCGCGATTTCGCCGCCGAGGTCCCGGTCTGGGGCATGTCGGCGGCGCCGCTGGTCGACGGCCGCCGCCTGATCTGCCTGGCCGGCGGCGCGGGCGACTCCAAGGTCATGGCCTTCGACAAAATGACCGGCGCCGTACTCTGGCGGGCGCTGTCGTCGGATTTCGAGCCCGGCTACAGCGCGCCGATCCTGATCCAGACCGGCGGGAAGCGGCAGATCATCCAGTGGCATCCGCGGGGTGTCGCCTCGCTCGACCCGGAGACGGGCAAGAGCTTCTGGGAGCTGCCCTTCGAAAGCAGGCTGGGATCCTCGGTGTCCACTCCGGCCTGGTCCGGCCTGCGGCTCATGATCTCGTCGTTCTTCGACGGCTCCATGATGATCGCGCTGGACGACTCGCAGCCGCGGGCGCGCATGCTCTGGCGCGGCGCCAGCCGCAGCGAAACCAAGCCCGACGGCCTGCACGCCCTGATCTCAACCCCGTTCATCGACGGCGACCACATCTACGGGATTTGCGCCTACGGGCACCTGCGCTGCCTGGACGCCAACACCGGCAAACAGGTTTGGGAAACGCTGGAAGTCACCCGCGAGCGAGCGCGCTGGGCGGCCGCCCACCTGGTGCGCAACCAGGGCCGCTATTTCATCAATAACGACCGTGGCGAGTTGATCCTGGCGACACTCAGCCCCGCGGGCTACAAAGAGATCGGCCGCACGAAACTCATCGAGCCGACCTCGAATCCCGGCATCCGCCGCGAGGCCGGCGCCGTCAACTGGACCCACCCGGCCTACGCCAACCGCCACGTCTTCACCCGCAACGACAAGGAGCTGATATGCGCCTCGCTCGAAGCCGGCGGACGGTAGCGCGTCTGTCAGGCCTGGTTTTCGCGCTGGTGAGCGTCCTGCCAGCGGAGGCGCAGGATTGGCCCCAGTTTCGCGGCAACCCGCAACTCACCGGCGTCGCCGCGGACGCTCTTCCAGTCCCCTTGAAACTGCTGTGGACATACGAAGCGGGCCAGGCCATTGAGTCTTCGGCCGCCATTGCGGGCGGAGCGGTGTATGTCGGCGTTTTCTCGGGCGAGTTGATCTCGCTCGACCTGGCGACCGGAAAGCTCCGCTGGAAGTACAAGACGGAGGGGGAGATCGGCGAGTCCTCCCCGGCAGTGAGCGGAGGGATGGTCTACGTCGGCGATCTTTCCGGCTACCTGCATGCGGTCGGCGCCCAGGACGGCAAGCGGCGCTGGAGCTTCAAAACGCGCGGGGAGATCAAGGCGTCTCCGGTGGTGAGCGGCGGCAAGGTGCTGGTGGGATCCTACGGCGGCAGCCTCTACGCCGTGGACGCGCTCAGCGGCCGCCCGGTATGGTCATACGAGACCGAGGGCCCGGTGCACGCCACTGCCGGAATCGCCCGGGACCTCGCGTTCATCTCCGGCTGCGACGGCCATCTGCGCGCCATTCGGATCGCCGACGGCAAGCAGGAATATGCGGTGGAAGTGGGCGCCTATACCGGCGCTTCGCCCGCCCTGGCCGGCGACATTGCCTATTTCGGAACCTTCGACAACCAGGTGCTGGCCATCGACCTGCGGCACAAGTCCGTGATCTGGGAATACGAGAATCCCCGCCGCAAATTCCCGTTCTACTCTTCCGCCGCGCTGGCCGGCGGGAAGGTGGTGGTGGGCGGCCGGGACAGCATGGTTCATGCGCTGGACACCAAGACGGGGAAGGCGGTGTGGACTTTTGCCGCGCGGTCTCGCGTGGATTCCTCGCCCGCCGTCTCCGACGGGCGCGTTTTCTTCGGCGCGCACAACGGCCGGCTGACCGCGCTCGACCTCCAGTCCGGCAAGCAGCTTTGGCAATTCGAGGCCGGCGCCGCCCTGACCGCCTCGCCGGCCATCGCCGGCGGACGCCTGGTCATCTCCTCGCACGACGGCGTGGTCTACTGCTTCGGCCAGTAATCGGACAATCTTGGTAAAATAGCCAGGTAGACCGTTCACGCTGGGTAGCTGAAGGCGAGGGTCGAAAACCGGAACGCAAGCTCTGAACCCCAGAGGGAGAGCTATAGGTGGAGGAGCCGATGCTCACACGTCGAAGCTGGCTGGCTGGTCTGGGTCTTCACAAAGCGGCTGGTCTCTTGCCCGCCGCCACGGCGGCGGACTGGCCGCAATTCCGCGGACCCAACCGCGACGGCATCTCCAGGGAAACGGGCTTGCTGCGCCAGTGGCCGGCCAAGGGGCCCAAGGTCCTGTGGACCATTCCGGTGGCTCAGGGCTACGCGGGCGCCGCTATTGTGGCCGGCCGCGTCTACCACCACGACTACGACGAGCGGAAATCCGATTGGCGCGTTCAGTGCCGGCATCTGGCCAGCGGCAAGGAAATCTGGAGTTTCAGCGAGCGCCGCGCCATCCGTCCCAATCACGGCATCACCCGCACCGTCCCGGCGGTGGACGGCCGCTACGTCTTTTCGCTGGACCCGAAGTGCGTGCTGCACTGCCTGGATGCCCGGACGGGCAAGGAGTTGTGGCGCAAGAACCTGGTGACCGAGTACCAGACCGCCATTCCGCCCTGGTACAACGGGCAGTGCCCGCTGATCGAGAAGGACCGGGTGGTGATCGCCACCGGCGGCGCGGCCATCATGGTCGCACTCGACAAAGCCACGGGCAAGGAGATCTGGCGCACGCCGAACCCGGGCAAGCTGCTGCTGTCCCACGCCTCGGTCCTGCCGGCGGTTCTGGGCGGCGTCCGCCAATACCTGTACGGCACCCTGAACGGGCCTTTGGGAGTCTCGGCCAGCGACGGAAAGCTGCTGTGGCAGTTCCCGCGTAAGTTTAACGTGGCCGTGGTGCCCTCGCCGCTGGCGGTGGACGGGGAGCGGGTCTTCATGACTGCCAGTTACGACGCGGGCAGCGTCATGGTTCGCGTGCGGCCCGGCGGGGGCGCGTTCCAGGCCGAGGCCGTGTTCGACATGAAGAACAACGAGTGGAACTCCGAGGTCCACACGCCGATCGTTCACAAAGGCCACTTCTTCGCGGTGGGCAAGAAGAAGCGGGGCCTGTTCACGTGCCTGACTTTCGACGGCAAGACGGTCTGGGACAGCGACGGCAAAGCCTCCTTCGAACTGGGCAGCTTCCTGCTGGCCGACAACATGTTCTTCGTCCTCGAAGGAAGGACCGGCCTGCTCCGGCTGATCGAGGCGAGCGCCACCGCATACAAGGAACTCGCCAAGGCCCAGGTGCTCAACGGACAGGAGGTCTGGGGGCCGATGGCGCTGTCGGACGGCAAGTTGGTGGTGAGAGACTTCACCAAGATGGCGTGCATCGACGTGCGCGGCGCGTAAACGAGGCAGGTTATGCAATACAGCCAAGTGCAACTGCTGGCCGGAAAAGGCCCGGAAGACGATCGCTTCAGCGCGGCGCTGCGCGGCGTCGCCGTCGACCGGCGGGACTCCGTCTACGCGGCGGGGGACCGGGAAATAAAGGTGTTCGACGACGCCGGCCGTTTGCGGCGGCGCTGGAGCACCGCCAAGCCGGGTCTGGCGGTGGCCATTTCCGGCGATGGCCGGGTGTTCGTCGGCCAGGCCGGGCAGGTGGAGATCTTCGACAGCACCGGCCGCCCCTCCGGTACCTGGCGCGATGAGCAGCGCCTGGGGCTGGTGACGGCGATCGGTTTTTCCAAAGCCCATGTCTTCCTCGCCGACGCCCGGGACCGCTGCATCCGCCGCTACGACGCCGGCGGCAAGCACCTCAACGACATCGGCAAAGACAACCGGATGAAGGGATTCCTGATTCCCAACGGCGTGGTGGATTTCGGCGTGGACGCCAAGGGCACCCTCCACGTCGCGAACCCGGGCAAGCACCGCGTCGAGCGCTACACTCCGGAGGGCGAACTGCTCGGGCATTTCGGACGCTTCGACGGGCGCGATCCGGCGGGATTCTCGGGCTGCTGCAATCCCACCAACGTGGCCGTGACCGACGGCGCCCGGGTCTGGGTCACCGAAAAAGCCGGCCCGCGCGCCAAGGTCTACGATTCCGGCGGGAAGCTGATGGCCGTGATCGCCGCCGGCGTTTTCGATCCCAACTGCAAGAACATGAGCATTGCCGCCGGCTCGCGCGGCCGGGTTTATGTCGCCGATACGGTGAAGCTCCAGATCTTCGTTTTCGAGCCGCGGGCCGAGGAAGCGGGGGCCGCATGAGCGATGACATGACACGGCGCGGCGCACTGGCCAAGGCGGCCCGCGGAGCGGCGGCGCTGGCGCTGGGTGGCGCAGCGTTCCACCTGGTCCGCAAGGCCGAGGGGCAGATCGTCTGGAACGTCGATCCGGCCCTGTGCATCAACAGCCGGCTGGGCGAGACGGGCGTCGAGGTGTGCGGCTTGTGCACGACCGAGTGCGTCGTGTCGCAGTCCGCCGTGCGGGCCGTCAACGAATTCTCCAAGTGCGGGCGGTGCAACATTTGCCCGGCGTATTTCAACGTCACCAGCGCGGTGAACGAGAAGGGGCTGCCCAGCGAGAAGCTGTGCCCGCGCGACGCGATCGAGCGCAAGCCGATCGGCGAAGTCGATCCCGACGACCCCGCCAACAACTTCTACGAGTACGTTATCGACGAGATTAAGTGCGACGGCTGCGGCAAGTGTGTCATGGCCTGCAAGGAGCCCTTGGGGCTGGGATCCATCCAGTTGAGGGTGCGGCATAGTCTGTGCGTGGACTGCAACCGCTGCGCCATCTCGATCGCCTGTCCCAAAGACGCCATCGAGCACGTGCCGAGCGAACGAGCTTTCGACCATGTGCAGCTCGGATCTCACCCTTAGAGCCGCATGCCCATAAGACCGCGCACGGCAGCACTCCTGATCGCACTGGCCGGCCTGATCCTGTTGTTCGCCGGCGGCGCGGCCGGCCAGGCCCTGCCATACGAGCGCCCGGTCGAGGTGGCCCCGCAGGAGGCGGACATCGGCAGCGGATACACCACGCCCCCGGTGCAGAAACCCAAGCCGCGGTCTTACTGGCTACAAGTGCTGGACGTGGTCCTGCTGGCCGTCGCGATGGGGGTCTCGGTCTGGCTGGTCCTGTCCCGGCGCAGCCGGAAGTGGGTTCTCGCGCTGAGCGTGGCTTGCCTGGGCTATTTCGGCTTCTACCGGGAGGGCTGCATCTGCCCCATCGGCTCCATTCAAAACGTCGCGGTCGCCCTGACCGATACGCGCTACTCCATCCCCATCGTGGTCACGGCGGTCTTCTTCCTGCCGTTGCTGGTGGCACTTTTCTTCGGGCGGGCCTTCTGCGGCGGCGTCTGCCCGCTGGGCGCCATTCAGGAGCTGGTGGTGCTGAAGCCGGTGCAGGTTCCGCGCCGCCTCGATCGGGCGCTGGGCCTGCTGAAGTACGCCTATCTGGGCCTGGCCGTCTGGCTCGCCGTGCAGCCGTTTGCCCAGCGCGAGTTCGTCATCTGCCGGTTCGACCCCTTCGTCGGCTTCTTCCGCCGGACGGGCTTCGCCCACATGCTGTACATCGGCGCGGCGTTTCTCGTGGTGGGCATGTTCGTGGGACGGCCGTATTGCCGTTATCTGTGCCCCTACGGCGGCTTGCTGGAATGGGTTTCCCGGCTCGCCGGCCGCGGCGTCAGCATAACCCCGGACAAGGAACTGGACTGCGGGCTGTGCCAGGAAGCGTGCCCCTATGGCGCCATTGAGGAGATGCGCGCGGTGCGTCCGAAATGCCTGTACTGCGCCCGCTGCTTTGCATTCTGTCCCCGCGAGGGACCGCTGGCGGCCAAGTCATGAACCCGAGCTGGCCAGAGCGGGCCCAGGGGGCGCCCCGGTGGGCGGCGGCGATCGGCGCATCGGTCGTCGTGGTGTGCGTGCTGCTTCTCACCGCAAGCTATGTGGTGGCCCGCATCCAGGCCCCCAAGGACGAGAAAATCGTCGCGGATCTCCAAAAGAAAGTCAGGCAGGACTCCTCCTTCGCTCCCAAACTGGAAGCCGAACACAAGCGCATCACCGCGGCTCTCCAGCAGCGCAAGAAGGGCGACGACATCCTCGCGATCGTACTGATTGCGGCCGCGGCGCTCTTTATCGCTTCCGCCAAGTGGCTGGTGGCCTTGCCCGGCCGGCGACCGCTGCCCATGGACCGGCTGGTGCAGCTCAAAGCCGCCCCCAAAGCAGGGCGAGCTTTAACTTGGCCCGCCGTCCCAAACGGCGAACAAGAGCCGCCGGCAGCCTTTGTGGAACGGATAGTCCAACGGGAAGGACGCTCGAAGGAAGCGGCCATCCCCATTTTGCAAGCCATTCAGGCGCACTATCGCTATCTCCCCGACGAAGCCCTCAAACGCGTCTGCGAGCTGACGGAAATCACAGCCGCGCAGATTGCGGGCACGTCGTCGTTCTACTCCCGGTTCCGCCGCTCGCCGCTGGGCAAGCACGTTGTCCGGGTCTGTCACGGGACGGCGTGCCACGTCGCCGGCGCGCGGCATCTCACCGACGAGTTGCGCCGGCGCCTGGAGATTCCCGGCGGCGCCGACACCGATCCGCGGCGGATGTTCACCCTGGACGAAGTGGCCTGCCTGGGCTGTTGCAGTCTGGCGCCGGTGATCATGGTGGACGACCAGACGGTCGGAAGACTGACGCCCGCCGGCGCTTGCGAGGCGCTGGAAGGCATTCGGATCCCGAGCGTGACATGAGCGGCAAGAGCATCGAAATCCGGATCGGTCTCGGCTCGTGCGGCATCGCCAGCGGCGCGCAAGCGGTGCGGGCGGCCGTGGAAGAAGAGGCGCGGCAGGCCGGCGCCGGGGCGCTGGTGAAGGCCGTGGGCTGCAACGGCATGTGCCATCGTGAGCCACTGGTGGAGGTGGTCGAGGCGGGCGGCGCCGGCGCGCTCTACGGCAACGTCACCGCCGAGGCCGCGCGAAGCATCGTCCGGCGCCACGTGCGCCCCCGCGCGCTCGCGGCGCGGCTGCGTTGGACGGCGGACCGCGTGGCGGGCCTGTTTCGGAGCAACGGCGCCCGGCCGCAACTCGGCGAATACAGGGTGGACCGCCGCGGCGGCGGCGCGGCCGGCTACCAGGGCAAGCAGGAGCGCATCGTCCTGGAGAACTGCGGCGAGATCGACCCCCGGAACATCGACGACTACCTCGCCCGCGAAGGGTACCAGGCGCTTGAGAAATGCCTGCGGCAACTGGCGCCGGCGGAGCTGATTCGGATCGTCTCGGATTCGGGCCTGCGCGGGCGCGGCGGCGCCGGGTTCCCCACCGGTTTGAAGTGGTCTCTGGCGCGGCAGCAGCCCGCCGGCGACAAGTACGTCGTCTGCAACGGCGACGAAGGCGACCCCGGCGCATTCATGGATCGCCTGGTGCTCGAATCCGACCCGCACCGCGTGCTAGAGGGCCTGGCCATCGCCGCCTATGCCATCGGGGCCGCCGAAGGCATCTTCTACATCCGCGCCGAATACCCGCTGGCCGTCGAGCGCGTGCGGGAGGCGATCCGGCAGGCCGAACAGCGCGGCTTCCTCGGACGCGGCATTCTCGCATCCGAATTCTCGCTGCGCCTGGAGGTTCGCGAGGGGGCCGGCGCGTTCGTCTGCGGCGAGGAAACCGCCCTGATCCAGTCGCTGGAAGGGCAGCGCGGCATCCCCCGGCTGCGGCCGCCCTACCCCATCCAGCGGGGATTTCGCGGCCGGCCGACGCTGCTCAACAACGTCGAGACGCTGGCCTCGGTACCGTGGATCGTGCGCCGCGGCGCCGGGCCCTTCGCCGCGCTCGGCACGGAAAGCAGCAGGGGCACCAAGGTCTTCGCGCTGGCCGGCAAGATCAATCGCGGCGGGCTGGTGGAA
>ERZ1292640.3910-Hain-H43-02um-R1-3910-length-11480-cov-10_pt1 | contig 11480 bp, 16 predicted proteins | sample MGYA00564404_ERZ1292640 | MGnify/ENA primary metagenome ERZ1292640 (study PRJEB36523, sample SAMEA6512636) | groundwater metagenome | collected 2019-01-08 | study: AquaDiva: Metagenomics assemblies of 32 groundwater samples | reverse complement strand
GACGTTCTATTCTCACGATTTCCCCTCCCCAGTCTGCACGGTTGGTATGAGACGGCTCTCTATCCCAAACAGGAATAACCCGGCATCAATATTATGAACAAAATGCGATCGACTCAGATATGTTCTGATTTCGCTCTTTAGTTGATCTGCTCACCTAACGAACAACTACATATAGCTATCATCAGAAATTGTCAACACTAAATGTAGTGGTTAGCTGTGGAAATGGAGGACATGCTGTGGATAACTAAAATGGCTTGCTGGACGCCATTTCTCAGATATTTAGACCGACTTATCCACAGCTTTTTGAACGCAAATAGACCCTGCTCTAGGGTCCAATGGATTCCCAGTTGGAAAAAAACTACAGGGCCCGATGCCCTATGGCCACAATGACCTCATCCACCCCCTCAATAGGAATGAATCGGCCATAGATTCCGATGACCACCACCCGAGTACCCAGCACCGTGCTTTCAAACCGACTGAGCATACCAAAGTTGCGACGAACCGTGTGAGGACGGACCATGCTATTGAGCAGTTCCTGGCTATGTCTGCGAAGGATGCTCCTCACCACCGACCCCTCCCGTTCCGGGGTGGCCTGATCCATTCGATCCATGGCCTTGGTGAGCTCTGCTTGAATAAAGTTTAGATACTGATCCGTAGTGGGGTTCGTCAGAGCCAATACGACATTCGCGGCCAATACCGCCACAACCAGACTCAAACGCAGAAGGCTCATCCTGATCCTTAGATTGATTGAAACCGGACCGAACGCGCACCAGGCTCCGAGGGAACGCAGCGATGGCGTCTTTCTTTGACAAACAAGCGCCGCATGATTAGCCTACACTCGATTGGGCTGTTGCGGCAATTGTGCCGCTCAGATTGCCCGCAGGAGGAGAATCACTATGTTCGTTTGGAGTAAACGCCTTGTCGCAATCTTGCTGGGGTTATTTGTGCTCATGCTGGGAGTCTTTCTCTTCAATGCAGCTCCGGACAACACAAGCGGCCTCAAGATTCATACAACCCGCTGGATGGCCCTCAACTATGTCGGCTTGATTGTCTGGATCTTCGTCTGGATGATCGATCAAGCCAGGATGCGCGGGAAAAATGTCTGGGTCTGGCTCGTCCCCTTTGCCCTGGCTCCTCTTCCGACCCTTATGCTGTTTGTCTTGTTTCTACAGCGGCGCATTCAGCCGTCATAGATCGGCTGAACCAGCTCTGGCAGCTGCATCGCGGCCAGCTTCCTGATGCAGCTGCGCCCGAAGCGCCCACACCAGCCAGATGCCTGGTAGGGCGATTAGAAACGACCAGAAGAAAAACTGCGCCCACCCGACCAACTCGACCAAATCGGCCGACGGACGACCAGAAAATACGCGACCGAGCGCTTCCAGGGACGAGAGCAAGGCAAACTGGGTTGCCGTATAGCGATGGTCGCACAGCGACATAATCAAAGCGACAAAGGCCGCAGTGCCCATCCCGCCTGTCACATTCTCGATGAGAATCGAGGTGGTGAGCGCCGCGTAGCTCTTCCCCATCCAGGCAAGCCACATAAATCCTAAATTTGAGACCGCTTGCAGAAGCCCGAAGATCAATAACGACCGAACCATCCCGAGCTTAGCCATGGCGACGCCCCCTGCCAATGCCCCGATGAGGGTAGCTGCGAGCCCCAGACCCTTCACATACCCGACCTCGCTGACGGAGAAGCCCAGCCCTCCGATGAGAAATGCTGTTTGCAGGGAGGCGGCAACTGCGTCTCCTATTTTGTAGAAGACGATGAGGGCGAGAAGTCCGAGTACTCCGGGACGGGAAAAGAATTCCTTCAGCGGTCCGCCGACTGCTTCGGCCAGGCTGGCAGGCGTGGCACAAGGCTCTGACGGCTCCGGACTCAGAACAATCGTGACGACTCCTGTCGCCATGAGCCCCGCCAGCAGCAAATAGGTATTTTGCCATCCGATATGGCCGGCGAGCAGCAAGGCGCCAGCACTCGCCAGCAACAAGGCACAGCGATAGCCATTCACCCAGACGGCTGCGCCGAATCCCCGTTCAGGCCGCAATAACAAATCAGTTCGATAGGCATCGAAGACGATGTCGAGTGACGCAGAGAGAAAGGCCACCACGAGGGCCAGCATTCCGAGGATCTCCGGCCTGTCGCCTGGGCCGGTCACGGCCATGGCAGCCAACCCGATCGCAACGCCAAGCTGCATCACCAGCATCCATCCGCGCCGGCGGCCCAGCCAGGGAGGCACCACGCGATCCATCAGCGGCGCCCAGAGAAATTTCAACGCGTAGGGAAGCCCGACCAGCGTAAAGATGCCGATGGTCTTCAAGTCGAGTCCGACGACGGTCAGCCAGGCCTGCAACGTACCGGCCGTAAGCGCCAGCGGCAGCCCCGAGGCGAACCCCAATGGCAGCATGATACCGATACGTCGGTTTGCAAGAGTCTGGATGAGCGATGAATTTTTCATTGAGCCGGTTCTGCCTGCATGGGGTCGTAGCATACCATCGAAAGGGAGAGGGGACTCAGGACATTCTCGAAATCGATCGGAAGAAAAAGGAATGAGTCAGTCGAGAACCGCTGGACAGACCCTTACAGAAGAGCAGGCAGGAGCTTAGCAGGGCTTGCTATCGGAACCGCAGGGCCTATAGCGGGACATGTCGAACTCCATATTCTCCTGGTAGACCCGTTCATTGCCATTCACACCATCCTGCTCCGGATCGTTGTACATGGTGTGGTTCCACCAATAGAACAAGGGATAGGCCTCAGTCTGATACACAGGATTCCCGTAGCTATTCCTGGCATATTCACGGACCAACCGGCCTGTGACGTAATCGACATGACCGTCGCCATGAAGTGAGTACAACATCAAGAAGAGCCGCGCCTCGTGATCGTAATGTTCGTCGATCCTGGTCGCAAGGTCCGGCTCGACCGGAAGACTATCCTTCGCCCACCCACCTGACAGTGGAAGGAGGAGGAGAAGGAAGCACGTGAGGATAGAAGCGGGAAATGGCGAAGGTGTCACAACAGGCGAGATCCTACCATGGCCTCCGAAGGCCTTCAATCGAAACCACGCGCCACGTACAGCCACACTGAGCTCCTTGCTCCTGCAGGAAATATCTTCCTATAATGAGACACCTATGCTGAAACGCACCGACTCCACACAGGCCACAACCACACCGACTCACGTCCATTTGGAGACTTTCGGTTGCCAGATGAACGAGTACGATTCGGAACTCGTGCGCTCGCTCATGAAGCAGGACGGATTTGTCTTTACCGACGAGCAGGAGCGAGCCGACGTCATCCTCATGAACACCTGCGCCATTCGCGAGAATGCCCATAATAAAGTCTATAAGCACCTGTCGGAGCTGAAGAAGATCAAACGGCAACGCCCCTTGGTCGTCGGCGTCTTGGGCTGCATGGCCCAAAACCTGAAAGAAGAGCTTACGGAGATCCAGCCGCTGGTCGATGTGCTGGCCGGCCCTGACTCCTACCGCCAGCTGCCGATGTTGATCCGCAAGGCCCTGCTCTCACAGGAAGAAGGGCTGGATGAGAAGGGGCTCGCAGTCGACCTCTCGGAATATGAGACTTACCACGATGTAGTGCCGGACAGACACGACGGAGTGAATGCCTGGATCGCCGTCATGCGGGGCTGCGACAACTTCTGCAGTTTCTGCGTGGTCCCCTATACACGCGGACGTGAGCGCTCCCGCGACGCGGAAGGCATTATTCTGGAAGCGCACCGGATCGCCGAGCAGGGATTCAAACAGATCACGCTCCTCGGACAAAACGTGAACTCCTACCGATTCGGCGACTGGGATTTTGCGCGATTGATCCTGGCCGTCGCAGATGTGCCAGGCATCGAACGGGTGCGCTTCACTTCCCCGCATCCCAAAGATTTCCCCATGCCGTTACTGGAAGCCGTCGTATCCCATCCCCATATCTGCAAACAGATTCACTTGCCGCTTCAATCGGGCAGCGACCGGATCCTCGGATTGATGAATCGCACCTATACCATTCACGAGTATCGCGCCTTGGTCGACAGCATCCGCGCCCTGCGGTCCGACATTGTCCTCAGCACCGATATCATTTGCGGTTTCGCGGGGGAACAGCACGAGGACTTTGAGGAAACCTACCGGCTTGTGGAGGAGATGCGATTTCACTCGGCCTTTATCTTCAAATACTCCGAGCGGAAAAACACCATCGCCGCCCGCAAGTTTCCCGACGATGTGTCCGAAGCGGTGAAGACCGAGCGGGTCACCAGGCTCTTCGACCTCCAACGGAATATTTCCTACGGGCGCAATCGGGAATATCTCAAAACCGTGCTCCCCATCTTGGTCGAAGGGGATGCCAAGCGATCGGCAGCCCAGGGCATGGGCAAAAGCGATGGCAACATCACTGTCATCTGGGACAAGCAGGCAGTCCCCTCGCAACCGGGAGATCTGCTCTCCCTCGCCATCTACGATGCCTCCTCCACGACCCTCTACGCGGAACCGCCACCGGTCCATTAACTCGTCGTCAGCCCAGTTTCGCAAGCTGTTTCTGCCTGGTTCGCGCCAAAAAACGAACAGCTCTGCACGAGATTTGCCGCTCCAGATGCTGCAAAACCCTTCTCAATCACGGGAAAATATTGCCCAGCACTCTCCTCACCTCACCGAAATCATCTTGGCTTCCATCCAGACCGTGCGAACTCAAGCCAATACTACACAACTAACACTCTCATAATAATCAATGCGTTATATGAATTATATTAATCAATAGATTGCCTGTTCGCATTTCTACCATTAACAACATTACACAACAGATAAATCGAAAATCATCAAAACCACTTAGCCAGACCTCCCTCCCTCTAAAGGCACAGTCTTTGCTTGAAGAGGAATCACAGACCACACTTTCACATCCACTCCCGGAGGCAGGCATGAGCGAGAACCGAGATCACCGCGCAAAGGAACAAGCGGATAGCTCCATGAGCTTGGAGACCGTCATTGCGATGGGAATTTTTGGATGGATCGCCCTCAGCATGACCATGATGGGACTGGGAATCTGGTAATCACTCAGACTCACCCCTCTGCATCGCGCCACGAATCGTCCGTACCGGTCCGTCCTGACAAAGGAGTGCCCCGATGAAGAGCCCTGTCACACCAACGAACTTACCGCGCCAAATCCTGCATAGCCTTGTCGGAATCGCAGCCCTGACCCTCGTCAGCACCGGATGCGCAGGCGGAGCAAAGACCGCCCCGCATGCAACGGTCAGCGTTCATGTGGAAGAGGTGACCGATTGGTCATTTGAAACCAGCCATCCCGCTGTGATCGACCAACCGACCATCGGAAAAGTTCTACTGGGACTCTATCGCATGGACGGCCAAAGTAGATCCTCAAAAACGCCCGCGTCAGACAGCAAGCCGCTGACAGTTTTCAGCGATGAGGAAACAGCACTGCTGGCTCCCCTGCTCGCAAAAAGTTTATCTCAGGCGACCCCCAACCAGCTAGTTGGCTTCCGCCTCACCCCACTGCCTGAATCAGGCGCAGAATCTATTCGAGGCAGTCTCTATGTGCAGCATGGATCGATCTATTTAACGATCGGCAAAGGCAGCAAGCCCACAGGATTCCTGCCCAAATCTGCCGTGCGCACTGAGCCGGCCCCGGCCTATGTCGCCGGCGGCACACTCGATGCCACCACGATGATCATCGACTATCAGGCATTGGCCAAGGCAGAGGCAGAACAGCCTGCGCCCACGAAGGCAGCATCTCTAGCCAAAGCCCAGGAAACAGGAGAGGGAGCCCTCACCCAGCAGCAGCTCGACGAGCTATCCAACGCGAACCAGGAACTCGCCAGGAAAAACATCGAAGTCACCATGCTGCGCAGGGAATCAGATTGGATGAAGCGAGAGCTGCGGGAGCGCGGCGAAGAAATCAAAGCGATCAAGAGAACAGCGGCACTGCCTACCGTGATACCGCCTCAACCGGTTGCGCAGGCTATCGTGGCCCCTACCAAACCGGCCTTGCAGACCAAGGTATCGGATAAACCGGCGCAAAAAAAGAAACAGGCGAAAGTCACCAAGGCGCGCTAGGCCACTCAACCGACGTCTAGCAACTCCGGATGGAGCAACACGACATCACTGGATAACGGCTGCCGGAAGGTCATCCGAGAGTAGCAGGCGTAGGTCACATAGGTATCTTGCAGACAGTACCGGGCCAACTCGGCCCCCTGCCGCTGCTCCCACATTTCAGCCACCTGGGAGCCACTTCCCGATTTAGTCTCGACGTTCAACGCCCGCGCCAGCACATCGAGCTTCACCCAGCCCCGCGTATCCCAATTGCTCCAGACTGCCATCGTATCGTAGACCGGTTCCGTACGGAATTTGGCGAGGTTGATGTCCAGGCTCGGCTTGACTTGATGGATGATCGATCGCTTCTTAATGAACGGTAGGTCGAAACCCAGACCGTTATGGGTGATAAAGAGCGACGGGCGGCTCTGCCCCAGACGGTTCCAGAATTGCTGCAGCAACTCCCGCTCGTTCCCGCCATACCAGGCCACCGCGCCACGGGGCTCTAGCTGGTCGGAGAACTCCAAGAGGCCGATACAGACGATCCGGCTGAACGTGCCGTCGAACGAGGACTTCGCATACTGCTCATCCTCGGCACGTCGCTGCTCATCGGCCGCCCCTGCCGCAAACAAATCATAGCCCTCTGTCGGCGCAGATTCGTCGCTGGCTGGCAGTTTGCCCGCGAGACGAGCCCATTCCTCCCGAGGCGCTTGAATCGTTTCAATATCCAGGACGACTTTCATACAACCTGCCTCCGTAACGCCTCAATGATCGGACGGTCCGCTGGCGGGAACTCGAAGTCCCCCAACTCGTGCGGCCAGACCCATCGAATCTCTGCGCAGTCGACCGCGGTGGCCTGACCGGATTCGATCCCGCAACGGAAGAAATGGAGCTCCACGGTTTTCTCGGGATATTGGTGCAGAACGACCTGAAAGGGTACTGGCGCGCCGATACGGATATTCAGTTCCTCGAACAACTCCCGCTCCAGACATTCTTCGAAGGTTTCCCCAGGCTCTCGCTTGCCGCCAGGAAACTCCCAGAAGCCAGCCAAATGCACGTCGGCTTTCCGCCTGGCGATCAAGTACCGGCCTTCACGATAAACCAGACCTGCCGCGACTTCAACGACCTTCATAGCGCCCGATACTCCGGCTACTTCCGATCGAACGGGTACGTTTTGCAGAACGACTTCATCGGACATTGCTGGCAGGATGGATTTCGCGCCGAGCAACAGGTGGCCCCAAAGTCCATGATCGCCTGATTGAAGTCATAGCCCTTCCCGCGCGGGATCAAGGCTTCCGACAATTGCCAGAGTTTCGGCTTCTGCGTCTTGGGATCGCCCTTGGCCACGAACACCCGATGCAGGACCCGAATCACATTCGTATCCAGGATCGGCGCATCCTCGTTGAAGGCGAAGGACCGGATCGCGCCAGCCGTATACCGGCCGATTCCCTTGAACGACAGCAACTCCTCCGCATCGCTCGGGAGCTGTCCCCCATACCGCTCCACGGTCTCACAGGCAATACTATGCAGCCGCTCAGGCCTGATATTGTAGCCGAGCGGATACCAGGTCTTCTTCACATCCGAAACCCGCGCATCGGCCAGCTCCTCGAAGCTGGGATAGCGGTCCAGGAACTCGTGGTACTTCGGAATCACCCGATCAACCTGAGTCTGCTGCAACATCACTTCAGAGACCAGAATGTGGTAGGGATCGGAGGTCTTTCGCCAAGGCAGATCGCGGCCATGCGTGGCATACCACTTCAGCAGCCGCGCCTGAAAACGGCGCTTCGACGAGGGATCGAGCCGGAGCGGCTTCTTCGCGCTCTTCTTCATCCGCTAAGGCTGCGGGGGGAGCTGCCCCGCCTTAACCGCCAGAACCGTCACGTCAAAGTGCAGAGTCTTTCCTGCGAGCGGATGGTTGAAGTCCAGCACCACCGTTTCCTCTTTGACTTCCTTCACGATGGGAAACGCGGTCGATCCATCGGCAGATCGCCCCTGAAGCTGCGCGCCGACCTTCTGCGCGGCAGGCGGAATGAGCTCCTTCTTCACCTCTTGAATTCCTTGCGGGTCAATCGGTCCGTAGCCGTCCATCGGAGCAACGGCGATGTGCTTACGCTCGCCCTTCTTCATCCCTTCCAACGCCGCTTCCAAGCCGGGGACGATCTCATGCGCTCCCTGCACATAGGTCATGGGTTCCTTGCCGACGTTGGATTCCAGCACGGATTGATCGTCGAGGGTCAAGGTATATTCCAACGAGACGGCGCTTCCGGCTGACACCGCCACATTCTCATCAGATACAGGAGACTCGGCATTGACCGGTGAAACCAGGAATAGACAGAACATCAGGCAGCTGGAGCCGACTCCTCGCAAAAGTACTAATGGTGTCATCGCTCAAATCCTCCATACGATTCTATGAACAGGGTCCTGCTGGAAACACCGCGACAGGAAATGGGCAGGCTTAGCGATCGATTCCAGCGACTAAAAACGAGGGGATATGTACCACAGTCCAGAGCCCCTTTCCAAACCTGGCACGATGGCCCGGCCAATCCCCTGCCACCGGTCTCCCTCGCAGCCTGATGCCAGAATCTGCCCGTTGCTGCTCATTGACGCATCTGCCCGTGAATATATGAGCCAGGACCATGCTGGTGCGAGTGGATTGCGTTGACAGCCTCCCAGGCGCGGGGTAGCCTTTCAGAGGCGACCTACGCCAGGAAACCCTCATTGCAGAAGAGCCAATCGGAGCACAGTTACAGTTATGGTCACGAGAAAACATCCCCGATTCCCTGTGGCGCTCTCCAGTACCCTGGTGCACCAAAGCCGCACCCGCCATGAGGGATCGGTCCGGGACCTTTCGGCCAAGGGCTGCCGCGTGGAGAGCATCTTCAACCCCTATACCGGCATGCAGCTGGCCATGCAGTTGCATGTCCCAGGCGAACCTCAGCCGATTATGATCGACAATGCCACGGTACGCTGGTCCGGGTCCGCCGGCATCGGCATCGAGTTTCTGGCGATTGCCCCCCCTCATCAAGATCGCCTGAACCGCATGATCCAGCAACTCCAACCAGCAGCAGGCCTGCAGTAGGCGCCCTCTCGTGAGTTGCATTTCAGGCACTCGCCTCCGTATCCTCCTATCATTATGGAACTTTCCTCTCTGTCGCCGGAGCAACTGAAAGACCTTGTGCGCGGAATCGTCGACGATCGCCTGCGCGAGTTGCTGGGCGACCCGGACCTCGGACTGCAGCTGGACGAAGACCTACGAACCAGGCTGAAAGCATCGCTATCCAATACAGAGCGGCTGTCCGGTGAAGACCTTGCGGACCAGCTCGGACTCCGCTGGTAAGGACCATGGCCTGGTATCGCCTCGCCTATCGCCCAGCCATCCTGCAGGACCTTGCAGGCCTGGAGCCTGCCCTGGCTCAGAGGCTGTTCGACAAGACTAAATGGCTCGCCTCGAACGTCGAGAACTTGCGCCACGAACCTATTGCGCCTGACCTGGCAGGCCTCTTCAAATATGCCGTCGAAGATTGGCGGATTTTTTATTCCATCGATCGCGAGGAGCACCTGGTCGATATTCACCATATCATCAGCCGGAAAGAACTTGGCTCATGATTGCCATTACTGTGTCCGCCATTGCGAAACTCAAAGCGATTCAACTCGAACACCCTGAGGATCCGGTCGTCAGAATTGCCGTGCGCGATCTGGATGAGTCACGCTTGAGCTTCAGCATCACGTTGGAAGAAGACAGTCATCCTGACGACGACGTGCAGCCGATCGATGGCCTGACGATCGCAGTTGACCGGCAGAGCGCACCACGGATGGAAGGTGTGACGGTCGACTATACGGAAGCAGAGGGGTTTCGTTTTCTGCATGAAGGCGAGGGCCGGAGCCTGCCGCTGCTCACGATTCCCACGCTCAATTAATGGAAGGGGCCGCCCTTAGATCAATCGATCAGACAATGTCGCGACATGCACCTGGAACTCGCCCCGCGTCACATCCTCGACATAACGGCGCAACGCGTCCTTGACCACGGGGAAGGCGATCTCGTCCCAGGGAATGGCAGAGAGGGAGAAGAGCTGCACCTCGAGGCTTTCCTCCCCGACCCCGAAATCCGGCGAGTTCATCGGCCCGCGGAATACCAGATAGGCCTGACCGATGTGCGGCAGGCTCAAGACCGCAAACAGGCAGATCCGCTCCACCTGAGCCTGCGCCTCCTCGAAGGTCTCGCGAACGGCTGCCTGCTCGGTGCTTTCGCCGATTTCCATGAAACCGGCAGGAAAGGTCCAGAGACCGGACTTGGGCTCGATGGCACGCCGACAAAGAAGAATTTGTCCGTCCCATTCCGGGATGCAGCCTGCGACGATTTTCGGATTATGGTAATGAATAGTCTGGCATGAGCTGCAGACGAACCGCAGACGATTATCGCCGGCGGGAATTTGCTGGGTGACAGGCGTGGCGCAAACGCTGCAATAATTCATAGGATAGTGACGGGTGATGAGTGAAGGGTGACGAGCGAAAAAAGGATGGTTCGCGCGTTTCGCCTGTCCCGCACGTCTCGCGAGGCGTTGTATAAATATGGATAGCACAAAACTACGATTCTTTGCACCCTGTCCGCAGGGGCTGGAGGGGGTGCTCGAGCAGGAGCTCCATGACCTGGGCGTGCCGATGACCACGAAGACGGACGGAGGGATCGGCTTCCTGGCTCCTTGGGCCACGATGTATTGGGTCAACCTCAAGAGTCACATTGCCAGCCGCGTCCTCTGGGAAGTCGGACAGGCCCCCTACCTCTCAGAAGACGATGTCTACCGCGCGGCCTATAGCCTCCCCTGGCCTGACTGGTTCACCTCGTCACAGACCATTAAAGTGAAGGTCAGTGCGCGCCGTTGCCCCCTCACCAGCCTGGACTTTATTACGCTGCGTATTAAGGACGCGGTCTGCGATAAGTTCATGGCGGTGCGCCATAAGAGACCGGACGTGGACACGCGGCACCCGAACATCCGGATCGACGCCTTTCTCGATGAGTCCACGGTCACCTTCTATCTGGACACCTCCGGCGAGCCCCTCTTCAAGCGAGGCCATCGGGTCCTGTCCGTCGAAGCGCCCTTGCGCGAAAACCTGGCGGCTGGCTTGCTGCGATTGGCTGGCTGGATTCCCAATGAGGTCCTGCTCGATCCCATGTGCGGCAGCGGCACAATCCCGCTCGAAGCCGCGCTGATGGCGCGAAAAATCGCGCCGGGACAGTCCCGCTCATTCGGGTTTGAGCGGTTGATCGTCCACGATCCCAAACGCTGGGGCCATCTGCGAGAGGCCTCCCGGATCAAACAACTGGCAACAGTACCGGCTGCCATCTACGCTTCCGACCGGGATCCTGCCGCAGTCAAGATCGCGCAGCGGATATTTCAGGGGGCGGGAGTCGGAATCGATATTCGCCTGAGACAGAGCGACGTGCTCGA
>ERZ1292640.3909-Hain-H43-02um-R1-3909-length-11482-cov-14_pt1 | contig 11482 bp, 10 predicted proteins | sample MGYA00564404_ERZ1292640 | MGnify/ENA primary metagenome ERZ1292640 (study PRJEB36523, sample SAMEA6512636) | groundwater metagenome | collected 2019-01-08 | study: AquaDiva: Metagenomics assemblies of 32 groundwater samples | reverse complement strand
GCAAATGCCGTTGTGAGCTTGCGAGCAGGCATTCGCAGGGCGCGAGGCGGGGTCGAAAGATTTTTCACCAGAAAAATACTTTTGGCAGTAGCTACCGCCAGAACAAGACACTCAAAAGTAAAAAACACCCCTAAAAGATGTTTTTTACTTACCTCCGCAAGCCATAAGCCGCGGTTTTTTTATGATTTTGGGACTTAATTCTCCTTTTTTGTTATAATTTGAGTAGAGTTACCCAGCCCTCATTTGGAAGAAATCGTTTTTTTAGTGTAGTAGAAATTTCCGCACAGTATTTTTTTCATGTGAAGCTACAGACTTTAGCGAAATGAGAGCTGGGTGCTCAATTTTGCAATTATTCGCTTCACTCATAAACAAAATTGGCATGTCCTGGTCTATTCGCAGAAAACTCTTATATCTTTCGGTCGTCTTGCTTGCTATCTTGGGAGTCGTTTTTTATATTCTTTATCCGATTTTTAAAGAAAACCCGACCTGTACCGATGGCAAACAAAACGGCAATGAGATTGGGATTGATTGCGGGGGAGTGTGTTCCAATTTGTGCGAGTCACAAGTGCATCCCGTAAGTATTTTGTGGCAAAGGGCGTTTCCGTCGGCCCAAGGGCTTTACGATGTGCTTGGTTATGTGGAAAATCAAAACATTGACGCCGGGATCCCGAACCTTCTTTATAAGTTCAAAATTTACGATGAAAAAAACGTGTTGATTGCGGAGCGTGACGGCAAAACATTTCTTGGGCCGAACCAGTCGTCAGCCATTTTTGAGGGACAAATAAATGTCAAGGAGCGCACGCCCAAACGAGCTTTTCTTGAATTCGAAGACGGGTATCAATGGGTAAAGACCGATTCTAGATTTGAGAAAATATCTCTTTCGGTCAAGAACAAAAATCTTATAAACGCGTCTACCACACCACAGTTGAGAACAACAATATCAAATGACTCTTTGATAAACCTAAAGAACGTGGAAGTCGCGGCAGTCGTAAGGGACGAAGACGAAAATGCCATCGCGGTGAGCAAGACCATCATAGAAAATTTGCCCAAACAGAGCTCAAAAGAAGTGTTTTTCACGTGGCTTTCTCCATTTGCGAGCCAGTTTTACCGCGTGGAGATTATACCGAGGGTAAATCCGTTTACCGTTTCCTATTGAATGTCCGGGACGGAGAGTGTTTTGCCTTACCGAATTTTACGATAGATGAATCAAGGATTTTTTTCAAAAATTTTAAATGGAGTTGATTGGGTGCTCTTTTTTGCTGTTTTGCCGATGCTTCTTTTTGGGTTGGTTACAATGGATTCTTTCACAGGGAACAGTGTTTTTTTTGAAAAACAACTTATTTGGATTGTCTTAGGCGTATCAATGTTTTTTTTGATATCCGGTACGGATGTCCGTTTTTTAAAACAATCCGGCGTGCTTGTTTCTCTCTTTCTTATTGTCTCGAGTCTTCTTCTGTTGGTGATCGTCGTTGGCAGCGCCGTTAAGGGATCCAGAAGCTGGTTTGACTTCGGCGAGTTTTCTTTTCAGCCGTCCGACCCCATGAAACTTCTGGTCATTCTTATGCTCGCGAAATACTTTTCAAGACGGCATATAGAAATTGCCCGATACAAACACATAATAATATCCGGTCTTTACGCCCTTGTGCCGTTTTTTCTTATTATGCTTCAGCCGGATTTCGGTTCCGGCTTGGTCATTTTTTTGATTTGGCTCGGCATGGTGATGGTTTCCGGCGTTTCCAAGAAACATCTTTTTATAATTTTTGCTCTTGGTGTTATTTCTTTTACCCTACTTTGGGTTTTTGCGTTCAAGCCTTATCAAAAAGAACGCATTGTGACTTTTGTTCACCCGCTTACGGATATTCGAGGGGCCGGCTACAACGCCTACCAATCAACCATAGCCGTGGGGTCAGGACAAATTTTAGGCAAAGGAGTCGGATATGGGACACAATCTCGGCTTAATTTTTTGCCGGAATACGAAACAGATTTTGTTTTCGCGGCTTTTGCCGAAGAGTGGGGTTTTGTCGGCGTGCTCATACTATTTTTTCTTTTTGGGGTGGTTGTGTGGCGGATTCTTTTGAGCGCCCTTATGGGCGTTACCAATTTTGAGATGCTTTTTGGCATGGGACTCGCCATATTTTTTATGAGTCATGTGATAGTTAATATAGGAATGAACATAGGTTTATTGCCGGTTACCGGCATACCGGTCCCTTTTATGAGCTACGGAGGCTCTCATTTGGTAACCGAGTTTATCGGACTCGGGATTCTTATGAGCATGCGCCGACATAGCCGCGCCACCCATCGGGATATGGTAAAAAACGAATTCTTGGGGATTTAGTAACGCGATTCTAATCCACGAATGACATGCGAATGATACGAATAGATACAAAGATAGAGAACGAAGTGATTTTTTAGGCCTCAGAAACATGCTTATTTTACAACATATTTTGACTATTGGGGGTGAAAAAAGTATGAAATCCCCATTTTTTGCTTGACAAATCTTTGTAATATGATACACTTTCAATAGTGTGAACTCATCCTAGATCTGGGGCCTTCGGGACCCCTACAGTAGCTCATCGGGTGACCCCGATGATGGAGTTCACACTTTTTTAAAGTAGGGAACGGATAAATCCTAAGAAGCATCACTCGATTTTGATTATTTTAACGAGTGAGAGATATTAGGTCGTTACCGGTTCGGTAGCGGGGAATTTGGAGCGAAGGAAAATAATCTTATCCGCCGTAGATACCTGTCGTTGTGCTCAAGCGGACAGGAAAGTATCGGCGGAGACAATCAGAAAATGCTTGAGAGGGGATCTCGCGCCCCTTGTAGGACATAGCGAGACAAGATTGAGGCGCTGCGGCGCAACGGGGAGTAACTGGCAACGGTTGCTCCCCTAAATTTTTGCCATTTTTTAGAGAACCCATATCAAAAATATTGTATCACGTTATATTTTTGATATGGGTTCTATTTGTATAATGCGTATGTTTTCTCAAGCATTGTTTCAAGAGAGAAATTCTCTGATACTTTTTTACTCAAATTTTTGCCGAATTCCTCCGCTCGATTCGGATTATTTATCAGGAATTTAATCGCGCTTGCGATTTCTTTCGGCTGTCGCGGGCGCACCAAAATACCGGTTTTCATATCATCAATAATTTCCGGCATGCCACCGACGGAGGTGGCAATGACAGGCATACCGGCGGATCCAGCTTCCAATATGGAAATACCCAATGCTTCCGTGACGGATGGCAATAAAAAAATGTCGAATGCTTGTAAATAGCGTTGAGCGTTATCGACAAATCCGGCAAGACGAACTACTTTGCTTAGCTTATGGTGCAATATGAGTTTTTCCAGATTCTTGCGCTCTTCTCCTTCGCCTATAATTGTGTAGGAAAGACCCGGTATTTCTTTCACAAGCTCGCTCATCGCTAGAATTGCATACTTGAGTCCTTTGTTTTTGTGCAGTTCCGCTATTGTGCCTATACGAACTGTCGGAATCTTTTTATTGACCGATAATTTTTCTCCGAGAGCCTCAAGCGCTTCCACCCTCGCCATGAGTGTTCCCGATGAAGTTCCGTTATATATAATCTCCAATTTGTTTTTCGGAATAAAAAAAGTTGGAGCATCTTCTGACATTTTTTTCGAAACGGCGATTGTTTTATGCGCAAACGCCAGAGTAAGCCATGCCATAATCTTTATGGTGATTTTTACCACCCATGGCCTTTCTTCATTGAAGGCCCATCCGTGCGCGGTAAAAATAATAGTGGCTGGTGGCTGGTGGCTGGTGGCTGGTTGAAAAGGACTCAAAATGAAATTCCAAAAATTATACAAACGGCCGGCGATAACGCCTAGTCCTCCGGCCTTGGGGCTGTTTAAATGCAGAATGTCCGACCTCTCTTTTCTTATAAGCTGAAATATATTCACAAAAACCAAAAAGTCGTTTAGTAAACTAACATCGCGGTCAAGATGTTTTATCTGGACTGTTCTCACGCCAGCTGTTTCCAGCTTTTCCCTCAATTTTCCCGACCCCCCGAAAGCAACTACCGCCCCAAACTTGGACTTGGATAGATTTACCGCCAAATCGTACACATAACGCTGGGCACCCCCGAAATTAGATTTGGTAATTATATACAGTATCTTCTTTTTATTGGTTTTTGGCGCAACTTCCATATATTAATGAGATTGTAGCGCCATTTTAGCTCTTGCGGAAGGATGCCCTTGTCTAACGCCCGTTTTGCGGTAGTATTGTGTGGTAGTGACAATATCGAATAAAAAGGAATTTCTGATTCTGTTTTTGGGAGATTTGACTATTTTTGTTGTTTCTTTGTGGTTGACCCTTCTTGTGCGTTATCAGAAAGTGCCTTCCGGGGAACTTTTTCTCGATCATCTTTCTCCGTTTTTTATAGTCTTTCTTTTTTGGACGTTGGTTTTTTTTATTGCCGGACTGTATGAAAAACACACCTCCATACTAAGGAGCCGTCTGCCTGGGATTCTATTAAATACCCAAGTCGTTAATAGCGCGATTGCGGTATTTTTTTTCTACCTGTTCCCTTCTTTTGGCATTAATCCAAAAATAAATCTTATTTTATATTTAATCATCTCCTATGTTTTGATTATATTTTGGCGCGTTAACGGGTTAAACTTATTTGGTTTTCGCCGTCGAGAAAAGGCCATTTTAATCGGGAGTGGAGAAGAGATGAAAGAGCTTAAGGACGAAATAAATTCAAACGACCGATACAGCATCAAATTTATCGCCTCTGTTGACCTAAGCAATCTCAGAAGTTTTGATTTCAAATCCGAGATTCTAGATAAAATTTACTCCGAAGGAGTTTCCGTCGCCATTGTTGATCTTAGAAATGAAAAAGTTGGGCCGATTTTGCCCAATTTATACAACTTGATTTTTTCCAACGTTAAGTTCATAGACATGTACAAAGTTTACGAGGATACTTTTGATCGCATCCCATTGTCACTATTGAATTACGATTGGTTTTTGGAGAACATCTCTCGCTCGGTCCATGCCGGGTACGATGCCTTGAAGCGCCTGATGGATTTGGTCATCTCCCTTGCTCTCGGGATCGCTTCCCTTGTATTTTATCCCATTGTTTTTTTGGCAATTAAACTTGAAGATGGCGGGCCTGTGTTTATCGCGCAGGAACGTATCGGTAAAGGGAATATCCCGTTTAAGCTTATTAAATTTCGTAGCATGAAGAAGAATGATTCCGGAATTTGGCCTACGGAAGGGGATGGCATGATTACGAATGTGGGAAGATTTTTGCGAAAGACGCGCATTGACGAATTGCCCCAGCTTTGGAGCGTAGTTACTGGAGGCTTGTCGCTTATCGGTCCGCGTCCCGACATCATAGATCTTGGACGGAAGTTAGCCGAAGAAATTCCTTATTATATCGCTAGAAATCTGATCAAGCCCGGGCTTTCGGGATGGGCTCAGATAAAGCAGGACATTCCGCCACATTCAATCGAGGAAACAAAAAAACGATTATCTTATGATCTATATTACATAAAGAACAGATCGCTTATGTTAGACTTGCGTATCGCACTGCAGACAATAAAGACCCTCTTATCTCGTTCGGGCAGATAAGGCAAATAGAGAGCTAAAAATGAAATGGAAATAGAAAAATGTCAGATACCAAAAAACAATTGACTATTTTTGTCACAGGCGCCGCCGGCTATGTTGGAGCCATGCTCGCAGAGCAGTTTTCCAAACGGCCGGATGTAAGGGAGATTATAGCCTTGGACAAAGAGCCGGAGCCGGAAATGCTCAAAGGAAATCCAAAAGTATTTTATATTTCCGCCAACACTTCCAGTAAGGACTGGCAGGAAATTGTCCGCTCAAAAAAACCCGATATCGTCATACACACCGCCTGGCAGATAAGAGAGCTTTACGGCGACCGCGCGCTTGAATGGAAGTGGAATGTGGATGGCTCGTGCAATGTTTTTAACTTCGCTTTTGAAACGCCGTCAGTCAAAAAGCTGATGCATTTTTCCACAGTCGCTTCTTACGGCGCGTTCCCCGATAACTCCATATATCATTTTTTCACCGAGAGTGAACCGTTCAGAAAAAGTGAATATCTTTACGCGGAAGAGAAAAGAATAGTTGAAGAAAAACTTGAAGAGATTTACAAAAAGAATTCGGGCAATCCAAACGCGCCGCAAATAGCCATAATCCGCCCGGCGGCCATAACCGGCCCGCGGGGGAGGTACGCGCGTATCAGATTCGGGCTTCAAGCGGCCTTGTCCGGTTCTTTGAGGAAAGAAGGTTCTTTTCTTTATGATTTTATATCACTTTGGGTGTCTTGGGTGCCGATTACCCCAAAATGGTTGCGCCAGTATGTGCATGAAGATGACATTACCGATATTGTTGCGTTACTTTCCTTTTTGCCTTTAAAGCGCGGCTACGAAATATTTAATGCCGCACCGCCGGGCGATGTGGTGTTTGGCAAAGATATGGCGGAGGCTGTTGGAAAGAAAACTATTCCCATTTATCCGTGGATGGCGCGACTTGCTTTCTTTTTCATGTGGCATTTGACGCGTGGTCGTATTCCAACGGCTCCGGGAAGCTGGAGGGGATATTCTTATCCGATTGCCGTTGACGGTTCAAAAATAACAAAAGAGTATGGTTATAAATACAAGTGGCAGTCCAAAGACGCTTTCGTAAAAAAAGAGGGGAGGTATAAATCGCAGATTCCCAAAGAGAGTTGATAAAAAAGAAAATGGATACCTCGCTCTTTTATTTTTTTAACGGTTTGGCGATCAAGTTTCCCGCCCTTGACTTCCTTTTTGCGTTTTTGGCGAATAATTTCGGGCTTGTCGTTATCGTCGCGCTTGGATATTTTCTGCTTATTCATAAAGAAAAAAAGCGGGGGACGCAGGAATTGGTAATGATGTTGGCGGTTGCCGGACTGGCGTGGACCGTCGGGCATTTTTTGAAAGACATTTTTAACACCGCTCGGCCGTTTGTTTCTTTGTCTGACGCTATACAACTTATTCCGCACGAAGCAGACGGCGCTTTCCCTTCCGGCCACGCCACATTTTATTCCGCGCTCGCCATGATGATGTGGTTTTACCACAAGCGCATCGCTCTTGGCTTAGGTTTGGTCGCGTTAATTGTCGGTGTTTCCCGCGTAATCACGGGTGTTCACTGGCCAGTTGATATTTTGGGCGGGTTTATGCTTGGCGTAGTCATTGCAATGGGAACATATTTTTTCATTAAAAATTTTTCTGGCAAATAAAAAAACGCGCAGAATGGTATTTGCGCGGCGGTAACGGGTTGGTCAGTCAGGATTATTTCACCTTGTTCTGTGTTCTTGGAACACCATCAAGTTCCTGACTGAATCTGGTTGCAGGTCAAAGACCAATTTCTTGATCACTTTGCCGTTTTCGCCGTAAAACAGCGCGAACAACATTTCTTCTCGCTGGTTTTGTTCAATCTTGAGTACAACCCGAGAACAGTCAACAATAATTTTTCCCCTAATCATGGAGCCACCTTTCCAAGTTTGTCATCGAAAATTCCGTTATTGAGAGTGAGAGTGAATAAAACTTATCATTTATCTTTTATCTTGTCAATAGTTGAATTAGCCATAAAAGTATATATAATAAGCCCTATGTTGAAGACACGGATTTTTGCCCTAGTTATACTTTTGGCCGGCCTCATGGTTGGTTATTTTATTTACGCGTCGGAATCGAAGATTTCCGGCGAGACAAAGCCATGGGGGAGCGCGACATTGTCAAAATTTCCGTTTAAACTCGGTCTTGACCTTTCTGGCGGCACTCACCTCATCTACCGCGCTGATGTTTCAAAGGTCGGTTCCGGCGAAATCAAAAACTCAATGGACGCGCTTCGCGATGTCATAGAACGCCGAGTCAACCTTTTTGGCGTGTCGGAACCGTTGGTCCAGTTGAAATCGGGCGGTTTCGCGGGGAATGAACAAAGGCTTATCGTTGAGCTTCCGGGCATTACCGACGTTAATCAAGCCGTAACAATGATAGGGCAGACCCCATTGCTTGAATTCAAAACCGAACGCCCGAATGGCTCGGAAAAAGACGCCATAATAAAAGCTATAGAAGAATTTCAAAAGGTTAAAAATGAAGGCGGGGAACCGGAGTTTAACCCGCTTATTTTTCAAGACCCGAATTACATTTCTACGGAATTGACGGGGCGATTTCTTGAAAAAGCCACGCTGGAATTTGATCAACAAACCGGCGAACCGAAAGTCGGACTTCAATTCAACAAAAATGGCGGAGATTTGTTCGCCAAAATCACCAAAGAAAATGTCGGCAAGACAGTGGCTATTTACTTGGATAATTCCCCCATCTCAACCCCGGTTGTTCGCGAAGAAATTACAAACGGCAAAGCCGAGATTTCCGGCAACTTCAATCCGAAAGAAGCAAAGACGCTTGTGGGCCGTCTGAATTCCGGCGCCCTGCCTGTTCCCATAGAATTAATCGGGACGCAATCTATAGGCGCGCCGCTTGGCGAGAAGGCGCTTGCCGGAGGAGTGAAGGCGGGAGCGATAGGCCTTCTCTTTGTCGCGCTGTTTCTGGTCATTTGGTACCGCCTGCCGGGTGTTATCGCGGTTGTCGCGTTGGCTGTCTATGTCCTCATAATGCTCGCTATCTTTAAACTTATTCCGATAACTCTTACCGCCGCCGGTATTGCCGGTTTCATCCTCTCGGTCGGTATGGCGGTAGACGCCAATATTTTGGTGGCCGAGCGCACCAAAGAAGAATTGAGGAGGGGGCGCGAAGTTTCGGACGCCATCCGCGAAGGATTCTCCCGCGCGTGGCCGTCCATTCGTGATTCCAATATTTCGAGCATCATAACCGGCGTGATTTTGTATTGGTTCGGCACGAGCTTGGTTCAGGGATTCGCGCTCACTTTCGTTCTTGGAGTTTTGGTTTCCATGTTCTCCGCCATTACCGTAACAAGAACATTTCTTTTCTCACTGGGTATTACCGCGCGGAACGCTATTACCAACTTTTTGTTCAGTAGCGGATTCCATGTAAGATAAGTCACAACATATAACAAATAACATATAAAAAAATGCAGAGATACGAAAAATCACAGTCACGCACCCAAATTATTTGTTATATGTTATTTGTTAAAGATTAATTCCATGTTCATCATCAAATACAAAAATATATTCTTTGCCATCTCGGCTGTTCTCGTAGTCGCGGCTTTGGGCGCGATGATTGTAAAAGGTTTTAACATCGGCATTGACTTCAAGGGCGGTTCAATGACGGAAGTGGCATACGAGAATACTCGGCCGGATATGGTAGCGCTTGAAACAGCCACCAAAGACAAATTCCCGGGTTCGCACGTCCAGCTTGCCGGCGAAAAAGATTTGATTGTCCGGACAAAAGATTTGACCGACGCGGAGCACACTAATCTTATTAAAGAACTTTCGCTCAACGGGGCGAGTCCTCTTGTGGAAAAGCAGTTCAGTTCGGTTGGTCCGACCATAGGCAAAGAACTCCGTTCCCGCGCTTGGGCGGCGATTCTCACCGTGCTTTTGGGCATAGTGCTTTTTATCGCCTTCGCCTTCAGAAAAGTTTCGGAGCCGATATCTTCGTGGAAGTATGGGCTTATAACGATGGTTTCTTTAATTCACGACATTATAATTCCGGCGGGGCTTTTCGCCTTCTTGGGTAAAGAGGTTAACTCGCTCTTTGTGGTGGCCATTCTTTCCATACTCGGCATTTCTGTTCACGACAAAATAGTTGTCTTTGACAGAATCCGCGAGAACCTAAAACTCCGTGTCAGCAATATTTTTGGCGAAACTGTAGGAAAAAGTTTGGAACAAACCTTCGCCCGTTCCATCAACACCTCGCTGACCATCTTGATAGTTTTGGGCGCGCTCTGGTATCTGGGCCCCGTTTCAACCCGCGACTTCTCATTGCTTCTCTTTGTCGGCGTTTTCATCGGCACCTATTCGTCAATATTCTTCGCCAGCCCGCTTACGGTGTGGGTGGAGAAACTCCAAGGGAGAAAGGGTAAGAAATAATGAAACTAAGATTTACTGACCATGTGCAATTTAGGATAAATGAGCGTGAAATTAGTATTGAGGAAATAAAACAAGCGATAAATAACCCGGACTATTCTGGGATTGTATTAGGTGGTAAGATACTAAGTAAGAAGAAATTTGGACAAAAAACCCTTGAAATTGTGTATTTTAAAGATGGTAAAGAATATGTTATTGTAACAGCCTATTATTTATGAAAATACAATATGACAAAAAGGCAGATGCCTTATATATGTATCTAAAAAAGGGCAAGCATTTCAAAACGATAAAATTTAACGATCGCTTGCTTGCCGATGTTGACAAGGCCGGGAATGTTCTTGGTATTGAACTTCTTGATGTTTCTTCCCAAATATCAGCCAAACAAATAAAAAGTTCAATAAAGACGGGGATACCAGTTTTGGTGTAATATTTTCGCAAAGCCCCGCGTTGCGGGGCTTTTTAAATTCACTAAAAACTCCATTCCAACTTAATATCACCATCTGTACGACAAATTATTTCCGGCCGTATGGAGGGGTTGCTCCATGTACGGGTCTAGCAGCATTAAGCTACGATTCTTTGGAGTGTTTTCACGCTCCGGGGGTTTCCAGGTTAGATTTGTATCTATCTCAATGATTCTAGAAATCACCAGATAGAAATAACCTTTGCGTTCTCCCACCTACGATCTGCTGGGCTGGCCCACTCTTTAGCAGGTAGTTGATAATGGAGTTTTCAATGAATTTACTCCCCAAGTATAGCATAAAAACATTTAAATTGCAACTTGAGAATCCCCCTTATTTTAAGGGGTTTTTATTGTCTTCATACTCAATTACTCCATTATTTCCCTCCGCTTGACTTTGCTTTATATATGACTATACTAGTGAAGCGTCTAGGGGTAGACGGCTTTTAATTTATAGTATCTACCTTTTAGGAATGTGCGGTCTTTGACATATTAGATCCAATAAAAGGATTGATGAGTTTTTCATCAATCCAGTAAGGATCCACATAGTTAGTGCAAATCCCGATTAGAACTAACGGGTGCCTATGGCATCACTACTTCTAACGGGATGTAAATTAAAGTCCTTGTTAGAGGGTCGCGTAAGCGACTTGGCCCCCCGGCCGAATTTAACAAGGCAACCAGTTTTGTTTTGAGAAGATTAAAACTGGAGCAAAAGTATTTTTTCTTTTGTTCCGTCTAAATTTAGATAGTGGATAGTGGAGAGTAGAGGGTAGTTTAACTACCTTCAACTTTCTACATTTCACCTTCTATTTTCATTTAGAGTTTGATCCTAGCTCAGGATGAACGCTGGCGGCGTGGATAAGGCATGCAAGTCAAACGATCCCTCCCTACTTTTCAAGAAAGCAATTTCAAAGAAAAGTAGGGAGGGGTAGTGGCAAACGAGGTAGTAATACGTAGGAACGAACCCCAAAGTCAGGAATAATCCATCGAAAGGTGGACTAATACTTGATATCT
>ERZ1292640.3907-Hain-H43-02um-R1-3907-length-11487-cov-25_pt1 | contig 11487 bp, 10 predicted proteins | sample MGYA00564404_ERZ1292640 | MGnify/ENA primary metagenome ERZ1292640 (study PRJEB36523, sample SAMEA6512636) | groundwater metagenome | collected 2019-01-08 | study: AquaDiva: Metagenomics assemblies of 32 groundwater samples | reverse complement strand
CTAAAATTTCCTTGCATATCTGATAACATTATGTTATCATTTTAACTTAAATCATTGCGTAAATAAAGGAGATTTATTATGTCAAAGGTGTGCGAAATATGCGGTAAAAAACCAGCTGCTGGAAGGACTATTGCGCGCAGGGGCCTTGCAAAAGCTAAAGGCGGAGTAGGGTTAAAGATAACAGGAGTCAATCGAAGAAGGTTTATGCCTAATTTGCAGACTGCTAAGATTATTGTAAAAGGTACTGTAAAAAGAATAAAGATATGCACGGCCTGCCTTAAGGCCGGCAAGGTTCGGAAGGCTTAACATCCTCTATCTTCAACTGAATAGTGCTGATCCCATGCCAGGTGTTCAAAGAAACAGAATAAGCCATATCAAATTCAGAATTCTTCTTTAAGGCGAGTTCGATATCGCTGTCTTTGGCCATGCCAAAACCTATTGCCTCAAAGGTTTTGTTTCCGTCAGTAACCTGGAATTTGATGTGCTCGCCTTTTAACACCCTTAAAGGCTGCGCCAATCTCAGGTTCCTGGAACAAAACACAGGCTCAGGGTTCCCCTCTCCAAAAGGCTCAAGGCCTGCTATGTCTTCTACAGACTTATGATCAATGGCTCCCAGATTTATATCCATATCAATAAAAAGCGACGGGATTAAACTTTCCGCTGTCATGGTATTTTGAGCCAGCTCATTCATCATCTTTATAAAACCCGGCAGCTTCTCCTCAAGTATAGTGAGCCCGCACGCATACTGGTGCCCTCCGTATTCTCTTAAAAATTCCTCGCAGCTCGTAAGCGCTTCAAACAGATGAAAGTTTTCAATAGACCTGCCTGACCCCCTGCCGATCCCGTCTTTTGTTGAAATAAGAATAGCCGGCCTGTTAAACCTGTCTGATATCCTGGAAGCCACAATACCTATCACGCCTGTATGCCAGTTTTCATTATGCAATACTATTACTCTGTGGTCTTTGAAATTTATATCTCTTTCTATTTTAGATATTGCTTCTTTCAGGGTATTTTTCTCAATCCTCTGCCTTTCCTTATTTGCCTCGTTTAGTTTTCCCGCAAGATCTTTTGCCTTCTCATCATCATCTGTCAATAAAAGCTCCACTGCAATGCTTGCGGAGCCAAGCCTGCCTGCTGCATTTATCCTCGGGCCCAGAATAAAACCTATTTCAAAAGCGCCCATCCTGTCTTTCTTCAGGCCGCTTGCTTCAATAAGCGCCTTTATGCCTTTATTTGACCCATTGTTTTTAAGGAGCTTCAGGCCTTCTTTGACAAGCATCCTGTTCTCTCCGATTATAGGGGCAATGTCAGCAATGGTCCCGAGCGCAACCAGGTCTAAATGCCTCCAGAAATTCTTATCATGAAATTCTGAACTCAGGGCTTCGCACAGCTTAAACGCGATACTCACGCCTGAAAGATGCTTGTCAGGATATGCGCATCCTCTCTGTAGAGGATTTATTATTGAATAAGCTTTAGGAAGAACTCTGGGAGGCTCGTGATGGTCTGTAATTATTACATCTATTCCGTGTTTATTTAAAGCATCCACCTCTTCATGGCTTGAGATCCCGCAATCAACTGTTATCACAAGATCCGCTTTTATATTCAAAGCTTCTTCTACGCCATTTGAACCCAGGCCATACCCTTCTATAAGCCTGTCTGGTATATAATAAACCACTTCTATGCCGAAATTCCGCAGCGTAAAAAATAAAAGCGCTGTCGCAGTGACCCCGTCCACATCATAATCGCCGTGAATAAGAATCTTTTCTCTCTTATCCATGGCCCTTTTTATGCGGGACACTGCCTCATGCATGCCTTCCATCAGGAATGGATTATAGAGCTCGGAGATAGAGCTGTTTAAAAATGCCCGTATCTTATCTATATCCTGCATGCCACGGTTTATGAGCAGCTGTGAAATTACAGGGGAGATTAAAAGGTTATCGCTAAGGTATTTCCTGAGCGATAAATCAGGTTGTTTTATATCCCATCTTTTCATGAAACCTGCATTAATTACTTATGTTGCTTTGCATGCCAGGATATGATCAGAGGAGATGCAATATACACTGTTGAATAAACTCCAGATATCATACCTGCCAGAAGCACGAACGAAAACGGCCTTAGGACTTCGCCTCCAAATAGAAAGATTGATACAACCGCCAATAACGTCATAAAGCTTGTTAACACTGTCCTCGAAAGCGTCTGATTAACACTCATATTCACAATCTCTGTCATAGATGCCTTACGGTATAGTCTCAGATTCTCTCTGATCCTGTCATAGATTACAATAGTATCATTTATAGAATAACCTGCTATTGCAAGCAATGCCGCTATGATATTTAAATCCATTTCTCCGCCTGCCAGCGCCAGCGCGCCCATGCCTACAGCAACGTCGTGGAAAAGCGCTATTACGCCGGCAGAAGCATATATCATATTTTTAAATCTAATGCCCACGTAAATCAATATGCCCGCAAGGCTCCAAATAAGCGCGAGAAATGCATTTTTTTTCAAATGCTTTCCAACAGAAGGCCCGACTTTTTCAACGCGGAGAAACTCTGAAGGGTTATCTTTAAAGCCTGCTTTAAACGCTTCCCCTATTTTACCTGCCTCATCCGCCGCTGTTTTCACCAGCACCTGGTTTTTGTTTGCAAACTGCTGTATTGTTGCGTCGTTCACACCGACACCGTCAATCACCTTTCTTACATCTTCCGTGCTGACAGGCCTTGAAAAAGAGTACTCCTGAATCTGGCCTCCTGTAAAATCAATGCCGTACATCTTTTCGCCTCGCATAATATATGCGCCAAGGCCTATTGCCAGAATAATTAGTGACGCGGTATAAGCAATCCAGCGTTTGCCTATAAAATCAATATTTGTCTTTGGGAATAATTTCAACATGTTTATCTTTGTAAAATTCTTATTATTTGAAAGAAGTTCGAAAATAATGCGCGTCACAAATATTCCTGTGAACATGCTGGCTATCAAACCTATGGTAAGCGTAACGCCAAAACCTTTTATAGGCCCTGTCCCAAACTGGAACAAAAGAGCTGCTGCGATCAGCGTAGTTATGTTTGAGTCAAATATCGCGCTGTATGCTTTGTCATAACCAAAGGATATAACGCTCCTCATATTTTTCCCGGTTGCCATTTCTTCCCGCATGCGCTCAAATATAAGAACGTTCGCGTCAACTGCCATGCCAACTGTCAGTATCATGCCTGCGATGCCGGGCAATGTTAAAGTAGTGTGTATCCATCCCAGTGTTCCCAGGATTATTACAAAGTTTAGAAGCATTGCTAAACTTGCAATCATTCCTGCGAATAAATAATACGCTATCATAAACACAAAAACTAAAATCAAGCCTATCAGAGAAGCGCGTATGCCGCTATTTATGGAATCGCGGCCCAAAAGCGGGCCTACAGTCCTTTCCTCCTCTATATAAATCGGAGCCGGCAAAGTCCCTGCGCGTAAAACTATAGCCAGGTCTCCGGCTTCTTCAACTGTAAACCTGCCTGTTATGCTGGCCCTGCCGGACGGTATTCTTTCGTTTATCCTTGGGGCTGAGTGAACTTTTTCGTCGAGAACAATTGCAAGCCTTTTTCCGACATTTGCGCCTGTTATTTCTGAAAACACGCTGGCGCCCTTGGCATTGAATTCAATTGCTACATAAGGCTCATTAAACCTGGACTGGTCAAACTTTACTTCTGCGTTCACAAGGGTGTCCCCTGTAAGCAGGGTATTTTTATTCAGCAAGATCTTTTCCTTTTCCACATCTTTCAATTCATAACCCTCTGGAATTTCACCCTGTAAAGCCTTGGAATACAAATCTTGATTGTCTTCTACCAGCTTAAATTCCAGAAGAGCTGTCTTTCCTATAAGCTCCCTGGCCCTGTCCCTGTCTGTGACGCCTGGAAGCTGGACAACTATCTCATCAACTCCCTGCCTGTAAACAGAAAGCTCTTTTACGCCGAATTCATCTACCCTGTTGCGTATTATTTCAAGGGCTTTAGCAGGCGCGTCTTCCTTTTCCTCTTCAGGAAGCTTTGAGGTGTCTACTTTTAACAACAGATGCATGCCTCCCTGCAGGTCCAGGCCAAGATTTATCTTATCCTTTAAAGGGAGCATCCCAGCTAATGCGAAAATCAATACGCCCAGGGCTAATGCCACCCTCCACTGTAAATTCTTAGTCATTAAACCCCTCCTCGGCTCTTTTTGACATAACCGATTGCACTTTTATTTACTTCTATTTTAACATTATCGTCTATTTTAAGGGTTAAGGTATCGTCTTTTACATTCAATATGGTGCCGTGAATGCCGCCGCTTGTCACAACCTCGTCATTTTTCTTAAGCTCTTTGAGCATATTCCCAAATTCCTTCTGCTTCTTCTGCTGCGGCCTTATAAGCATAAAATAGAATATTACAAATATTAATATAATTGGTAAAAAATTTGCTATCATTGCCGCTCCTGAACTTGCATTTCCTTGCATAAATCCTCCTTTTTTGCATATTGTAGGGGACGGTCGCGACCGTCCCCTACTAAAATACCTTATCTTCGAATTCTTTCTTTAATTCCAAAAACCTGTCTTTCCTGATTGCCTCCCGTATCCTATCTAATAAGTTTACATAAAAATATACATTATGTAAAGAGGTAAGTCGCAATCCCAATATCTCTTCTGTATTGAACAGATGCCTTATATATGAACGGGAATAATTTTTACAGACGGTACAATCGCAGCTTTCGCTCAAAGGCCTTAAATCTTTAGAGTACTCTCCGTTCCTGATAATAATCCTTCCCTCATTCGTATAAGCTGCTCCATTCCTGGCATTTCTCGTAGGCACAACACAGTCAAACATATCCACGCCCATTTCAATGGCTTTAAAAAAATCATGAGGCATGCCGACTCCCATTGCATACCGCGGTTTATCTTCGGGCAAATAGCTCACAGCATTTTCCATCATTTCATACATCAGTTCATTGGGCTCGCCTACGCTCAAGCCCCCTATTGAATATCCATCAAAATCCATATCTACCAATTCTTCCGCTGCCCTTTTCCTCAAATCAGGATATGTGCTCCCCTGCACTATCCCGAACTGTAGGGGGCGGTCACTGACCGCCCCTATTAATCTTTCAAATTCCTGCATTGATCTCTTCGCCCACCTATTGGTCAGTCCAAGCGATTTTTCTGCTTTATCTTTAGTGCTTGGATAGTGCAGACATTCATCTAGCGGCATCATTATATCGCTTCCCAGCTCATGCTGAAGCCTTATAATATCTTCAGGCGTTAAAAAATGCCTTGAGCCATCTACGTGAGAATTAAACTCAACGCCTTGTTCCCTGACCTTCATCAATGTCGCAAGGCTGAATATCTGGAATCCTCCGCTGTCTGTTAATATAGCCCTGTCCCATGACATGAATTTATGCAACCCCCCTGCATTTTTAATAATCTCCATCCCAGGCCTGAGATATAGATGGTATGTATTACCTAAGATTATACCGGCCTTACAATATTTTACGTCCTCGTTCGACAGAGCCTTGACTGTTGCCTGCGTGCCAACAGGCATAAAAACAGGCGTCTCAACAACCCCATGCGCTGTTTCCAGTATTCCTGCCCTTGCGTTTGTATGTTTATCTTTATGGATAATTTTAAACATAATTTAAATTATCAACATCGCATCCCCATACGAATAAAACCTATATCCCTCTTTAATTGCTTCATTATACGCCTTAAACAATAAATCCCTCCCGCAAAATGCGCTTACCAGCATTAAAAGCGTTGTCTTTGGCAGATGAAAATTTGTCAAAAGCGCATCTACTGCCTTGAATTTATACCCGGGGTATATGAATAAATCCGTCCAGCCATTCTCCACCCCAGGGGTGGACAGATTTATCCACCCCTGGGGTGGACAGGTGCTATAAACTGATTCTAATACCCTTGCGCTTGTTGTGCCAACAGCAATCGTCCTGCCATCTTTATTCTTTAATTTTTCTATAACCTTATTTCCTATTTCAAAATACTCTTCTTCCATTTTATGTTCTTTTATATTTTCTACGCTGACTGGTTTAAATGTTCCATATCCTACATGAAGCGTAACATGCTCCACATTAACGCCTTTCTTGGAAATATCTTCTAAAAGCTTTTTCGTAAAATGCAAGCCGGCTGTAGGAGCTGCTATTGCGCCTTTTTTACTGGCATAGACTGTCTGGTACCTTTCTTTGTCAGCATCAGATGTGTTTCGTTTTATATACGGCGGCAGAGGCATCTCTCCTAACTTATCTAATATTTCTTCCAAATCACCGTTGCAATAGAATTTCAAGAATCTCCTGTTGTTTTCAATCCTTGCAACCTCAGCCTTCAGCGCTCCATCTCCAAATATAATCCTGCTCCCAACCTTGCATCCTCTTGCAGGTTTCAATAAAACCTCATATTCACCCCTCACCCTGCACTCTCCACCTAAACTCAGTATCAATACCTCTGCTTTTCCCCCGGTCTCTTTTCTGCCCATGAGCTGCGCCGGCAGCACTTTTGTATTATTCAGCACAAGTATGTCGCCTGGATCAAGATATTCTCCTATATCACTGAAAATCCTGTGTTCTATTGTTCCAGTATCTTTGTACAAAACTAAAAGCCTTGATTTATCCCTCTTCTCAGATGGATACTGGGCAATCAGTTCCTTTGGCAGATTATAATCAAAATCAGATAGTTTCATCATCTTATTTTTACTCTTTCCAGCTCTGAAAAAACACATCCGCAATATTTCTGCCTGTATAGATTTTCTTTTTTTGCTTGCTCTTGCCCGTCTTTAAAACCTGACCTGAAGTCCTGATAGTAAAATTGAATGCCTTTCTCTCCCGCTATCTTTTCTCCTATTCTTTTAATCTTTTCATGATCCTGATACGGGCTTATCAAAAGCGTGGTAGTAAAAGCATCAAAACCATTGCCTTTCGCAAAATTTGCTGTTTCAGAAAGTCTCAATTCCCAGCAAAGGCCGCATCGCTCTGTAGGGGACGGTTTGAAACCGTCCCCTACACTATTTAAAAAGACTTTTCTGAAGTATTCCTCCATCCTGTATTCCGGGATTATCAGTTCAAATCCTGTATCTTTTGTAGGGACAGCACAGTGTGCTGTCCCTACGGACAGAGCATCTCTGCGTCTTTTATATTCGCTGGGAGGATGTATGTTTGGATTGTAAAAAAATCCTGTAACCTTGTCGAATTTTTTATTCAGGAGTTCTTTTATGGGATATAACGCACAGGGCCCGCAGCAGATATGCAATAACAATTTCATCCTAATAAATCGTCCGGTATGTCAAAATTCGCATATACATTCTGGACATCATCATGCTCTTCAAGCGCTTCAACAAGGCCCAGCACTTGTTTTGCTTTATCGCCTTCCAGCTTTATAGTTGTGCTGGGTATCATAGTGATATCTGCAGACTTTGGCTTTATTTTATTGGCCTCTAATGCCTTTCTGACATTTTCAAGGTCCTTGGCATCAGTTGTTACTGCATACACATCGCCTTCTGTCTCCATGTCCTGGGCGCCTGCGTCAAGCACTATGCCCATTATTTTTTCTTCATCAGGATAAGCTTTTTTGTCTATCTCTATATAGCCTTTTTTCTGGAACATCCAGCCTACAGAGCCTGCGCCTGCCACATTGCCGTTCTTCTTTGAAAATATATTTCTTATATCTGCTGTAGTGCGGTTTTTATTATCCGTCAGAAGCTCCGCCATTATTGCAACACCGCCTGCGCCATATCCCTCTATGGTGAACTCTTCGTAAGTAATGCCCTCGAGTTCCCCTGTGCCTTTTTTAACAGCTCGGTCAATATTATCCTGCGGCATACTGGATTGCTTAGCCCTGTCAAGCGCTGTCCTTAGCCTTGCGTTTGTAGCAGGGTCTCCGCCTCCGTTCTTCGCGGCAACGGTTATTTCCCTTATCAATTTTGTAAAAAGATTTCCTCTCTTTGCATCCGTGGCTGCTTTCTTATGTTTAATCGTAGCCCATTTTGAATGACCTGACATGTTTAAGCCTCCTGTTCTTCTTTCTTTATCTCCTGGTATTTTGCAATAATAACCTGCGCTGTTTTTGCAGGCACTTCGTCATAATGCGAAAATCTCATTGAATATGAGCCCCTGCCGCCTGTTATGGATTTAAGCTCTGAAGCGTATTTTGACATTTCAGCTATAGGAACCTTTGCCTTTATGACCTGAAGCTTGCCCTGCACATCCATGCCTGCGATCCTTCCGCGCCTTGAATTTAAATCACCTGTTATATCCCCCATGTATTCCTCAGGCACTATAACATCTACATCCATTATAGGTTCCAGAAGCGCTGGATTAGCTTCCAGCACGCCTTTTCTCAAAGCCATTGCCCCTGCAATCTTAAAAGCCATATCAGAAGAATCAACTTCATGATAAGAACCATCATATACGCTAACCCTCATATCGACTATTTGATATCCGGCAAGTGCGCCATGAGACATCGCATCCACTACGCCTTTTTCAATAGACGGTATGTAATTTTTAGGTATAACTCCTCCTACAATCTTATCTACAAATTCGAAACCCTTGCCCCTTTCAAGAGGTTCTATCTGAAGCCAGCAATCTCCGTATTGGCCGCGGCCTCCTGATTGCCTTTTGTATTTACCTTGAAGCTTTGTCATTTTCTTAATAGTTTCTTTATACGCAACTTTTGGGGTGCCCTTTTCTACATCCACTCCAAATCTTTTTTTAAGGCGGTTAATCATTATATCTAAGTGCAAATCTCCCATGCCTGATATTATGAGCTCTTTTGTCTGCTCTTCCCTTTTTGACTTAAACGTCTGGTCTTCATTGGTAAGCTTATGAAGCGCTATGGAAATTTTATCTTCATCTCCTCTGGTTTTCGGTTTTATTGAAAACGATATTGCTGGCTCTGGAAACGCTATTGGCTCAAAAATAACCTGGTCTTTTTCCGTACAAAGCGAATCTCCCGTAGAGGTATCTTTTAATTTTGCAACAGCTACGATATCCCCTGCAATCGCCTCATTCATAGCCCTCTGCTCTTTGCCAAATACGCTTAAAAGATGGCCTATTCTTTCTGCGGTCCTCTTTGTAGAATTATAAAAAGATGTATCTGCCTTGATGCTGCCTGTGTACACCCTGAAGATAGTAAGCTGGCCCACGTACGGGTCAGAAACTGTCTTAAACACAAATCCGCTGAAATTCCCTGTTCCGTCAGGCTTTAATTCCTTGTCTTGGTTTGTATTCGGATCCTTTGCCTTTCTCGCCTTCATATCAAGAGGCGAAGGCAGTATGTCAAACATACTTGACATCAATTCTTTTATTCCTATATTAAGAGTCGCTGACCCGCAATAAATTGGAAACAACTCCCTGTTTATAACTACTTTTCTAAACCCGCTTTTTATTTCTTCGGGCGTAAGCTCTTTGCCGTCTAAGTATTTTTCAAGGAGCTCATCATTTTTTTCAGCAATCGCCTCAATCAAGGAATTCCTGAGTTCCATGGCCTTTTCCTTATCCTCTCCATCTGTAGGGAACGGTTTCAAACCGTTCCCTACATCCAGCAGGTCAATAACGCCTTTAAAATCAGGCCCTGTACCAATCGGCATATTCACCAGGACGCAGGATTTCCCAAATCTCTCCTTTATGGAATCCACTACTGCATGAAAATTAATATTATCCTTATCTAGCTTATTTAAAAATATAACCTGAGCCAGGCCTATGTCACTCGCCATTGACCATGTCTTCTCAGTGCCTACCTGAATCCCGTCATTCGCGTCAATAAGCAAAATAGCGCTATCAACCGCGTTCAGGGCTGACAGCATCTCCCCTGTAAAATCAGCATAACCCGGAGCGTCTATAATATTTATGCGTTTATTGGCGCATTTAAAACTAAGTATACTGGCGCTTATAGAAACTTTTCTCTCGATTTCATCTTCACTGTAATCGCTTACGGTTGTGCCGTCATCAACCTTGCCAAACCGATTAGACGCGCCTGCGTTATAAACAATTGCCTCTACAAAACTTGTCTTACCGCCTCCTGCATGAGATATTAATGCTATATTACGTATATCTTTAACAGTATAATCAACCAAGGTGAACCTCCCTGTTTTGAATGGTAATTATAACATAAAATAGTATCGGAGTAAAGCACGAAAATACAGCTTTTCCGACTTAAATTTGAATAAACTTTATATCCTTATCCTTAAACACAGCATATCCGGCATTGTCATGGCCCGCAAAGATTATGTGATGCCTGGGCATTAACTGCCAGTGCCAGTTTCCGTCTCTGTTTGGAGAATGTCCTGCTATAAAAAAGGCTTCGCTCATGCCTATCTTATCTAAAAAATTCTTTACATCCACCTCATCATAATAAAAGAATGACTCTTTGCCAAATATATCAACATCTTTCCACCTGCCCCACTCTGCTTCCAGGACAGATATGTTAGATTCATCGCTAACTTTTATATCTTGAATATACGATAAAGACGATGCTGATTTAACAGGCCCCCCATGAACGGCAACCAGGCTATTAGCAATTAACATTAAGAGGCTGTTGTAAATAAATTCCTCGTAAAGCGCGATATATTCTTCGCCAAACAGATCTCTCAACCTCTTTCTGTATTCCAACCCCTGGCGTATCCCGCCCTTAATAAACATGTCTGATAAATAATCGTGATTCCCCAATAAATAATAAAAATTGTCTTTATTTTGAATCTTCAACTCCATTATAAATTCCATTATAGCAACAGAGGAATCCATCTCCAGAAGATTTTTTTCGCTATGGACGGCATCCCCTAAAATTATAACGAATATTTCATTGCGCTTGAGTTTTTTAAGATTGGCATTATAGTTCAAGATTTTCAGGAGATTATCTTTTCTGGCATGCAGGTCTCCTATAAGCACAATTTCTTTCTCAGAAACGCTTCTTAAATCAACCAAAGCGCCCTTCTGATATTTTGAGCTTTTAATCGCAGCTATAAAACTTTTCAGTCTATCGATATCTTTCATGTAAAAACCTATTTTTTCTTATTATACCACACCTCACCACCGAAATGCCTACACAAACCTGTCCAGCTGCGGTATCCGGATACCGCAGCTGGACAGGTCTTTCTATATATTAGACACATCTGGAGGCGATTTTCTTTCAAAAAAATTTTCTTTAAATAGAATTTAATAATTGAGAAAGGGAAATATTCCGGCCTTTTGCAAGCTTGGAAAGAGTTTTCAAGCTAGGACAGGTTGGGTTCTTGGATTCTAAATATTGCAGGTGGATTAAGCAGAGCTAGTGGAAAGATATTTTTCAAAAATTTCCAGGTAAATCAAATATATAAAAAAATCCATATATTATCTGTTCATAAACTATACCAATCCAAATTATTTAATTAACGCTAGAAAAAAGGGCCGCATTTTTCTCGACTTCGCTCGAAAAATAACGCGGCCCTTAAATTTAACCGGAGCAACTACCTACTCTCCCATGCCGTTGCCAGCGTAGTACC
>ERZ1292640.2285-Hain-H43-02um-R1-2285-length-15377-cov-4_pt1 | contig 11493 bp, 12 predicted proteins | sample MGYA00564404_ERZ1292640 | MGnify/ENA primary metagenome ERZ1292640 (study PRJEB36523, sample SAMEA6512636) | groundwater metagenome | collected 2019-01-08 | study: AquaDiva: Metagenomics assemblies of 32 groundwater samples | reverse complement strand
TAACCTCCGACCCGATGCCCACCCCCCCCCGTCTGGAACGCGTGCCGGCGGCTCGCGCCCGCGCGGCGCGTGCCGTCGCCGAGGCCGTCGCCACCGCGCGCTCGGTGGTGCTCACCACGCACGTCAACGCGGACGGTGACGGGGTCGGCAGCGAGGTCGCGATGGTCCACCTGCTGCGGGCGCTCGGCACGCAGGTCGCGATCGCCAACCCCACGCCCATCCCCGAGCGCTACGCCTTCCTGCGGGAAGCGGTGCGCGGCCACGACCGCACCGGGGACGCGGTGAAGGCCGTCCGCGGCGCCGACCTCTTCCTCGTGCTGGACATCGCGGACCTGGGCAGGCTGGGCCACCTCGGCGCGCCGCTCGCGGAGCGGGGCGTCACGGCGGCGTGCATCGACCATCACGTCTCGCCGGGCACGCTGCCGGCCGGCCCGCGTCTCGTGGACGCCACGGCCGCCGCGACCGGCGAGCTCGTCTACGACCTCGCCGCCACCGTCGGGTGGCCACTCTCCGCCGAGGCGGCGCGGGCGCTGTATGTCGCGATCCTCACCGATACCGGCGGCTTCCGGTTCTCCAACACCGGCCCCCGGACGCTGCGGGTCGCGGCTTCGCTCCTGGAGCACGGCGTCGAGCCCGAGCGGGTGTACGAATCGGTGTACGCCACCGCACCGGTCGGCCGCCTCCGGCTCACCGCCGAGGTGCTCGAGACCCTCGTGGTCGAGCCGGACGTCGGCCTCTCGTGGCTCACGGTGCCGGCGGGCGCCGTGGAGCGCCACGGCACGACGCCGGACGATCTCGAGGGGCTCGTGGAGATGGCCCGCTCGGTGCAGGGCACCCGCCTCGCGCTGCTGTTCCGGCCGCTCGCGAGCGGGGCCATCAAGGTCTCGTTCCGCTCCGTCGGGACCGTGGACGTCGCCACCTTCGCCCGCGGCTTCGGCGGCGGCGGCCACGCCAAGGCGTCCGGGGCGTCCATCGCCGGCACGCTGGACGAGGTCCAGCGCACGGTGCTGAACGCGGCGCGCCGGATGCTGGGCGACGGCGCACCGCGCTGATCGGCTTCTCTCCGTCCCGGTGCCCGGGTACATTCTGAGGGCCGAAGTCGGCATCACCGGAGCGATACGCATGACCACCATCGAGAAGATCGAACGCGTCCTCGACACCGTGCGCCCCGCCATCCAGATGGATGGCGGCGACGTGGAGTTCGTGGACTTCGACGAGCAGGAAGGCGTCGTGCAGCTGCGCCTGATGGGACACTGCGTCGGGTGCGCGGCGTCGATGATGACGCTGAAGCACGGCATCGAGTCGCGGCTGCGGGCGTCGGTCCCCGAAGTGAAGACGGTCGAGGCGATCTAGCGCGTGGCCCACGACGCCGTGAAGGCCCGCGTCGCGGCGGCGCTGACCGGCGTCGTCAACCCGCGCGTCGGCACGGACGTGATCTCGGCGGGTACGGTCGCCGGGATCGACGTGACACCCGACGGCAAGGTGCGGCTCGCGGTGCTCTTGCGCCGCGAGGATCCCGCGTCCCTGGCGCGGGAGATCCGCTCGGCGCTGCAGGGCGTCGAGGGCGTCACCGGGGTGAAGCTGGACATCCGCGACCCGGTGTCGGGGACGGGGCCGAGCCATCCGCCGCCCTCGCAGGGCAGCGTGGAGCGGGCGCCGACGACGCCGAAGGCGACGCCCGCGCCCTCGGCGCGGCAGCTGCCGCACTTGGGCCGCATCGTCGCGATCTCCAGCGGCAAGGGCGGGGTCGGCAAGTCCACCGTGGCGGCGAACCTGGCGGTCGCGCTCGCCTTCGCGGGCCACCGCGTCGGGCTGATGGACGGCGACATCTACGGGCCCAACATCCCGCGGATGTTCGGCGTAGTGGGCCAGCAGCCGCTCGTGGTCGGCGGGAAGATCCAGCCCGTCGAGGCGCACGGCGTGAAGCTCATCTCGCTCGGCAGCATTGTCGAGCGCGACACCGCGGCCATCTGGCGCGGTCCCATCATCCAGAAGATCATCCAGCAGTTCGTGAACGACGTCGAATGGGGCCAACTCGACTACCTCCTCGTGGACCTGCCACCGGGCACCGGCGATGCCCAGCTCAGCCTGGTGCAGTCGGTGAACCTCGACGGCGCGCTCATCGTCACCACGCCGCAGGAGGTGGCGGTGGGCGACGCGCTTCGCGGCGCGAAGATGTTCGAGAAGGTCGGCGTGCCCGTGCTGGGCATCGTCGAGAACATGTCCTACTTTGCGTGCCCGCACTGCGGCGAGCGTACCGCCATCTTCGCCAGCGGTGGTGGCAAGCGGCTGGCCGAGGAGCTCGGCCTGGAGCTCCTGGCCGAGATCCCGCTGCAGGCCGGGATGCCGGATCTGAGCGAGACGGGTGTGCCGGTGGTGGTGGGCGAACCGGGTTCGGCCGCGGCCCGGGCGTTGTCGGACCTCGCCAAGGCGGTCGTGCAACAGGTCAGCGGCCAGTCGGTCCGGCTCCCCGTCATCGTCGACTAGCGCTCGCGGCGCTGGCGTCGCTCCTGGCCGCGGCGCACCCGCTGCCCGCCCAGGAGTGGGTGCTGCCGTCCGAGATCGCCTCGGGGCAGGACCTGATCTACCGCGGTCGCTTCTCCGCCGCCCATCTCTTCTTCAGCCGTCTCGCCCAGTCCAGCCCGCGGGACCCCGTCGGCCCCACGCTGGCGGCGGCGGCGCTCATCTGGTGGGGTGAGGCGCGCGAGGACGAGCGGTTCCTCGCCGACTCCATCGATGTCCTGCTCGCCGACGGAGCCGCCCGCGCCGAGGCGGCGCTCGCCGAGGCCTCCGACGACTCCGCGCGGACGGCGCTTTCCTTCTGGCTCGGCTCGGCCTACGGCTACCGCGCGCGACAGGCGGAGCTGCAGGGGAAGTACTGGCGGGCGTCGCGGGAGGCGGGGCGGATGCGCGACGCGCTCGAGAGTGCGCTCGCGCTCGATACCTCCTGTGTGGACTGTCTCCTGGGCCTCGCGGTGTACGAGTACGGCCTGGCGCGCGCGAGCGCCCTGGCCCGTCTGGTGGCGCGTATCATCGGCCTCGGCGGCGGAAACGCCGACCGCGCGATGGAGATGTTCCGGCGCGTGGCGGAGGACGGCGTCCTGACGCGCACGGAAGGCCGGTGGCTGTACGCCAACGCGCTCTTCCGCGAGGCGGAGCGCGACGCCGCACTGCGCGAGGAGGCGCTGCGTATCGTCGCGGGCCTCGCCGAGCAGTACCCGGAGAACCCGGTCTTCCACCGCTTCCTGACCGGCCCCGGTCCCGCGCCGTGAGCGCTGCGGAGCTGCCGGCCGGGCTGACGGACCTCACCACCGGTCGGCTCTCGACAGCCATCCTGCGTGTCGCCGTTCCGGCCGTCGGCGCCGCGCTCCTGCAGCTCGTCTTCCTCCTCATCGACACCTTCTGGGTCGGGCGCATCCTCGGCCCGGCCGCGCTGGCGGCCGTCTCCACGGCCGGCTTCGCGGTGTGGATGCTGATCGCCGTCGCCGAGATGATCGGCGTGGGGCTCACGGCCGTCGCCGCGCGCCGCCACGGCGAGGGCGCCCACGGCCTCGCCGCGGTCGCCGCCGGGACCACTCTCGCGCTCGGCCTCCTCGGCGGGGTGGTCGTCGCGGCCGGCGGCTGGCTGGGGCTGCCGTGGCTCTTCGCGATCATGGGCACCCCCCCGGACGTCACCGAATTGGGACGGCTCTACCTCGGCACGTACCTGATCGGCACGCCGTTCGTCTTCGGGTATTTCGCCGCGGAAGCGACGTTCCGCGCCTCGGGCGACACGCGCACGCCGCTCGTGCTGTTGGCGTCCTCGGTCGTCGTGAACCTGGTGCTGGATCCGCTCCTGATCCTCGGGGCGGGGCCGATCCCGGCCCTCGGCATCTCGGGCGCCGCCATCGCCGCCATCGCCACCCGCGGGCTCTCGCTCGTCCTCGGGCTGGCGGTCCTCGTGCGCCGCCGGCTCGTGCGCCTGGCGGTCTGGCACTGGCGCTCCGCGCTCGCCGTGGTGCGCGTCGGCGCCCCCACCGCCGCCACCGGCATCATCTTCAGCGCGGTCTACATCGGGCTGACGCGCGTAACGACGCGGTTCGGGACGCCGGCGCTGGCGGCGCTTGGGGTGGGCCACAAGCTCGAGGGCTTCGCCTATATGGCCGCGACGGGGTTCGCCCTGGCGGCGGCGGCCGTGGTCGGGCAGAATCTGGGGGCCGCCCGCCCCGACCGGGCGCGGCGCGCCGGCTGGCTCGCCACGGGCTACGCGGTGGTCGCGGGGAGTCTCGCCGCGATCGCGTTCCTGGCGTTCCCCGAAACGCTGGTGAGCGTCTTCACGAGCAGCCCCGAGGTGATCGCCGACGGGGCGAGCTACCTTCGGATCATCGCCGTGGCCGAGATCGCGATGGCGGTCGAACTCGTGCTCGAGGGCTCGATGGGCGGGGCCGGATTCACGCTGCCCCCGATGCTGTGGTCGGTGAGCCTCACCGCGGCGCGCATCCCGCTGGCTGCGTGGCTCGCGGCCGGGTACGGGCTGGCCGGGGTGTGGTGGGCGATCTCCCTGACGGGCATGAGCCGCGGTGTCGCGATGGCGCTGCTCTGGCGCGGCGAGCGCTGGCAGTCCGTGAAGGTGTGACCATGATCGTCACCCTGCTGACCGATTTCGGGACGATGGACGGCTACGTCGCCGAGATGAAGGGCGTGCTCCTCGCGCGCGCGCCCGGCACCACGCTGGTGGACATCTCGCACGACCTGGCGGCCGGCGATATCGTCGCGGCGGCGTACATCCTCGGCAGGACGTGGCGGGTGTTCCCCGAGGGGACGATCCACCTCGCCGTCGTCGATCCCGGCGTCGGCACGACGCGCCGCGCCCTCGCCGTCGAGGCGGGCGGCCATCGTTTCGTGGGCCCGGACAACGGCCTGCTCTCCCGGGTGCTCGAGGGCCGGCCGGCGCGGGTGGTGGCGCTCGCGGTACCCGTCGGCGCCAGCCCGACGTTCCACGGCCGCGACGTGTTCGCCCCGGCAGCGGCGCGCCTCGCCTGTGGCGAGGCCGTGGCCGCGCTCGGGCCCGAGGCGGCGGATGTCGTGCGCCTCCCGCCGCCCCGCCTCGAGCGCCGTGGCGGCGATCTCGTGGGTGAAGTGGTGTACGTGGACCGGTTCGGGACGCTGGTCACCAACCTCCCGGCCGCCAGGGTGGCCGCAGGCGCCGCGGTCCGGATCGGCGCCTACGACCTCGCGCTGCACGCCACGTTCGCGGACGTCGCGCCCGGCGACCCCGTGGCATTCGTCGGTTCCGGAGGGACGGTCGAGATCGCCGTGCGGAACGGGCGCGCCGACACGGCGCTGGGGAGCACGCTGGGAGTGGAGGTGCGGGCGACCGCCCGGGCGAGCAGCGCGGTCTAGCGGCCGGCGCCCGTCCAGACCACGTCGACGCCGCCCAGGGCGGCACGCACATCGAGCGTGAGCCGCCGGGTCGCGGTGTCGTATCCCGTGGTGTAGTAGGTGTCGCCGCGCTTCACGAAGCCGGTCCGCTCGAACGACGCGAGGAAGCGCGTCACGCGGACGGCGACGCCCGCGTCCCTGGGCAGCATCAGGGTCAGCGCGCCGAACGCCACGTTCAAGGTTGCTGCCATCTCCCCGCGCCAGGTGCCCGAGAAGTCCAGCGTCACGTCGCCGACCCCGCCGTCGAAACGCACCTGCCGGCAGTTCGCGTTCCCGATCGACCAGACACGGAACGCGGCCGCCCCGGCTTCAAGCTGCATCTCGTCGCAGTCCGTCCGGTTCGGCTGGCTGAAGCGCAGGTTGGTCTCCGACGCGCCCGTGCGGTAGCGCAGGCGCCGCACGGCCAGGCCGCCGAGGTCCACCTGCGACCGGACGGCGCCGAGGTCGAAGTCGAGCGTGAGGGGTAGGTCCGGTGCGAGGGCGAGCTCGAGCGAGGGGACCGGCTCGCCGCTCCGGCGCTCGCCCAGGTTGACGCGCCCGCCATGCCCGCGGATGCCGATGGCGAGTCGCGCCGCCTCCGTGTCGTAGTCGCGCACCGGCGTGAAGCGCTCTTCGTCGTACTGCAGCTCCATCCGGTAGAGCATGCCCTCCGGCGCCGCGGCGAGCCGGAACTCGCCGGCACCGTAGTTCACACTGACCGTGAGCGAGGATTCCCCGTGGCGTTGGCGCGCCGAGGTAAGGGTCCGCCACGTCTGGGCGGACAGGACCGGGGCCGCCGCGGGCAGCGCCACCGCGAGCAGCAGCGCTGCGCGGCGCGCTCTCACGGCTGCCGGCCCATCCGTGCGGCCGTCGGCGTCGCCGGCGGCGTGGCCCAGAGGTACTCGTCCGTCATCTCGCCCGAATACCGGCCGGCGAACGTCTCGCGCATCCCGGCCCGCGAGAGGAGTACGGCGCCGAACCCGGTTGTCGCTGCCACCCACGTGACCAGGACCGCCGCGACCTTGAACAGCACCACGACGGGGCCGAGCCAGCCGAAGAGCGCCGCCGCCGCCCACAGGCCGAGCAGCCCCAGAAGCCCCGTGAAGATGTAGCCGTACGAGTTCGGGCTCCGCACGAAGGCGCCGTTCGCCATCCGCCGGCGCGTGACGGTCTCGCCCACGGCGTGCGCCACGGCGAGGTAGCCGCCGAGCACCGCCAGCGCGGTGCCCAGCACGAAGGCCGGGATCGCGAACGGCAGGACGAGGATGCCGACGATCGTCAGCACGAGGCCCACGATCATCATCGCGAAGGCGGGCAGCAGCAGCAGTTGGCCGAGCACCCCGACGACGAAGGAGCGCCCGAAGGAGTGGGTGGTGGTGTCGGCGATGACCTCGATGTGCCGCCGCCCGAAGAAGACCGCGCCGAACCCCACCATCGCCAGCGCGATGAAGAGCGCGACCACGGTGCCCACGTCCTGGAACAGCCCGTCGAGCGCCGAGCGCCGCGCCGCCTGCTGCGCGACCTTCATCGCGTGCTCGTCGAGCCCCGACAGCGTCTTGATGTCGCCGCGGACGCTGCCGCCCGCCTCGACGACGCGCCCGCCCACCGCGACGGCGCTGCCCTCGATGAGGCCGCCGTCGTGGGAGATGACATCCCCCATGAGGGCGACCACGTTGCCCGTCACGGTCCCGTAGACGTCCACGTCGCCCCGGAAGACGACGAGGCTGCCGCGCACCGTCTCGCCGGTGCGCACCGTCACGTGGCCGACGCGCAGCGGGCTGCGGCGGACGGACACCGCGACGTCGGTGCCGATGTCGGGGATCCCCTGCAGCGCCCGCTCGAGGCTGTCGAGCGTGGCTACGTCGGCCATGGTGAGGGCGCGCGTGATCGAGTCGGAGATCTGCGCGGCGAGACCCTGCGTGGCGGCGGCCGCCGCCCGTGCCGCGGCGGCGGCGGTGCCGCCGGGCTCGGGCGCGGGAGCTGCCGTGAGATTGTGGAACGCGGCGACCAATCGGCGCGCGGCGGTCGCATCGTCGCTGGCCAGGCCCGAGACCTTGAACGACCGCGCCGCCGCCAGGAGCGTGCGGGTGTCGGCAGCCGCCCGCTCGGAGAGGAGCCGCCGCCAGGCCCGGTCCAGGGCCCCGCCGCTCCGGTAGCGGCCCGTCGGCGAGCCGTCCACCAGGATCTCCCCGCCGCGGAGGGCGACGGTGCGCGTGGTGCCGTCGGCGAGCTCCAGCTCGACGGAGGCTTCCCGCGGGCTCAGGGAAACGGTGTGCGAGACGACGCCCGTGTCGCGTTCCGGCCCCATGAGGTGGCGGACGTAATGGATCCCGCCCTTCAGGATGACGGTGGCGTCGGTGGCCTTCTCCCGCCGCACCCCTGCCTCGAGGTCCCGCACCGGAGCGCAGGCCAGGAGGGCGAGCCCGAGGGCGCTACTGAGCAGTCGAGACCAGGACACGCTTCCCCCCAGGGCTCTTGAGCAGGCGGTGGAGCGCGACGGCGGCCGCGGTGTACGCGACCGTCAGCAGCGCGGCGAGGCTCGCCGCGTGTTCGCGCAGGATCGGGAGCGAGCGCAACGTCTCGTAGGAACGGGACGTCAGCACCGAGCCGGCCAGGGCCAGCCCGAGCTCGCGGCCGGCGCCGACCAGCTTGTCCGCCACAAGGCCCGCGCCGTAGGAGATGGACGGCATCTGCTGGAGCACCCACGGCACCGCGAAGCCAAGAGCGATCGCGGCACAGGCGGCGTACGCACCGGCCAGCGCGAGCGCCCGGCGGGGCTGGAGCACCCATGCCTTAGCGCGCTGCATGGCGACGAGCGCCCGCGGCTCAGGACGGCGGACCTGCCCCAGCACCCTGCCCTGGAACCCGCGGGACGGGGCGTAGAAGGGCAGGCACGAGAGCTCCCGGGTGATCAGCCGGTCCAGCTCGTCCTGTTCTAAGTACTTGTCCGTCACACGCCTACCTCCTGACTGTGTGCCCTACGGAGTCCGCTGAGGACAGGTTTCAGCCGTCTTTCAGGTGGGCCAGCGACTCGCGGAGCTCGAGGCGGGCCCGGTGGATGTAAGTCTTGACCGTACCGAGGGGCAGATCGAGCGCCTCGGCGATCTCCTCGTACGCGCGCCCCTCGACGTGGCGCAACAGGATGCACGCCCGGTACTCGGGCCGGAGCTTGGCGATGGCCTGTTCGATGGCGGACCCCAGCTCCCGCGATTCGAGCTCGGCGAGGGGTGTCTGGGCCTGGTCGGTCGCCTGCAGGGCGGTCGCCTCGACCTCGTGGGCGGTGCGGGCGCCGGGCGCCCCGTCCAGGGACAGGGTGGAGACGTCGCGGCGGCGCAGGTGATCGATGGCCGCATTGTTCGCGATCTTGAAGATCCAGGACGAGAACTTGTACTCGGGGCGGTAGGTGTCGAGCGCGTTCAGGACCTTGATGAAGGTCTCCTGCGCTAGGTCCTCGGCGGCCGCCCGGTCCCGCACCATCCGGTAGATGAGCGAGAAGACGGGGCGCTCGTACCGGCGCAGCAACTCGCGGTACGCCACCTCTTTGCCGGCGCGTGCCAACTCCACGACCTGCTGGTCGCTGAGCGATGCAAGGTCTTTCGCCGTCGGCATCCGGGGGGTAATCTACGCTGTGAATGCCGCCCTGCCCGCATCTCCGGCCGTGAGGGCGTCCCCCGACGGGGTGGACGCGCCGTCGGCCGACAAGCGCCGGTACGTGCGCGGAATGTTCTCGGCCATCGCGCCGACCTACGACCTCCTCAACCACCTGCTGTCCGCGAACATCGACCGGTCCTGGCGCCACCGGGCCGTGGCGAGGCTCCGCTGGGAGGCGCGTCCCGCCGGGCGGTACCTGGACGCGTGCGCCGGGACGCTGGACTTCGCGGCGACGCTGCTGGGAAGGCCGGGCTTCCGGGGGTCGGTGGTCGGGGCCGATTTCGCCCTGCCGATGTTGCGGCTGGGCGGCGCCAAGGCGGGGGGGCGGGTGCAGCGGGCGGCGTCCGACGCCCTCGCGCTGCCGTTCGGGGACGGCGCCTTCGACGGCGCAACCGTGGGATTCGGCGTGCGCAACCTCGCGGACCTCGATGCCGGCCTCGTCGAGCTGCGGCGGGTGCTGAGGGACGGGGCCCGTCTCGTGATCCTCGATTTCACGACACCGGCGTTCGCGCCGACGCGGGCGCTCTACCTCTTCTACTTTCGGCGCGTGCTCCCGCTCGTCGGGTGGCTGGTCTCCGGCCATCCCACGGCGTACGCCTACCTGCCGTCGTCCGTGATGGAGATTCCCTCGCCGCCATCGCTGCGGACGCGGATGGAGCGCGCGGGGTTCCGGGACTGCGGCTACCAGCTCCTGACCGGCGGCATCGCCGCCGTGCACTGGGGGGAGCGATGACGATGGACAGTCTGCGCGACTTCATCCGCGTGCTCGACGAGGCGGGAGAGCTCGTCCGCGTGGGCGAGCCGGTCTCGACGGTGAAGGAGATCACGGAGGTCGCCGATCGCTGCATGAAGAGCGCGGGCGGCGGCCCCGCGCTGCTGTTCGAGCGCCCGGTGCTGGCCGCCGGGCAGGTGAGTCGCGTGCCGCTCGCCATCAACCTCTTCGGATCGCACCGGCGCATCTGCCTGGCCATGGGCGTCTCCTCGCTGGACGAGGTCGGCGCCCGCATCCAGGAGATGCTGGCCACCAAGGTGCCGGAGGGCCTGCTCGAGAAGCTCGCGATGCTGCCCAGGCTCGCGGAGATCGCCAAGTACCCGCCCCGGCAGACCTCGGGCACGCCGCCGTGCCAGGCCGTGGTGCTGCGGGGCGACGCCGCCGACTTGACGCAGCTGCCGCACCTCTTCTGCTGGCCGGACGACGGGGGGCACTACATCACCTTCCCGATGGTGATCACGCGCGACCCGGCGACGGGCACGCGCAATGTCGGGATGTACCGGATCATGGTGCAGGGGCCGCGGGCGCTCGCGATGCACTGGCAGCGGCACAAGGTGGGCGCGGCGCACTGGCGGGAGATGGCCGCGCGGGGCGAGCGGATGCCGGTCGCCATCGCCCTCGGCGCCGACCCGCCCTCGATGTACGCCGCTTCGGCGCCGCTGCCGCCGGCCGTGGACGAGTTCCTCTTCGCCGGCTTCCTGCGGCGCGCGCCGGTGCGGCTCGCGAAGGCCGTCACCTGCGATCTCGACGTGCCCGCCGAGGCGGAGATCGTCATCGAGGGGTACATCGACCCGGCGGAGGAGCTGGTGGTCGAGGGGCCGTTCGGCGACCACACCGGCTTCTACTCGCTCGCCGACCGGTATCCGCGCGTGCACGTCACCGCCATCACGATGCGCCGCGACGCGGTCTACCCGGCCACGATCGTGGGCCGCCCGCCGATGGAGGACTTCTACCTTGGCCACGCGACGGAGCGGATCTTCCTGCCGCTGCTGAAGCTGACGCTGCCGGAAGTGGTGGACTACCACATGCCGGCGTACGGCATCTTCCACAACCTCGTCTTCGTCAGCATCAAGAAGCAGTTCCCGGGCCACGCGTGGAAGGTGATGAACGGGCTGTGGGGCCAGGGGCTGATGTCGCTCGCGAAGGTCCTCGTCGTGCTGGACCACGACGTGAACGTACGGGACACGGACGAGGCGTGGTGGGTCGCGCTCAACCACATCGACCCGGAGCGCGACGTGCGGTTCACCCAGGGCCCGGTCGACGTGCTGGACCACGCGAGCCGGGCGTTCACGTACGGCTCCAAGATGGGGATCGACGCCACGCCCAAGTGGCCCGAGGAGGGATTCACCCGCGAGTGGCCCGCGAGGATCGTGATGGACGACGCGACGCGGCGCAGCGTGGACGCGAAGTGGGCGGCGCTGGGCATCAGGCTCCCCTGACCGTCGGCGTCGACGGCCAGGTCCTGCGGGGCGGCTCCCGCCTCGTCGCCTACGCGAACTTCGTGAAGGTCGCGCACACGGTGTTCGCGCTGCCGTTCACGGTGGTCGGGCTGGTCACCGCCTCGCGCGTGCAGCCGCTGACCGTGCGCACCGTGCTCCTCGCCATCGTGGCGTTCGGTGCGGCGCGGTTCGCCGCGATGGGCTTCAACCGGATCGCGGACGCCCGCTACG
>ERZ1292640.3906-Hain-H43-02um-R1-3906-length-11494-cov-5_pt1 | contig 11494 bp, 12 predicted proteins | sample MGYA00564404_ERZ1292640 | MGnify/ENA primary metagenome ERZ1292640 (study PRJEB36523, sample SAMEA6512636) | groundwater metagenome | collected 2019-01-08 | study: AquaDiva: Metagenomics assemblies of 32 groundwater samples | reverse complement strand
TATATATAGTACTCCGCCGTATCGGAATGTATGGCGTGGCTATGTGGAGAACTCCGCCGGTAAGCTATGCTCTTGGGTTTAGACAGGCAGCAACAGACCCCCCCTTTTTTTTCAATTACTGCGCAAAATACTCGGGCGCAACTTCATGCATCTTTCGTAGGAACTGGTGCATAACATAAATGCCGCCGTACAAGTTAGTCGAGGGGCCTCTTTCCATTAACACCACATATGCGTATTTTGGCTTTTCATAAGGAAAGAATCCCACCGCCCACGAATTGTGCCACTCGTTATGAAATCCCAGCTGCGCCGTTCCCGTTTTACCTGCAATGCGTACAAACGACAAATCATTAAGACCTACCGACGTTCCCTCTGTAGCACCAAGACGCATACCCTCTCTCGCAACCTGCAGAGCATACTGAGAAATCGCTATGGATTGGCCAGCAGGTGGCTTGTTTTTCAAAATAGTTGGCGTTACCAATTTTCCACCATTAGCGACAGCAGCAACAGCACGCACTGCTTCAAGTGGTGTTACCTGCATCGCGTATTGCCCAATAGCGGTGTTGTACGTGTCTCCCAGTCGCCACGGCTCTTTGTAGGTAGCTTCCTTCCATGCAGGTGTGGGCACGAAACCTGCCTTCTCTCCTTCAAGCTCAATGCCGGTCTTTGAAGTAAACCCAAAACTTTCATACCAATATTTGAGTCGTTCAATACCCAGTCCCTTTACATGCTCAAATCCTCCACCGACAGAGTAGAAGAAGACGTCGGACGACCACGCAATGGCATGCCTGGTATCCATACTACCCAACACCTTCCAGTCCCTAAATATGGACGGACGCGAAGGGTCGTAGGGGTTTGGGATACTGATGGACCCACTGGAATAAACGGTGGTCTCGGGAGTGATGAGGCCGTCACTGAGCGCTCCCGCTGCCTCCATCGGCTTAATGATAGAACCGGGAGTGTAGAGGCCTGCAACTGCCCTATCCAAATACACCTGTCGTGTATCTTTCTGGTACGCGGAAATAATATCGGAAGGTCCGCCCGAAGATAGAACATTGGAGTCATATTCTGGATACGAAACAAGTGCAATGACTTCTCCCGTTTCAACATCCATCAAAACACCCGCACCACCCTTGAAGGGAACTCTCTCTGCAAGCTCGGCAATGGCATCATGGAGCGCTCGCTGGACTCTCGAATCAATAGCAAGCTCAAGGTTCTGTCCATTTTCTGGCGGCACGATAGTTCCCTGGGATTGCACGCTTCCGCGCGCGTCTTCCTCCACAAGTAAGGTGCCGTTTACTCCTGAAAGCTGTTCATCCATCGAGGACTCAATGCCCCCGAGACCTTTTATCTCCGTATCGTAATAGTTTCCAGACTTATCTTTTTTTGGATACGACACATACCCTAACAGATGAGAGAACCCCGGATACGCATACACGCGCTTTATGAACCCAGTTTCCGTAGCTTCGTTTGATGCGAGTGATACTCCATTACGGTCTACAATGGCACCACGAGCTGCAAAAATGACTTCGGGACGCACGCGATTTCGCTCGCTTTGTGCCGCATACGTACTACCCTTCACCAGTTCCAGGTGTGCCGCCTGCACCACGAGCACGAGCAGCATCACCGCAATAATAGTTTGCGCACCCACATAGGTACTTTTTGGTATGGGTTTCTCAAGTCTGCCTTCCAGTCGACCGTGATTAAAGTCGGGCAAGTTTTCTGCATCCAAAAGAATATCTTCAGGTGCCAGCTCGCGATTACGACCTCGCTGTCTTCGTCGTCTAAAAAGCCTCATGCACCCATGATACGCGTACGGAGAAATCGCTCAACCACAAATCCAATAGCAGTAGCTATACTTCCCCACATAAGCCCGTACGGAAGCGAGGATACTCCAAGAGGAGCGTAGAAAATATCAAGCAACAGACCAAACACGATACCAGAGATGGGTATGAAAATACTGGTAAGTACCATGAACACTATCGTGACTGGCCACGGCAGCCACACGAGACTGAGAAAGGTAGCCACGAGTAGTACCGGGCGAATCATAACGCTGGAGTTGTGGAAACGGTCACCCACGTAACACTAAATAAATTCGCTACGGGGCGTATGCGAAGCGTAGACTTTGGTGCCGAGGGGTCGCTTTCTACCGCAATAATATTCCCCACGGGAAGCGCTCCCGGACCTTCTACATATACCTCGTCCCCGACCACTACGGTGGCGTCGCGAGGAACGCGAGCGGTAAAGGCGCCACTTCCCTGACCAATAAGCACTACCGGTATGCGGGCTTGCCCCACCCACGCAGTTGTCTCGCGTCCAGGCGCTGAATACAACAACACGCGCGAACTGTGCTCACTCGCCACACCCACGGTGCCAAGGGGCGTACCGCCATTTCCAAACACATGTGCACCAGACGCAACTCCTTCAGTAGTACCTCTATCTATCACAAGCACGTCATAGGGCGACACTGGAGGACGTGCGAGTACCCCCGCCAAAACTGCAGGCACCGACTCCGTACGAGTTCCAAGCAATCGTGTAAGGTCCTGTGTGCGCGCTGCGAGCTGCGCGTTCTGAGCCTTCAGTCCATCGTTCTCTATTTGTAGACGCTCACGTTCACGGGCAAGCGTATCTTTGTCGGTAAAAAAAGTTCCTACGCTTCCCACACTTGCAGTCGCTGCACTTCCAGCATTCCAAAACGGCGAGAACAGAGCGGAAAAAGCATCCGGAAATACTGTACGCACAGTTCCCATGACGATGAGAACCACAATCGCTATAGCGCCCACGCGCAAACTAGGAGGACTGGTGTACCTTACACTACGACCAAATCCTCTAGCCCTTTGGAATGATGACTTCTTCATGCATGAATGTATCGCCCCACGGTCTTGGGTCTTCGGTCACTATTCCAGTGCCTCGCACTACGGCAGTCAAAGGGTCATTTGCCACGTGCACCGGCACCCCAAGCATCTTAGACAACAGTTCCGGAAGTCCGCGCAGCAACGCACCTCCGCCAAACACCGTAACGCCGCGCTCGAGCACGTCTGAGAGAAGCTCAGGTGGAGTTGATTCGATAACCTCCTTCATGGTCTCCATAAGAGAATCGAGAGACGACGCGAGCGCCTCGCGCACGTGGGTATCAGTCAGGATAATCTCGCGAGGAAGACCGGTAGCGAGATCACGCCCGCGCACCGCACGCGATAGTGGCTCTGAAAGTGGGAGGACAGCGCCAATAGCGACCTTGGTGTCTTCCGCGGTCTTCTCCCCAATAGCTAGCTGAAATTCGCTTCGTACAAAATCAATAATGTTTTCGTTGAACCGGTCCCCTGCCACCTGGGAACTCTTACCCGCAACAGATCCACCAAGTGCAATCACTGCAATGTCCGTGGTGCCTCCACCAATATCAAGCACCATCGTACCCACGGCCTCCGTAACGGGAAGCTTAGCTCCGATAGCGCCCGCCATAGGCTCTTCGAGAATGTATACCTCGCGTGCTCCTGCATTCATGGCAGCGTCTCGCACCGCACGGCTTTCCACGTTAGTTACTCCGGTAGGCACACCAATCACCACGCGAGGACCAAGCATGCGTGAGCGACCTCCCTGTGCCTTGTGGATCAAGTACGAGAGCAACTCCTCCGTGACTTCAAAGTCTGAGATAACACCATGGGAGAGAGGGCGCACCGCACGAATATGCGGGGGCGTCTTACCAATCATGGCTTTTGCTTCCTTACCTACCGCCACCACCTGTCCCGTTTTATCGTTTACGGTTACTACCGAGGGTTCGTTTATAACGAGTCCGCGCCCGCGCACATACACAAGCGTGTTTGCTGTACCGAGATCAATACCAATATCACTCGAGAAAAATGAGTTCTTTGAAAAATGCTTTGCCATGTTTTATAGATCGAGGAGTGCTTCACGAGTAACTTTTTCTACAGTGCCTGTCGCGCGGTTCACGAGTTCGATTTCGCCGGTTGCTACCGTGTTCTTGCCAATCACGATGCGCCACGGCATACCCATGAGGTCTGAATCTGCGAACTTCTCACCCGCGCGTAAATCCCGGTCATCATAGAGGGTTTCTTTTCCAGCTTGAGTGAGGTCAGCGTAAAGTGTGTCCGCATATTCGCGAAGGACCTCATCGTTCCCAGCAAGTGACACGAGGTGGAAGCGGAATGGTGCGACGGCTTCTGGCCATACAATACCTTTTTCGTCAGAAAGAAGTTCCACGATGGTACCCATGACGCGCCCCGGACCAATACCATAACTACCCATAAAGACATGCTGTGGCTTGCCTTCGGTGTCCATATACGTAAGGTCGAGTGCCTGCGAAAACTTCTCTCCAAGAGTGAAGATGTTGCCAACTTCGGCCGCCTTTGCTTGCGTCAGTGTTTCCTTGGTGAGTCCGCTGGTGGTAAATACTTCTGGGTCGTTATACACCTCTTCGTTGATTGCTATTCCTTTTGCTTCATCGAGATAGATGATGTCTTCTCCTGCTTCACATACTGTCTGGAATTCGTGTGAGTACTTACTAAAAGACCCTCCACTCGCATACGTGAAGTAGGTTTTGTCACCAATACCGAGACGAGCAAAGATCTTTTTGTATGCCTCTGCTGCTACTTCGTAGAAGGCGTCATGCTCTGCTTTGTCTTTTGAGAAGGAGTACAAGTCCTTCATCACAAATTCGCGACCACGCATGATGCCGGACTTCGCACGCAGCTCGTTGCGAAACTTAGTCTGGAACTGGTACGTGGAGAACGGCAAATCTTTGTACGACTTAATCTGGTCGCGCATCAAGTTTGTGAGCGCCTCTTCGTGTGTAGTAGCAAGACCAACCTCACTGTCATTCTTGAGCTTCGTCTTAAACCACACATCGATTACCTCATCATCCCAGCGTCCACTCTTCTGCCACGCAGAAGCGTCTTGAAGTGCAGTAAGGAAAAGTTCCTGTCCGCCAATAGCATTCATCTCCTCACGGATAATCTGGATTATCTTTTGGATGGTTCTGTGCCCGAGTGGGAGATAATCGTAGACCCCCGCCATCTCCTTGTGCACATATCCTGCACGGATAAGGAGCTGAGCGTTCTTCGAAACTTCGTCCGTCGGAGCTTCCCTTCGGGTCCTGGTAAATAGCTGGGATTGCCTCATATGCTCTAGTATACGCCATTGTTTTCTAGAGTGCACAGTTGCCAGAAAACAGCAGTACTCTTGGGGTGCTTCTCTATTTGACCAAGGGCAAAATTGGGAATCTTGATAAGAGATTCAGAGTTTCTTGGATTCTAGATATGAACTAGAAAAGCTTGAGGACGTCGTTGGCAGTCACCACAAGCATGAGCAGGATGAGAAGTCCGAAGCCAACCGTGTTCATAGCATTGGCTACTGACGGCCGTATTGGTCTGCGTGTTATGGACTCGATAAGCACAAACAAAAGACGTCCACCATCAAGTGCAGGAACCGGAAGAATGTTTATGAGCGCCAAGTTGATTGAGATGAGCGCCGTAATAGTAAGTAATGACGCGAGACCCTGCGAAGATGCGTTCCCTACCGCTCCGGCAATACCTATAGGCCCCGACACCTGCGACAAGTCGGCGGAGAAGGAGAAAATACCTCCAAAGAAATGCACGAGAGCTATTGCGGTTTCCTTTGTAATTTCCCAGGTAAGCACGGCACCTTCGATTGGTGCCTGGAGGAGAGATATAGGCACTACGCCAACGACCGCAAGCTGCACCCCGAGTGCTGGACGTGTGGGGTCAGACGTAATGGTTCCTGTCTGCGGGGTTACCGTGAGGCTTTTCTCCTCTCCTGCTCGAAGCACCGAAAGGGTTATAGGTTCTTTTGCCGTATCACTCGCTACAAATGCAGTAAACGCGTCTGTATCAGTCCCGCTCCACACTGCCTCTCCCTGAGTAGCGCTCACCACATAATCGCCAGGTATAAGACCAGCCTTAGCGGCAGGAGACTCCGGAAGGACGCCGGCAATAGCAACCGATACATCCTTGGCTGTTGCATATTCCTCAGGTGCAAGCGCTCTTGGAGTTCCCATGAGGAGCGTTGCGGTAATGAGCACGTACGCAAACAAAAGGTTCATCGCAATACCAGCTACGAGTGTAGCCGCCTGAAGAATACGAGGGCGTGCAGAGAAAGCACGAGACGCACTTGCGGGTGCTGTCTCTGCTCCAGGCAACTTCTCCTCCATGTCTTCACCAAAAATTTTCACAAAGCCACCAAACGGAAGCCAGTTAAGGGTGTACTCGGTCTCTCCTTTTTTAAAACCCCATGCACGTGGAGGATAGCCAATTCCAAATTCGTCCACTCGCATGCCTGAAAGTTTTGCCACTACAAAATGACCGAACTCATGTACCACGATGAGCGCAACGAGAACTACGACGAAAATTAGGATACTCATTCTAATAGGTACTACGCGGCGACTTCTGTCTCCTTCTTCTTTGCGAGTGTTTCAAGCGCTTCTCCTCCCTTGTCTATTTTCTTCTGCACTTCGTCCTTGAGGCGCTTCAATTCGTCCTCTCCCATTCCCCCCTCCTTCTCAGCGGCTTCAAGGTCTTTGATAGCGTCGGTTCGGTGTCCACGAAGCGTTACCTTTGCAGTCTCGAGCTTCTCGCGAGAAAGCTTAATAAGCATGGTGCGACGCTCAGCGGTGAGCTCTGGAAAAGTCACACGAAGACCCATGTCGTCGCTTGAAACCCCGACGCCAAGGTCGGCGTCCGTAATCGCTTTCTCGATACTCTTAGTAAGTGACTTATCCCAAGGAATCACCCGAAGCGAGCGAGCATCTTCGACGCTTATGTTGGCAAGCTGAGAAACAGGGCTGCGCGTGCCGTATGCTTCAGGCTTAATAACGTCAAGAATGGAGGGTGTTGCACGGCCAGTACGAATACCAGTGTATTCACGAGTAAGCCATTCTTCAGTCTCCTTGATTGCCCCGTCTAGTTTAGAAAAGTCGTATGCCATATAGGTTTAGTGTATCAGAAATTACTTCGTGAGGCTTGAGGGAATAACGAGCAACAGGTGTTCAAAAATGAGCTTCAGCGGTGCGGAGCGCTCATGGAGTATAGGCATGAACCTATCGAGATCAGACAAGAAATACGTGAGCTCTTGCCGTTTCGCATCCGTCGCATTTTCTCTCGCCGCATATGAAGCACGCATGAGACTTTCTACGAGACCGAGAAGCTCTCCACGCGCCGCTTGTTTGTCTTCGTCTTTGTCTGACTTGGTCCGGTCCAGTAATTTCGCGATAAACTTCTCACGACCAGAAGAATCAAGCGACAAAAACTCATCCCCAATGTTGGACCTTGTAGGTCCAACATCAAATCTGGACTTCGTAAGTCCAGATTTTGGCAGTGTAAGCACGCGAGAACGAAGGGTGGGGAGTAGTTGGCCGAGTGACGGCACCGAAAGCACCATAGTGGTGCCTACCGGTGGCTCTTCAAATAATTTAAGCAATGCGTTTTGTGCTTCGTGGAATATGCGGGTCGCAGCAACCACCACCATCTTTTGGTCTCCTGCCACCGGGCTATTGCTTGAAAAGCGAGCAACCTCTCGCGCGTCGTCCACCGAAAAAAGCCCGTACTGAAATACCACCACGTCAGGATTCTGTTCACCCGAAAGTCCGAGAGTCGCGTTTGCATACTCACGAGCTGCGAGAATACCGGCTTCCCTATCACCTTCTACTACATATGCGTGGTGCGCCATTACCTACAGAATACCTCATCCAGAACACTCTAGAAATTCGAACGGTATCAAAATCATGCAGATGCAAGGCATGAGGAGAGCGAACGAAGAGTCGTACATATGACTACGGTGATGAGTGAGCGATTCCTCGTAACGCAGCAGGTTCGGATTTTGATACCGTGAACTACTTCTTGGAAATAATGCTCTTCTTGTAGGTATCCAAATGCTTCAGTGCCACACCCGTTCCTCGTGCTACGCAGTAGTACGCGTCGGGAGCAAGCTTTGCCTCTACTCCCGTGCGCCGAAATACGAGTTCTGGCAAATGGCGAAGCTGACTTGAACCTCCGGTCAAAATAATGCCGTTGTCGATTATGTCGCTTGCAAGTTCGGGTGGTGTCTCTTGAAGCACTTTGCGGATGGCATTCATCATGTCGCGTAGTTCGCGACTAAGAGCCTGCACTACTTCGTTAGTCTTAATCTCTACCGTGCGAGGGAGCCCTGATACCAAGTCGCGACCCTTAACACTCATCGCAAGTTCTTCGTTCACCGGAACAGCAGAACCTATCTGGATTTTTATTTCTTCGGCAGTCTTGTCTCCAATAGCGAGGTTGTACTGCTTCTTCATATAGTCGATGATGGCGCGGTCAAGCTTGTTCCCCGCCACCTTTACCGAAGTAGACGCAACAATTCCTCCCAAAGAAATCACCGCCACGTCGATTGTGCCGCCACCGATGTCTACCACCATGCGACCCATAGCTTCATGAATAGGAATACCAGCGCCAATTGCAGCCAAAATTGGTTCTTTCACCACATACGCGTCCGCTGCGCCCGCCTTCACTGCAGCTTCTACCACGGCACGCTTCTCGGTCGAGGTTACGCCCGCAGGAACAGATACCAACACGGTTGGCTTAAGCAAATTCCATTTCCCGAGCGCCTTGCGGATGAAGTAGCGAAGCATGGCCTCGGTTACTCGGTAGTCCGCAATAACACCATCCTTCATGGGCCGATACGCAATAATGGAGTCGGGCGTACGACCAATCATGGCCTTAGCTTCTACACCAATAGCGAGTACCTTGTTGTTTTCCGTAGATACCGCAACCACAGAAGGCTCATTGAGTACTACACCCTTGCCCGGCAAAAATACGAGCACGTTGGTAGTCCCAAGATCGATTCCAAGTCGTGGAGAGAATTTCGCCATATCCCGCGTATCATACCTCGCCCGCTGCCTGCTTCAAAATTTGACCTATCCAGCACCCTCTCCTTTTTACGTGTGGTCACATATGAGTAGTTCCTATACAATTGCGAACATGTCAGACGGCGACCGAAATACGTTCGTAGTTGAGGGTGGCCAGCCACTCAGTGGCACCATTACCACAAACTCCTCTAAGAATGGCGCCGTAGCGCTTATTGCTGCTTCTCTATTAAACAAGGGCACTACCACGCTCGAGGACATGCCAAAAATTGAAGAAGTGAAGCGCCTTATCGAGGTACTCGTCTCCTTGGGCGTTACCTGTGAGTGGCGCGAACGCGATTTGGTGATTACCCCTCCGGAGACACTATCGCTTGAAACTCTGGATATAGCAGCAGCGGTGCGCACCCGAAGCATTCTCATGTTCATTGGCCCCTTGCTTCATCTCTTCCGTGAGTTTTCAATTCCACAGTCAGGAGGCTGTACTCTTGGTGAGCGTTCCGTGCGCGCCCACTTGTGGGCGCTCGAGAAGTTTGGTGTTTCTATCGAAACGCTTTCGGACCGCTTTGCTATCACGCATGACGGTCTCGCCGCTACCGAAGTAGTCCTCTACGAATCAAGCGACACCGCGACAATTAATTCGCTCTTTGCCGCTAGTCGCATTCCCGGCACAAGCGTTATCAAATACGCCTCCGCAAACTACCAAGTACAGGAAGTCTGTGGCTACCTGCGCGCACTCGGCGTTACTATCGAAGGGCTTGGCACCACCACCCTCACCGTCACCGGAGTAAGCGAGATAGATATGGACGTTACGTACGCGGTTGCAGAAGACCCTATCGACGCCATGTTCTTTATTGCAGCTGCAGCGAGTACTCACTCCTCGCTCACCATTCGCCGTGCTCCTATTGAGTTTCTTGAGGTGGAGCTACTCGTTCTCGAGAAGATGGGACTCGTATTTCATACAGAAGATGCCGGTGTTGCGAAAAACGGCATCACCAAGTTGGTAGACATTCATATAGAACCGTCGGACCTTGTAGCGTTCCCTGAGAAGATTCACCCGCGCCCGTACCCAGGCCTAAATATCGACAGCCTTCCTTTCTTTGCCGTTATCGCCACTCAAGCGGAAGGCACCACTCTTATACATGACTGGGTATACGAACACCGCGCTATCTACTACGTGGAGCTCGAGCGTCTTGGTGCAGACGTACTCCTGTTTGACCCACACCGCGTGCAAATAACTGGCAAGCGTCATCTTCGTGGAGCGGAACTTATGTGCCCGGCCGCACTTCGCCCTGCCACCGTACTCCTTATCGGTATGCTAGCCGCACAAGGCAAATCAAAGCTCCGCAACATCTACATGATTAATCGCGGATATGAAGATTTGGTGCTACGGCTTCAGTCTATTGGAGCAAACATAGAAGCGGTGAGCGGTTAGTTACCTCCCGCGCAAATAAGTGCAGAGTTCCAGTTGTACCACAACCCAGCAGCGCCCGCGTATTTATCTTTACAGTATTGAGGGAGCGCACCCAGTTCATATACTTGTGCAACGTAGCCTCCGTCCCCACTCGCAACATTCGAAGAGCCGTCAAGCACTACGCCTAGCCCGTACATCTGTGGATATGCTGAATTGCGTTTATAGAGGTACCTAAATTGATTCCCACTGGACCACACAGTGCTTGCGGTGTCGCGTGGCAATTCCTTAATGTAGGGCGCGAGCGCTGTCTCAAGGTCGCACCAACCATTCTGATAGCCGCAATCACCATAGATTCCCGCAGTAATTGAGTAAGTGAATGCCGGGTAGTACCCACGGTCCAAGAAATAGAGCTCGAGCGCTGCCTGAATTTGTTTGGCGGCTGCAATGCGTTCAGTATCAGCAGCCTTTACCCGTGAAGCATTGAGACTCGCAAGCACCACACTCGAGAGCAAGGCAATAATCGCAATAACTACGAGAAGCTCGATAAGCGTAAAACCTTTCGGTGTGCGAGACATGATATAAGTCTAGCAAACCAATCAGTCGTACCTGCAAGAAAATTGGTACAATGGGACTATGCAACGCATTGGCGACATCATGCCCACCGGCATCAAGCGGGAGAAGTCTCGTAAAACCGAGCGAGGCGAGCTCATGCGCTCGTTTCAAAAGCAGCTCAACTACGCTCGTGCAAACGACAATCTTCCCAAGCTCACCATGGGACATTTGGGAAAAATCCTCGAAGGTATTCCTACCCAAGACCTCTACTACCTAGAGAGTGTGTGCAAGAAGGCAAAAAACTACAGCAAGAAATTTTGGTGGGAGGTGGACCCGAAAAAACATGAGGACAAGGGCGACAATCAACCGTTTTAAGAGAATTTGACTTCCACGACTTTCGTTAGTATATATGGTGTGTGACCGTTAGAGGAACTCATTGGTGGGATGGGGTTGCTCGAAACTGCACACGATAGGAGTTAAAGGCATCATAATCGGCTGAATCCATAGGCTGGCCTAAGACACCTATCCGTTAGGAACGACGGAACACCCGTCAACGAATGCGTCATCGGCAGCTGCCGGTACGAGCTGACTCAGGGGATACTCCTGGCACGCCGATGGCGCACTTTTCGCACTAGCTCATTGAGCCGGTGCGATTTTTTTTGGTA
>ERZ1292640.3904-Hain-H43-02um-R1-3904-length-11497-cov-5_pt1 | contig 11497 bp, 8 predicted proteins | sample MGYA00564404_ERZ1292640 | MGnify/ENA primary metagenome ERZ1292640 (study PRJEB36523, sample SAMEA6512636) | groundwater metagenome | collected 2019-01-08 | study: AquaDiva: Metagenomics assemblies of 32 groundwater samples | reverse complement strand
TTATTTATTACAATTGGAAGAAGCAAAAAAGCGCGATCATAGAAAAGTTGGCGTGGAATTGGATTTATTTACTTTTTCCGATTTGGTTGGGGCCGGGCTGGCTTTGTGGACTCCAAAAGGCACTCTGCTTCGTAATACTTTGGACGAATTTGTCTGGCAGTTGCGCAAAGAGCGCGGCTATCAAAAAGTAACTATTCCGCACATTACCAAAAAAGAATTGTATGAAGTTAGCGGTCATTGGGAAAAATTTAAAGATGATTTGTTTAAGATTACAACTCGCGAGGGCCATGAATTTGCCATGAAGCCCATGAACTGCCCGCACCACACTCAAATTTATAATCATCTGGCCCGCAGTTACCGTGATTTGCCTCAACGCTATGCTGAAACGACTATGGTTTATCGCGATGAACAGACTGGCGAATTGTCCGGATTATCACGGGTGCGCTGTATTACCCAAGATGACGCCCATGTATTTTGCCGCGAGTCACAGGCAAAGGAAGAAATATTTAAGATTTGGGATATTATTGAAATTTTTTATAAAGCCACTGGTTTTGGCAAATTAAAAGTGCGGCTTTCATTGCACGACCCCGAACATTTTGAAAAATATTTAGGTACAAAAGAAGTTTGGGAAAAAACCGAAAACCAACTGCGTGAACTGGTGAGGGAGCGAGGAGCGGAAGCGTACGAAGCCAAGGGTGAGGCGGCGATGTATGGTCCAAAAATAGATTTTATCGCCAATGATTCGTTGGGACGCGAATGGCAAGTTGCCACCATTCAGATTGACCGCAACCAGCCGGAGCATTTTGGTCTAACTTGTGTTAATGAACAGGGAGAGAAAGAAAGAATCGTGATGATACACGCGGCCATTATGGGTTCCATAGAAAGATTTTTGGCGGTTTTAATAGAGCATCATGCCGGCGCTTTTCCGGTATGGGTGGCGCCGATTCAAGTACAATTGGCGCCGGTGTCTATTAAACATGTAGCCGGGGCCAGAACGATAGCCGCAGAGTTTGAAGCCGAAGGCATACGTGTGGCTACTGATGAAGCCGACGAAACCATTGGTAACAAAGTGCGCAAAGCCGCGGGGCAAAAAATCCCCTATATTATAGTGGTTGGTGACAAAGAGTTGGGTGGTGAAGATTGGATGATTCGCGTGCGCGGAGAAAAAGATCAGGTGAAAATGAGCAAAGAACAGTTTATTGTCAAAGTTGCCGAAGAAATTAAAAACAGAACATCTTAAATTAAATAATTTGAAACGTTAGCCCAATCGGCTGGCGTTTTTTGTTACAAAAACTTATCCTCCCGCTACACCTTGACAAAAACGGCCAAGCATGTTTATATATACTGTTTTCCGCCCATGGTGGGCGGAAATAAACCGGGAGCCTTTTTTAACATGCCGATCACTTGCGGTGAAGAAAATACAGAAGTGGCCGCGCCAGCGGAAAAAATCGAAAAAACCTCTGCCTTGGGCATTATCAATATTCTAACATTCCAAGCCAGATTTTATCTTCGAGGGGTCTGTTTCAATCCAAAGTTCGGCGAGCTGATCGCTTGGTTTTTTCCTCAAGGGGAGTTAGTAGACAAGGTATTTGATGTTCGTGAGAACATCTTCAGCATGCTTCAAGATGTCCAATATGTAGAGGGCGAAAATTCGGTAACCATCAAAGTTACAGAGGGAAGCCTGTTTGTTTCATATACAGGCAATAGCTTTCAGGACAATCTAGACGACCTTACGGGTTCTGTGGCATTTGGTGTCAAAATGAACCCTGAAAAGTTCCCCCAGTGGATAAAATATCGCAACGGTATATTGAAATTTCGGCTGAAAAATGGCCAAGAATATCAATTCCTATGCGCCAAGTAACGCTCCGTCCATTTAGGATAGGGCGTTTTTTCTTTGACAAAATAGGCAAAAAATGGTATAATATAATTATTAAATTTAATACTAATTTTATGTCTTCAAATGCAGACAGAATAAGAGCAATTGGCGAACACGCTAAAAATTTTAGGGCAAGTAATACAAGAGTAAATGCAGAAGCAAAGCCGACAACAGTCGATAGGACAAGAGAGGCGCAAGCGAGGGTGGCTGCGGTCAGAGAGGCGCAAGCAGTGAGGGTAGACGCGGCGGCTTTAATAAAACAAAGAGGAACATTAGAAGGAGTAACAGATGATGAAATCGACATGTCGGTAGGGGCTCTTACAGAAGGGCAAAATACTGGCCCAACCGCTAAAGAAATTGGCACCGGTCAAGCCTTGGAGTGCGCATTTGAAAAATATAAAAAGAAATAATTTTTAGAAGCAAAATCCCCCGATATAATATTGGGGGATTTTGAATTAAGTTGTGAGTTTACCAAAAATTATCGTAATCCTTGGTCCGACCGCGTCTGGTAAAACAGATTTAAGTTTGAAGTTGGCAGAAAAATTTAATGGTGAAATTGTATCCGCGGACTCGCGTCAAGTTTATAAAAAAATGAATATCGGTACTGCTAAGCCAAAGGCGGACTTCAAATCAGGCGCGTATATGGTTGAAGGTGTGCCGCATTATATGATGGATATAATAGATCCGGACGATGATTTTTCTTTGGCCGTTTATAAAACCATGGCTCTAAAATCAATAAAAGATATTTTGAGAAAAAAAAAACTGCCTATAGTGGCGGGCGGAACCGGTTTATATATCCGGATGCTAGTTGATAATTTGGATATCCCGCCAGTTGAATCAAATAAACAATTGAGAAAACAACTGGAGAAGAAAAAATTGTTGGAGTTGGCGGCCATGCTCGTGAAAATGGACCCGGCCACTGCCAAGAAAATTGATTTACAAAATCCGCGCAGGGTTTTGCGGGCTCTGGAAGTTTTTATTTCCAGCGGTCAGTCATTTTTTAAACAAAGCGCAAAATCAAAACCGCTTTTTGAGTTTTTGCAAATCGGCCTTAATCTTTCCTCGGAAGAACTGGGTAGTAAAATTAACGCGCGCGCAGATAAGCAAATTGAGGATGGTCTGGTGGATGAAACAAAAAAATTGGCTAAAAAGTATAGTTGGGATTTACCCAGTATGAGCGGCATTGGCTATAGACAAATAGGATTTTATTTGCGGGGAGAAGCCACGCTGGAAGAAGCTGTAGATATTTTAAAACGCGATACTCGGCGCTATGCCAAAAGACAAATGACGTGGTTTAAGCGCGACAAAAGAATTGTGTGGATAAAAAATACCAACTTGGCGTTAGCTGAAAAACTAGTAAAAAAATTTTTAGCGTAGTTTAATTTCGTCTCCCATGAAGTCTAATTTTTCTCCGGTCACCGTATCGTCGGCTTGTATATGCGTTTTAGAAACCAATAATTCTTGAGTCGGATTCACGTTGTTTAAAGTTATTGTAATCGGCAAAGCCAGCACATCCACGCCCTCGGGCATTTCCGGAATAGTCCAGATAATTTTTTTACTTGCCGGATCAAATTTTATTTCTCCAGCCGGAGCCGGGGAAGCCGGTTCCACTTTTACATCGCCATAAACATCGGCTGATAGTGTTAAATTTTTTAAAGGGTGAAAATTATTTGTCAGCACCCAAGTAATTTGATGTTTTTGTCCGCTGCCACTCAGAGAAATCGAGTCGCGTGTCTCAAATTTTAGGTCCGAATTTACCGTAATAATTATTTGGTTGCTGGAATAGGTGTGGGAGACGCCATCCGGGTCTTTAAAACTTACTTCGGCCAGAGCCATGATTTGAGAAGAGGTATTTAGGTCGGATAAATTAAACACAGAGTTATTTTTGATCGGCAAGCGGATATCAAGGCTAATTTCTTGGTTTTTATTTATTTTAGCCAAGCTAGGAATTTTATTTTTATTCCAGGTAATTTCTCCGCGCCTAAGATTGTTGCTAATTTGAATTCCGCGCACATCTCCGTCAAATTTGTCTTCGAGCTTGGGCCAATCCAGCAGACTTTGTTTTTTTACGGATGGCGCGTCTAGAGTAAGTTTTAAGCTTGCATTTTTTAAATCGTTGGCGCTCTGATTTTTTAAGGAAAGAGTAACATTTAAGCTGTCTCCGGGCTGGCTGCTGAAGTTTGCCAGAGAGCCGTTTATAGCCAAATTAAAATCCAGATCATTTTGTGTCAGTTCGGTGGTTGCTTTGGCATCAGCCAAAGCAAAGGCGATATTGTTGACTGTGGTAAAAAGCGAGCCGGAAATATCGCCGGCATCTAACGTGGAGTTTGAGAATTTGCCAATGATTTTAAATGTCCAATTGTTGGCGACCAGAGGCGTGGAGGTGTTGATTTTATTTGGATCAATTATCCATTTATTATCCTTGCTAAGCGCGGGGGAAGAGGATGTAATAAAGAAATTTTGCGGCCACGAAGGCTTTAATTCCAGTTTATTTATTCCCGAATTATCTTCTTTTTTTATTGTGAAGGTATATTCGGACGCGTTGCCGACAATGGTTTTGCTTGGTCCGCTAACAGCCAAAGAATAAGGCGACTTGTCTATAGCCACATCCGAGATTGAAGCTTTTTGCAATTCTGACCCGAAATTGTCCGGTTGGTAGGTTAGGAACACCCTCCAAGATTGTTTTTGACCTAATGATCCATAGGTTAAACCCACGATGGTGATTTCCTTTTTTTTGTATGGCCCGATTTTATCTAAATTCCATTCCGTATGTCCGGAGTTTTTTGAAACAGGATCGCTTGATAGAAAAACAAAACCTTTCGGGTATTGCGCGTTTAGGGTCGCTTTTGTTAAAGTCAGGCCTTGGTTGTTTTCATAAGAAATTTTATAAGTGGTTGTTGTTCCGGCAGTGACATTTTTTGGGCCGGAAATTGTTAGATTAATTTGGTCTTCGGAGAATTTTTTATCGTTAGGCATTAAAAAAAATCCGGCCCAAGCCGCCGCGGACAGCAAACCTCCTAAAAGAAGAATAACAAAAAAAGTTTTAAACGCTGAGCGGCTTTTTTTAATTTTTATTTTTCTCATATCCGGCAATCGCCCTTCGTTATCTTGATAAATTTGAGTTAGTTGTCGAGATAGCCTTGTTTGTTTACTTGAATTCTCATCTGTTTTTTTAGGTTCGTATTTTTTTTTCATATTTTTTTGTTTTATTTATCATTTTTTTTCATAATCAAACTCCAAATTTTATCGTTATTCAATTCGGCGGTTTGGATAGCCGCGCCATTGGTAGCCAAGGTGATTCCGTCTCCGTCTTGCCAAATTGGCGACCATCCCTCGGGGTATATTATTTGACTGTCAAAACCGATGGTTATGCCCGATTGTTTTTGCGCCACCAACTGATATTTAGAGGCTGAATTTTTTGATTGTTCCCAGGCTTTAAAGGGAAGTTTATAAATAAATTGCACTTGAGTGGTTTTGCCAGGTTCGGTGATAATCCAGTTGGCAAAAGCTGTTTTGCCAAATTCGCTGGTAATGCGCGTACCAGATTTATTGTCGACGCCAATTTCTTTTTCCAAATCGTTTAGCAGAGCATCTTTTTTATACCAGCTTTCCGGAGCCTTAAATTTTTGCTCATCAGGCCATGTAAAACCGCCGGCTCTCACCAATTCGCTGCCGGCGGGAACGTAGATTCTTAGGTAGTCAATGTTGGTCTGGCCATATAACTTTTCTCCGGTTTGGCCGGTATGTTCTCTGGATATGACCACACTGTCTAAAATTGTGCCATCGGGCTGAATCACAGCTTGATGGCTTACCGCCTGTTTTATTTTAGCATCGCTCTTCTGCCCTTGAATATTGGTATTTACCACAAATAAGTAATCTTGATCCGGACCGGTGTTTAATATGGCGCCGCTCCAGCCGAATTCTTTGATAGTATTTTCGGTATTATCGTCCGTAAAATACGATTGAATCTCTTTTTGTCGCAGGGCATCTTCTAAGTTTGCGAGCATGGGTAAAATTGCCCGGGTTGGCATTTTTTTAAAATTATTTATAAAGAGCGGCGCCAGGTCCGAGAGGATTTGTTTGGGTTTATTTTCTTTTTTTTCTGATCCGTACTCAACGATATTTTGAATTGTGACTAAAGCATTTTCTTTGTCGAGGACGACGTTGTGGTTTTTTTCGGATATTGGTCCGATTATAGACAGGAGGCGATTGATAACGCTGGCATTGATGGCAATTACTCCATCCGCTGTTAAGTTGCGGCTGTGGCGATAAAACCAAAGCATTTTTTTGGCGCTGGCAGGAAAATCAGGAAACCAATTCGCGTCTTGAAATTCCCAGCGCTTGTTGGACAATAAAAGGGGGGCGGGAGGGATAACGTATTCTGTAAGCTGGCCTTGCAAGTCGTATGATCCGCCGCTCGGGATATCTATATTTATTATTTTTCCGTCTTTAACGTCTATCAAGGCAAAACTGCCCATGAATCCGCCGGTCGGTCGGATCTCGGCCGGATTTTGGAAGACAAGCAAGTATCTTCGCAGGCCATGGCCGCCAAAAATTTCTTGAATGGCGCTATTTAATTTGACAATATTTTTCAAATCACCAACATAGGCGCTGAAAAGTATGCGAAATTCTTTGAAAGTACTTTGGTATTCAAATGGCAGAATATCGGAATCAACTTTTTGTAAATCGGTTAAAGCTGTTTGGTAGTGAGGTAAAGAAAATGTTAAATGAGCGCCGAGCAATGCCAAATTTTTGGTAATGGTAGAACTGCCCACGCGAATTTCTGATAAGCCTTTGAGCAAATAAGTGTTTCCTAAAGATATTTTTTGTCCGGCAGTAATTAATTTTTGACGGCTTTGAATCTCATTGTTCATTATGGGTATGGCGGAAATTATGGTTTGTAGCAGGCGATGTTTGTTGTTTAAAACGGTTACGGCCTGATCAAAATTTTGCAAAGCGTTTGTTAAAGATTCTTGCGCGCCTTCAAGATTGCCGCTCATTAGAGCCGAGGTGGAGTCGCGCAGGGACGAAAACCCGGCTGTGCTATTATTGGATACTTTATTAGCCGTGGATTTTAAATCAAAATAATAAGTGCGCGCTTTGGAAGGCACAAAAAGTATAAATAATATAACCGCGGCACTGGCGGCTATTCGTGACAGAGTAAAATGATTTTTTATATGGGCTAATTTAGAAAAATGCGCCCTTTTAATTTTCGGTCTTGGTTCGGCTGGTTTGGCCTTTTCTCTTTTTGTTTGCGGTGAAAAAGAAGGAGCGGACGCGTCATGATAAAAATAAAAATCTTTATTTTCTTCTTGCCTGCCGGTAGGCAAAGTTGGCGCCACCGGCTGGACGTCTTCGTACTGATTATTTTTGCGCTCTTTTAGGTTTATGAGATGCGGGGATTTGTGGTTGTTGTAATTAACATGATGAACAAAAAATTTAAGCGGCGAGTGAACCGTTTTACTTGCCCCGCCGTGGCGGTGGTCAATATTTGTTTGCGACACTGCCTCCGGGCAGGTGGATTTATTATGCCCCATTTTTTGACAGAGAGCGCAGTGCCGCAACTGAGTTTTCTTCACAAAATTTGCTCCTTTGGACATTGGAGTTAGTGGTCAAAAATACAGATGTATTATACCATTTTTTTGTTTCCAGCGCCTGTGTATAGATTATAGGCCTCATTTTTAGAAGAAATCGCTAATCAAAGAGCATTTATGACCTTTTTTATTCCATCTATAAATGCTTGTTCGCTAAATTTTTGGGCTGTTTCGTAGCAAGCAGCCTCCATTGTTTGCGCCAAAGCCGGCGTCAGTTGTCGCACGGCTACGCGCAAATCATCTAAATTAAAGTTTGGTTTAAGAAGTAAGCCGTTTTTGTTATCGGTAATAATTTCCAGTAATCCGCCTTCGGCCACGCCGATCACCGGTTTTCCGGCCTGCATTGATTCCACCGCGCTCATGCCAAAATCTTCGCGGATGGGAATATAAATTGTGGCCAAACATTTTCCCAAGTAATCAATAAGCTGTTCGTCGCTTATCCACCCTAGCACCGTGATGTTTGCGTATCCATCGGTCATCTTTTTTATTTTTTCCAAATCCGGCCCGCCCGAGGCCACTACTAATTTTTTATCCGGCATACCGATGAACGCTTCTACAATTTTATCCACTCGTTTAATTGGATAAAGCCGCGCCCAGGAAAAGAAGTATTCTCCGTAGCCCAAGTTTTTAAACGGCAATGTGTTGCAGGGCGGATAAATTACTACTGAATCCAGTCCCAGATATTTTTTTATGCGCGCTTGAGTATTTTTAGAATTAGTAATAATCAAATTCAAACGCGATGACAAAAATTTGAACCGCAGGCGGTTGAACCAGGCAAACGGCACAAAAATAATTTTTTTCCAAAGCGCATATTCGCGCAGACGTTCTTGATAGGCGTCGTATAGATGGCGCGGTGGAGTATGCATGTAAGCTACATTCTTTTTCCGCCACAGCCGCAGCATGGCTAGCAGACAATCGCCGCTATAAATAATAACGTCGTAGTTCTTAATAAATTTTGTTTTTAATAAAAAAGCCAATTGTACCTGCACGTATCTGAAGCCCGGTATTTTTGTCCAGATAGTTTCTCTAAACAACTCAAATACCTTAATGCCGTGCGCGCGCGGATCAAAAGCATCTTTAGCTATAAAAGCCGTGGCAATATCGGCTCCGAGATTTTTGGCCAAGCTAATAATCAGCCGTTCCCCGCCGCCTTTGTAGAGAAAATAGTCGTGGAGAATGAGGATTTTCACACGATTTATTTAATTAAACTTTCCTGGCTAAACCCTTTTTTAAATTCTTCGTAGCGGTCGGCCACGTATTTTTTGATGTTTGTTTTGAATAAATTGGCTTCAAATTTGGCCGCGTGCTCGCGGATTTTGCCGCTATCCCAATTTTCATAATTAAAATTCAGCAAAGTATTCAGTAATGATTCCCATGTTTGTTTATGAAAAAATATACCGGTTTCGTTTGGCATCACGGTTTCGGTAGCGCCGCCCGCGGCATAGGCGATTACCGGCCGGCCGCTGGCCATGGCTTCTATGGCGGTAATGCCAAAATCTTCCAGCTGTGGATGAATAAAAGCGCGCATTCCGCTTAAAAGTTCGGCCTTGGCTTTTTCGGAAATATGGCCGAGGAATTCTATGTTTGTTTTGGATTTTTTCTGCAAAGATTCCAGCTCCGGCCCTATTCCAAAAATTTTTAACGGCCAGCCCAGCCTGTTAAAAACATTTATAATCAAATCAAAACGTTTATAAGCTACCAGCCTGCCGCCGGCCACAAAATAATCGCCCATGTTAGTTTGCGGCGCAAAGATTGCCGTATTCACTGGCGGGTAAATAATGTCGCTTTCACGGCGGTAGTATTTATTAATTCTCTGTTGCACCGTGCGCGAGTTAGCCACAAAATTATCCACCCGGTCCACGCTCATTTTATCCCAAAGGCGCAGACGGTGAATAACATGGGGGAGAATAAATTTTACTAGCCAATTTTGTTTAAGGTCGGAAATGTAGGTGTAATTGTCGGCCCATAAAAAGCGCGGCGGAGTGTGACAATAAGAAATATGCAGTGTATTTGGGCCGGTGATGACTCCTTTGGCATACTTGCTGGCCGTGGAAATCACCACGTCAAAATTTTTTAAATTATGATTTTCAGTGGCCAGCGGCATCCATGGCAAATACCACTGGTAAGCGCGGCGATTAAATGGTAATTTTGCCAGAAACGACTCCGTTACATTTTCCGGCGAAATAAAATTAATTTTTTTTCTGTCGTGAAACAAAACAAAAATCGGCGCGTCCGGCCATATTTCGTGCAAAGATTTTAAAACTCGTTCCGCCCCTCCGTCTTGAGCGAGATAATCATGTACTAAAGCTACTCGCATAAATATTTTCTACACCACCGATCCTTTTCTGGTTAAAACCACAAACGGAGTTTTGACGAGAATAATTAGGTCCATATATAAGCTCCAGTTTTCAATATAAAAAGTGTCCAGATTTATTTCTTCTTCATAAGTTAAATTACTGCGTCCGGAAATTTGCGATAGGCCGGTAATGCCGGGTTTTATGGCCAGCACGATCTTGTGTTGTCTTTGGTAATGTTTAACTTCGCGCGGCTGATGTGGGCGCGGGCCGACTAAACTCATATCGCCTTTTAACACATTAAAAAACTGTGGCAGTTCGTCCAGACTCCAGCGGCGGATAAATCGGCCAAACGGCGTAATGCGCGGATCATCTTTTATTTTGTAAATCGGGCCGGACTTGACGCTTTGAGCGACGATTAACCCTTTTTCTATTTGCAAAGCTTCTTCATCTTGTGGGCCAAACTGCGGGCCGGTGCAGAATTTTTGGCGCATTGATCGGAATTTTAGGGTGAGAAATTTTTTTTCATCTTGCCCCACGCGTTCGTTCTTATAAATTATTGGCCAGCCTGTTTCTAGCGCGATAATAATAGCGGTGATAATAAAAATTGGCGAGAATAAAATAATTAAAAATAAACTGCCGATGATATCAAAAAATCTTTTGATAATTCTGTTCCAGCCGGCCAGGCGTGTAAGGCGCAGTTCGATAATTGGTATGCCGGAAATGGTGCTGACGGCCATGTTTGTGGAAATAGTGGAAAAAAGATCGGCCGAGTATTTGAAAGCGACATGATGTTCATTGGCAAAATCTATGGCCTCTAAAGCTTCGTCACCGTGCGCTTTTGGGTCGGTAAAAATTATTTCGTCCGGATGGTTGGCGAGTAGCGCGTTTCTGGCGTCCAGATTAAAATGCGGGAAAGCGGCTATCAATTTGTATCCTAAACCCGGGCGCAAAGTAAAAGCATCTTTTATTTGCAGGGCAATATTTTCTTTACCGATAATAACGGTTTTACGCAGTCCAAAACCGGCGCGATACAAAAGTTTTTTTAATCCGTTCATGATAATTCGGCCGGCGCAAACATAAATCATGGCCAAAATCCATCCGGCCAAAACCAAGAAACGCGAATCAAATTTTTGCAAAGTAAAAAAAACATAAATGGTAATGGCCGCAAAGCCGGTGGAGCAAGCAAAAATAATACGTGTTAAATCGCCGGCCAGTTTGCGGTTGGACCCGGTGTTGTAAAGTCCGGCCAAAGCAAAAATAATAATCCAGCCCAAAGAGGTAAGCAAAACCAGTGGCCAATATTTTGGCCAAGGTAGATCAAATAAAATCGGACGGATGCTGGTGGAAAAAGAAGTAAAACGCAAAGCATAGGCCGTTATTCCGGCCAGAACAATCATAATATAATCTATCGGCAGTTGGATAAAAGCAAAAGTAAGTTCAAATTTTTTCATAAACGAAATGAGTGAGAGAAAAGGTCGCTTGCGAACTTTTCCGAGCGAATGAGTTTATATGGGCTTTAGCCCCTATAGGAAATTTTAATTGTCATGCTGAACTTGTTTCAGCATCTAGTTTACCTCATGCCCAACACCTTGACAAGAAGGGGATTTTATGATAGAATAAGCGCGTTCATAGTTGATGATCGAGCTGACGTAAAGTCGGCTAGGAAAGTCCGAACATTCCTCCGATGTAAAGTCGGGGAGACAGGTAGCCGATAACATCGGTCTGGAGTA
>ERZ1292640.1547-Hain-H43-02um-R1-1547-length-18895-cov-5_pt1 | contig 11497 bp, 10 predicted proteins | sample MGYA00564404_ERZ1292640 | MGnify/ENA primary metagenome ERZ1292640 (study PRJEB36523, sample SAMEA6512636) | groundwater metagenome | collected 2019-01-08 | study: AquaDiva: Metagenomics assemblies of 32 groundwater samples | reverse complement strand
ATCGTTTCTTCCTGAAGCAACTCCATCACTATTTTGATCCTCAAGGCGTTGAGCTTGATGCTTACTGTCTGATGCCGAATCATTATCATCTTCTGATACGGCTGGAGCATGAGGTTGATTTTTCCAATCTGATGAGATCGTTCTCAACATCGTATGTCAAATCGTTTAACAGCTGGCATAACCGGACAGGTCACTTATTTGAGGGCAATTTTCGTGCAAGGCTGATTGACGAAGACAGATACCTCACTCATCTCTGTCGTTACATTCATCTCAATCCGGTCACAGCGGGATTTGTGCAATTCCCTCAAGATTGGCAATACTCGGATTATGTTGAGTGGATCTCGGATTCCGCGCCAGATAACTTGCCGAACATCAGGGTGCGCAAGCAGTTTTTTGGCACAGCTCAGGACTATCAATCATTTGTTATGGATTATGCGGGAGAGGAAAAAGTGAGGAAGGAGATTGAAAGACGATTGTTTGGGTGAACGAGTAAGATGTCCGACTTCTTACAAAGACCATACGACGCGAAAAGTCGGACATCTCCTTCAAAGCAGGAAGTCGGACTTCTAACGCCGCCCATGTTGATACCTCAGCAGTTCCTCAACCGTCCTTAACCCTTCTTTCCTCTGCAAATACGACAGGAATTTCACCAGGATGAGAGCGGTCGCGTAAGCATCACCTGAGGCGCGATGGCGCTCAGGGATCTTCACGTTCAGGAACTGTGCAACGGGTCCCAGCGATTTGCTCGGCAACTGTGGTAGAATCCGGCTGGCAAGCCTCACCGTACAGAGCTGTGGATTGGAGAGCTGGACGCCTCGCTCCCTCCGCGCGGTCTGAGAGACAAAACCCCAATCAAACGGCGCATTATGTGCGACAAAGATCGCGTCCCCGAGGAATTCCGCGATGAAGGGCACAACTTCGCGGGCGGTGGGGGCGTCCCGGACCATCACATTATCGATGCCAGTCATCGACGTGATGTAGGCGGGAATGGTGACGAGCGGATTGATGAGGGTCGAGAACTCATCCACGAGCGCGCCGTTCGTAACTCTCATCATGGCGATCTCCGTGATGCGGTTGTTCGTTGGACTCATCCCCGTTGTCTCAACATCAACAACAACGAAGGTCGCCCTGCCGACAAGCTGACTCTGCTTCACGGTGACGTGTGCTTTCACCGACTACGCTTGCCCTGGATGAACTCTTCTGCGATCACTACGTCCTCTTCGCTGCCGAGGAAAAGCGGCGTGCGTTGGTGGAGCTTTTTCGGTTGGATGTCGAGAATGCGGTGGGAGCCGTTGCTGGCGCGGCCGCCTGCCTGCTCCACCAGAAAGGCCATGGGATTTCCTTCGTACATCAAACGGAGTTTCCCCTCAGGATTTTTCGAATCGGCCGGGTACATAAATATTCCGCCGTAGAGAAGCGTCCTGTGAATGTCGCCGACCAACGAGCCAATATAGCGGGTGGAGTACGGTCGGCCCGTGGTGGTGTCCTCTTCCTGCAAATAGCTGATGTACTGTTTGATCCCCTCGGACCACCGGTGATAGTTCCCTTCGTTTACGCTGTAGATCTTGCCGCGCTGAGGGATACGGATATTCTCGTGCGAAAGGAGAAATTCGCCGATGGCCGGATCCAGCGTAAATCCATGCACTCCATCGCCTGTCGTATAGACAAGCATCGTTGATGACCCGTAGATGACGTATCCTGCTGCAATCTGTTTGTATCCCGGTTGGAGGCAATCCTCCATGGAACCATTCCCCGAAGGCGTTACGCGCCGATAGATCGAACAAATTGTGCCAATTGTCGCGTTCGCGTCAATGTTCGACGACCCGTCGAGGGGATCGTAGATGAGAACGTATTTCCCCGTCGGGTAGTGTTCAGGGATGTTCAGCACGTCTTCATTCTCCTCGGATGCCATCACACACAGGTGGCCGCCGTGGTCCATCGCTTTGTAGATGATTTCATCGGCAAACACATCGAGTTTTTTTACTTGGTCACCATGGATGTTCTCTCGTCCGACCGAGCCTAGAATATTGACTAGTCCGGCTTTGCTTACTTCCCGCCAGATCACTTTGAAAGCGAGGGTCAAATCACGGAGCAGTCCCGAAAAGTTACCCGTAGCGCCGGGGTGGGCACGTTCACCTTCGATGATGTGACGTTCGATTGTGATGATTTTGTTTTGAGCCATAGCTTCTTTCGTGGGATTCCCGAAATCTGCCCTAAGCTTTTACCTCTTGATCCTTGTACTGCAACCGATAGAGCTTTCGGTAGATGCCATCGCGGCTCAGGAGTTCCTGGTGAGTTCCCATTTCGCGGATCTCCCCCTTGTGCAGAACAATGATCTTGCTGGCGTTTTGAATTGTCGAGAGACGGTGTGCGATGACGATCGAGGTGCGTCCCTTCAAAAGCTTTTTGATTGCCGCTTGAATGAGCAATTCGGTCTCGGTATCGACGCTGGAGGTCGCTTCGTCCAAGATGAGAATCTGTGGACTGAATGCGAGCGCCCGAGCAAACGAAAGGAGTTGCTTTTGTCCAACCGAGAGCGTTGCTCCGCGCTCCTTCACCTCCGCGTCATAATGTCCCGGCAGCTCCTCGATGAAGCGATGAGCGCCCACGACGCGCGCCGCGGCCTTCACACGATCGAGGGAAATCGTATCATTACCGAGATGAATGTTTCCTTTGATATCGCCGGAGAAGAGGAAGACATCTTGGAGCACAACAGCGATATGCTTCCGCAGATCTTCAGGTTGCACCTGTTCTATGTTGACCCCGTCAATCAGGATCTCCCCCTTTTGTATTTCATAGAAGCGAGTGAGAAGGCTGATGATCGAGGTCTTTCCTGCTCCTGTATGTCCCACAAAAGCGACGGTCTCTCCCGGTTTGACGTGGAAGGACATGTTCTTCAGCACCCACTCAGGAGAATCGGCTCCGTCGGAAGGGGTGTTGTAGGCAAACCAGACGTTGCGGAATTCAATCTCTCCCTTGACGTGCTCCAGCGGTTGTGGCGTCTGGTGGATGCTCGGGATCGTCCTGTCATCGAGCAGCTGGAAGATTCGTTCCGACGATGCCATTGCCGTTTGGAGAATGTTGTACTTTTCGGAGAGATCACGAATCGGGCGCCAGAACATTTCATTGAACTGCACAAACGCTATGACGGTACCGAGCGTGAGAGCACCATCCAGAATATTTCCTCCGGCATACCAGATGATGAGACCGATCGAGAGGGCTCCGATCAGATCGACTCCCGGATAGAAGACCGCGTAGTAGAAAATCGACTTGATGTTCGCATCCCGATGGGCGGCGTTGATGCGAGAGAAGTTCTCATACGACTTCTTGGCCCGGTTGAAGATCTGGTCAACCATCATCCCCGTGATGTGTTCCTGCATAAACGAATTGATGCGGGCAATCTGGATGCGCACTTCCCGGTATGCCTCACGAGCTCTCTTCCTGAACAGAAATGTACCGTAGAAGAGCAATGGCAAGACGCTCAACGAGACGAGGGCCATCTCCCAGCTCATGGAAAACATAAAGTAGAAAATGCCGAGGATCGTAAAGACATCGCTGAAAACCATGACGATGCCGGAGGAGAACATTTCGTTCAGAACTTCGACGTCGTTGGTCACCCGCGTGATGAGCCGCCCGATCGGGTTCTTATCGTAGAACCTCAGCGAGAGATTCTGCAGGTGCCGGAAGATCTCCATGCGGAGATCATAGATTGTGTTCTGGCCGATCCACTGGGTGAGGTACGCATTCGCATATTGGATGAGACCACGAACCAGAAGGACCGCAAGAAAGATGAGCGCCGTCCACAGGAGACCTTCTTTGTCCTTGTTGGCGATGTTGACGTCTACCGCGATCTTCGTAAAGTAGGGGCGCACGGCTTCCAGTGCGCTGGTGAGAACGCTCAGGAGAATCCCGAGCACCACATACCAGCGGTACGGGCGGAGATACTCCAAGAGCCGCCGCATCAGGCGAGCATCGTAGGCTTTACCGAGGACCTCTTCTTCGTGCATCAATCAAGGAAAAAGGAAAAATATCGCTGGGAGGTCGTCCTTGAGGACGACATACAGTCAGTCATCATATCACAGTGTGTACCGATTCAGTCAATCCCAGAAGTCCAAAGTCATCGAATGACATCGGATCAAGGTAGGGATTTCCGAGCTTGTCGAGGTAGAATCTTGCACTGGAGTAAGCGTAATCAACGGCATTCGTCACCAGGTTCCATCTCACCGGATTGTCGTGGATGTAATTGATCTTGATCGCAAAGTTTCGTGCTGACTCAACGACCACATCGTGAAACCCACCCTGCCACAAATGCTTCAGTGGCTTGGGCAGTCCCGCGTTTACCATCCTCGAACTCGCTCCATTGATATGATTCATCAGCTTGGAAATGCTGATTTTCGCTGGTAGCTGCAAAAGAAGATGGTAATGATTCGGCATCAGCACGTAAGCAAGCAGGCCGAAATCAATCTCTTGCTGTTTGTCCTTAAGAGACTTCAAGAAAGTCTCAGAGGCTCCTTTGGCTGTGAACGGTGTTGATCCTCTGCTGCAATGTGTTGTGATGAAGTAAAAGGCATCTTCGACCGTGAAGTGTTTGGGTCTCAAGTTCTCACCGCTAGTGCCACTTCTAAGAAGTTATCTTGTATAAATGAGGCAGTAGTGCTCGTTTCCAATAGGAACAAATACGTCGCAATACAATAATCCTTTTTGGAAACGGCACTAGTTGTCGTCAGCGTGAACGCCGACCTCCCAGGAGCGCTAAAGCCGACCTGCTTACTTGTCACAGTTCTTCCAGCTCCCGCTCCAACAGTTGCTTCTCGTTCAGATCCGCGTAGATACCGCCCTTCGCCACAAGCTGATCGTGTGTGCCGCGCTCAACAATTTCACCCTTGTCGACGACAACGATCAGATCGGCATCCTTCACGGTGGAGATCCTGTGACTGATGATGATGCTGGTCCGCCCCTTCATAAAAGTCCGCAGGCGCTTAAGGATTTCCTCCTCGGTGTACGTGTCAACCGCGGAGAGACAGTCGTCGAGAATGAGGATCTTTGGCTGCCTGATGAGAGCGCGCGCAATGCTCGTGCGTTGCTTTTGTCCGCCGGAGAGCGTGATGCCGCGTTCGCCGATCATGGTTTCAAACTGCTTTGGGAATTCAAGGACATCCTTGGCAATCTGGGAGATCTCCGCAGCTTCATGGACATGCTCAAACGTCCCATCGTCGGTCCCGTATCGTATGTTCTCGGTCAACGTGTCCGAGAAGAGAAAGGTCTCTTGCGGGACATAACCGATGTGGGCGCGAAGGACCTCGAGAGGTATCTTCCTGATATCAACTCCATCAATCAACAGCTCCCCCTGCGTCACGTCATAGAGTCGCGGGACGAGGTTGACCAGTGTCGTTTTCCCTGAGCCGGTGTATCCCACAACTGCCACCGTCATCCCTTGTTCAACCTTCAGGTTGATGTTTTTGAGCGTCTGCTGCGCGAAACTCTTGTGGCTGAAACCGACCCCACGGAACTCTACCGCTCCGTTGATCGTACGAATTGTGTGATCTGTCTGCTCGGTATTCTTTATTTCCGGCTCCGTGTCAATGATCTTGCAGAGTCGCTCCATTGATGCCGCGCCCTGCTGAAGCAGGTTGATGACCCATCCGAACGCAATCACGGGCCAGATCAGCATCAAGAGATAAGCCAGGAATGCCGAAAGCGAGCCAATGGTCAGCTCTCCGCTCATGACGCGCAATCCGCCCGCGTAAATCGTAATGACGATCGAGAGGCCTACGAGCAAAAACATGAGCGGCCACATGAGGGATTGCACCCGCGCGAGGACAAGGTTCTTCTTCAAATACTCCCAACTGAGCTTGCCAAACTGCTCGATCTCGTACGATTCACGCACATACGACTTGATAACGCGAATGCCGGAGAGGTTTTCTTGTGCCCTCGTTGTCAGAAGGGAGAACTGTGCTTGTCGCTCCAAAGACTTCTCATGGATCCGCTTGCCGAGACGATAGACGACAAACGACACGAGGGGGAGCGGAATCAACGCAAGCAATGTCAACTCCCAGTCTTTGACCAGCATTAATGTGAGAACCATCGTAAAGGTCATGATGGTATCGGTCGGATACATGATGCCGGGTCCGAGAACGTTTCGCACGGCGCCGATGTCGTTCGTCGCGTGAGCCATGAGATCGCCCGTAGGCGTATTTTGAAAATACGAATACGAGAGCTTCTGAAGGTGCGCGAGCAAATCGTTGCGGAGATCGAACTCGATATGGCGAGAGACGACGATGATCGTTTGGCGCGTGAGAAACGTGAAGATCCCCGCAATGAGGGAGAAACCCACTATCAACGCGGCCCATTGGAGAAGGTCGGTGCTGGCGAGGGATCTCGTGTCGATGCCGACTTTCAGCTCATCGACAGCAAGGCCAAGAAACAGAGGCTGAACAACAGTGAAAATGTTGCTGCCGATGACGGTGAGAACCCCGAAGAACAGAGTTCTTTTGTAGCGGACGAGATACGGTTTCAGGCGCAGAAGAGGGCGCATGGATATATCAAAGTAAAAAAATCAAATAGCAAAATGACAAATGAAAAATGAAATTGTCGCTACTTCTTTCCCTTCAGCGTCAGTATGCTCGAAGCAAAGATCTTTGACATCTCATCAAGTTCATGGAGTAAAGGATCGGCGGCTTGGGGCTGAACCCTCTTGCTATCGCGCAGTAAAGCGAGCCACAATTTGCTCTCGTTGCTTGATTTCAGGGAGGTATTGAAGTAGTTTGTGAAGTCTCTCTTGCTGCTTGCTGATTGACCCTCTACATAGTTTCCAATTATGCTTGTACCACTTCTTAAGAGTTGGTCGCCGAGCCTTTTGGAGACGTTGTCATCCGGCAGTCTATCAATGAACTCCACAAGCTGCAGCGTAAAGGCATAGAGTCGTTTTTTGAATTCAACTTTGAATTTTGATCTGTCATTTTCCATTTTGTGATTTGATTTTTGATTTCAACCTATGAGTTCAAAACGTGTATACGGGTGGAGGGCCTTCGGGATGATGACTTTTCCTTCAGGGGTCTGGTAGTGCTCAATAAGCGCTGCGACAACCCTCGGTAGAGCAAGGCCGGACCCATTGAGTGTATGAACAAATTCCGGCTTCGATCCGTTCGCCGGACGGAAGCGAAGGTTCATACGCCTTGCTTGGAAGGCCTCAAAATTGCTGCACGATGAGACTTCAAGCCATTTCTTCTGCCCGGGCGCCCAAACCTCCAGATCGTATTTCTTTGTCTGAGTAAATCCCATATCCCCGCTGCACATAAGGAGCGTGCGATACGGAAGGGCCAGGAGTTGCAGGAGGTGCTCCGCATCCTGCCGGAGTGATTCGAGCTCATCATACGAAGTGGATGGACAGACGAACTTCACGAGTTCCACCTTGTCGAATTGATGTACTCGATTGAGCCCACGGACGTCCTTCCCGTACGAACCGGCTTCGCGGCGGAAACAGGGTGTATATGCCGCATAGCGGATAGGTAAATCTTTCTCTGCGAGTAGTTCATCTCGGTGAAAATTTGTTACAGGCACCTCTGCAGTCGGAATCAAGTACAACTGGTCACGCTCAACGACATACATGAGATCCTCTTTGTCGGGAACCTGTCCCGTGCCTCGGGCACTCTCTTCATTAACGACAATCGGTGGAGCGATCTCTTTGTAGCCGCGCTGAATCGCCTGCTCGAGGAAGAAATTGACCAGCGCCCGCTCGAGCGTGGCGCCTTTGCCGACGTAGAAGGGAAAGCCGCCGCCTGTGACCTTTGCTCCGCGCGCGAAATCAATGATGCCGAGCTTTTCGGCAAGCTCCCAGTGTGGCTTCAGCTCGAAGTCAACGACGGGAGGTTCGCCCAACCGAAAGATCTCCTTGTTGTCCGCGGGCGTCTTTCCAAACGGGACCGATGGATGGGGAACGTTCGGAATCGTCAGCAAAAGGTCGCTCACTTTCTTTTCGACGTCTCTCAGTTCCTGGTCGATGGCCTGGATGCGTTCTTTGACCGCTTCCATTTCCGCGATTGCGCGGGAAGCATCACCCCCATCTTTCTTCAGCTTTCCGATCTGAGCGGAGGCTTCATTCCGCTTGGCCTTCAGCGATTCACCTTCCTGGATGAGCTTTCGCCGCTGTTCGTCGAGCGAAATCAGCTCGTCGAGGTCTACCGTTATACCTTTTGCTTCAGCGCCGTTCCGGACAAGTTCCACATTTTCTCGTATGAACTTCAGGTCAAGCATGTCTGTATCGGTCCTTTCTCTCTACCGCGCTGTTCTGAATTCAAACTCTACCAAGAGCGGCAGATGGTCAGAGGCGCGTGACGGAAAGACGCGTGCTGAAATGGGCTGCAGCACCACTCGTGATGCCGGCTCACCCTGTCTGAGTACCTTTGAGACGAAGATGTAGTCGATGCGATGTTTCGCGGAATCGGCCGGGTGGGTAAAACCTGCACCTGTTCCAACTCTCTCCCAGGCATCGGTGAACTCCTCTTTCATCATGGCGAGCGTCCGACTTCCGGGTTCGTCGTTGAAGTCCCCGCACACGATGACCGGTCGCGGCGCATACCGTCGAGCTACATTTCGGATTTCGTTGGCGCAGAAAACCCGCTCCGAATCGGCTTCGTGATGGTCCAGGTGAGTGTTCATCACCACTATTTCTTCGCCGCGCGCTTCAAGCAGAAGTTGCAGTAACCCGCGTTGCTCGCCGCCGCGGTTCATCGCATACAACAGATTCCGTTCCTCGAGGATAGGAAACCGGGTGAGAAATCCGTTCCCAAAATCACCCTCCTGGTAGTCGATCGTCTTCCCAAAAGCATAGGTCATACCTGTGAGATCCGAGAGCCTCGTCAAGATGTCGATTCTCTTTGTTCGCTCCACTCCTCGGTCCACTTCCTGGAGCGCCACAACGTCTGCCCTTGCATTGAGGATGAGCTGCGCAATCCGGTCTACATTTACTTTGCCATCCAGACCCTCGGCGTGGTGGATGTTGTAGGACATCACGCGGATGGTTTTGAGGGAAGCGCCGGGATGGCTTGATGCACAGCCAACGACGGCAAGTAGCAAACAGAGGGTTGCGATAAGGCACGCGAGCCTCTGGAAGTAACGGCGCCCTGCATCTCCGATCGTCCGAACCACCTTCTGCGAACCCATCTAGTTTCTCGACTCGCAAATTCCTTTAAGCCAAAGGCTTACCCGCCAGACAGCGTAGCGGGTCCCGCTATTCGGGATCCCGTAAAGCGGGACTGGTGAGCCTCTGGCTCAGAATAAGTCTCAGTGCCAAAAAAGCTTCATCGCCGCCAGAGAGAGGGATTTCAATGCCGCATTTCTTCAATCGAGCTTTGAGACTCGACCCTAGTTTCTTCCTGCTGGCTGAAGTTCTCGTTTGAGCAACGTGAGCCCTTGTGTTATGTCCATCGGTTTGAGGCCAAGCTCGGTTTCTGCCTTTAACGTGATGAAACCCGTCACAAGCGGACGCTGGGCCGTCTGCTTCAGGTCGGCGGACCTGGCCCTCTGGATCAAGGAGGCGTCAAGCCCGAAAGTCTCCGCTGCGCGAATGGCAAAATCGTATCGGTTGATGCGCTCGCCCCCGCACACGTGGTAAAGGCCCTCGCGATTCAATTCATACGCCTTCACAACCGCGTACGCCAGGTCGTTGACGTGAGTGGGATTGCTGATCTGATCCTCAGCGCAATGAATCACGCTCTGCGCCCGCAGGCTCCTAACGACCCAGAGCGGGAAGTTGTCTTTCACGCCCATACCGCTGCCGTACAATACGATTGTCCGGATAATCGTGTACGGAAGGCCCGAGACACGGAGCGCGTTTTCGCTGGCGAGCTTGGATCGACCGTAATAGCTTAGCGGGTTTGGCTTGTCGTCTTCGCTATACGGTCCGTGCTTTCCGTCGAAGACATAGTCCGTTGAGATGTGAATCACTTTGGCGCCAACTTTCCGAGCAGCCTCGATGAGGTTTTCCACACCCACGACATTAGTCTTCCACGCCTCCTCACGATGGGTTTCGCACCAATCGACATTCGTCGCTGCGGCCGCATTAACGATAACCGTTGGATGGAAGCTCGAGACCAGGCTTTTCACGTCACTCTTGTGAGTGATATCGAGCTGGGTATAGTCAAAGAGCTGATGGTCAAAGACGAAAGCACGGTGACGCGAGGTATTCAGGACTTCATGTTCCGTTTGTGAGCTGAGCATCAGCGCAAGCCGTTGCCCCAGGAGGCCATTTGCACCGCAGATGAGAATTCTCTTCATACCACAACCTCGTCGCTGAACAGCTGTGCGCTCATCCGGTGGGCGTCTCGGTGGAGAGCTGTTCTCTAAATGTCTCCAGTCTCTCCACGCCGAAGAAGAGCGACTTGACAGCGGCCGCGCGGTTGGCGAGCGCAGCCGCTTTCAGAAAATCTTTCGTCCTGAGGTATTCGTAGAAGAATGCCGCGCCGAATACATCTCCACAGCCGGTCGTGTCAACAGGTTGGCCCGCGCTGACGCCTGGAATCTCATCTCGAAAAATCTTTTTGTGCTCTTGCCGCACCAGTGTTACGCCCCGTTCTCCTCTGGTAATCAGCAAAGCGCTGACCATGAGCGGCATCAGCTGGTTGATCAGCGTCGGCTCATCGTATCGCTCAGCTGTAAGCCCTGCCGCTTCCTCCTCGCTGAGTTGGACGGAGTTGATCATGAAGCACCATCGGCGCCAATCGGGGAGCGGTCGTCGAAATCGTGATTGCTCCTTGTCGACACCGAGAGTGAGCGAGTGATAGTCAAAGTGAACAGGGGTGTTCTGTTCGCGGACCTGCATGCGGATATAATCCAGGGTCTCCAACGTGATGTCGAATCCGGATGCCATGTTGATCAGGACACCGTCGACATCGAGAAACGGCTTGATGCGCGAAAACGGAATCGTGTCTGCGATCTGCTTCGAGCAGACCGTACGGTTGCCGGCCGGCGAGTGGAAGTAGTGTACCTGGTTGACGCCTCCCTTAACCTTGAACAGTCCTTTCGTCTCTACGTTTTCATAGCGCTGAAAGCGCTCCACGATCCGGTCGTACTCGTCCTCGGCCACGCCGAACACGGGAACAACCTTGTCGTCCTTCAAGCAAAGGTTCGCGAGCGTGGCAACGGAGTAGGTGATTCCTCCGTCGCTCTCAATGATTTTCTCGCCGCCCGATGGGTCATCGGAGAGATGAAAGATGTCTCTTGCAAAATGGCCTATGACGACAATTTTCATTTACTCAATGATGTTACGCAGCGACCAGATTTTTGGAGATTCATCCTGAACCGTCGGACGCAGGCTCTGTCTTCAATTCCCGGTTGTGGAGTCGTCATCGCGTGCATTCCCCTGGCCCAAAGCCCCCGAAATCGTCGGCGGTGCGGGGCGACCAGCTTCATCGTGTGCGTTTTGATTTCGGCCAAGCGCAGTGACGTCAATCGGTTGCAGCACCGCCTAGGGCTGAAATCAACGGCATGCCGCGTGGAT
>ERZ1292640.3903-Hain-H43-02um-R1-3903-length-11500-cov-6_pt1 | contig 11500 bp, 8 predicted proteins | sample MGYA00564404_ERZ1292640 | MGnify/ENA primary metagenome ERZ1292640 (study PRJEB36523, sample SAMEA6512636) | groundwater metagenome | collected 2019-01-08 | study: AquaDiva: Metagenomics assemblies of 32 groundwater samples | reverse complement strand
GGGAACTGAGCGACCAGGCCGATGGCCCTGCGCCCGATCACGCCGCGCCGCGGCGACCATCAACCCGGCCAGCACCAGCATTCCCGCTGCGCCGCCTTCCACCACTCCACACAACCCGCCGCCCCGCACGGTCGCGATGGCTGCGTCGCGACCACGCGCCGCACTGCACGCCCCGTGCGCTGGCAGGGGCATTCCGGTTGTGCGACACTCCGCCGCGCCCACGGAGGAGGACCTCCTGATCCGCACCGGAAAGCGCCCATGAGATCCGCCACGACCGACCCCCGCCCCGCCGAGGCGGGCGCCCCGCTCCCAGAAGTCAGACCGCCCATCGGCTCGCTCGAGCCGGTGCTCCGCCCGCGCTCGATCGCCGTCATCGGCGCCTCGCGCGACCTGAGCACGGTGGGCGGCTCGCTGTTCCACAACCTGCTTTCGCACAACTTCAACGGCCCGGTCTATCCGGTGAACCCGAAGTCACCGGTGGTGCAGTCGGTGGCCGCCTACCCGACCATCGCCGACGTGCCCGGCGACGTGGACCTCGCGATGGTCGTGGTGCCCGCCGCGCGCGTGCTGGAAGTGGTCGAAGCCTGCGGCAAGAAGGGTGTGAAGGCGGTGGTCGTCATCAGCGCGGGCTTCCGCGAGACCGGCGAGCGCGGCGCGCGGCTCGAGCAGCAGCTGGTCGAGGTGGTGCGCCACTACGGCATGCGCCTGGTCGGCCCGAACTGCCTGGGCGTCCTCAACACCGAGGAGGGGGTGCGGCTCGACGCCACGTTCGCGCCCATCTACCCGCCGCACGGCAAGGTGGCGTTCTCCTCGCAGAGCGGCGCGCTCGGGGTCGCTATCCTCGAATACGCGTCCCAGCTCAACATCGGCGTGTCGCATTTCGTCAGCGTGGGCAACAAGGCCGACGTGTCGGGCAACGACCTGCTCGAGTTCTGGGAGCGGGACCCCGGCACCGGGATCATCCTGCTCTACCTGGAGTCGTTCGGGAACCCGCGGCGGTTCATCCCGATCGCGCGGCGCATCGCGCGCCACAAGCCGATCGTCGCGGTCAAGAGCGGGCGCACCCGCGCCGGGCAGCGCGCGGCCTCCTCGCACACCGGCTCCATCGCCGGCGCGGACGCCGCGGTGGACGCGCTGTGCCGCCAGTCGGGCGTCATCCGCACCGACACCATCGAGGAGCTGTTCGACGTCGCGCTGGTGCTCGCGCACCAGCCGGTGCCGTCCGGCAACCGCGTCGGCATCGTGACGAACGCGGGCGGCCCCGGCATCATGGCCTCCGACGCCTGCGAGACCCACGGCCTGGTGGTCCCGGTGCTGAGCGACGCGACCCAGGAGTTCCTGCGCTCGTTCCTGCCGCCCGAGGCCTCCACCCGCAACCCGGTGGACATGATCGCCTCGGCCACGCCGGATTCGTTCGAGAAGGCGACCGCCGCGGTGCTCGACGACCCTGGCGTGGACGCGCTGCTCGCGCTCTACGTACCGCCGATCCGCACCGGCGCCGCGGAGGTCGCATCCGCCATCGTGCGCGGGGTCGAGGAGGCGGGCCGTCGCGCTGACGCGGACGGGCGCCCGCGCAAGCCGGTGCTCTCGTGCTTCCTCGGCACGCACGGCGTGCCCGAGGCGCTGGCCGTGTTCCAGGCCGGGCGCATCCCGTCGTACGTGTTCCCCGAGTCCGCCGCGATCGCGCTGTCGCGCGCGGTGCGCTACGGGCGCTGGCGGCAGACCGAGCCCGGAGCGCCGGTGTCGCTCGCGGTGAACCGCGTGCGCGCGGCGAACGCGCTGTCGCACGCGCTGGCCCGCGGCGGCGCGGGCTGGCTGCGCCACGACGAGGTCGCCGAGGTGCTCGACGCCTACGGCATCCGCCAGGCTCCGGTGCGGCTGGCGCGCGACGAGGCCGATGCGGTGCGCGAAGCCGCGGCGATCGGCTTCCCGGTGGTGCTGAAGCTCCACTCCGACACCATCATCCACAAGTCCGACGTGGGCGGCGTGGCGCTGGACCTGCGGAACGGCGCGGAGGTCAGCGCGGCGTGGCGCAGGATGTGCGAGCGGCTCGCCGCGCTCGGGCGCGAGAGCGAGATGCTGGGCGGGCTGGTGCAGCCGCTGGTGCGCGAGGGCGTCGAGATCATCCTCGGCATGAGCCGCGATCCCAAGTTCGGACCGCTCATCATGTTCGGCCTGGGCGGCATCCACGTCGAGATGCTCAAGGACGTCTCGTTCCGCATCGCGCCGATGACCGACCGCGACGCGCGCGAGCTGGTGCGCGAGGTGCGCGCGTTCCCGCTGCTCGAGGGCTACCGTGGCTCGGCGCCCGGCGACCTCGCGGCGCTCGAGGAGACCATCCTGAGGCTCGCGCAGCTCGCCGAGGACCACCCCGACCTCGCGGAGATGGACCTGAACCCGGTGCGGGTGCTCAAGCCCGGGCGGGGCGCGGTCGCCCTCGACGCGCGCATCCGCGTGGGGACGCCGGCGGGCTGATGCGCTGGTCGTTCACCATCGGGCGGCTGTTCGGGATCCGTGTCGAGCTCCACGTCACGTTCCTGCTGCTAGTGGGCTGGATCGCGCTCACCCAGGGGCTGTTCACCGGCGAGCCGCGGCATGCGATCGCGGCGGTGGCGCTGCTGCTCACGGTGTTCGCGTGCGTCGTGCTCCACGAGCTGGGCCACGCGCTGACCGCGCGGCGCTACGGCATCCGCACCCGCGACATCGTGCTGCTGCCGATCGGCGGCGTGGCGCGGCTGGAGCGCATGCCCGACAAGCCCACGCAGGAGATCGTGGTCGCGATCGCCGGCCCGGCGGTGAACGTCGCCATCATCGCGCTGCTGGTGGCGCTCATGGGCGCGTTCCAGCATCCGCTGGCGCTCGCCGACTTCCGCGGCGGGCTGCTCGAGACGCTGGTGTTCGTGAACCTGCTCCTGGTCCTCTTCAACCTCATCCCGGCCTTCCCGATGGACGGCGGACGCGTGCTGCGCGCGCTGCTCGCGCTCAAGCTGCCCTACGTGCGCGCCACCCGCATCGCCTCGGTGGTGGGGCAGGGATTCGCGCTGCTGTTCGGCGTGGCCGGGCTGTTCATGAACAACATCATGCTGGTGTTCGTGGCGCTGTTCGTGTTCCTGGCTGCGGCGGAGGAACGCACGCTCGTTCAGACCAGGACCTCGCTCACCGGCCTGCCGGTGCGTGCGGCGATGATCACCGAGTTCCACTGGCTGGACATCGCCGACCCGCTGCGCCGCGCGGTCGAGTTCCTGATGGCCGGGAGCCAGCAGGACTTCCCTGTGTTGCGTGGCGACCGGCTGGCGGGGATGCTGCGGCGCACCGACCTGATCCTCGCGCTCCAGCGCCACGGCATCGACACGCCGGTGGGAGAAGTGATCCAGTCCGACTTCCGCTACGCCGAGGCCTCCGACCCGCTCGAGGACGTGGTGATGCGCATGCGCGGGAGCGACCACGCCGCGCTGCCGGTGCTGGACGAGGACCGGCTGGTGGGTCTCGTGACCGCCGACAACGTCGGCGATCTGCTGCTGGTGCGCGCCGCGCTGCGGCGCTACGCTACGGGCGGCTGAGCCGGCCGCCCGGAAACCGCGCGATCGCGCGGGCGGGCCGCGGCAGGCCGGCCCGGGAGTGGCCGCATGACTTCTCCTCCGCTCGCCTCACCGCATCCCGCGCCGTCGCGCTCCGCCAGCGTGCTCCTCGCGTGCGGACTCGCCGTGCTCACGGCGTGCGCCGGCGTCGCGCGCGCCGGGGGCACTGGCGCCGCGATCGTCGGCGACCTCCGCCACCTCGACGCCAACCGGCTCGACCTCACGATGGACAACACCGGCACCTTCGGCTACCCGCTGCTTTATCCCACGGGCGGCACTGCCGGCGTCTTCAACGCCGCCAGCCTGTGGATCGGCGCGAAGGTGGGAGGAGGCGTGCGCGTCGCGGGCGGCGGCTACGCCAAGGGCTTTCATCCGGGCGCCATGGTGAGCGGGGTCTCCGACGATCCCGCGCGTCCGCAGTACCGCGCCTGGAAGGTGCGCCGCTGGACCGGATCGCCCGCCGACACCGCGCACGTGACGCGCTCCTCGTCGCAGGGTGACACGCTCGTGCACCACGCCTGGAGCGAGTACCTCGCGGGAGCCGCGCCCTTCGGGGCGCCGGTGCGCACCTGGCGCCTGCCCGTCACGGCCACGCCGGACCCCTCCGACTCGGTGGACGTGCCGGGCCCCGACGTGAAGGGCGACGTGATGCTGTGGACGGTCTACAACGGCGCCACGCCGGCCGAGCCCCCGCCCGGACTGGGCGTCGAGGTCTGCCAGACCCTGTTCGCTTTCGAGCGCGCCGACTGGCCCGGCGACGTGGTGTTCGCGGAGTTCAGGATCCGCAACCGCGGCTCGGAGAGGCTCGACAGCGCCTACGTCTCCCTGTGGGCCGACCCCGACGTCGGCTGGTTCACGGACGACCTGGTGGGCGTGGACCTCGGGCGCTCGCTCGGATTCGCCTACAACGGCACCCACGACGATGGAGCGTATGGCGCCACGCCGCCGGCAGCCGGCTGGCTGCTGCTGCGGGGCGCCGTGGACGTCGCGAGTGGCGACACGCTCGGGCTTGCGAACTTCCACGGCTACATCAAGGGCTGGGATGGCGCGCCGATCTACGATCTGATGCGCACGCTCGATCCCTTCGGCCAGCCCGTGACCGATCCCACCACCGGGCTGCCGGCGCTCTTCACCTACACCGGCGACCCGGTGGCGGGCACCGGCTGGCTTCCCTCCCAGCTCTACGACCCGCGCATGCTGCTCTCGAGCGGCCCCTTCACGCTGGCGCCGGGGGACAGCCAGGTGATCGAGGGAGCCATCGTGGCGGCACGCGGCGCGGACCGGCTGGCTTCGGTGGAGATCCTGCGGTGGAACGCCGACCTCGCGCGTGCGCTGTTCGCGCGCGGCTACGAATTCGCGCGGCCGCCCGCAAGTCCGATGGTGACCGTCTCGACCGAGCGCGACCGCATCACGCTGTGCTGGGACGAGGGTGCGCGCCGCGCCTACTTGGAGCCGGGCTACGCTTTCCAGGGCTTCAACGTCTGGCAGGGCGCGGGACCCTCCGGCCCGTGGACGCGGCTCGCGACCTGGGACGAGAGCGACGGCGTGCGCGTGGTGCGCGACGACGTGCTCGATCCCGCGCGCGGCATCGTGCTGCACGACGCCCCGGTCGGCTTCGGCACCGACAGCGGCATCCGCTTCTGCCACGAGGTCACGCGCGACACCCTGCGGGGCGGGCCGCTCGTCCTCGGCACCGAGTACTGGTTCGCCATCTCGGCCTACGCGGTGGGCGCGGGGGAGAAGCCCCGCGTGCTCGAGAGCCCGCTCGCGGTGGTGGCCGCGATCCCGCAGCGCCCGGCACCCGGCACCGACCCCGGCGCGGCGTCGGCGCTGCCGGTGGTCTACCGTCCGATGGATCCCGCCGTGCCCTGGACCACCGACCGGGTGACGGTCGAGGTGGTGGACCCCGCGCGCGTGACCGGGCACCGCTACCGCGTCGGCTTCACGCCGCTCGAGCCGCCCTTCGCGGGTCCGGTGGCGGGCGACACGGCGACCGTGAGATTCGCGTGGGCGCTCGACGACCTCGGTTCCGGCCGCATCGTGCTCTCGGGCCAGCTCAACCGCCGTGGCGGCGACGACTACCCGGTCGTGGACGGCCTGCGCGTGCGCGTGCTCGGCAGCTATTTCCCGAAGCTGGTGGACGCGCGCCACGAGAACCTGCCCAACTCCGCGCCACGCGCGCTGGAAGGCGTGAACGGCGGGCTGCCGTTCTTCGGCGGCGGCGCGGGGGTGGCGAAGCCGTTCTTCGCGAGCCTGGCCGACCCGGTGCTGGGTCCCCAGGCCTTCGGCCCGGTCGAGATCCGCTTCGACCGCGGGGCGACGCAGCGGGCCTACCGCTTCCTGCGCTACGAGATGCTCAGCGACGGCGGCGAGCCGCCGCAGGGACGCCAGTGGCTCTACGGCGGATTTCACCTCGTGCCGTTCACGGTGTGGGACGTGTCGCGGGACACGCAGCTCGACGTCGTGTTCACCGAGCGCGTGTACACGGACGATGCGGGCAACGTCCTGCCGCGGCAGCTCCAGGCCGCCACGCTCGATTCGACCTGGGCTCCCGACACCTCGGCGTCCGGCGGCCACGAGATCCTGGCGCCGATGCGGCTGCCGTACACGGGAACGCCGCATGCGGCCGTGACGCAGGACGGCGCGATCGGCTACGGCACGCTGCCGCTGCTCTACGTGCTGTGGGCGCGACAGCGCTACGCCGTCGCCGCCATTGACGACGGAGACCTGTTCCGCTTCGACTGGGTGATCCCGGCCACGGCGAGCGACCGCTTCGAGTTCGACACCACGCCTGCGTCCCGCGGCGACGCGGCGGGAATCCGCGCGGGGCTCGCGCGCATCCGCGCCGTGCCGAACCCGTACCGGCTGCTGTCGCGCTACGACCGGCCGATGGGGCGCGTGTTGCGCTTCATCAACATGCCCGAGCGCGCGGAAGTGCGGATCTTCAACCTCGGCGGCTCGCTGGTGCGCACGCTGCTCAAGAACGGCCCATCTTCGGTGCTCGAGTGGGACCTGCTCACCGAGCACGGCCGCCCGGTCGCGAGCGGCGTCTACGTCTACCGCGTCGAGGTGCCGGGCGTCGGCTCCACGTTCGGTCGCCTCGTCGTCTTCATGGGCGACTGAGAGGCGCGGCCGGGAGTCTCGCGGCGTCCACGGGCGCATCGGCCGCGCGCCGGCCGCGCGCCTCCGCCTTTGACTCGCCCGCGTGGCACCGGCACACTTCCCGGCATGATGCACCGGCGCTTCCCCGTGGCCCGGGTCACCGCGCTGGTCGCGGTGGCCGTGGGTCTGTTCATGGTGAGCCGCGACGCAGGCCGGCCGCACTGGCGCGCGCTGCGGCCGGGCGTGGAGTTCGGCACGCTGCGCGGCGAGCCGTGGTGCCGCGGCGGCTCGGCCGCCATCGCCGCACTGCGCCTCGACCCGGCGCGCGTGCGCATCCGGGTGCACCACTACAGGCGCGAACGCGTCACGCACCCGCCCGACATCGTCGCGTGGCAGAAGCGCACCGGCGCGCTCGCCGTGTTCAACGCCGGCCAGTTCTACCCGGACTTCTCCTACATGGGCCTGCTGGTGAGCGACGGGGAGGTGGTGTCGCGGCGGGTCCATCCCACGTTCCGGGCCGCGCTGGTGGCCGGGCCGTCGGACGGATCGCGGCGCGCGCGTGTGGTGGACCTGCAGCGCGAGCCGCTCGACCCCGACTCGCTGCACTGGGACGAGGTGGCGCAGTCGTTCATGCTGTTCGACCGTTCGGGCATGGTGCGCGTGCGCAGGAGCGACCAGATCGCGAACCGCACCGTGGTGGCGGAGGACCGCGCGGGGCGGCTCGTGGTTCTGACCAGCGAGGGTGCGTACACGCTCTGGGATCTCGCGCACCTGCTCCAGGCCGCGCCGCTCCAGCTCGCGCACGCCATGGCGATGGACGGCGGGCGCGAGGCCGAGCTGGTCGTGAGCGCGGGGCGCTTCCGCTACGCGACATTCGGCCAGTGGGACGGCGCTCGCGGCGCCGACCCCGAGGGCCGGCGGGTGCCGCTGCCCGCGGTCGTCACGGTGAGCGCCCCGTGACGCGCGCGCGCACGGCCGGGCGGGGCCGCGCGTCGTCCCCGGCGCGGGAGGCCGCGCGGCTCGGGCGGAGTCCGGCCTTCCCGTGCGCGCGCTGCGGCCGGCCGGTGCGGCGCGCGCACGGCAGGCACGCGCTCGAGATCCGCTGCCCGCGCTGCCGCTACCTGATCTACGACTACCCGCGCTCCTGCTCGGGCATGATCGTGGTGAGGGATCGCGCGGTGCTGGTGCTCCGGCGCGCGCACGCGCCGCGCAAGGGGTGTCTCGACATCCCGGGCGGCTTCATGGAGGCGGGCGAGGGGATCGAGCAGGCCGCGCGCCGCGAGCTGGCCGAGGAGACCGGGCTCGCGGTGGGGCGCGCCGAGCCGCTGGGCTTCTACTGGGACCGCTACTACCTGCGCGGCTTCGGCTGGTTCCCCACCATGAACTTCTACTTCATCGCGCGCTGGCGCCGCGGCGAGGCGCGCGCCGCCGACGACGCCGCCAGCGCCGAGTGGATCCCGCTCGCGCGGCTCGGCCGCCGCGACACGGCGTTCGCGTGGCGGCACATGACGCAGGTGTTCAGGGACGTGAGGAAGAGGCTCGCGAGCTGACGCCCTGCGACCTGCGGACGCCTCAGACGCCGCCGGCTTCCCCGCGCGCCTTCTCGAGCAGGTCGCTCACGCCCAGGTGCGCGGCCCAGCGGTCCATGTAGGCGTTGTCAAGCAGGTCGCGCGAGACGATCAGTACGCCGAGCACGTCCCGCCACTGCTGCTCCGAGACCTCGCCGCCCAGGCGATACCACTGGAGCTTGCGGAGGACGGAATCCTCGGGTGTCTTGAACACGAGCGGAGTGCCGGCCGGCGAGCTGGCCCGCGGAGTCAGGCGCCGCCCGAACTCCTCGCGATCGTATGGACCGGCGCCGAGCACGAAGAAGTCGATCTTGAACGACGACTCGACGTGGATGGCGTTGAACCAGCGGCGATCGCGGAGTGCTTCGCGCATGGCGTCGCGGTTGACGTAGAACTCGCGTTCAAGCTCGCGGGCCAGGGGCTCCACATGCCCGGAGCGCATGTCGATGACGACATCCGCGTCGCCCGTGAAGCGTGCGGCCCCGTAGAACGAGCTGGCGAAGGAGCCGCCCACCATCCATGAGATCTTCAGATCGTCGAGGATGCGCGCGGCTTTGGCGAGGATCTCGATCGGCTCGAACTCAATGTCCATCCCGGCTGGCCTCGATTCGCTTCCTTCGCGCACGTCTCGCCGAAACGAAGCTGTCCCCCAGATCCGGGCCGAGCATCAGCATCGCGAACTGGTCCTCGAGTTCCTCGCGGCTGGCCTCGGGATTCCTGTGACGGATCCCGGCAAGGACCAGCTCCCGGCCGGTTGCCAGGAGCCCCGCCATGAGCGCAAGCTTCCGCGCCGGCGACATCCTGCGCAGTAGCTCCATCTGCACGCGCTCGGCCTCTGGGCTCGTGTCGCGGGAGTAGACCATGGCGACAGTGTGGGGCCGATCCCCGCGGGACTCAAGCCCTCAGCGCCGGGCCTTCCGCCCGCTCTTCGCCTCCAGCGCGCCGCCCCAGCACTCGAGGAACGCGGTGATGAACGCGCGCTCCTGCGCGGGCTCGACCGCCAGCGGCGAGAGCGCCATCGCCACCGCCAGCGCCAGGTGGTAGCCCTCCGAGCGCGAGGCGGCGGCGCGCCGGTAGGCGGGGTGCGCCTCGTTCACCCACACCGTGGACTCGACGAGGCGCCCGATCTCCGGCTCGCCGGGCCGCGACTCGAACTGGATGGTGAGCCCGTAGCGCGCGGGCCGGCGCGGGCCGCCGGTCCCGGGCGGAGCCTCGATGCGCGGCGGCTCGGGCGGAGGCCCGGGCTCGGCGACGCTCCCGGCCGGCTCGGGAGCCGCCGCCTCGGGCTGGCCGTTGCCGGCTTCCGGAGACTCCGCCGCCGCGGTCTCGAGCGCGAGCGACGAAGCCACCAGCGCGCGCGCGTCTTCGGCGCCGCCCTTGCCGATGGGCAGCCGGCGCTGGCCACCTTCTCGACGCTCGACCAGCGCGGCGAGCAGCGGGAACTCGTCGGCCAGGTCCACCAGCACGCGCTCGAGGTCGCGCTCGACCGGTCGTGCGGCGCGCCGCCGGCTCTCCTCCGCCGCGTTGCGCGCGTCGCCCCACAGCGCGAGCTGGCGCGAGACCACTTCCTGGAGAACCTTGCGGTAGGCGAGGTAGGTGGCGCCGCGCGGCCCGCTGCGGATGAAGTCGGCCTTGTTGAGGGTCAGGCACCCGGCCAGCGGCGGGACCTCGATGACGCCGCCGATGAGCTCGGGCGCGGCCGGCGTGAGCCCCAGCCAGTCCCAGCCGCGCTTGATGATCTTGCCGAGCGTGCTGATCGCCACACCGCGCCGCTCCTCCGGAAGCGGCAGCGTCTCGCGCACCAGGTAGCCGAGCGCCGAGGGCCTGCGCTTGCGGGCGAACCGCGCCTCGAGCGGCGCGATCTCAGCGCCGCCCGCGGGCTCGGCCTCGACCGCGCGGCCGTTCACCTCGAAGCTCACGCCGTGCGGGTAATGCTCGCGCAGCAGGGCGTCGAACGCCGGGTTCAGCAGCGGCTCGAAGTGACGGCGCAGCGTGCCTTCGAGGAAGCCCGGATCGAGCATCGGTGAGAGCGTGTTGCGAAGCCTGAGGCTCACGGCGGTGCCGCGCTCGGCCACCCGGCCCGGCGGCGGCACCCACTTCCATGGCGCCTTGTGCCGCGAGGCCAGGTGCCAGCGCGTGGCGACGTGGGTCTTGCCGCGGCGCGTCTCGGTGAGCACCTCCTCGCACACCAGCAGGCCGAGCTTGATGCCGACTCCCGCGAACCCGATGCCCTGACCGCGCGTCTTGGAGCTGGCCGCGACGTCGTGATAGCGGGCCAGCTCGCGCCGCTGCATCCCGGCGCCGTCGTCCAGCACGGTGAGCGTCGCCTGCGCCGGGTCGGCCGTCACGCGGATCGCGCGCGCGCCCGAGTCCAGCGAGTTCGCCACGATCTCGGTGAGGATGGTCTCCTCGAGCGCGCCGGGATAGGCGTCACGCAGGTCTTCGAGCAGGTGCAGCAGGTCTACGCGGGTCTCGCCCATGACTACCTCGGGGTGGGTGTGCGGCCACGGAACCGGGCTTCTCGCCGCGGCTCTGCACATCTTAGCCGAGGCCGGATGCGAGGGTCACCTGCCAGAGGCGAGCGGGGTGTGCGGCAAGGCCGTGGGGCGCCGGCCCAGACCGACCGCAGGTGCCGGACTGCTGTCGGCCGACCGCCCCGTTCCACGACCTTGTCGCACAACCGCGGCGGTCGAAGGGCAGAGGAGGTCCTCCGCCAGGCAACCGGCCCGCCGGGCCGACTGCGCGCCACCGGGAGTCTCCGAAGGAAGTCCCATGGCTGGAAGCAGAGAACCGGCCGGGCCCGAAGTACTCCCCGGGCATTGCAGACGGCAGGGTGGTCCATAAGCACCACGGGTGCTTGGAGACGCGGAGGGGGAGCATCTCGGGGAACCCGAAGGTCGAAGCTCCCCCGAGGGACGCCGCATCCCGCGCCACCCGGGCGCGAATCAAGAACTGGCGATGTCCTTTCGCAAGAGGTGAGTAGATCAGCGGGGAGATTCGAGATGCACCTCAGAGCCGCCGCCTGGAACACCGCCGCTGCCGCTTGTCTCCTCCTGCCGTCGGTAGCGTCCTCGGCCGGCAACAACCGATTCGCGCGGGCCTACTTGAGTTGATCGCCGGACAGCCGCGCGTCGGACACGACCATCGCGTCGCCGAAGACACCGACCCCGCTCTTCCTCGTGATCGAGGGCGCTGGCGACATCGTGAGCGTGAGCGCGGTCTTGCGGTGGGTTCCGGACGGCTCGGCCGGCG
>ERZ1292640.3900-Hain-H43-02um-R1-3900-length-11504-cov-8_pt1 | contig 11504 bp, 10 predicted proteins | sample MGYA00564404_ERZ1292640 | MGnify/ENA primary metagenome ERZ1292640 (study PRJEB36523, sample SAMEA6512636) | groundwater metagenome | collected 2019-01-08 | study: AquaDiva: Metagenomics assemblies of 32 groundwater samples | reverse complement strand
ACGACCACGGCTATGGCCTGTCGCGCCGCCGTGTGACGGTGTCCACCTCGGGCGTGGTTCCGATGATGGATCGCCTGGCGCAGGATTGCCCGGTGGCCTTGGCAGTTTCCCTGCATGCGCCCAATGATGTCCTGCGCGACAACCTGGTGCCTCTGAACCGGAAGTACCCGATTGCCGAGCTGATGGCGGCTTGCAACCGCTACCTGGCCCATGCGCCCCGCGATTTCATCACCTTCGAATACTGCATGCTCGATGGCGTGAATGATCAGCCCGAGCATGCACGGCAACTGGTCGCACTGGTGCGCCAGCACGCGACCGGCGGCGTCTGGTGCAAGTTCAACCTGATTCCCTTCAATCCTTTCCCGGAGTCGGGGCTGGTGCGCTCGCCACAAAGTCAGGTGCTGGCGTTCGCAAAAATCCTTTCGGATGCTGGTATCGTGACGACCGTGCGCAAGACACGCGGCGACGATATTGATGCCGCCTGCGGGCAACTGGCTGGTGATGTTCGGGACCGTACTCGGGTCGGTGAGCGGATGGCGCAGCAGCGCATCGTGATGCTCAAGCCCGTGGTGGCGTTGGAAAAGAAGTCGGAGGAGATTTAAGGCATGACAACAAGCGTGACAGGATCGCGGCGGGCCGCCATCTACTTGTGGAGTGCCTGCTGGACGCTGCTGGCCGTGGCGGGGCTGTCGGGCTGTGCCACGACAGAGCCGACGGGAATGCATGGCAGCCAACCTGATATCGTGACCGATTCAGACGAGCCCGAGGTACGCAAGCGGGCTCGCATCCGGCTGGAACTGGCCATCGGCTATTTTGAGCAGGGACAGACGACGGTTGCGCTTGATGAAATCAAGCAGGCGCTGGTGGTGGACCCGGCGTATGCCGAAGCTTACAACCTGCGTGGCCTGATCTACATGCGTTTGAATGACTTGCGGCTGGCCGAAGAGAGTTTCCGCCGCGCCATGGCGCTCAATCCGCGGGATGCCAACGTAACGCACAACTACGGCTGGCTGTTGTGCCAGCAGGCGCGCTATCCGGAATCTTTCCAGGCCTTTGCCCAGGCCATTGCCAACTCTACCTACGGTGGGCGTGCCAAGACCTGGATGGCTCAGGGCCTGTGCCAGACCAGGGCGGGCCTGCGGGCCGAGGCTGAATACAGCCTGGGCAAATCCTACGAACTCGATGCCGCTAATCCGGTCACGGGTTACAACCTGGCGATGCTGCTGTTCCAGCGTGGTGAGCTGGCGCGAGCCCAGTTTTACATCCGGCGGCTGAACAACGGTGAGATGGCCAATGCCGAGTCCCTGTGGCTCGGCATCAAAATTGAGCAGCGTTTGAACAATCGTGAAGCTGTGGAGCAGTTGGCCACACAGCTCAAGAAACGCTATCCACAATCACGTGAAGTCGGGTCCTATGAGCGAGGGGCATTCAATGAGTGAGGAACAAGTACTGGCGGCCGAAACCGAAGCGTCTGCCGTGGGCGAGCCACCGGTCCCGCAAGTCACGGCGGGCGAGATGCTGCGCGAGGCACGCGAGGCGGCAGGCTTGCATGTGGCAGCGCTTGCTGTGTCGATGAAAGTGCCGGTCAAGAAACTGGAAGCCCTGGAGGCCGACCGGCTTGATCTTTTGCCCGATGCCGTGTTCGTGCGCGCACTGGCCTCCAGTGTCTGCCGGACTCTGAAAATCGATCCGGTGCCGGTGTTGGCTTTGCTGCCGCAAACGACTGCACCACAACTCAAGCCGGATGAGTGGGGGATCAATGCGCCGTTCCGTGCGCCGGGTGATATGACGACGGTCTCTACATGGGGTCAGCTCTCGCGTCCGGGCGTGCTGGCCGCGTTGGCGCTTCTCGCGGGGGCGCTGGTATTGATTTTCTTCCCGACGGTGGAGCGCAAGGAAGGCGCCGGCGCCACCTCGTCCGAGGTGGTGATCGCAGTTCCGGCGCCGGCTCAGGAACCGCAGCCCGTTGTGATGGCTCAACCTGCGGAGAAGAAGCCCCAGGAGCTTGCTGTGCCGGTGCAGCCGCCGGTCGCGCCAGTCATCCCTGGCGTGAAGCCGATGGCTGCTGTGACGCAACCGGTCCCCGCAGCCGCGCTGTCGACGAGCAGTCCGCCTGTCGCCGCTGTAGCCGGGACACCAGCGAGCGCGTCCGGCAGCGGCGTACTCGTTTTCAAGGCACGGAGTACGTCCTGGGTCGAGGTCACGGACGCACAGGGCGTGGTTCAGTTGCGCCGTACGCTCACCCCGAATGAAACGGTCGGTGTCTCGGGCGCGCTGCCGCTGGCGGTGGTGATTGGGCGTGCTGACGCCACAGAAGTTCAAGTACGCGGTAAACAGTTCAGTCTGGAAGCCGTGACGCGTGACAACGTGGCCCGTTTCGAGGTGAAGTAGGTGCAGCCCAGTTTTCCGATCGAGCAGGCGGCGCCGAAGTCGCGTCATACGCGTCAGGCCAGTGTGGGTTGGGGTGCACGCGTCGTGACCATTGGCGGCGGCGCACCGGTGCGCGTCCAGTCCATGACCAACACCGATACGGTGGATGTCATCGGCACGGCCATTCAAGTCAAGGAACTGGCGTTGGCTGGCTCCGAAATGGTCCGCATCACAGTCAACACGCCGGAGGCGGCGCAGGCCGTGCCGCACATCCGCGAGCAACTTGATCGAATGGGTGTCGATGTCCCCTTGATTGGCGACTTCCACTACAACGGTCACACACTGCTGACAGCCTATCCGGCCTGTGCCGAGGCCTTGTCCAAATACCGTATCAATCCGGGCAACGTCGGCAAGGGCGACAAGCGTGACCGCCAGTTCGGCCAGATGATCGAAGTGGCCATGCGCTGGAACAAGCCGGTGCGCATCGGCGTCAATTGGGGCAGCCTGGATCAGGAGCTCCTGGCCAGCCTGATGGACGAGAACAGCCGTCGTGCCGAACCGTGGGATGCCAAGGCAGTGATGTACGAGGCGCTGGTGACTTCCGCCATTGATTCGGCCCGCTTTGCCGAAGACTTGGGCATGGATGGCAAGCAAATCATCCTGTCCTGCAAGGTCAGTGGCGTCCAGGACCTGATTTCGGTCTACCGCGAACTGGCCAAGCGTTGCGATTACGCGCTTCATCTGGGGCTGACCGAAGCTGGTATGGCCACCAAGGGTACGGTTGCTTCCGCGACAGCGCTTTCCATTCTGTTGCAGGAAGGCATTGGCGACACCATCCGCGTTTCGCTGACGCCGCAGCCGGGCGAGGCGCGCACTCAGGAAGTGGTGATCGCTTCCGAGATCCTGCAGGCTCTCGGCCTGCGCACCTTTGTGCCCAGCGTCACAGCGTGTCCGGGGTGTGGCCGTACCACCAGCACCACCTTCCAGGAGCTGGCCAAGCAGATCGACGACTTCCTGCGCGCGCAGATGCCGGTCTGGCGCAAGCGTTATCCGGGCGTCGAGACGCTCAAGGTGGCGGTGATGGGCTGCATTGTCAATGGACCCGGCGAAAGCAAGCATGCTGACATCGGCATCAGCCTGCCGGGTACCGGCGAAGCGCCGGCCGCGCCTGTCTTCATCGACGGCGAAAAGCGCATGACTTTGCGCGGCGATGCGATTGCCCGGGATTTCCAACAAGTGGTCGAGACCTATATTGAAAATCGTTTCGGTGCCCACAAGGTGCCCGAAGCGGCCTGAACAGATTCATGACAGAAAAGAAGATGGCCACCAAGGCCGAGAAGCTGACTGCCGTCAAAGGCATGAACGACATCCTGCCGCCTGATTCAGCCCGTTGGGAATGGCTGGAGCAGCAGGTGCGCGCGCTGATGGCGCGCTTCGCCTACAACAACATCCGCACGCCCATCGTTGAGCCCACGCCGTTGTTCATCCGCGGCCTGGGAGAGGTGACGGATATCGTCGAGAAGGAAATGTACTCCTTTGAAGACCGCCTCAATGGCGAGCATCTGACGCTGAGACCCGAGTGCACGGCTGGTGTGGTGCGCGCGGTGGTTGAGCATTCCATGCTGTACGACGGCGGCAAACGTCTGTACTACATGGGGCCGATGTTCCGCCATGAGCGGCCGCAACGGGGGCGCTACCGCCAGTTCCACCAGATCGGTGCCGAGGCGCTGGGCTTCGCGGGCGCCGAGATCGACGCCGAGTTGATCCTGCTGGCCGATGCGCTGTGGAAAATCCTGGGCCTGAACGACGTGCGTCTGGAGCTCAACAGTCTGGGCCAGCCAGAGGAACGCCAGCAGCATCGGGCCGCGCTGATCGCCTATTTTGAGCAGCATGCCGACCAGCTCGATGAAGAGGCGCGGCGGCGTTTGCACCTGAATCCGCTGCGTATTCTGGATACCAAGAACCCGGCCATGCAGGCGCTGGTGGAGTCGGCACCCAAGCTGATCGATTTCCTGGGCGAGGCTTCGCTGGCCCATTTCAACCAGGTTCGCGCCATGCTGGACGCCAATGGCGTGGCTTACAGCATCAACCCGCGCCTCGTGCGTGGCATGGACTATTACAACCTGACCGTGTTCGAGTTCATTACCACGCGGCTGGGTTCGCAGGGTACGATCTGCGGTGGCGGGCGTTATGACTACCTGATCGAGCAGATCGGCGGCAAGCCGGCACCGGCTGTCGGCTGGGCGCTTGGCGTGGAACGCGTGCTCGAGTTGCTGAAAGAGCAGGGCATGGCGAATCCTGCGCCGGAGCTGGATGCCTACGCCATCGTCCCCGAAGCCGGGAGTTTGCCGGTGGTCATGAGATGCCTGCAGGCCCTGCGAGCCGCGGGTGTGCGTGTGCAGATGCATGCCGGTACGGGGGAGGGCATGGGCAGCATGAAGTCTCAGTTCAAACGTGCCGATGCCAGCGGTGCCTATTACGCCCTGGTTTTCGGCGTCGATGAATTGGCGCAGAACATGGTGACCGTCAAGGCCTTGCGCGACGGCAGTGGAGCGCAGACGGCGTTCTCGCTGGCGCAAGTGGCCGACTGGGCGTCCCACCTACAATCGCGGTCTTAAACCAATACACCTCATGGCACATCTCGATCTCGAAGAACAAGAGCAGCTTGACCAGATCAAGCATTTTTGGCGTCAGTACGGCAATGCCATCACATGGGTGCTCATCGTGGTGCTGACGGCCTTTGCCGGCTGGAATCTGTACCAGTATTGGCAGCGCAACCAGGCGACGCAGGCCGCCGCCATGTACGACGAGGTGGAGCGGGTTGCCATGATGGGTGATGTCGCCAAGCTCGATCGCGCGCTGGCCGACATGAAAGACAAATTTGCCTCGACTGCCTACGCACAGCAGGCCGGCCTGCTGGCAGCCAGGGTCTATGTGGAAACCGGCAAGCTCGATGCTGCCAAGTCGGCCCTGCTCTGGGTGGCAGAGAAGTCTTCGGATGAAGGCTATCAGGCGATTGCCCGCCTGCGCCTCGCTGGTGTGCTGCTGGAGTCCAAGGCCCATGACGAGGCGCTCAAGCAGCTGTCCGGCCATTTCCCGGCTGATTTTGCTGCCTTGGCGGCGGACCGGCGTGGTGACATCTACCAGGCGCAGGGCAAGAAGGCCGAGGCGGTGGCTGAATACCTCAAGGCCTACAAGGCGCTGGATGCCGGTAGCGAATACCGCCGCCTGATAGACGTGAAGCTGGCTGCACTGGGCACCAGCGTTCAAGCTGAACGTGCTGCAGGAGACAACAAGTGAAGCGGACGTTTTATGGGCTGACTGGCGTGATGCGGGGAACGCTGGCCCTGACCTTGGCGGCTTTGCTGGTGGCGTGCTCCAGCAGCCCTCAAAAGCCGAAGCCGGCCGAACTGTCGTCCGGTCCCAATCTGATCGGTGTGACGCAGGCCTGGACCACCAAGCTCGGCGAGGTGGCGTTCCCCCTGAATGTCCGCGTTGTCGGGCAAAGCGTGGCCATCGCTGCGTCGGATGGCGCGGTTGTGGTGCTGGATGCGCGCAGCGGTGGTGATCTCTGGCGTGCCTCGCTGAACTCACCCTTGAGCGCTGGTGTCGGCTACGACGGTCAGCGGGCGGCGGTCATTACCCGTGGCAACGAAGTCGTGACATTGGAGGCTGGCCGTGAGGTTTGGCGCCAGCGGCTCAACGCCGTCAGCCTGACCGCCCCGCTGGTGGCTGGCGGGCGCGTCTTTGTGCTGGGTGCGGACCGCACGGTCAGTGCCTTCGATGGGGCATCGGGCCGTCGTCTGTGGCAACAGCAGCGTTCGGGGGAGGCCTTGGTGCTGCGCCAGGCCGGTGTCATGCTGGCCGTGGGCGATACGCTGGTGGTCGGTCTGTCGGGCAGACTGGTAGGCTTGAACCCGCTCAATGGCAGCGTACGCTGGGAAACGGCCATTGCCTCGCCGCGCGGCGTGAACGATATCGAGCGACTGGTGGACCTGGTGGCCGGCGTGAGCCGCGAAGGCGATGTCCTCTGCGCCCGTGCTTTCCAGGCGGCCGTGGGCTGCGTTGATGCCGCTCGCGGCGCCGTGCTGTGGACCAAGCCGGCTGTCGGTGCCACCGGCGTGCAAGGCGACCGTGATTTTGTCTTCGGTGCCGAGGCGGACGGTACCGTCGTGGCTTGGCGTCGTACCGATGGTGAGCGTGCCTGGACCCAGGAACTCCTGCGCCATCGCAACCTGGGCACGCCTCTGGTTGCGGGCCGTTCCGTGGTGGTGGGCGATGGCAATGGCCTGCTGCATTTCCTTTCGCGCGAAGATGGATCGCACGTTGCCCGCGTGAGCACGGATGGTTCGGCAGTGGCTTCCGTCCCGGTGCTGGCAGGCAATACGCTGGTGGTTGTGACGCGCAATGGCGGCGTCTTCGGCTTCCGGCCTGAGTAAGACAAGGCATTGCATGAAACCGGTTCTGGCCCTTGTTGGTCGCCCTAACGTCGGCAAGTCGACGCTGTTCAACCGGCTGACCAAGTCGCGTGATGCGATCGTGGCCGATTTCGCCGGTCTGACGCGCGACCGCCATTACGGCAACGGCAAACTGGGCAAGCACGAGTTCATCGTCATCGACACCGGTGGCTTCGAGCCAGATGCCGGCAGCGGCATCTACAAGGAAATGGCCAAGCAGACCCGCCAGGCGGTGGCTGAGGCCGATGTCGTCATTTTTGTGGTCGATGCCCGCCAGGGCTTGTCAGCGCAGGACCATGACATCGCCAACTACCTGCGTCGTCTGGGCAAGCCCTGCGTGCTGGTGGCCAACAAGGCCGAAGGCATGCTGGAGGGCGTGCAGCTCGCTGAATTTTTCGAGTTGGGCCTGGGCGAGGTGTACCCGGTTTCCGCCGCCCATGGTCAGGGCATCCGCTCGTTGGTCGAGCTGGCACTGGCGCCGCTGAATTTGCCGGATCCGGACGAGGCCGAAGAGGAACGCGATCCGGGCCTGATCAAGCTGGCCGTGGCTGGCCGCCCCAACGTCGGCAAGTCCACCCTGATCAATACCTGGCTCGGCGAAGAGCGTTTGGTGGCTTTCGACATGCCGGGTACGACGCGCGACGCCATCAGCGTGCCTTTCGAGCGCAATGGCCAGCGTTTCGAGCTGATCGATACAGCCGGCCTGCGCCGCAAGGGGCAGGTGTTCGAGGCGATCGAAAAGTTTTCCGTGGTCAAGACGCTGCAGGCCATCGAATCGGCCAACGTGGTGCTGCTGCTGCTGGACGCCACCCAGGGGGTGACCGATCAGGATGCCCACATTGCCGGCTACATTCTGGAGAGTGGCCGTGCCGTGGTGCTGGCGGTCAACAAGTGGGATGCGGTGGACGACTACCAGCGCCAACTGCTGCAGCGCTCCATCGAGACCCGCTTGGCCTTCCTTAAATTTGCCGATCTTCACCACATTTCTGCCAAAAAACGCCAAGGCCTGGGTCCGTTGTGGGCGTCCATCATCCAGGCGCACAAATCGGCGAGTTGCAAGATGCCGACCCCAGTGCTGACGCGTCTGCTGCAGGAGGCGGTGCAGTACCAGACACCCAAGAAATCGGGCATTTACCGGCCCAAGCTGCGTTATGCGCACCAGGGCGGTATGAACCCGCCGGTTGTCGTGATTCACGGTAATTCGCTGGAACACGTGACCGATGCCTACAAACGGTTCCTGGAAGGTCGAATCCGCAAGGAATTCAATCTGGTCGGGACGCCGTTGCGCATCGAAATGAAAACCTCGCACAATCCCTACGCCGAGAAAGAAAACGGCTAGATGCCGTCAATTACTGGGGATTTACCACTTCTGTCAACCATGGATCGGGTTGCTGTGGTATCGTGGCAACTTCAACAGAACTTTTGAACACGGAGAATATCGTGAGCAACAACAAAGGTCAGCTCTTGCAAGACCCCTTTCTCAACACCCTGCGGCGCGAACATGTGCCGGTTTCCATCTACCTCGTCAACGGGATCAAGCTGCAAGGCCAGATCGAATCGTTCGACCAGTACGTTGTGTTGCTGCGCAACACGGTGACCCAGATGGTTTACAAGCATGCGATTTCGACCATCGTGCCGGGACGAGCCGTGAATTTCTCGACCGGTGAGGTCGAGCAGCCAGGTGCAGCCTGAAGCCATTTGGGGCGCTGGCGCCTGAATGACGGTTACTTTTGAGCCTGTCTCCAGGCTGCATTCCATTTGACTGATTTTCCCGACAAGACCCCGGCTCCAACCATTCTGGTAGGGGTGGACTTTGGTCTGCCCCATTTTGATGGGGAGCTCGAGGAATTGGGCCTGCTGGCTGAAACCGCGGGACTGAAACCGGTTGCGCGCCTGACTTGCAAGCGCCGGGCGCCCGATGCGGCCCTGTTTGTGGGCAGCGGCAAGGCCGACGAGATCAAGCTGCTGGCGCAGCAATTGGGTGCCACCGAGGTGCTGTTCGACCAGAGCCTGAGTCCGGCCCAACAGCGCAACCTGGAGCGTCATCTGGAGTTGCCGGTCAACGACCGTACGCTGCTGATTCTGGAAATCTTCGCCCAGCGTGCGCGCAGCCATGAAGGCAAGCTGCAGGTCGAACTGGCGCGCCTGCAATACCTCAGCACCCGACTGGTACGGCGCTGGTCGCACCTGGAGCGCCAGACCGGCGGTGCCGGCGTGCGCGGCGGCCCGGGCGAGAAGCAGATTGAGCTGGATCGCCGCATGATCAATGAGGCGATCAAGCGCACCAAGGAGCGCCTGATCAAGGTCAAGCGCCAGCGCCAGACCCAGCGCCGTCAGCGCGAGCGGCGCGATGCTTTCAACATTTCGCTGGTCGGTTACACCAACGCCGGCAAATCCACGCTGTTCAATGCCCTGGTCAAGGCGCGTGCCTATGCGGCCGACCAGCTGTTCGCCACGCTGGACACGACAACACGCCAGCTGTATCTGGGCGAGGCCGGCCGTTCGGTTTCCTTGTCCGATACAGTGGGTTTCATCCGCGACCTGCCGCACGGCCTGATCGACGCCTTCCAGGCCACGCTGCAGGAGGCGGTCGATGCCGACCTGCTGCTGCATGTGGTCGATGCCTCCAATCCGAACTACCCCGAGCAGATCGCAGAAGTTCAGCGGGTGCTGGCTGAGATCGGGGCGGCCGATATTCCACAAGTGCTGGTGTTCAACAAGCTGGATGCGCTGGATGAAGCGCGCCGGCCGCTGCAGCTCGAAGACACGTACGACCTCGATGGTGTGGCAACGTCTCGCGTCTTCGCCAGTGCGCGCAAGGGCGAAGGTCTGCCGGCCCTGCGCCAGCTGCTGGCGCGGCGGGCCAGTGAGACGGGTCGGGAATCTCCCGAAAGAGTGGAGGCACTTTCCGCCGAAAATCATCCAACCGCTTCCTGATTGGGCACAATCCGGCCAGAGAGCTACAAGAGACGAAATGATGAAACTCCAATCACGCGCCTTTCGCCGGGCGGAATGGTCGGGCCGCATTCGGGGCATGTTCAACCTGAACGACCCCCGCTGGGGCCGTGGCGATGACAAGCCAGCCGACAGCAACAAGCCAGAGCCGTCCCGGCCTGAGCCAGACCAGCCGCCTCCACCCAATGGGCAGGGGCGGGGTCAGAACCCGGGTCCCAACCAGGGGCCGCCGGACCTGGACGAGCTGTGGCGCGATTTCAACCGCAAGCTGGGTGGCCTGTTCGGTGGCGGCTCAAACCGTGGTGGCCGCTCCGGCGGCACGGGTGGTGGAAATGGCGGCGGCTTCAAGCCCGACATGAAGAGCGCGGGTCTGGGTGCCGGTCTGATTGCCGCCATCGTCGTGCTGATCTGGCTGGGCACCGGCTTTTTCATCGTGCAGGAAGGACAGCAGGCCGTCATCACCCAGTTCGGCAGGTACAAGTCCACGGTGGGTGCCGGCTTCAACTGGCGGCTGCCGTACCCGATCCAGCGCCATGAACTGGTGTTCGTGACCCAGATCCGATCCGTCGATGTGGGCCGCGATACGGTGATCAAGGCCACGGGGCTGCGCGAGTCGGCCATGCTGACCGAGGACGAGAACATCGTCGAGATCAAGTTTGCCGTGCAATACCGGCTGAACGATGCACGCGCCTTCCTGTTCGAGAGCAAGAGCCCGAGCGAGGCCGTGGTGCAGGCAGCCGAGACCGCCGTGCGCGAGGTGGTGGGCAAGATGCGCATGGATTCGGCCCTGTCCGAGGAGCGCGACCAGATTGCACCGCGCGTACGTGCGCTGATGCAGACCATCCTGGACCGTTACAAGGTCGGTATTGAAGTGGTCGGCATCAACCTGCAACAAGGCGGTGTGCGTCCGCCCGAGCAGGTGCAGGCGGCTTTCGACGATGTGCTCAAGGCCGGCCAAGAGCGCGAGCGTGCCAAGAACGAAGCCGAGGCCTATGCCAACGACGTGGTGCCGCGCGCGCTGGGTACCGCTTCGCGTCTGAAGGAAGAGGCCGAGGCCTACAAGTCGCGCATCGTGGCGCAGGCGCAAGGTGATGCCCAGCGCTTCCGTGCCATTCTGACCGAGTACCAGAAGGCGCCGCAGGTCACGCGCGACCGACTCTACCTGGAGACCATGCAGCAGATCTACGGCAACGTCACCAAGGTGCTGGTCGATTCCAAGCAAGGGTCCAATCTGCTGTACCTGCCGCTGGACAAGATCATGCAGATGAGCGCGAGTGAAGCCGCGGTTCAGCCCGCTGCCGGTGCGCCGGCAGCATCGACTGTCCCGACAGCACCCGCCACCTCGCCGCTCGATGTCCGTGCCCGTGATGGTGCACGTTCGCGCGACCGTGAAACCCGATAGGAGACCAGAATGAACCGGGTTGGATTTGTCATTTCTTCGCTGCTGGTGCTGCTGGCACTGGCGAGTTCCATGCTGTTCGTGGTCGACCAGCGGCAGTTCGGGGTGGTCTATGCCTTGGGGCAGATCAAGGACGTCATCACCGAGCCGGGTCTGAACATCAAGCTGCCGCCACCGTTCCAGAATGTCACCTACATCGACAAGCGCTTGCTGACCCTCGACAGCACCGACACCGAGCCGATGCTGACGGCCGAGAAGCAGCGTGTCGTGATCGACTGGTATGTGCGCTGGCGCATCACCGATCCGACCGAGTACATCCGCAA
>ERZ1292640.3899-Hain-H43-02um-R1-3899-length-11505-cov-10_pt1 | contig 11505 bp, 11 predicted proteins | sample MGYA00564404_ERZ1292640 | MGnify/ENA primary metagenome ERZ1292640 (study PRJEB36523, sample SAMEA6512636) | groundwater metagenome | collected 2019-01-08 | study: AquaDiva: Metagenomics assemblies of 32 groundwater samples | reverse complement strand
TGGCGCTGTGGTGCGACATGCGGGTGATGGAGGAAGACGCCTACTTCGGCGTCTATTGCCGCCGTTTCGGCGTGCCGCTGATCGACGGCGGCACCGTGCGCCTGCCGCGCCTGGTCGGCATGGGCCATGCCATGGACCTGATTCTGACCGGGCGCAAGGTCGAGGCCGCTGAAGCGCTACAGATGGGCTTGTGCAACCGGGTCGTGCCAAAAGGCACCGCACGCGAGGCTGCGCTGACGCTGGCGCGGCAGCTGGCGGCTTTTCCTCAGAAGACCATGCTGGCCGATCGCCAGAGCGCTTATACCCAGTGGGATCTGCCTTTGCCGCAGGCGCTCAAGCAGGAGTGGGACCGCGGCAGGCAGTGTATTGGCGAAGGCCTGCAGGGCGCTGCGCGCTTTGCCGATGGCCAAGGACGGCACGGCAAGTTTTAATGATGAAATTGGCCTCGGGCCCTTGTCTGACGGGCGGATGCAGCTATCACAACTATAGCGGACGCGGCAGGGAGGACGGCGGCACCGGCCGCGGCTGGCCCTGGTCGTCGATCGCCACATAGGTCACGCTGGCCTCGGTCACCTTGATGTATCGCCCCTGGGAGCGGAAGCGCTCCGCATAGACCTCGACCTTGACCGTCATCGAGGTACGGCCGATCCGCGTGAGTTCCGAATAAAAGGACAGGATGTCGCCGACACGTACCGGTTGCTTGAAGATGAACTCGTTGACCGCCACCGTGGCCATGCGGCCTTCGGCGTAACGCGCGGGGATCACCGAGCCGGCCAGGTCGACCTGGGCCATGACCCAGCCGCCGAAGATGTCGCCGTTGGCATTGCAGTCCGCCGGCATCGGAATCACCTTGAGCACCAGTTCCTTGTCCAGCGGCAGCTTGACGCTCAAGGGGTCATGAGGAAGACTGGATTCGATGGACATAGGCACAATCGGTAGTGGAAAATTAAAACGACAGGACAATTGTCTCCGATGCGCTCCCATGCCCCCGCCGCCGAAACGCCCCCCGCCCCGGGCGCACCTCCCCAACCTGCGCTGAACCGCTCCGACTGGGCGACCCTGCAGCGCCTGTTTCCCTACCTCTGGGACTACAAATGGCGCGTGATGGCCGCGCTGGCCTTCATGGTCGGCGCCAAACTCGCCAACGTCGGCGTGCCGCTGCTGCTGAAAAACCTGGTGGACGCGATGAGCTTCAAGCCGGGCGATGTGCAGGCCGTCCTGATCGTGCCCGCCGCGCTGCTGGTCGGTTATGGGCTGCTGCGCCTGTCGACCTCGCTGTTCACCGAGCTGCGCGAACTGGTGTTTGCCAAGGCCACCGAGGGCGCCGCGCGCCGCATTTCGCTGGAGGTGTTCCGTCACCTGCATGCGCTGAGCCTGCGTTTTCACCTCGAGCGCCAGACCGGCGGCATGACGCGCGACATCGAACGCGGCACCCGCGGCGTGCATTCGCTGATTTCCTATTCGCTGTACAGCATCATCCCGACCCTGATCGAGGTGGCGCTGGTGCTGACGCTGCTGGCGGTCAAGTTCGACGTCTGGTTTGCGGGCATCACCATCATCGCGCTGGTGTTCTACATCAGCTTCACCGTGACGGTGACCGAATGGCGCACCAAGTTCCGCAAGGAAATGAACGAGCTCGACTCCTCGGCGCACAGCCGCGCGATCGACTCGCTGCTGAACTATGAAACCGTCAAGTACTTCAACAACGAGGAGTTCGAGGCGCAGCGCTACGACGAAAACCTCAAGCGTTACCGCCGCGCCGCCGTCAAGAGCCAGACCACGCTGAGCCTGCTCAACACCGGCCAGCAGCTGATCATTGCCACCGGCCTGGTGGCCATGCTCTGGCGCGCGACCCAGGGCGTGGTGGACGGCCGCATGACGCTGGGCGACCTGGTGATGGTCAATGCCTTCATGATCCAGCTCTATATTCCGCTGGGTTTCCTGGGAGTGCTGTACCGCGAGATCAAGCAAAGCCTGACCGACCTGTCCAAGATGTTCAACCTGATGGAGCGCGAGCGCGAGATCGCCGACCAGCCCGGCGCGCCGGCGCTCGCCCTGCAGACCTCGCCTGAAGTGCGTTTTGAAAACGTCAGTTTTGCCTACGAGCCGTCGCGGCCCATCCTGCACAACATCAGTTTCGTGATTCCGCCGGGCAAGACGGTGGCGGTGGTCGGCTCCTCGGGTGCCGGCAAGTCCACGCTGGCACGCCTGCTGTTTCGCTTCTACGACGTCCAGCAGGGCCGCATCACCATCGCCGGCCAGGACATCAAGCACCTGACCCAGGCCAGCGTGCGCCAGGCCATCGGCATCGTGCCGCAGGACACCGTGCTGTTCAACGACACGGTGGAATACAACATCGCCTACGGCAAACCCGGCGCCAGCCGCGCCGAGGTGGAAGAGGCCGCGCGTGCCGCGCGCATCCACGACTTCATCAGCTCGACGCCGGCGGGCTACGCCACCATGGTCGGCGAGCGCGGCCTGAAACTCTCGGGCGGCGAGAAGCAGCGCGTGGCGATTGCCCGCACCCTGCTGAAAAACCCGCCCATCATGATTTTTGACGAGGCCACCTCGGCGCTGGACTCGGCCAATGAACGCGCCATCCAGGCCGAGCTGCGCAGCATTGCCGAGAACAAGACCACGCTGGTGGTGGCGCACCGCCTGTCCACCGTGGTCGACGCGCACGAGATCCTGGTCATGGAAGCCGGCCAGATCATCGAGCGCGGCACCCACGCCGCCCTGCTGGCCCTGGGCGGGCGGTACGCGGCGATGTGGGCGCTGCAGCAGAGTTCCGAGTAGCTCCAAGCCTTTTTTGCCTTCAGCCAACGCCAGTCAAGGGTAGTTAGCTATAGAATTAATAGCAATGCAGGGCTGCAGCAGGATACCACCCCTCGGCCTTGAGGAATTCCCGTAGAACCGGAGCGACGGGCGACTCGCATAATTGACGCATGGACACCAAATGGCTGGAAGATTTCGTCAGTCTCGCTGAAACCCGGAGCTTCAGCCGCTCGGCCACGCTGCGCCACGTGACGCAACCGGCGTTTTCACGCCGCATCCAGGCGCTCGAGGCCTGGGCCGGTACCGACCTGGTGGACCGGAGCTCCTACCCCACGCGCCTGACCCCCGCCGGCGAAACGCTGTACAGCCAGTCGCTGGAGATGCTGCAGGGTCTGCAGTCCACACGCGCCATGCTGCGCGGGCACAACTCGGCCGCGCACGACGTCATCGAATTCGCTGTGCCCCATTCGCTGGCCTTTACCTTCTTTCCGGCCTGGGTCAGCAGCCTGCGCGAAAAGTTCGGTCCCATCAAAAGCCGGCTGATTGCGCTCAACGTGCATGACGCGGTGCTGCGCCTGGTGGAGGGCAGCTGCGACCTGCTGATTGCCTACTACCATGACTCGCAGCCTTTCCAGCTCGATGCCGACCGTTACGAGATGATCAGCCTGGGGCAGGAAGTGCTGGCGCCTTTCGTGAAAGCCCAGGCCGACGGCACGCCCCTGTTCCGTTTGCCGGGTCGGGCCGGTCAGCCCTTGCCTTACCTGGGCTATGCCCCCGGGGCTTACCTGGGGCGCATGGTTGATCTGATCCTCAAGCAGTCGAGCACCGCCATCCACCTGGACCGGGTGTATGAGACCGACATGGCCGAAGGCCTCAAGGCCATGGCGCTGGAAGGCCACGGCATTGCGTTTTTGCCCTTCAGCGCCGTCAAGAAGGAGCTGCGGGCCAAAAAGCTGGTCAGTGCCGGCGAGGGACTGGAAATGACCATGGACCTGCGCGTTTACCGCGAGCGGCCGACCAGCAAGGTTGCGGCCAAAAGCCCGGCTCAGGCCCTGTGGCACTACCTGGAAAGCCAGGCCCAGCCGAAGACGCCCGGCAAACCGCGCCTTGGTAGCAACCCTTAGTGGTTATAAATAATATGCATAATGCCTCACCCAAACAGCATTGGCTTTTCAAGGACCATAAATTTACAGTCCGTCACGTTCTGACCGGATGGTGACCTGGCTTGCGGCCAAGTCCGCGAAAGCAGGCTGCTGAACTGGTTGGCACAAAGACTGCTTAGCATCAAGGCTTGCCTGTCGACACATCTGCTTGCGCACTAACTTGGGGGCTGTTTTTTTTGTTTAATTCGCTGATGCCACAGCCTCCATCAAGACCGTGGCCAGGGCTTGCATCCATTTTTACGGCTTTTTCGTATGTGCCCGGCACTGATTTGCAGTGCACCTTCCAAAAAAACTGGAAGTATCCAGCCGACCCGATGTCGTTTCCAGGGCTGGGGTAAACCTTGGGGTTCGCCCCGGTACCCCCTCCTTAGAATGGCATTCACCAATCTTTTCATTTAACCCGAAGGAAACTCTCCATGAAACTCAAACTGGCCGCTTTATCCATTGCCTTGCTTGCCAGCAGCGGCGCTTTTGCCCAGGCCTCCGACACGCTCGCCAAAGTCAAGGCTTCCGGCGTGATCACCATGGGAGTTCGCGATTCCTCGGGCGCCCTGTCTTACACCCTGGGTGACGGCAAGTACGCCGGCTTTCACGTTGAAATCTGTCAGCGTGTCATTGCCGACGTTGAAAAAGCCGTGGGCCGCAAGCTCGAGATCAAATACCTGCCGGTGACCTCGCAGAACCGCATCCCGCTGGTGCAAAACGGCACGGTGGACATCGAGTGCGGCTCGACCACCAACAACGCCACCCGCCTGAAAGACGTGTCTTTCCTGCCCACCACCTTCGTTGAAGAAGTGCGTATCGCCGTGAAAGCCAATTCCGGCATCACCTCGATTGCCCAGCTCAATGGCAAAAACGTGGCCACCACCACCGGCACAACGTCCGTGCAGACACTGCGCAAGAACGAGCGCGCCAAAGGTGTTGACTTCAAGGAAGTGTTCGGCAAGGACCACTCTGACAGCTTCCTGCTGCTCGAGTCCGGCCGTGCCGACGCCTTCGTGATGGACGGCGCCATCCTGGCCGGCAACATCGCCACTTCCAAGAACCCGGCCGATTTCAAGATCGTCGGCGAAGTGCTGAGCGTTGAGCCGATTGCCATCATGATCCGCAAGGATGACGCGGGCCTCAAGAAGATTGGTACCGACACCATCACCGGCATGATCAAGTCCGGCGACATGGCCAAAGCCTGGGACAAATGGTTCATGCAGCCTATCCCTCCGAAGAACAGCCGTGTCGGTCTGCCTGTCAGCGAAAGCACCAAGGCGGCCTGGGCCACCCCCAACGACAAGCCGATGGAAGACTACGCCAAGAAGTAATCCTGGCTTGAGCTGACCCTCAAACCCCGTCTGTGATCTTGCTGGCGGGGTTTGTTGTTTGGTGGCAGTCCTGGCGAACGCGATGCAGCGCCGGCTGCCGGTGGACAGATTGAAAAATTCCTGGCGGGAGAGAACATGAATTGGGATTGGCAGGTTTTTCTGAATGACGACGGCAGCGGCCGGACGTATCTGGAATGGATGTTCGACGCCTGGGGCTGGACCCTGGCGGTGGCGGGCAGTTCCTGGGTGGTGGCCATGCTGGCCGGCGGCCTGATGGGCACGCTGCGCACCCTGCCCAACAGCCCCTGGCTGGTGCGGCTGGCCAATGTCTGGGTCGAGATCTTTCGCAACGTGCCCTTGCTGGTACAGATTTTCATCTGGTACTTCGTGGTGCCCAAGATGTTCCCTTTCATGCAGCAGGTGCCGAGCTTTTTGCTGGTGGTGTTTGCACTGGGCTTTTTTACCTCGGCACGGATTGCCGAGCAGGTCCGCGCCGGCGTGCAGGCCCTGCCGCGTGGCCAGCGTTATGCCGGCATGGCCATGGGTTTCACGACAGCCCAGACTTACCGTTACGTGATCCTGCCGATGGCGCTTCGCATCATCATCCCGCCGCTGACCAGCGAGTCGATGAACCTGCTGAAAAATTCATCGGTGGCCTTCGCGGTGTCTATTGCCGAGCTGACCATGTTTGCGATGCAGGCCCAGGAAGAAACCTCGCGCGGCGTGGAGGTCTACCTGGCCGTCACCGTGCTGTATGCGGTATCGGCGTTTGCCGTGAACCGCGTCATGGCTTTTGTCGAGAAAAAGGTCCAGATTCCTGGCTACATCGTGGCCGGCAGCACCGGTGGGGGGCACTGACATGTTCGGTCTTGACATGAGCTTCCTGAACTGGGACATCATTTCCAAGTTCGTCATCAAGGGTTTCATTTTCAGCGTGGAGCTGACGGTGATTGCGACCATAGGCGGCATCCTGCTGGGAACCCTGCTGGCCCTGATGCGCCTGTCGGGCACCAAGGTGCTGACTATCCCCGCCACCTTCTACGTCAACGGCATGCGTTCGGTGCCGCTGGTCATGGTGATCCTGTGGTTTTACCTGCTGATGCCTGCCGCTTTTTTCGACATGATTCCCGGCGGCGCCAACAATCGCTCCGAAATCTCGGCCATCATCACCTTCATTGCGTTTGAAGCCGCCTATTTCAGCGAGATCATGCGCGCCGGCATCCAGTCGATTTCGCGTGGCCAGGTCAACGCCGGGCGCGCGCTGGGCATGACCTATGCGCAGAACATGCGCCTGATCGTGCTGCCGCAGGCCTTCCGCAACATGGTGCCGATTTTGCTGACGCAGACCATCATCCTGTTCCAGGACACCTCGCTGGTGTACGCCATTGGCGCCTACGACCTGCTCAAGGGCCTGACGACGGCCGGCAAGATCTATGGTCGCCCCGAAGAGGCCTACCTGCTGGCCGCCGTGGTCTATTTTGTGATCTGTTTTGGCTTGTCGTATGTCGTCAAGAAGCTGCAAAACAAGATCGCCATCATTCGCTAACAACCCATCGCACCCGCTCCCCGGAGAATCAAGATGATCGAACTCAAAGAAGTGTCCAAATGGTACGGCGCCGTGCAGGTGCTCAACAACTGCAGCACCAGCATCAAGAAAGGCGAGGTGGTCGTGGTCTGCGGCCCGTCCGGATCGGGCAAATCGACGCTGATCAAGACCATCAATGCGCTCGAGCCTTTCCAGAAGGGCGAGATCTACGTGGACGGCCAGGCCGTGCACGACCCCAAGACCGACCTGCCCAAGCTGCGCTCGCGCGTCGGCATGGTGTTCCAGAACTTCGAGCTGTTCCCGCACCTGAGCGTGACGGAAAACCTGACCCTGGCCCAGATCAAGGTGCTGGGCCGCAAGCCCGACGAGGCCAAAACGCACGGCCTGAAATACCTGGACCGCGTGGGCCTGATGGCGCACAAGGACAAATTCCCCGGCCAGCTCTCGGGCGGCCAGCAGCAGCGCGTGGCGATTGCCCGTGCGCTCAGCATGGACCCGATTGCCATGCTGTTCGACGAGCCGACCTCGGCGCTCGACCCCGAAATGGTCGGCGAGGTGCTCGATTGCATGATGGGTCTGGCCGTCGAAGGCATGACCATGATGGTGGTCACGCACGAGATGGGTTTCGCGAAAAAGGTCGGCAGCCGCGTGATTTTCATGGACGTGGGCGGCAAGATTCTCGAAGACTGCTCGAAGGACGAATTTTTCATGCATCCGGAAAACCGCCAGGCGCGGACCAAGGATTTTCTCAACAAGATCCTGGCGCACTGAGTTGGCGCTACTGCGCGGGCGCACTGCGTCGTTGCAGCCCAAGGGAAATCCTCACGACCCTTGAGGTCGCTCCGGTTTCCCTCGGGCGCCCGCGCCTCGCATTGCATCCCGCTCGCTACGCGCCGGGTCGTTCTTCCGTACAATCGGGCACATGCCTGCCACCTTGATCCTCCTGCCTTGCGCATTCTCGCTGCCCGGCCTCGCGGCCGCGGCGGCCTGCGCGCGCGCGGGCCTGGACTTGCAGTGGCCGCATCAGCCGGTCGCACATTCCTGAGCCCGGCGATCCAACTCCCTCCCATTTTTTAGCGCATTTCTGGATCACCGGGCCCCCGCCTTTAGCGCGGCGTGCCCGGCCAGCCTTGACCCGGGCGTTTGATTCAGGAGTTCCCATGTTTTTTTCCAACCAGCCGGCGCGTTTGCTGACCGAGCTCGACCACATCCGCATCAGCAAGCTGCTCCAGCGCCCAGGCGCATCGCCGGAGACAGAGGCCGAGGTGGAGGATCTGATCCACAGCGCCGAACTGATTTCCTCGTACAAGGTGCCCGCCAACGTCGTCACCATGTATTCACAGGTCCTGATTGCGGATGGACAGAGCGGTGAACAGCGCAAGCTGACCCTGTGTTACCCGCACGACGCGGATCCGGCGGCCGGATTTGTTTCGGTGCTGTCGCCGGTGGGTGCGGGCCTGCTGGGCCTGAAAAAAGGACGCATGGCCCGCTGGCCCACGCCGGACGGCGGCACGGCCACGGCGAAAATTGTCGAGATCCTTTTCCAGCCGGAAGAAAGTGGCGACTACCTGCTGTAGCCGCGCCGGTCCGGCGCCGGGGCGGCAGGGCGGGGGCCGCCGGTGAGACAATTCAGGTCATGACCTCAGCCGCCCCCTCACCGATCACTTCCCTGACCCTGACCCGTCCTGACGACTGGCACCTGCATGTGCGTGACGGCGATGCCCTGCGCACCGTGGTGCCGCACACGGCCACGCAGTTTGGCCGCGCCATCATCATGCCCAACCTGCGCCCGCCGGTCACCACGGCCGCGCAGGCCATCGCCTACCGTGAGCGCATCCAGGCGGCCGTGCCGGCAGGGGTGGCCTTCGAGCCGCTGATGACGCTGTATCTGACCGACAACCTGCCGCCCGATGAAATCAAACGCGCCCGGGACGCCGGTGTGGTCGCACTCAAGCTCTACCCGGCCGGCGCCACCACCAACAGCGACGCCGGCGTGACCGACCTGCGCAAGACCTACAAGACGCTGGAAGCCATGCAGCGCGAAGGCCTGTTGCTGCTGGTGCATGGCGAGGTGACCTCGCCCGAGATCGACCTGTTCGACCGCGAGGCGGTGTTCATCGACACCCAGCTGATCCCGCTGCGCCGCGATTTCCCCGAACTGAAAATCGTGTTCGAGCACATCACGACGAAAGAGGCCGCGCAGTATGTGCAGCAGGCGGACCGTTTCCTGGGGGCCACACTCACCGCGCACCACCTGCTGTACAACCGCAACGCCATCTTCACCGGTGGCATCCGTCCGCATTACTACTGCCTGCCGGTGCTCAAGCGCGAGACCCATCGCCTTGCCCTGGTGGAAGCGGCGACCGGCGACAACCCCCGTTTCTTTCTTGGCACCGACAGCGCGCCGCACCCGGCGCACCTGAAGGAACATGCCACCGGCTGCGCCGGCTGCTACACCGCCCACGCGGCGATGGAACTGTATGCCGAAGCCTTTGATGCCGTGGGCGCCATCGACAAGCTCGAAGCCTTTGCCAGCTTCAACGGGGCGGACTTCTACGGCCTGCCGCGCAACACCGGCACCGTCACGCTGAAGAAGGAGAGCTGGACCCCACCCGAGAGTTTTGCCTTCGGCGAAGCCGAACTCAAGCCGCTGCGCTCGGGCGAAGCGCTGGCCTGGAAACTTGTTGGTAATGGGAGCCCCTGATGGAAAGCAAACCGCGCGTTGCGCTGCTGATTGATGCCGACAATTCGCCGGCCTCAAAGATCGACCTGATCCTCAACGAACTGTCGACCTTCGGCGAGACCAACATCCGCCGTGCCTACGGCAACTGGAAAAAAAGCGAGCTCAAGGGCTGGGAAGAAGCGCTGCACGAACACGCCATCCGTCCCATGCAGCAGTTTGATTACACCAAGGGCAAAAACGCCAGCGACATGGCGATGGTGATCGACGCGCTGGAACTGCTGTACACCGACCGGCCCGACGCTTTCGGCATCGTCTCGTCCGACGCCGACTTCACCCCGCTGGTCATGCACCTGCGCGCCAAGGGGGCGGCGGTCTACGGCTTTGGCGCCCAGAAGACGCCCGAACCTTTTGTCAACGCCTGCTCGCGTTTTCTCTACCTCGACAAGCTGCGCCCCATTGCCGCGGCCGATGCGCCCGCTGGCGGCCGGGAAGACGCCGAAGCCGTGGCCACTGCGCCCCTGCGCGCCACACCGGCGCAGCTCAAACAGGATGCCAAACTCGTCATGCTGTTGCGCAACGCCGTGCAGGCCGCCGCCGATGACGAGGGCTGGGCGCGCGTCGGTGCGGTCGGCACGCAGATCGCCAACCAGGCTTCGTTCGACCACCGCAACTACGGCTACGCCACGCTGACCAAGCTGCTGGTGGCCTCGCAGCTGTTTGACATCGTCGACGAAGGCAAGTCCACGGTGATGGTGCGCGACAAACGGCTGTCGCGCCCGGCTGCCAGGAACGGATGAGCGCTGACGCGCCAGCCGCAGCCTGGCCGGTGGACTGGAGCCGCCCCTGGCTGGCGCCGTGGCGCGAACCCGGTGAACGCGTGGCTGAGGCCATCGCAGCCGGTGCCTTGTGTCATGAGGCCCTGAACCGCGAGCCGGCGGCGCCGCGGCGTTTTGTGCCACAGTCCGACTTGCCCGACGGACAGGCCTACGAGCAGTTCATTTTTGAGACCGGCAGCGTTCCGACGCGCGACAACCTGCACGACTTTTTCAACGGGCTGTGCTGGATGCGTTTTCCGCTGACCAAGAAAAAGCTCAACCAGCTGCAGGCCGCAGAAATTGCCGCGGCCGGTGTGGCGCCGCTGCGCGGGCCGGTGCGTGACGCGCTGACGGTGTTCGACGAAAACGCGGCCTTTCTGTCGGCACCGCCGCCGCTGTGGGATGCGCTGGTGGATCGGGACTGGCAGCGCCTGTTTGTCGACTTGCGCCCGCTCTGGCAGCAGGCGCAGCTGGTGCTGTTTGGCCATGCCTTGCTGGAAAAGCTGGTTTACCCAAGAAAACCGATCACAGCCCATATCTACCGGGCGCAACCAGCTATGAATTCCATAGCGGATCTGGACGCCTGGGTGGCCGCCGACCTGAGCGCGGACAAGCTGGCTGCCAAACCGTTTGTGCCCTTGCCGGTGCTCGGTGTGCCGCTCTGGTGGCCGGATAACGAGAACTTTTCCTTTTATGATGACTCTTTCGTATTCCGCCCGCGCCGGTAAAAAACACCAAGTAAAAAATCCGGCGCTTGATTTGGGCTGAACCCTCCCCATTTGCCTGCAACAGTCCCTTTTTTTGCGGCACTTGTTTTTACCGACCTCTACGGAGCATCCATGAAGCGTATTTTTCTTTTTGTCATGACCAACCTCGCCGTTGTGGTGGTGCTGGGCATTGTCGCCAGCCTGCTGGGCGTCAATCGCTACCTCACGCCGCAAGGGTTGAACCTGGGCATGCTGCTGGGCTTTGCGGCGGTCATCGGTTTTGGCGGCGCGATTATCTCGCTGCTGATCAGCAAGCCGGTAGCCAAGTGGAGTTCCGGCGTGCGCGTGATCAACGAGCCACAGAACGCCGACGAAGCCTGGATCGTCGAGACCGTGCGCAAGCTGGCGACCACCGCCGGCATCGGCATGCCCGAGGTGGGCATTTTCGAAGGTGCGCCCAACGCCTTTGCCACCGGTGCTTTCAAGAACTCGGCGCTGGT
>ERZ1292640.1578-Hain-H43-02um-R1-1578-length-18693-cov-19_pt2 | contig 11505 bp, 11 predicted proteins | sample MGYA00564404_ERZ1292640 | MGnify/ENA primary metagenome ERZ1292640 (study PRJEB36523, sample SAMEA6512636) | groundwater metagenome | collected 2019-01-08 | study: AquaDiva: Metagenomics assemblies of 32 groundwater samples | reverse complement strand
AGGTAAGTGCTTGAAATGACTCATTTCATTTCCGGTCGGCCTCTCAGGATGAGGAATTTTTGTATCAGCTACCGTTGATGAATTTCGATCTGATGCAGATCGAGCACGGAGAGTGCCGAAATTCGAATAAATTCACATCCTCTGAGGAGCGCCCGCAGGGCGCGTCTCGAAGGGTGGGAACCAGTCGTGCTATTGCCCATGCTTCGAGACGCCCGGCTATGCCGGGCTCCTCAGCATGAGGCTGTATTGTTCAAACTGAAGAACAGACACCGAATGAATTCGGCGCCTCAGTAAGTCTTCAGCAGACGGTCGATGTAGTCGAGTTCGTCCTTCGGGCGAAGCTGGTCGCCGGCGCGGCGGCGCAGCTCGTCGAGGATTTCGCGGCTGCGCTGGCGCTCGAGTTCGAGCGGCACCTTGTCGGTGCCTGTATCGACTGCGTCTCCGTAATTGCCATCGGAACGGCCGAGCGGATCGCGATCCTCGCTCTTGCGCTCGCGCTCCTCGATCTCGGCGAGATCCTGGCCGTTGCCCGGCCCGCGCTGGCGCATCTGCTCAGCCATGTCGCCCATGCCCTGCTGAAGATTGTCCAGCGCGCGGCGCTGCGAGCGGGACGCCTCGCGCGGGTCGCCACGGCGCAGCGACTCCTCGGCCTCGCGCATGGAGCGCTCGGCGCGGCCGAGCGACTCGGGCATCGGCATGCCGTTCTCGTCGAGCCGACGCATGAGGTCGCCGAGCTGACGCCGCAGGCCCTCCTGCTGGCCGCGCTGCTGTTCGCCCCACTGGCCATCGCCGGGTTGTCCCTGGCCTTGGCCGGGCTGTCCCTGGCCGGGCTGTTGTTGACCCTGCTGACCCTGACCTTGCTGGCCCCGCTGGCCCTGCTGACCGCGTTGTCCCTGCTGGCCCTGCTGACGTCCTTCGCGCTCGGACTCACCCAGAAGCTGGTTCTGGCGGCGCGACAGCCGGTCGAGCTGATTCATCATCTCGCGGCCCTGCTGATTGCCCTGACCCTGCTGGCCTTGCTGCCGCTGCTGCCCGCGCTGGCCGGGCTGCGCCATCATCGGCGTGGCGTTCTCCATCATCTTGCGCAGCTCTTCGAGCATGCGCTTGGCGCCCTCGCGGTCGCCGTTCTTCGCCATCTCGCGAATCTTGTCGAGCATCTTCTGCAGGTCGTCGCCGGTGATGGTGCTGTTCGGGTCCATCTTCTCCGCCTGCTCCTGCATGCGGCGGCGTTCCTCTGGATCCTTCATCTTCTCGGCGAGTTCGCGCTGCCAGCGGGCCATCGCATCGTAGAGCTGCTGGATCAGGCGCTCGATCTCCTCGTCACCGGCCTGGCGCTGCATGGCGTCGCGCAATTCCTGCCGCGCCTGCTCGAGTGCCCGCTCGGCGTCGGACGTGGCGCCGCTCTCGAGGCGCATCGCGAGATCCCACAGAAGCTTCTGCGTCTCGGTGACGGTTTCCTTGATGTTTTCCTTGTCACCGGCCTGGGCGAGGCGCGCCGCGCCGATACGAAGCCCGAGCTGAACCACCGGATCGTTGCGGTAATCGTCCGGCCTCACCTGGATCATGCGCATGCCGTCGGCGACGTCGAGCCGGAAGCCGCCGGGATCGCGCGTCAATGCCTTGCGCAGGGTGATCAGGGCCCGCGCGGTCGGATCGTTGAACACCCGTTCCGGCAGCAGGAAGGTCTCGACCGAGCTGCGGCCCTTCTGGCCGATGGCATCTGACGCGAACAGCATCACGGTGGCCTTGAGGCCGGCCCAGGGATGGCTGGTGAGGTCACGCACGAAAGTGTCCGACACCTTCTTGGAATTGCCGGCGACCGGCAGGTCGATACGCAGAACCTCGGGCTCATCGTCGCTGCTGAGCGCGTCGTCACCCAGGACGCTGCCGTGGAGGCGAATCTGCAGCTGCACACCCGTCACGCCGAAATCGTCGCCGGCGATGTAGTCGATCTTGGTCGACCACTTGTCGACGCCGATCGGACGGGCGAACTCGATGGTCGGCGGCAGATCGGGGATGACATGCAGCTTCCAGCGCGCCTGCTCGTCGCCGCGCGCCTGCAGGCTGATCTGCTTGCCTTCGGTAATGACCTGCTCGACCTGGTACTTGCCCTTGCCGACGGTGGCGAATTCGGTGCCCTTGCCGTCGATCATGAGCTGCGGCGGCCTGCGGCCGCGCACGTCGTCGACGAAGCCGGCCAGCTTGCTGCCGACCGGGACGCGCAGAAACTTGTCGCGGTCGTTGACGTCGAGATAGACCGGCGGCTTGCCGGTATAGACCGGCGGCGCGATCCAAAGATTGGCGACCACCGGAGGCGGCGGCGGAAAGGCCGGCGTGAACGCCGCCATCATGCGATCGCCGCGCCAGCCGCCGGCGGCCACCACCGCCACGATCAGAAGCAGCACCGGCACGAGACGCAACGCCCAGGTATCGAGCACGGCCAATCCAGGATGGGCCGGCCGGTTGGCGAGCCCGGCCAGGCGTTCGACCTCGCGGCGGCGATGGGCCTGCCACAGGGCCGCGGCCATCGGGTCGTCCGCGCCGGCGGCAAGCCGATCCTGAACGGCAACGAGGGGACGGTGCGGCACGCCGCTGTCGCGCTCCAGGCGGCGGATCGCAGCTTCCTGCGTGGGCCAGGCAAAATCTCTCAGCTCCCACCAGCCGAGCCCGGCAAGGGCGAGTGCCAGGACGGCGAGCAGACCGGTATGTGTCCAGGGTTCCAGCCCGGCGAAGAGGTCGAGATGAGCGGCGGCCATGAACAGCGCCACAAAGGCCAGCAGCGGCATCAGCCTCGGCCAGAGGGCTTCCCAGGCGAGCGCTGCCCGGGCCACGCCGACCTTGCGCCGCAGGCCGGGCGCTTCGATCGTGGAGGTCGGGCTGGCGTCCATCGCCTTCCTTTCGTTACGCTTTTACAGACTCCATCCAGGGCGGAAACCGCTCGGCGGAGAGCATCTCGTCGATCGTCGGTCTGGGTCGAATGACCGCAAATCGCGTGCCATCGACCATCACTTCCGGCGCCAAGGGACGCGTGTTGTAGCTCGACGCCATGACCGCCCCGTAGGCACCCGCCGAGCGTATCATGACGAGGTCTCCGGCAGCCAGCGGTGGCAAATCACGGTTCTGTGCCAGGAAATCACCCGATTCGCAGATCGGACCGACAATGTCGCAGCGGATCATGGCGGCATCTTGACGGGCTTCGCGCACCGGCAGGATATCGTGCCAAGCCTCGTAGAGCGTGGGGCGGATGAGGTCGTTCATGGCGGCGTCGACGATGACAAAAGTCTTTGCCGCACCGGGCTTCACCAGAATGACCTCGCTCACCAGCACGCCCGCCTCGCCGACCAAGCGCCGGCCGGGCTCGAAGGTGAGTTCGCAGCCAAGCCCGTCGGTTTCCTTGGCAACCACGGCCATGAATTCGGCGATCGAGGGCGGCTTCTCGTCCGCATAAACAATCCCCAGGCCGCCGCCGATGTCGAAGCGGTCGATGCGGTGGCCGTCGGCGCGCAGCTGTCCGATCAGCTCGCGCACCCGCACGATGGCTACGCGATAAGGCTCGAGCGAGGTGAGCTGGGAGCCGATGTGCATGGCCACCCCCACCACCTTGAGTTGGGGCTGACGGCCGGCGAGAGCGAAGGCCTCGCGCGCAAGGTCGATGTCGATGCCGAACTTGTTTTCCTTGCGGCCCGTGGTGATCTTGGCGTGCGTGCCGGCGTCGACGTCGGGATTGACGCGAATGGTGATGGCGGCCTTCACACCGAGCTGGGCCGCGACCGCGTTCAGCGTCTCGATCTCCGCCGAACTCTCGACATTGATCTGACCGACGCCCGCCTGCAGCGCCGCCATCAGCTCCGAGGCCTTCTTGCCGACACCGGAATAGACGATGCGCTTGGCGGGAATGCCGGCCGCCAGGGCGCGATGCATCTCACCCACCGAGACGATGTCGGCCCCCGCCCCCATTTCGCCGAACAGGCGAACGACGGCCAGGTTACTGTTGGCCTTCATGGCGTAGCAGACGCTGGCGCCATGGGGGGCATTCATACCCTTGATGCCATCGGCGAATTCGCGCCATCCCGCACGCAGCGCGCCCGCCGAGTAGCAGTAGAAGGGCGTGCCGACCTGGGCCGCGATGGTGGCCAGCGCCACGCTCTCGGCATGCATTTCGCCGTTGCGGTACTCGAAGAAGCTCATCGTGCCGATCCCTTGCCGCGTCCTAGAAAACGACGCCGCGCTTCCTTGACGGCGCGCGCGACATTGGCCGGCGCCGTGCCGCCCAGGCTCTTGCGCGCCTTGACCGAGGCCTCGACCGTGAGCACGCGATAGACGCCACGGTTGATCCGCGGCTCGACGGCCTGCATCTCGGCGAGCGACAGCTTGTCGAGGTCGATGCCCTTGTCGGCGGCCTTGCCGACCAGCGCGCCGGTGACGTGATGGGCCTGGCGGAACGGCAGGTCGATCTCGCGCACCAGCCAGTCGGCAAGGTCGGTCGCCACCGAGTAGTCGGCCGAGGCGACGGCGCGCATGCGCGCCGGATTGGCCTTGAGATCGCGCACCATGCCGGCCATCGCCGCCACGCCCAGCTCCAGCGAGTCGGCGGCGTCGAACAGCGGCTCCTTGTCCTCCTGCATGTCCTTGCCATAGGTGAGCGGCAGGCCCTTCAGCATGGTGCAGAGCGCCACGAAGGCGCCGACGATGCGGCCGGTCTTGCCGCGCGTCAGCTCGGCGGCATCGGGATTGCGCTTCTGCGGCATGATCGAACTGCCGGTGGTGAAGGCGTCCGACAGGGCGATGAAGCGGAACGGCGCCGAGCACCAGATCACGATCTCTTCCGACAGCCGCGACAGGTGGACGGCGGCCAGCGAGGCCGCGGCGATGAATTCGACCACGTAGTCGCGATCGGACACGGCATCGAGCGAGTTCGCCATCGGCCGGTCGAAGGCGAGCGCCTTCGCCGTCTTGCGCGGATCGATCGGATGCGGCGAACCGGCAAGGGCGGCGGCGCCCAGCGGCGATTCGTTCAGGCGCGCCCGACAATCGGCCAGCCGGCTGCGGTCGCGGCCGAACATTTCGACATAGGCCAGCAGATGGTGGCCGAAGGTGATCGGCTGCGCCGTCTGCAGGTGCGTGAAGCCCGGCATGATGGTGGCGGCATATTCCTCGGCGCGGTCGATCAGGGCTGACTGCAGGTCGGCCAGCATCGGCTCCAGCCGGTCGATGGTGTCGCGCACCCACAGGCGGACGTCGAGCGCCACCTGGTCGTTGCGCGAACGGGCAGTGTGCAGCCGGCCGCCTGCCGGACCGATCAACTCGGTCAGCCGCGCCTCGACGTTGAAATGGATGTCCTCGAGCTTGGTCGAGAACTTGAAGCGGCCGCTCTCGATCTCGTCGCGGACGCTGATCAGCCCGCGCCGGATGGCACGGCCGTCCTTGACCGTGAGGATACCCTGGGCCACCAGCATGTCGGCATGCGCCAGCGAGCCCGCGATGTCCTGCGCATAAAGCCGCCGATCGAAACCGATGGACGCGTTGATCCGCTCCATGATTTCCGCCGGGCCGAGCTTGTAGCGGCCGCCCCACATCGTGTTGGAGCGACTCTTCGAGTTGGAGCGACTCTTCGGCGCTCGCGCAGTCGTGTTCTTTCGTGCCATGAATTCGAGCCACTGATTCTATAGGAACGCGGCTTATGGCATATCCTGCCCCCAATTTCCTCCCCGGCCGGAGGTACATTCTCTCCAGTGTCGTGGCTGGTATCCCGGCAGCCTTTGCGCTGCCTGCGCGGGCCGCCGGCGAAATGGACAGGTTCAAGAAGGCCAAGGCGCCCAAGCCGCTACCCGATCTCACGTTCCAGGATGCCAACGACAAGCCTCTGCGCTTCGCCGATTTCCGCGGCCGGGCACTGTTGATCAATTTCTGGGCGACCTGGTGCGCGCCCTGCGTCAAGGAGATGCCGAGCCTCGACCGGCTGCAGGCCATGTTCCCCCAGGACAAGTTCCTCGTCTTGCCGCTGTCGATCGACGGCCCGACGCGGCCCAAGGTCGCGCCCTTCTACAAGGACCAGAAGCTCGCCCATCTCGGCATCTATTTCGACAAGGGCCGCAAGGCCATGCAGGGGCTCGACGTGTCGCTGCTGCCGACCTCGATCCTGGTTGACTCCATGGCCCGCGAGCTTGGCCGGTTGGAAGGCGACGCCGACTGGGACATGCCCGAAGGCGTCGCCCTCATGAAGGCAGCTATCGCCAGCCAAGGCTAGGTCACGGCCGTGCTCGGCCGCCTCTATTTCGGCGCCACGCGCTTCCAATCGGCAGCGACGAAGCCCTGCGCATCGAGCGGAGTCTCCTTGGCGATTGCAGGTTCCTGTCCACGGCAGATCCAGTCGTAGGCCAGCATCCGCGCGGTGCCGGTGACGACCCGCGGGATGACCGGCGGGCTGCCCTGCGCGGTGCGGCAGAACTCACGCATCTCGGGACTCGGCGTCCGGACGGTATCGGGCTTCATGCAGGACGGCGTCTGGGCGTTCTGGCAGATGAGCACGTCACCCTGCACGCAGCGCCAGGCGATGCCGTAGAAGGGACGCCGGCCGTCGCGAAAGTCGGCGATGTCCTGCGGGCTGAAGTAGGCGGCCAACATCCAGTCGGCCAGCTCGCGCCCGCCGTAGCGCGAATCGGGCGCATCGATCGTGCCCACGGCACGGCAATAGGCGGCCGGATCGGTGAATTGCGGCGCCTGGGCTACTGCCGGCACGGCCACCGACGCAAAGATCAATCCGGCGACAAACGCGACGACCATGCACATTGTGGTTGCCGTCTTGGAACGCGTCATTGACCACCCCCCAGCAGCTGAACCAAGGCTACGTCGGCTGAAGACTGAACGGCCCGACTATGCTGGAGCCTGTGGCCGAGAGCCAGTCGGTAGGTCACGAATTGATCGTAATCGACGCCTTTCTCCGTCCACGAAACCGTTACCTCGAGCGCATATCGCAGCGCTTCGAGATGCTGCAGTGCTGGCGCATTCTGCTGCCGCCATTCCGCTGCAAGTGCGGTCAGCTTGCCTTCCGCGTCGTGTACGCTAGCCCGCAACGCAAGTACCACCCGGGCAAGTTCCGCCCGGTCAGGGTGGGGCTCAACTAGAACCCTGATCGTTGCCGATCGACGTCGCTCAACGACGTCTATGGCTTCGTAGAATTCGCCGAGGGACGCGCTGACGCGCCTTGCATCCTCGCATGCTCGTGATTGTGAGTGGACAATTGTCGGCGAAGCTGCGAGCCCCAGCAGCAAGAGCATCGCAGGAAGCGTGCGCCAAGCCATAGGCGTGGCGCAACGTTCAACGCGTCGGGACGGGGCGTTCGCCGGAGTAGTCGTAGAAGCCGCGCTTGACCTTGCGGCCGATCCAGCCGGCCTCGACGTATTTCACGAGCAGCGGACAGGGGCGGTACTTGGAATCGGCCAGGCCCTCGTGCAGGACCTGCATGACCGACAGGCAGGTATCGAGGCCGATGAAGTCGGCGAGTTCGAGCGGTCCCATCGGGTGGTTGGCGCCGAGCTTCATGCCGGTATCGATCGCCTCGACGTTGCCGACGCCTTCATAGAGGGCATAGACCGCCTCGTTGATCATCGGCAGCAGGATGCGATTGACGATGAAGGCCGGGAAGTCTTCGGCATTCACCGGCTTCTTGTCGAGCTTGACCACGACCTCGCGCACCGTGCGGAAGGTCTCTTCCTCGGTGGCGATGCCGCGGATGAGTTCGACCAGGCCCATCAGCGGGACCGGGTTCATGAAGTGCATGCCCATGAACTTGCCAGGCCGGTCGGTCACCGACGCGAGACGCGTCACCGAAATCGACGACGTGTTGGTGGCGAGCAGCACGTTCTCCGGCAGGTCGACACAGACCTTCTTGAAGATCTCGCGCTTGACCGACTCGTTCTCGGTCGCCGCCTCGACGATCAGGTCGCAGTCGGCGAACGCCTTGTAGTCGACGGCGGTCGTGATGCGCCGCAGCGCCGAGTCCTTGTCCTCCGGCCGGATCATGCCGCGGCCGATCTGCCGGTCCATGTTGCGGCCGATGGCGTCGATGCCCTTGTCGAGATGCGCTTGGTCGACGTCCGCGAGGCGGATGTCGAAGCCCTTGAGCGCGCAGACATGGGCGATGCCGCTGCCCATCTGGCCGGCACCGATGACGCCGATGCGCTTGATCATGATGGGTACTCCCAATATCCCGCTGGGCGGGCGAACTATTTCTTCTCGACCGCCGCGGTCAGCTCAGGAACGATCTGGAACAGATCGCCGACGATGCCGTAGTCGGCCACCTGGAAGATCGGCGCTTCCTCGTCCTTGTTGATCGCCACGATGGTCTTGCTGTCCTTCATCCCGGCGAGATGCTGGATCGCGCCGGAAATACCGATGGCAATGTAGAGATCGGGGGCGACCACCTTGCCGGTCTGCCCGACCTGATAATCGTTCGGAACATAGCCCGCGTCCACCGCCGCGCGGCTGGCGCCGAGGCCGGCGCCCAGCTTGTCGGCCAGGGTCTCGAGCATCTTGAAGTTCTCGCCACTGGCCAGGCCGCGCCCGCCCGACACGACGATCTTGGCGCTGGTCAACTCGGGCCGCTCGCTCTTGGAGAGCTCGGCGCCCACGAACGACGACAGGCCGCTGCCACCCGTCCCGCCGATCTGCTCGATCGCCGCCGAACCGCTACCGGCGACGGCTTTGAAGTTGGTCGGGCGGATCGTCACGACCTTGATCTTGTCGCTCGACTGCACGGTGGCCATGGCGTTGCCGGCATAGATCGGCCGCACGAAGGTATCGGGCGAAACGACCTGGATGGCCTCTGAAACCTGCGCCACGTCGAGCAGCGCCGCCACACGCGGGGCGATGTTCTTGCCGACGGAATCGGCTGCCATCACGACGTGGCTGTAGTTCGGTGCCAACTTGACCACGAGCGGCGCGATGTCTTCGGCCAGCCAGTTGCCATAGGCCGCATCCTCGGCCTGAAGCACCTTGGCCACGCCCGGGATGGCGGCGGCCGACTTGGCCGCATCGCCGGCATTGCTGCCGGCCACCAGGACATGCACGTCCGAACCCATCTGGGAAGCCGCGGCGACAGCGTTGGCGACGTTGGCGCGGACAGTCTTGCCGTCATGCGCGGCAACAACGAGGATGGCCATGATCAGATCACTCCCGCTTCGTTGCGCAGCTTGTCGACCAGTTCGGCGACCGTCTTCACCTTGATGCCGGCCTTGCGCTTGGGCGGCTCCTCGACCTTGAGAGTCTTGAGGCGCGGCGCGACATCGACGCCCAGCGCATCGGGCGCCAGAACCTCGATCGGCTTCTTCTTGGCCTTCATGATGTTCGGCAACGAGGCATAACGCGGCTCGTTGAGGCGCAGGTCGGTGGTGATCACCGCTGGCAGCTTGATCTTGATGTTCTCCAGGCCGCCGTCGACCTCGCGCTTCACCTCGGCAGAACCGTCGGCGACATGCAGCTTGTTGGCGAAGGTGCCCTGCGACCAGCCAAGAAGGGCGGCCAGCATCTGGCCGGTCTGGTTGGAGTCGTCGTCGATCGCCTGCTTGCCGACGATCACCAGGCCGGGCTGCTCCTTGTCGACCACTGCCTTCAAGAGCTTGGCGACGGCCAGCGGCTGAAGCTCGGCGTCGGTCTGGACGAGGATACCGCGATCGGCGCCCATGGCGAGCGCGGTGCGGATGGTCTCCTGGCACTGGGCCGGTCCGGCGGAAAAGGCGATGACCTCGGTCGCGAGCCCCTTCTCTTTCATGCGGAGCGCCTCTTCCACGGCGATCTCATCGAAGGGGTTCATGGACATCTTGACGTTTGCCGTCTCGACACCCGTGTTGTCGGCCTTTACGCGGATCTTGACGTTGTAGTCGATGACCCGCTTGACCGCGACCAGCACTTTCATCGCGTTGCGCCTATAGGTGAGTTGCGGCCGAGCCTCCTGCCCGGCGAAGGGGTTTTCGTGTACGGGGCCTCAGCCGATCATGTCAAGACTATGTCGCGCTGCACAAAATCGCACAGTGGAAGCTTTTTCCTTGATCTTTCAACAGCTTGGGGCCTCTAGCAGCTGCCGCAGGGCACCGACGGCACATCCGATACGCTGGTATGAGCAAGCGATCGGAGGGCCGATTGGCCCACTCGATCATCTTCCGGTTGATTGCCGGCTCGGCTGCAACCGCCGTCATGGCAGGACGACATCGTAACGGACGTAATCGGTGAGCTGGGCGACGCGGTCGTACAGTACACGTGCTGCCGTATTGTCGGCCTCAGTGTGCCAATATATCCGGCGCCAGCCGCAGTCTCGGCCGCGCGCGACCAAGGCATCGATCAACCTTCGCCCTACTCCGGTGCCACGCGCAGACGGTTCGACCCAGAGATCTTCGAGATAGCAAACCGTCCGATTGCTGAACGTGTGGGGATGAAGCACGTAGTGCGCAAAACCAACCAGCGTGCTTTCAGCACCGGGCCCGCCGCACACCAATGCGCCTACCGGATTGTCAGGGTCCATAATCCGCCGCCACAACTCTTCATTTTCCGCTACCAAGAGCGACGCGTGGAAATGCGCGCAATTGGCTCGCCACATCTGACGCCACGCTGGCCAATCGGCCACCTCTGCTTCGCGAACTCCCACTGTTGCCATCGTCAATCCTCAACGCGTGTCTTCCGGGATTTCGCGTCACCGTCGTCGCGTCTCGTCACTGCCGGCCTGAAGACGGCGCTATCTTGCCCCGCCCGGCACCCATAGGACGTCCATCGCGCCGTTGTCGTTGAGCCGGCGCGCCAGCACGAACAGGTGATCGGAGAGCCGATTGATGTACTTGATCGCCTCCGGGTTGATCTCCTGTTCCATGGCCAGTCTCGTCATGCAGCGTTCGGCCCGGCGCGAGACGGTGCGGGCGAGATGCAGGCGCGCCGCGACCTCGCTACCGCCGGGCAGGATGAAGGAGTTGAGCGGCGCGAGCTCGGCATTCATGGCGTCGATCTCTTTCTCGAGACGCTCGACCTGGCTCGCCACGATGCGCAACGCGCCCTCGCCGCGCTTGCCCTCATTGCGCTTGCTCTGGCCTTCGGGCGTGCAGAGGTCGGCGCCGAGGTCGAACAGATCGTTCTGGATGCGTCCGAGCATGGCGTTCGCTTCGCCAAGGCGCGGATCGCCCAGGATGGCGTGGTCGATGGCGCTGCGGGCGAGGCCGATGACGGAATTGGTTTCGTCGACCGTGCCATAGGCCTCGACGCGGATATCGTGCTTGGCGACACGCTCGCCACGGCCGAGCGACGTTTGCCCCGTATCGCCGCCGCGCGTGTAGATACGATTGAGATTGACGGCCATCGGTTTCAGCTCCGGCTCGCGAGGTACCACAGGAGAATGAGGGCGATCGTCAGGAACTGAAGGCGCACGCGCCACCACATCAGCCGGTTGCTGCGCCGTCCGCCTTCAGTCGTCCCTTCGACATTGCGGCTCATGCTGATGAGGCCGGCGAACAACATGCCGAGCGT
>ERZ1292640.3898-Hain-H43-02um-R1-3898-length-11506-cov-4_pt1 | contig 11506 bp, 12 predicted proteins | sample MGYA00564404_ERZ1292640 | MGnify/ENA primary metagenome ERZ1292640 (study PRJEB36523, sample SAMEA6512636) | groundwater metagenome | collected 2019-01-08 | study: AquaDiva: Metagenomics assemblies of 32 groundwater samples | reverse complement strand
CGTCGTCGAGAAGCATCCACGGAGGATCGAGGGCGCGGACAAAACGTCCATCGCCTTCGTGGCCAAGAACGTGCCTGGCTCCCTTCACGCATGTCTCGGGGAGTTCGCGAAGCGAGGCATCAACCTCACGAAGCTCGAATCGAGGCCACGAAGTGCAAGGCCCTGGAATTACGTGTTCTACGCGGATTTCGAGGGAAGCATGGAAGACTCGAAAGTGCGGGACGCGGTCGGCGCCCTCGTCACGACAGCCGGGTTCGTGAAGGTTTTCGGATCCTATCGTAAGGCGACGCCACCGGCACCACGTTGAACGTAATGCCCTCGGATTCTTGCGCCTGTAAGTCGCCTCCGAGGTTGACAATTGGCGTCGCCACCGTCCCCACTCAATCGCGGCGCGCTGTGACGAAGAGATGGAGTGCTGTGTCGGCTCGCAGATGGTCGGTCAGCTGCAAGATAGTCTACTGCCAATCGCGACTCGATGATACGTATTCCCTGCTGCTCCCTCATCCTAATCATCGAACTTAGCTCATCGGGACCAGGCGGGCGGCCGTGACACGATTCGAAAGCCCGAACCGGATCGATGTGCGCCTTGCCTTGAGATCGGAGCGGGCACGAAAGGTGGAGACCCTTCCGAAGCGTCTCGTGTACTCGATCCCACGGTGGATTGGGTGGGACCTTTCGTTCGCCTCTGGAGGTTGATTTATGTCCCAGAGCAAACGGGGCCGAAAAGACCTAATCTCAGGCGGTGGTTACGAAGGCTCCGGCATGAAGGCTGTGGTCCTCGGCGCGGGCGGATTGGGCAGGATTGTCTGCCTTAATCTCGCGTCGGACGAGCGCGTCTCGGAAATCGTCGTGCTGGACCGCAAACGGGACCGCTCCCGGATTCTCCAGATGATCCACGGCCACGCGCGCGTCACCGCCGTCGAAGGAGACGTGAAGGACCTGAAGACCCTGAAGCGCGCTCTCTCGGGTGCCGACGTGGCGATGAACGCGACCCTCCCTGAGCACAACCTCCGGATCATGCAGGCATGCCTTGAGGCGGGATGCGGCTACGTGGACAGCACGGCGTTCAGCCCAGCCGGACCCGATGACCGCGAAGGCATCCTCGACCAGCTCGACCTCGACGCTGTCTGGCGCCCCCGAGGGGTCACCGCCCTCGTCTCCATGGGGTCGGATCCCGGTCTCTCGAACGTCATGGCGCGGATCGCGGCGGATCCATTCCGCACGATCGACTCGATCCGCATCCGCTGGGCGGCGAGCGGCAGCCGTGAAGTCGATGGCTTTCCTCTCTATTCCCGCGAGATCTTCCTGCGAGACGCGCTCTCCCCGCCCGCCATCTGGGACGGCCACCGGCTCGTCGAGCAGGGTCCCGCGGAAGGGGAAGAGGAGTTCGAGTTTCCGTCTCCGATCGGACCGCGACGCGTCCATCTGTTCCGTCACGAGGAGGTCCTGACGCTGCCCGCCCGGCTGGGCAAGCCGGTCGGACGGGTCGATTACAAACACGCGATCAGACCGGAGCTCATCCGCGCCATCTGGGCGCTGAACGGACTCGGTCTCCTCTCGCCGGACAAGCGGATTCGACTCGGGGGCGTCGAGGTACCTTTCCGCGACGCGTTCCTGGCGGCCTTACCCGAGCCCTCCACGATGGTCGGGCTACTCCCAGGTGCCCTATCCATCGTCGTCGAGGTGCGGGGCGAGAAGACCGATGGGTCGAAGGGGACGGTCCGGGCCTGGATCTTGATGAGCCACGCGGAGGCGAACCGCCGGCATGGCTCCACCGCGGAGTACTTCCTCACCGCCGCGTCCTCCGTGGCTGCCATGATGCTCATCGGGACCAAGCGAACGCCCCGGGCCGGCGTGCTCGTCCCCGAGGAACTGCCCCCCGAAATCGTCCTCCCCGAGTTGGAGAAGCGGGGCGTGCGGTTCCAGGTGGCCGACCGCCCTGACATGGGCGCGGAGGGCGGGACCCCCTCCCGGTGAAGAGAGGCACCCCGTCAAGGACCGTCGCGCCGCGTGTCAGGTGAGTCGTCGTTCCTCGACGGGGATACCGAAATCCGGCAGGTGTCGGAGGAAGGGTGCGGGGTCGAGAGCCTCGGGAGGGAAGACTCCCTTCCGGGAGATCTCCCCGCGGGCCAGCATGAGGGCGCCGACGGCAAGGAGCGCACCCACCGGATAGGAAGTCGCGCTGCATCCGTACCTTCGGTAGCATTCCTGATGGTCCAGGGTGCACCAGAGCCTCCAGCCATCCTTCTTGCCGCCCTTCGTGCCCCGCACGACGACGGCGAGGCACGCCTGGCCCCGGGCCTTCCCTTCGACCTCCCGCGGGTTCGGCATGAGGGCCGTGAGGACGTCCCGTGGCGCGACCCGGGCGGTCTCGCCCGTGGCTTTGACTTCGACGTCGATCAGGTCGCCGCGGTGCAGGCCGAACTTCTGGAAGACCCTCAGGGCGTCCGCGAGGTCCTTCGAGAGGGCGATCTTGAAGTCCATGTCCTTGAGGCCCTTGCCGATGAACAAGGGCAGGGTGTTCGTCTCCTCATGGTCGACGTTGTAGACGGTGAGGGCCCCGACGGGCGCGGGGAAGTCGAAGGTCTCCTCGCCCTCGAGGGAACCCAGGCGGACGAACTGCCCGCCGCGGAAGGCGAGGGCGGGCATGAGGACCTCCTCGATCAGGGTGTCCGGGGACCAGAGGGACGCAAACTCGAAGCCCTCGACGTAGCCGTTGTCCCCGTCCCGCACGAGGATTTCGTCCACCGTGTCGAGTCGGCCCGCCCCCAGGCGGGCGAGGACATTCGTGAGGCCGGGGTCCGCGCCCATCCCCAGGAGGCCCGTGAGGCCGGCGTCGCGGAAGGCCGGATCGAGATCAAGCTGGAGCTTCTCGGGCGGGGCGTTCACCGGTTCCCCCGGCTTCTCCCTCGCGAGGGCGAGGTCCGTCGCGGCGTCCGTATAGTGGACACCTGCTTGGAGGCAGGCCTCCATGATCTTAAGATTGAACCTCGGGAGGACCACGTTGACCACGAGGTCGAAGTCCTTGAAGATGCGGGCCATCTCGTCGACGCGGCCTGCGTCGACCTTCGCCGCCTCGGCGGACCCACGGGGTAGCTTCTGCGCTAAGTTTCGCGCGGCTTCGAGGTTACGGTCTGCGACCAGAAGGCGTTCGGTCTCGTTCCGGCCCGATAGCAGGGAGGCGATGACCGAACCGATCGTCCCGGAACCCAGGATGATGACCTTCAACGTATCGAGCCTGAGCCGTCAGGGGGGACTGCCGTGCGCTATATGAACCTTGCCGCATGAGTATCGCGATGCTCGGACCGGGCCGGGACGGATCGCGGACATCCTGGCGGACGGAGCCTACGACAGCCGGGCGAAGGGGCGGGACCTCATGGTCAAGGAGGTCCGGACGAAGTTCGCCCTGTACAGCATGCTGTTGCAGCTCGGAGCCTGAGGCGGCGCGGGGGAGGTCGAGGGGAGGGACCGTCTAGGTTTTGTTCAACACAGTACCTCGAGGCAAACGGTTATATCCCAGCTTTGCATAGGAATTGGCACGATGCCGCAAGTCGTCGCAGCGTGGGGTTGCATTCATGCGACCGCAACGCAGGACGACTGCTCTTCAGGCTCCGCGTGAGCGCGCATCGGTTCTCCCATCGGCTTGCCAGCTGAGCGAGTGCGCTCGCGCACGGCCGGAGGTCTCTCCATGGCCGTGATTCGCACCGCGATTCCGAACAAGGGACGGCTGGCCGACGACGCGGCGCGCCTGCTGCGGACCATCGGCCTGCGCGTCCCGAGCGCGAACGACCGCAAGCTCCTCGTGGACTCGGGAAAGGGGCGCTACCAGGTCCTCTTCGCGAGCCCTTGGGACATCCCCCGCTACCTCATGACGGGCGCGGCGGACGTAGGCATCACGGGGCTCGACATCCTCGAGGAGACGGGCAACGGCGTGAAGCGCCTCCTGCCGCTGAACTTCGGCTTCTGCCGCCTGAGCCTCGCGGCGCCGGAAGCCGCGCCCGTGCAATCCGCGAGGGACGTCCCTGCCAGTGCCACGGTGGCCACCTCGTTCCCGAACCTCGTGCGCAGTTTCTTCCGGCGGATCGGAACGGAGGTCAAGATCGTCGAGGTGCGCGGGGCCACGGAGGTCACCCCGATCATCGGGGCTGCGGACTTCATCGTGGACCTCGTGGAAACCGGGTCGACCCTGAGGATGAACCACCTGAAGATCCTCGATGTGATTCTCGAATCCCGGGCCTTCCTCATCGCCGGCCCGCAAAGCCTCACGACGAAGGCCGCCGAAATCCGCGAGTTGGTCTCCGCGATCGAGAGCGTCGTGGAGGCGGAGTCGCGGCGGTACCTCATGGCCAACGTGCCTGTGGCCAAGCTCGCGGAGATCCGCGCGTTCCTCCCAGGCATCTCCGGGCCGACGATCATGAACCTCATGGGCCGCGACGACATGGTCGCGATGCACGTCGTGGTAAAGGAGGACGAAGTGAATGGCGTGATCGCCCTCCTGAAGGACGCGGGGGCCACGGGTACCCTCGTCGTGCCGATCGAGCGGATGGTGGTCTGATACAGACCCTCGATGCCCGCGGCCTTCCGGCCGCGGAGATCGCCGCGAAGCTCGCCCGCGACCGTGAATCCTTCGACCGCGCCATGGCGGCGGCCCGGGAAATCGTGGAGCGCGTGGCGGCCCAGGGCGACCGGGGTCTCCTCGAGGCGACGGAGCGCTTGGACGGCGTGCGGCCCCCAAGGCTCCTTCTCGGGCGGGGAGATCTAAGGGCCGCCCTTGAACGAATCCCTGTGAAACTGCGTGACGCTCTGGATTTCGCGGCCAAGCAGATTGAGACGTTCCACCGAGCCCAGGTGCCCCTCGGCTACGAGGTGACAATCGGTCCAAGAGGCTCCCGCGCGGGGCAGCAGCCGCGCGCCTTGGACCGGGTCGGGGTGTACGTTCCCGGCGGGCCACGGGGCTATCCCTCGAGCGTGCTTATGGGCGTGATCCCCGCGCGCCTTGCGGGCGTCCGCGAGATCCTCGTGGCGACGCCACCTTCTCGAGACACGGGCCTTCCCCCGGACTCCGTCCTCGCGGCCGCGACCCTCGCGGGCGCAGACGAAATCCTCGTCGCGGGAGGGGCGCAGGCGATCGCGGCCATGGCCCTCGGCACGGAGACCGTGAAGGTCGTCGACAAGATCGTCGGGCCGGGAAACGTCTACGTGACCGCCGCGAAACTGCTCGTCCAAGACCGCGTGGCCACGGACGGCATCGCGGGACCGAGTGAGGTCGTCGTGATCGCAGACGAAACGCTGTCAACAGAGGCCCTCGCGGCGGAACTCCTCGCCCAGGCGGAACACGATCCCGACGCCGTCGCCATCGCGATCCTCGCGGACTCCCGGGATTTCCAGAAAATACTGGAAAACGTCAACGAGCGGATGCGAGTGATCCCGCGGCGCGACGCAGTCCAGGAGGCCCTTCGACGGAACGGCTTCCTGATGTGGGTCGACTCCGTCTCGACCGCCATCGAGGTGGCCAACATCCTCGCGCCCGAGCACTTGGTCCTCGCCGTCCGCGATGCGGCCTCGTACCTGTACGCGGTCCGGAATGCGGGCTGTGTCTTCCTGGGTTCCTCCACCTCCGCGGCCATGGGCGATTACACCGTGGGCACGAACCATGTCCTCCCGACCGCGGGCACCGCGAGATGGCGAGGCGGCCTCGGCGTGCGGGACTTCGTCAAGTTCGTGAGCTACGTGGAAGTTACGCGGGAAGACGTATCGACCTTGGCAGAGCAGGCCATGGTCCTCGCCCGGGAGGAGGGCTTCGAGGCCCACGCCGCGGCCCTCGCTTCGCGAATCGCGGACGCGAAGGCGGTGATCCCTTGAGCCGCGCGGTTCCCGCCAACGAGGGACTCGTTCGCCTCGACCTCAACGCACTCCCCTTCCTGAACGAGACTGCGGTGGAACGAGCTCTTGGCGCGGCCGCGCCGCAGGATTTCGCGATGTACCCGGAATCCGGCGTGCCGCGCCTCACGCGGGCGATCGCGGAGTACGTCGGCGTGCCGGTCGAGAGCGTCCTCGTGGGGAACGGCTCCGACGAGATTCTGGACCTCGCGATGCGAGCCCTCGTACCACCCGGCGGCTCCATCGGCGTGATCCAGCCGAGCTTCGGCATGTACGACCACTTCGCCCGCGCGTGCGGCTTATCCCTCCTCCGCGTCCCCGCGCGGGATGCCTTGCCCGTGGACGCCCTCGCGGGCCTCGATGCGGACGCCTACTTCCTGCCCTCCCCCAACAACCCCACGGGCGCGGCCTTCGCGAGGGAGGCCTTCCAGTCCCTCATCGATTGCGTGTCCGTCCCCGTGCTCATCGATGAGGCCTACGCGGAGTTCGCTCGCCAGGACCTGCGGCTCCTCGCCGGCGTCGGCGGCCGGGTCCTCGTGACCCGCACGTTCTCGAAGGCCTACGGCCTCCCGGGGATCCGCGTGGGCTACGCCCTCGGCCCGCAGGACCTCATTGAGCGCATGCGAGCGATCCGGATGCCCTACAACTTGTCGTCCTGGAGCGAGCGCGCGGCCCTGGCGGCCCTCGAGGACGACTCCTTCGTGGAGCGCGCGGTGGCCTTCGTGGAGGCCCAGCGGCCCCGGCTCTCTGCCTCCCTAAGGGACGCGGGATGGCCCGTCTGGCCGTCCCAGGCGAACTTCGTCCTCGTGGGTCCTCTCCGTCGGGCATCGGAGATCCGCGCCGCGCTCCTCGATCGTGGGATCGTCGTGAAGCCGATCGAGTGGCCCGGCGGCGAGGCGGGCGGGTGCCTCCGCATCACGATCGGCACGGAGGAGCAGAACGCGCGGCTCCGCGACGCCTTCAAGGAGGTCGAAGGATGGCGGTCGTGACCCTCGTGGACTCCGGGACCGGGAACCTCTTCAGCCTCACGGAGGCTTTCCGCCGAGCCGGGGCGGGCGTGGTCATCGCCGAAGATCCCGCCGAGGTCCGCCGCGCGGAGTGCCTCGTCCTTCCGGGCGTCGCGTCCTTCTCCGCGGTCGTCCGCGGCATTCGGGCGACGCGCACGTCCCTCGAGGCGGCCGTGGCGGCGGGCGTGCCGTTCCTCGGCATTTGCGCGGGGATGCAGGCCCTCTTCGACTCAAGCGAGGAGGGACCCGGCGAGGGCCTGGCCCTCGTCCGCGGGCGAGTACGGGCTCTCCAGGCGGACGTCGTGCCGCACATGGGCTGGAGCGGCCTCACCACGAACGGGGATCCCTGGTTCCGCGATATCCCGCAGGGGGCCGTGGTCTACTACGCGCACTCCTATGCGGCACGCGCCGACGCACCGAGCGTCGTGGCCGTGAGCGACCACGGCGGCCCCTTCGCCGCGGCGGTGCGCCGCGATCGCGTGTTCGGCGTCCAGTTCCATCCCGAGAAGAGCGGCCGAGTCGGGGCCGCGATCCTCCGCGGCTTCCTGCGGGAATCAGGGGTGGTGCCATCGCAGTGATTCCCGCGATTGACCTCTTGGGAGGCCGCGCGGTCTTCCTCGTGGGCGGGCGTCGGGAGACGGCCGAGGTGGTCTCCGGGGACCCTGTGGCCCTGGCCCTCGAGTGGCAGAGGCGCGGCGCGAAGCGGCTCCACGTGGTGGATCTGGACGCGGCGTTGGGCTCGGGCGAGAACCGCGACGTCGTCAAGGCAATCCTCCGCGCGGTCACGATTCCCGTGCAGGTCGGAGGCGGGTTGCGCGACGAGGACGGCCTTCGCGATGTCCTGTCCTCCGGCGCCTCGAAGGCGATCGTCGGGACCCGCGCGATCCGCGATCCGGACTGGCTCCGGTCCATGGCCGTGCGGTTCCCGTCGAGACTCATCCTGGCCCTCGACCGCGACGCCCGCGGGCTCCTTCTCGAGGGGTGGCAGCGATCCGCTGCTGCGGACCCCCGACAGCTCATCGACTTGGCGAACGCCCTGCCCCTGGACGGCGTACTCTTCACGAACGTCGCCGTGGAGGGCAGGCTTCAAGGAGTCGGCCCGGCAACGGACGACCTCGTCCTGCGATGCTCGCGGCCCCGAATTGCCGCGGGCGGCGTGACGGATCGCCGCGACGTGGAGGCCCTGCGCCGCGCGGGCTACGATCACGTGGTCGTCGGCAAGGCCTTGTATGCAGGCACCCTCGATTTGGAAGAAACCCAGGAGGCGATTCCGTGACCCGCAACGCCGTGACGGTCCGTCGCTCGTCCAAGGAGACCTCCGCGACGGTTCGACTCCTCCTCCGCGGCTCCGGACGCTTCGAGGGCGATGCCGGGGATGTGCTCCTGACCCACCTCCTCGAGACCTTCGCCCGCTACGCGGGTCTGGACCTCCGCATCGAGGCGAAGGGGGACGAGCGGCACCACGTGGGCGAGGACATCGCCCACACGATCGGCCGGGCGCTGCGGCGGGCCCTCCCGGACGCGGGCGTCGCCCGCTTCGGCGAGGCGACCGTCCCCATGGACGAGGCCCTCGTGCAGGTCGTGATCGACCTCGTGGACCGGCCTTACTACCGCTCGGACCTCCCGCCGTCCTCCATGGCGGAGCACGTCCTCCGGTCCCTCCTCACGGAGGCCCGCGTCACATTCCACCAGAGGACCCTGCGGGAGGGCGAGGCGCACCACGTTCTCGAGGCGACCTTCAAAGCCCTCGGCTTGGCCCTCGTCCGCGCGCTCGAGCCGTCGGACCGGGGGTTCTCCTTGAAAGGCAAGGTTGAGTGGGAGGAGTCCCCGTGAGCCCCGCGCCGCGGATCATCGCCTGCCTCGATGTGGACCGCGGACGGGTCGTGAAGGGCGTTCGCTTTCGCGATCTGCGGGTCGTCGGGGATCCCGTGGAGGCCGCGGCCGAGTACGAGGGCCAGGGAGCGGACGAGATCGTGTTCCTCGACGTGTCGGCGTCGGCGGAGGGTCGGGAGACTTTGGTCGACGTGGTCCGGGACACAGCCTCGTCCCTCACGATTCCCCTGACGGTCGGCGGTGGCGTGAGGAACGTGGAGGACGTCTCCCGCCTCCTGCGGTCCGGGGCGGACAAGGTCGGAATCAATACAGCCGCGGTCGCGAGGCCCGGCATCCTCACGGAGGCTTCCGACGTTTTTGGCGCCCAGTGCGTCGTCCTCGCGATCGACGCGAAGCGAGAGGGGGACTCGTGGCGCGTCTACACCCACGGTGGCAGCACCCGCACGGATCGGGACGCGATCGCGTGGGCGGTTCAGGCGCAAGGTCTCGGCGCGGGAGAGTTCCTTGTGACGAGCATGGATCGGGACGGCACGCGGGACGGATACGACCTCGAGCTGTACCGCGTCCTCCGGAGGAAGATACGCCGGCCCCTCATCGCCTCGGGAGGGTTCGGAGTCCCGCGGCACGCGGTCGAGGTCCTGAGGGAGGGTTTGGCGGACGCCGCGCTCCTCGCGGGAGTGCTCCACGACGGCAAGCTGACCGTGGCCGAGATCAAAGAGACGCTGAAGGACGAGGGGATTCCCGTGCGGAGGGAGTGAGATGGCCGAGGAAAAGAAACCCTTCCCTGTCGTGACCCAGGACGCGGACACGGGCGAGGTCCTCATGGTCGCCTGGGGCAACGAGGAGAGCGTCCGGAAGAGCCAGGTGACGGGCTGGATGCACTACTGGTCCCGGTCCCGAAAGAAACTGTGGCGGAAGGGCGAGGAGTCCGGGAACGCCCAGAGGGTCGTGTCCCTGGCTTGGGACTGCGACCACGACACCCTCCTGGCGAAGGTGCGGCCCTTGGGCCCCGCGTGCCACACCGGCTCGACGACGTGCTTCGGGGAGCCGCAGCGCAAGGAGGCCGTGATCGACGAACTGTGGCAGGTCTTCCGCGAGCGCACGCGTAACCCGCCGCCGAGTTCCTACGTGGCCAAGCTCCTGGCGGACCCGGAGGAGATCCGCAAGAAGATCGGCGAGGAAGCCGTCGAGCTCATCCTGGCCTCGAAGGGCGAGGGTCACGACAACCTCGTGCACGAGGCCGCGGACCTGCTCTTCCATGTCCTCGTGCTCCTGTACCAGAACGGCGTCCCGTACGGCGACGTCTTGGACGAGCTACGGAGGCGGCGGCGATGACCGTGAAGCGGGCGGAGTTCCACAGCCACACGGTCCTGACGGACGGCGAGCTACTCGGGATCGAGCTCATCCGGCGTGCGGTGGCTCTCGGGCACCGGGCCATTGCGGTGACGGACCACGTGAGCCTCGGGAACATCGAGTGGATCGTGAGGCAGGAGATTGCCGACTGCGAACTCGCAAAATCCTGGGACATCGTCGCGATCCCGGGCGTGGAGATCACCCACGTCCCGCCCGATTGGCTCGACGAGGCGGTCCGGACCGCGCGGCGGGCCGGGGCCCAGATCGTCGTCGTGCACGGCGAGACGATCTCCGAGCCCGTGGCCCCCGGGACGAACCTGAAGGCTGTCTCCAATCCGGACGTGGATATCCTGGCCCATCCCGGGCTCATCACGCCGGAGGAGGCGGACCTCGCGAGGGCGAACGACGTGTTCCTGGAGATTTCCAGCCGGAGGGCCCATGCGCCGGCGAACGGCAACGTGGCCCGCGTCGCGGAGAAGGTCCGGGCGACGCCCATCGTGAATTCCGACGCCCACGCGCCGGGGGATTTGCTCACGCAAGAGGAGGCCATCCGCATCGCGCGTGGAGCCGGGCTGCCGCCTCGCCTCGTCCGCGTGGCCACGGAGGGCGTCCAGGATGCACTCCTCAAACGACTTGGACTGTTGTGAGGTCCAACGAGGCCATCCCCTCCCGGCGACCCTTACCGTACCTTCGTCAATCGCCAAGGCCTCGCCGTCCGATGTCGCACAAAAGGCTCAATCGCGGATGTGGCGTGGCGCTCAGGCCAGCTGTCTCCGCTCGCAGACTATGACGAACCCGCGTCGAACTCCAACCAGCCGTTTTCGTTTGCATCGTTTTGAGGGCCCGCAGTCAGGGGACGGACTGGCCCGCCACCATGATGCCTCCTCCTGCAATGCAAAGCTTAAGGACGAACGCGCCGTTGCGCGGACTGGGGACAGACTATGGACAAGGCGAAAGTCATCGCAACGATGAACGAGGCCCTCGCGATGGAGCTGACGTCGGCCCTGAAGTACCTCTCCTGGTCCTTCAACGTGTTCGGCCCTACACGGAAGCCAATCGTCGAGCACTTCCTAGAGGAGGCGAAGGAGTCGTTCGACCACGCGACGATGCTCGGGGAGAAGATCGTGGCCCTGGGCGGGAAGCCTGTCGTGCGGGCGGACGCACCGAAGCCGGCGGACGGCATGACCGTGGACGACATGCTGAAGCTCGCGGTCGAGAACGAGAGGGCCGCCCTGGACATCTACGCGCGGATCCTCGGGATGGTGCAGGACGAGACCCACCTCCGCGTGCTCTTCGAGAACCAGATCCAGACGGAGCAGGAGCACCTCGAGGAGGTCTCCAAGATGCTCCGCCGGTAGGCGCCGTGGACGAAGAAAAGGCGGACGTCCCCGCCCCCGGCCCTTTCGGCGTGGGTGGAAGCCGGAGGTCGCGAA
>ERZ1292640.3895-Hain-H43-02um-R1-3895-length-11511-cov-12_pt1 | contig 11511 bp, 13 predicted proteins | sample MGYA00564404_ERZ1292640 | MGnify/ENA primary metagenome ERZ1292640 (study PRJEB36523, sample SAMEA6512636) | groundwater metagenome | collected 2019-01-08 | study: AquaDiva: Metagenomics assemblies of 32 groundwater samples | reverse complement strand
AAGGGAATTCTGCACCGGCTACCCAAGCCCTTCAACACCTTTGCGGAACGGCTAGTGACGGGGGAGGGGTAGGGTGGGGGTGCGAATTACCATGACTCGCAACCTTTTCACCCCCATCCCAACCTTCCCCCATCAAGGGGGAAGGAGTTCATTTTGAATTCTTACAGCCCCAGCCTTTGCCAGATGGTCGTCGTCAGGCCTGCCTGGTTCAGGGTGTAGAAGTGCAGTCCCGGCGCCCCCGCGCGCAGCAGGTTGTCGCACAGCTCGGTCACCACGTCGAGGCCGAAGGCGCGGATCGAGGCAGTGTCGTCGCCGTAGCCTTCGAGCTTTCTCCGGATCCAGCGCGGAATTTCGGCGCCGCAGGCGTCGGAAAAGCGCGCGAGCTGCGAAAAGCGGCCGATCGGCATGATGCCGGGAACGATCGGGATGTCGAGCCCCATCGCTTCGCACGCGTCAACGAAATGGTAGTACGCGTCGGCGTTGTAGAAATACTGGGTGATCGCCGAGTTCGCCCCGGCGTCCACTTTGCGCTTGAAGTTCCTGAGATCATCCTGCGCGGTGCGCGCCTGCGGATGGTATTCAGGATACGCGGCGACCTCGATGTAGAACGTAGCGCCGAATTCCCTGCGGATGAACTCGACCAGCTCGTTCGCGTACTGGAACTCGCCGGCTGCGGCAAGCCCGGAGGGCAGGTCGCCGCGCAACGCCACCAGATGCCTGATGCCATGGTCCTGGTAGCGCTGCAACCACTCGCGGATGCTGTCCCGGGTCGACGCGATGCACGAAATGTGCGGGGCGGCGGCGTGACCCATGGCGCGGATGTCGAGCACGGTGCCGAGCGTGCGTTCGCGCGTCGAGCCGCCCGCGCCGTAAGTCACCGAGAAGAACTTGGGCTGCAACTGCGCGAGCTGCCGGGTCGTGGCACGCAGCTTCTCCTGCCCCTCCGGCGTATTGGGCGGGAAGAACTCGAAACTGAAGGTGCGCGGGAATTTCCGTTGCGACTCCATGCCCCCCTCACCGCTAGTAGCGGTAATACTCCGGTTTATACGGCCCGTCGACCGGCACGCTCAAGTACCTGCACTGGGTCTCGGACAGGGTCGTGAGTTCGACGCCGAGCTTCGTCAGGTGCAGACGCGCGACCTTCTCATCGAGGTGCTTGGGCAGCACGTAAACCTTGTTCTCGTACTGGCTGCCTTTGGTGTAAAGCTCGAGTTGCGCGAGCGTCTGGTTGGTGAACGAATTCGACATCACGAACGACGGGTGTCCCGTGCCGCAGCCGAGGTTCACGAGGCGTCCTTCGGCGAGCACGATCAGGCGCTTGCCGTCGGGGAAGATCACGTGGTCGACCTGCGGCTTGATGTTTTCCCAGGGGTATTGCCTGAGGCTTGCGATCTCGATCTCGGAATCGAAGTGACCGATATTGCACACGATCGCATTGTTCTTCATGCGTTGCATGTGCTCATGGTTGATCACGCTCAGGTTGCCGGTCGCGGTGACGAAGATATCCGCCTTGTCGGCCGCGTATTCCATCGTCACCACGCGAAAACCTTCCATCGCCGCCTGCAGCGCGCAGATCGGGTCGATTTCCGTGACCCACACCTGCGCCGACAGCGCGCGCAGCGCTTCGGCGCTGCCCTTGCCGACGTCACCGTAGCCGCACACGACGGCGACCTTGCCGGCGATCATCACGTCGGTCGCCCGCTTGATCGCATCGACCAGCGATTCGCGGCAGCCGTAGAGGTTGTCGAACTTCGACTTGGTCACCGAGTCGTTGACGTTGATCGCGGGAAACGGCAGCCGCCCTTCTTTTTCCATCTGGTACAGGCGATGCACGCCGGTGGTGGTCTCTTCGGTCACGCCCTTGATGTTGGCCTGGATTTTCGAATAGAAGCCGGGCTTTTCCCTGAGGCGTTTGGCGATCGCGGCGAACAGCACGCGTTCTTCCTCGTTGGTCGCGGTGGGCAGCGCCGTGGGGTCTTTTTCGCATCTGGAACCCAGCGTGACCAGCAGCGTCGCGTCGCCGCCGTCGTCGAGGATCATGTTGGGCGTGCCGCCGTCGGACCACTCGAGAATCCGGTGGGTGTATTCCCAGTAGTCCGCGAGGGATTCGCCTTTGTAGGCAAACACCGGGATGCCGCGCGCAGCGATCGCCGCCGCGGCGTGATCCTGCGTCGAGAAAATGTTGCACGACGCCCAGCGGATATCGGCGCCGAGTTCTGCCAGCGTCTCGATCAGCACCGCGGTCTGGATCGTCATGTGGAGCGATCCTGCGATGCGCGCGCCGCGCAAAGGCTGCTTGCCCCTGAATTCCTCGCGCACCGCCATCAGGCCGGGCATTTCGGTCTCGGCGATGGCGATTTCCTTGCGGCCGAAACCGGCCAGCTTGATATCGGCGACCTTGCAGTCGGTGAATTTTGCTTGAGTTGCGGCGTTCATCACGCCCTCCTTTCCTGATCGCAGAAAAAAGTTCGTGAGCGCCGTTGCAAATGTGGACACCCCGAGCCTGGCGGCCGCGCGAGAGGGCGGCCGTTGCAACGCTCCTCGGGGAGGGGGCGAATTGTAGCGCAAATAGCGCCGGTTTGTCTTGGACCCCTACTTAGGCGCTCTTAATCCCGGCGTCTGCCCTCAACGCCGCCGCTTTGTCGGTGGCTTCCCAGGTGAATTCCGGCTCGTCGCGGCCGAAGTGGCCGTAGGCAGCGGTCTTGAGATAGATCGGGCGCAGCAGGTCGAGCGCGTGGATGATGCCTTTCGGCCGCAGGTCGAAATGCTTTTCGACCAGTTTCGCGATCTTGTCGTCGGCGATTTTGCCGGTTCCGAAGGTGTCGACCAGCACGCTCACCGGACGCGCGACGCCGATCGCATACGCAACCTGCACTTCGCATTTGCTGGCGAGGCCCGCGGCGACGATGTTCTTCGCGACATGGCGCGCCGCGTACGCCGCCGAGCGGTCCACTTTCGAGGGATCCTTGCCCGAGAACGCGCCGCCGCCGTGGCGCGAATAACCGCCGTAAGTGTCGACGATGATCTTGCGTCCGGTGAGCCCCGTGTCGCCCATCGGGCCGCCGATCACGAAGCGCCCGGTCGGGTTGATCAGGTACTTGGTGTCGGCGCGCAGCATCTGCTTGGGGAACACCGGTTTGACGATCTCCTCAATCACCGCTTCCTCGATCTGCGCGTGAGTGACGTCGGGGTGGTGCTGGGTGGAAATCACGACGGTTTCGACCTGGGTCGGCTTGTCGCCGACGTAGCGCACGGTGACTTGCGACTTGGCATCGGGCCTGAGCCACGGCAGCCGGCCGTCCTTGCGCAGCTCGGCGTGGCGCTCCATCAGGCGGTGCGAGTAGTAAATCGGCACCGGCATCAGTTGCGGCGTCTCGTCGCAGGCAAAGCCGTACATCAGGCCCTGGTCGCCGGCGCCCTGCTCGAGGTCGAGGCCCTTGCCTTCGTCGACGCCCTGCGCGATGTCGGGCGATTGCTTGTCGAACGCGGTGAGCACCGCGCAGGTGCGGTAGTCAAAACCGATTTCGGAGCTGTCGTAACCGATGCGCTTCACCACTTCACGCGCGATTGCGCCGTATTCGACGCTGGCGCGGGTGGTGATCTGACCCGCCATCACCACCAGGCCGGTTGCGACCAGCGTCTCGGCGGCCACACGGCCGTGTTTGTCCTGGGCTAAGATAGCGTCAAGAACGGCGTCCGAAATCTGGTCCGCGACCTTGTCGGGATGGCCTTCGGACACGGATTCAGACGTAAAAAGAAAATCGCTCATGATGGGTTGCCCTGCAAACGTGAAAAAACGGCGTACTATATCAAATTGCGCGCTTATCCTGAAGCCCAATTCACGATGGACACGGTGAGCCAGGTGAACGAAAAGTGATGGTGCGGCTCGGCCTCGCGCTGATCTGGCTGCTGCATTTCCTGCCGCTCGCGGTGCTGTCGCGCATCGGCGCCGCGCTCGGCATGCTGCTGTATGCGCTGGCGCGCGCGCGGCGCCACGTGGTGCTCACCAATCTCAGGCTGTGCTTTCCCGGGTTGTCCGAGGCCGCGCGCGGCGATCTCGCGCGGCGGCATTTCCGCGCTTTCGGGCGCAGCCTGCTCGAACATGGCATCCTGTGGTGGGGCTCGAAACAGCAGGTGTGTAATCTGGTGCGGATCGAAGGGCTCGAGCATTGGCGCGGCATCGAAAAGCGGCCGGTGATCCTGCTCGCGCCGCATTTCATCGGGCTGGACATGGGCGGTATCCGGCTCGCCGCCGATTACCGCCTGAACTCCGTGTACAGCCGCCAGAAAAGCGCGGCGGCCGATGCCATTCTGATCCACGGCCGCACGCGTTTCGGGCAGACACGGCTCTTCGCGCGCCAGGACGGCATCCGGCCGATGATCCGGTCGCTGAAAAACGGCGAGCCGTTCTATTACCTGCCGGACATGGATCTGGGCAGCCGCGACTCGGTGTTCGCGCCGTTTTTCGGGGTGCAGGCCGCGACCATTACCGCTTTGGCGCGCATCGCGCAGCTGGCCGGTGCGGCGATCGTGCCGTGCGTCACGCGCCAGCTGCCGGGCGGCGCCGGCTACCTGGTGCGATTGTACCCGGCGTGGCTTGATTATCCGGGCGGCGATCCCGACGCGGATGCGCGGCGCATGAATGCGTTTATCGAGGAGCGCGTGCGCGAAGCGCCGGAACAGTATTACTGGCTGCACAAGCGTTTCAAGACGCGGCCGGCGGGAGAGCGGAGTCCCTATGAGTGAGGCGGGCAGCGGCATATTGGTCAAGAGCGTCGCGCGGGAGGACGCGGCGGCGATCTCGGCGCTGGCGAGGGAGATTTGGTACCCGCATTACGCCGCCATCATCAGCAGGGCACAGATAGAATATATGCTCGCGCAACGCTACGATCCGGAGATCATCCGCGCCGAGCTCGCGAGCGGCGATGCATGGTGGGACAAGCTGCTCGTCAACGGCATGATGATGGGATTCTCGTCCTGCTTTTTGACCGGAATCCCGGGCGAGATGAAGCTCGACAAGCTCTACGTGCATCACGACCACCAGCGCCAGGGCTATGGAGGCATGCTGCTCGACCGGGTGCTGGGAATTGCGCGGGCGCATGGTTGCACCACGCTCATTCTGGCGGTCAACAAGCACAACCCTACTGCGATCGCGGCCTACCGCAAATACGGCTTTCGCATTGCCGGGTCGGTGGTGAAAGATATCGGCGGCGGTTTCGTGATGGATGACTTCATCATGGTCAGGGATGTCTGAGAATGCGCCTGAAATTCACCAAAATGCACGGGCTGCTCGAGCGGCGGGTCAAGGTCGCTACGCGCGGCGGCGACCTCAGTATATTATGGGAGGGTGTAGGCAGGCCGGTGCAGATGACCGGCCCGGCCGTCACCGTTTTCGAAGGCGAGCTGGAAATTTGAAAAAGGCGGCGCTATGACACCTGACGCGGTTGCGAACTATCTCAAGCAGCACCCCGAGTTTTTCGAGCAATATGCCGATTTGCTGTCGACGATCTTCATTTCGCATCCGCACGGCGGCCGCGCGATTTCGATCAGCGAGCGGCAGATTCTGACGCTGCGCGAAAAGGCGCGGCAGCTTGAAGGCAAACTGCGCGAGATGATCGAATTCGGCGAGGAAAACGACGCGATCGGCGAGAAACTGCATCGGCTGACGCTGGCGCTGGTCGCGGCGCGCGACGCCGACGCCGTGATCGAGGCGCTGTATTTCAACCTGCGCGAGGACTTCGCGGTCCCGCATACCGTGTTGCGGCTGTGGCCGCAGGGCGCGCATCCGCAATTGCCCGAGTTCGACGCCGTCAGCACTGCGGCGCGCGAGTTCGCCGCAAGTCTGTCCAATCCCTATTGCGGCACGCGCGCCATGGTCGATACGGCGGAGTGGTTCGGCGAGGAAGCGGCGCGGCTGCGCTCATTTGCCTACGTCGCGCTCAAAAGCAGCCAGGCATTCGGGCTGCTGGCGATGGCGAGCGAAGACGCGCGGCGGTTCTATCCCGAGATGGGCACGCTGTACCTGAAACGGCTGGGCGAACTCGGTTCGGCGGCATTGGCGCGCTATCTGACATGACGCGTCAGCTACCGGTGAGGCGTGAGGCGTGAACAAGCTTCTCCGCGACTTTCTCGGGCATCTTGCCAATGAGCGGCGCCTGAGCAAGCACACCGTTTTGAACTACGAGCGCGACATTATCGCGCTGCTCGCGCTCGCCGCCGGGGTCCCGCTCGCCAAGCTGCAAACCCATCATATCCGCCGCTTCATCTCGCAATCGCACGCGCGCGGGCTCGATGGCAGGAGCCTGGCGCGCATGCTGTCGGCGTGGCGCGGATTTTACCGGTACCTCGCGCGCGATCACGGCTATACCCATAATCCGTGTATCGGGCTGCGCCCGCCCAAGTCGAAGAAAATCCTGCCGCAGGTGCTGTCGCCCGACGAGGCGGGACGGCTGATGGATATACCGGGCGGAGATGCGCTCGCGGCACGCGACAAGGCGATTTTCGAGCTGTTTTATTCGTCGGGCCTGCGTCTGTCGGAGCTGACCAGCCTCGCGCCGGCCGACATCAACTTCAGCGATGCGACGGTGCGCGTGACGGGCAAAGGCAGCAAGACGCGCGTGATACCCGTCGGCGGCCACGCGTTGCGCGCAGTGCAGACGTGGCTCGCGGCGCGCGCGCCTCTGGTCAAAGCCGGCAGCGCGGCGTTGTTTGTCAACCGCAACGGCACGCGGCTCACGCCGCGGGGGGTCCAGTACCGCATCAAGCGGTGGGCGCTGCAGCTCGGGCTGAACAGCAACGTGCACCCGCACGTGCTGCGCCACTCGTTCGCATCCCACGTGCTGCAGTCGAGCGGCGATCTGCGCGCAGTGCAGGAAATGCTGGGCCATGCCAGCATTTCGACGACGCAGATATATACGCATCTCGATTTTCAGTACCTGGCGAAGGTTTATGACGCCGCGCATCCGCGCGCAAAGAAAAGATCGGGTTGAAACCACCGATGAACGCCGATAAACGCAGATAAAAGCAAGAAGAAACAGCGTAAGATAAGCGCAGCTTTCGGTGCGTCTAATTGATTTCATCGGCGTTCATCTGCGTTCATCGGCGGTTGCATGAATAAGCTTGTCCTCAAACCCGGCCGCGAGAAGTCGCTCAAGCGCCGTCACCCGTGGGTGTTTTCGGGCGCGGTTGCAAAAGTCACCGGCACCCCCGAGAGCGGGGAAACGATCGGGATACACGCAAGCACCGGCGAGTTCCTTGCCGTCGCCGCCTACAGCCCCCAATCCCAGATCGTTGCGCGCGTATGGGATTGGGCGCAGCGTGAAATCGACGCGGGTTTTTTCCGTGGCCGCATCGAACGCGCACTGACGCTGCGTGCGCATTTGCTGCCAGCGAGTGACACCGCGCGGCTCGTGCATGCCGAGTCGGACGGCCTGCCGGGCGTGGTGGCCGACCGCTACGGCGAGATCGTCGTGCTGCAATTGTCGAGCGCCGGCGCGGTGCGCTGGCGCGATGCGCTTGCTGATGCGATCGAAACCGTGGCGCGGCCGAAAACCATTTTCGAGCGCTCGGACGCGGACGTGCTGGCGCTGGAAGGAATTGAACCGAGAATCGGAATGTTGCGCGGCGTGGCACCCCCGGCGCAGGTCACCGTCGATGAAGCGGGCGCAACGTTCGAGGTCGACGTCCCGCACGGCCACAAGACCGGCTTTTATCTCGACCAGCGCGACAACCGGCTGCGGCTGCGCGAGCTTGCCGCGAAGCGCGAGGTGCTCGACTGCTTTGCCTATACCGGCGGCTTCACGGTGAATGCGCTCATCGGCGGTGCCGCGACCGTGATGGCGATCGACAGCTCGGCTCCGGCGCTCGGGTTGCTTGCGCGCAATGTGGCGCTCAACCAGCTGCCGCGGGCCGAATGCATCGAGGGCGACGTGTTCCAGCTGTTGCGCAAGATGCGCGACCAGGCGCGCAGCTTCGATCTCATCGTGCTCGATCCGCCGAAATTCGCACCGACCGCGGCGCACGCCGACAAGGCGGCGCGGGCGTACAAGGATATCAACCTGCTCGCGTTCAAGCTGTTGCGCCCCGGCGGATTGTTGTTCACGTTTTCGTGCTCGGGAGGCGTGTCGCGCGATTTATTCCAGAAAATCGTCGCGGGAGCCGCGCTCGACGCCGGCGTCGAGGCGCAGATCGTCGAGCAGTTGAGCGCCGGCGCCGATCATCCGGTCGCGCTCAATTTTCCGGAAGGCGGGTATCTGAAAGGATTGATCTGCCGCGTCGCGGCTTAACATCAGCCGCCGATGAACGCCGATAAACGCCGATAAGATCGAACCCCAATAACTTTAAACACGGAATGCACAGAAAATACGAGATGCCTCAAGGCAGAAATTCGGGTGTTTTGTTTCTGTTCTGTGATCTCTGCTGCTATATGTTTTTGACGTTATCGGCGTTCATCGGCGTTCATTGGCGGTTCAACCTGTTTTTTCGGCACCGGATCGACTCCGCCCGGATGCCACGGATGGCAGCGCAGCAGGCGCCGGAGCGCGAGCCACGTGCCGCGCACTGCGCCGTGGGTGTCGATCGCTTCAGCGGCGTACGCCGAGCAGCTCGGGTAAAAGCGGCACTGCCCGCCGAAAAACGGGCTGAAGCACAATTGGTAGCACCTGATCAGCAGTAGCAGGATGCGTTTCATTGCGGCGTCGCGGCGGGCATTTTGCGGTTTGGGCCGGGACCTATTATAGCAATCCTTATTGCAACAGGGTTGCATCTAGAGTGGGGCTATGCTTTAATGCGCCGCTCGGGACTAGCCACCGCATGTCAGACCACCGCCCTGTTTCCGCCGAAGACATGATCCGCGCCGCCGGCGCGCGCGTGACACAGCCGCGGGTGAGCGTGCTGGCGACACTGCTGGAGGCGTCGCGCGCTTTGACGCATCACGAAGTCGAGCGGCGCGTGCAGCGCTCATTATCGATCGATCGCGTCACCGTTTACCGGGTGCTTGAGTGGTTGGTCGCCAGCCGGCTCGCGCACCGCATTGCGGGTGACGACCGCATTTGGCGCTTCAATGCCATGGCGGACGAGCACGCGGATGAACACGCGCATTTCAAGTGCAATCGTTGCGGCACGGTGACCTGCCTTGATGAACTCGCCGCCAAGCCGGTCGTGAAGCTGCCCGCGGGATTTCGCACTCAGCGGGTTGAGTTGACGGTGAATGGTTTTTGCGCGGATTGCGGACCCGAATCCCGGCGCAAGCCGCGGCCCCGCGCGCAGCACCGGCCTTGATGGTGTGATTGCAATAATGACTGACGCGATTGCGGTGGGCCGGTAATGCAACGGATTTGCATTGGAAATGGGCTATCGACGTGACCTTATTATGGATTATCGGAGCCGGGCTCGCCGGGGGTGTCCTTGCGACGTTCGCCGCCGCATTAACGCTGGCGTTGCATTCGCGCTGGATCCCGCGCCTGGTGTCGTTCGCGGTCGGTGCGCTGCTGGGTGCGGTATTTCTCGAACTCCTGCCGGAAGCGCTTGAAACCGGAAGTGCTGCCCACGTGATGGGCACCGTGCTGATCGGCCTGCTCGTTTTCTTCTTGCTTGAAAAACTCGTACTGTGGCGGCATGCGCACGGCCACGAGGAGCATCGCGCCGACGGCGACGAATCCGAGCACGACCACGCGTTACATGAGCACGGGCCCGCGACAACCGAAACTGATGGCGGGCGCTCGGGCATCATGATCCTGATCGGCACCAGCGTTCACAACTTCTGCGACGGCGTCGTGATCGCCGCGTCTTTTCTCGTCGATATCAAGCTCGGCGTGGCGACGACGCTGGCCATCGTCGCGCACGCGGTGCCACAACATGTGGGCGATTTCGCCATACTTGTTCACTCCGGCTTTCGGCGAGCCCGCGCATTTGCCTACAGTATCACGGCCGGTTTCGCAACAGTCGTCGGCTCGCTCGCCGGCTATTTTGTTTTGGCCGGCGAGCAGCAGGTGCTTCCCACCGTGCTTGCGGCGGCCGCGGCGAGTCTGCTTTATGTCGCAGTGGCCGATCTGATTCCGAGCCTGCACCGCCGTCCGGAACCTTTGGAAACGGCCAAGCAGATGCTACTGATCGGGCTTGGCATCGCTGTCATCGGTGGCGTGGGTGAGCTTCTCCATTGACCGCGAGCGCGTTCGGGCACGGGCACGCCCCGGCTAACTGACTTTCCCCGGGGTGGCGCGAGGCCCCGCTTCGATATAAAGTGGACCGGAGTTATCGTCCGCGGATTCCTGCATGTACCCGCACTCCCACGACCACCACCGGCACGGGCAGGCCCCGGGCACCGGCCGCGCCTTCGCGATCGGCATCGCGCTGAACGCGGCTTTTGTCCTGGTGGAGTGGATTTGCGGTGTCCTGGCCAATTCGCTTTCGCTGATTGCCGACGCGACACACAATTTCAGCGACGTACTGGGCCTCGCGCTTGCGTGGGGGGCGTCGGCGCTTGCGCGCAGACCGCCTTCAATGCGGTTCACCTACGGGCTGCGCGGCTCGACGGTGCTGGCAGCGTTGGCCAACGCCATGCTGTTGCTGGTTGCTACCGGCGGTATCGCGTGGGAGGCCATTTTGCGCTTCCAGAACCACGGCGCGATCGATGCGCCGGTCGTGATCTGGGTGGCGGCGCTGGGGGTGGTGATCAACGCCGGCACGGCCATGCTATTCATGGCCGGGCGCAAGACCGATCTCAACATCCGCGGCGCCTACCTGCACATGGCGGCTGACGCGGGTGTCTCGCTCGGGGTGGTCGTCGCAGGTATCGGGATGGTGTACACCGGATGGACGTGGCTGGACCCCGTCGCAAGCCTTTTGATAGTCACGGTAATCTGCATCAGCACGTGGCGGTTGTTGCGCGATTCCGTGAAGCTGGCTCTCCACGCAGCGCCGGAAAACGTGGACCCGCTGGAGGTGCGCCGCTACCTGGCAGGATTGCCGGGCGTCGCGGAGGTGCACGACCTGCATGTCTGGGCGATGAGCACCACGGAGACCGCATTGACCGTGCATCTGGTCATGCCGGCAGGCCATCCGGGAGAGGAGTTTTTCAGCCACCTCGTGCGCCACATCGAGGAGCGGTTCCGCATCGGGCACGCGACGGTACAGATCGAAACCGGCAGTTCCGCCAACCCGTGCATACTCGCGCCCGATCACGTGGTGTGATGCGCCCCGGGCGACGACGATCCGGGTTTGAATCGCAGCGCGGTGGCCCAATGTATCTCGCAGTATACTTGCGGGTCAAAGCGGGCACGATGTGCCGCTTTAACTCGTCGCGTTGGAGCGGACACGTTGTGCCGCTCAACGCGACCTGACTCAGCGCGCCTTTCACTCAACTATCAGGTCCACGCATGGAACAATTTCACAGCACCACCATTATTTCGGCGCGGCGCGGCAAGCGTGTCGCGCTCGGCGGCGACGGCCAGGTCACCCTCGGCAACGTCGTGCTCAAAGCCACGGCGCGCAAGGTGCGGCGTTTGTACGAAG
>ERZ1292640.3893-Hain-H43-02um-R1-3893-length-11514-cov-7_pt1 | contig 11514 bp, 9 predicted proteins | sample MGYA00564404_ERZ1292640 | MGnify/ENA primary metagenome ERZ1292640 (study PRJEB36523, sample SAMEA6512636) | groundwater metagenome | collected 2019-01-08 | study: AquaDiva: Metagenomics assemblies of 32 groundwater samples | reverse complement strand
CATTGATTATCTGGCGGTAATCATATCTATCCTTATAGAAGAGCCTGTCTACGAGTGTCCCGACGCCTTTTTTTGTTGGTCCGAAAAGGATGGTAGCTAATCCACCGGCGGCCAGAGCGACAATGATTTGCTCCCCGATTCCGAATGCCTCCTGGAAAACCACCACCGCAAAGACCACGGCGGATAAGATAGTCGCCATAACCAGAGTAATTGTGCCGTAGATGATACCCCGTCTAATAATAACATCTATATCCAGCAGTTTTTGGGTAACTACGGCGTATCCCATTCCCAGAGGTATGAACCCGATGAACAGAATACTGATTCCCCCTTGTACAATAGGTTGTCTCCATATTGTCAACGGGATTAAGTTAAGGGCCACAAGAGGAACGAGTGCGGCAAGACAACCAATTAACACTATTTTCATTTGTTGTCGGGTTCTGGCAGAAACAGTGCCAAAATAGTTTAAAATCGCCACGCCGACCGTTGCTAGAAATCCCAAGCCATATCCAAATAGTCTGACTGTCCGAAACCATTGCACAGGTTGGCCATCAGCGTAGCCAATAATAGGGAAAAGCACCAGTGTTATCGCCGGTGGAAGATAGATGAGATAAACCAGGGGGTTGCTACGCAGCCATACCCGTTCCTCGGGCAGAACGAGTAAAAAGTGCAGGAGCAACCACGGACCAATGATGGAGGCAGCGACGTGAAACTGAAGTGCTGTGGGAATCGCTCTTTCTCCCGCCATGTTTGCACTGAGGGCTAGCCCGAAGGTTAGCCCGGAAAGGCACAGTAATAATGCCGCAGTGTTTCTGGGTTGCTTAAAGAAAACGTAGAATCCGATTATCCAGAATATGAGAGAGACAACGAACCATGCTGTCAGCTCAATTACGGACTCCTTGGAAGGAGTGCTTTCTTTGAGCGCCACTGATTTTAATTGCCCGCGCTCATCGATAACGGTCATCTCTCTAAGTATCATGCCAAAAACAAGGCCGGGCTCCCTATATTGCTCCAGAAATGTTTCTGCTGGTTGGCCATTTATTTCTACTGGCCTATCCCCTATGTTTATTCCGGATCGGCGTGCTTGACCGTTGGCATCCACGTATTCGACTGCCCAACCTCGATCTTTCATAGAAAGACTGATCCCCATATAGGGTTTGCCAATACTAAGGGCAAAGAAGGTCATTGAAATAATCACAATGCCGAGGGCGAACAACAAAAATAGGCCCAATCTAAGCCGTATGGGACCTGCGAACAATGTAGAAAAGGTATTTGCAGCCTGACTCATAGAAATCTCCCGGTCTTATTCCAGAAACAGTTTAAGCCGTTCTACACTGGCACCGGCCCCTGCGGCTTCCGAAAGAGCACCTGAGGCAAGCTGTTTGTAAAACTCCATCTTGACTGTTGCGTAATGGATAGCCCCGGTGCGGAACAGCAAGTCCCTTATTGGTGCAGGGTCCCAGGTTGCCGTAGCCGGCTCGAGAAATATGCCCTTCAACCGCCCGCCCGCCTCGCCATCTGCCTGACCCAGGGCGAATATTACCGGTAGTGTTATTTTATGCTTAATGATATCGGTGCCGCTCATAATGCCTTGAATGTCATTAGCGATTTGAGCCGCCATGCCGAGATTACGACCAAATGCCGAGAATGTGTCAACCAACTCCTGGTTAGCATTAGCCAGCAGTGCCCCGACATGGCAGGCGCATTCCGCCGCATAGGCCGACTTCATACCTATGACCTTAAAATACATGTCTTCTGAAACTGCTGTCTCTCCAGTGAGAGAAATGTCCAGATGCTGCCCGGCACAGGCCACAGTGTGGAATGAATTGATCGCATCCATAGTCCTGACTATAATACGGGGCTCCACGCCTTTCGTCTCAAGACGCACAAGCTCCCTCTCTGCCACGATAATAAGGGTGGTAGCTACATTCACGGCTATAGCAAAGCCATGCCTTACTGAAAGCGACTCCGACGAATCCGCATCCTCGATATCATCGAAGACGTCAGCGGCAGTTCTAAGGAGTTGAATGGCCGCGGCTGCCGGAAGTGCCCGCTCGCAATCTCCGGAGACAGCCTCGCATACCATCAAAGGTAGCAAAGGCCAAGGTCGACTACGCCCACTTTTGACAGCCAACTCTTGCCCTGCTTTAGCCAGCGGATTCTTAACTAAATCGTATAGTCCAGATTGGCCATATAAAGGAGCTAGAATTGCCTCTATCTCGCCTGCAAGGAGTTCAGCCTGCCTCTTCTGCCACATAGTAGGAAGATGGCATAAGAATAGGGTTAAAACCAATTGCCTAGAGGCACAATCGTGTCACTCAGTTTCACCGAATTACCTGTTACCAGCCCCAGCCTGGCATGGGTGACTAATACTGACTTCTTTTCCGTCTCTGTCAGATTGAACCGGGAGATAACGCTGTCCGGGTCGGACACGAATTGAGATTTGGTTTCCTCGCTGCTGAAAATTTTCTTGACTAATTCCTGTAATGCCTGCGATTTCATGTTGCCTCCTTCCTTTTCCTTAATTAAAATTTGTTTATATAGAGTAATGTGACGCATTGCCCCACGAGTCGCACCTTATATAGGCTCTCCTTGCCAGAACTATTTTGCCGGTATACCGGTATGGAAATAACTGTTGAGGGCAATCATAATATCAGACTCTTTGAAAGGCTTCCTCATTATGCCGAAAGGACCATGCGCAAGAGCTCTCATCATCAAATCGCTATCCGGATAGCCCGTGATGATGGTTACCGGAAGGTTAGGCTTAGACGCTCTTATCTGACTGAAAAGCTCCGCCCCATCCATTCCGGGCATCTTCAGGTCGAGAAAGACCATAGCGTAGTCCATGGCTTTCACCATCTCAAGTCCCTTGTAAGGGTCATTGGCCGTTGTTATGGCATACCCCATTCCCTTCAAGGTATCCTCGAATAAAGAGCAAATTGCCGCATCGTCGTCAATAACAAGAATCTCGGGCTTGTTACTTTTGACGGTTTTCCGGTCGAGCCACTCATCGATTTCAGACACCTTAAATCTCCAGAGGTGGCCGATTTTCATCGCCGGTATATCGCCCTCATTGAGCATTCTATAGACAGTCTTCTCATTTACCCGAAGGTGATTGGCGACTTCCTCAAGAGTCATCAGTTCTTGCATGTTATTCTTCCCCTGCCTGAGTGGATGTTACATTCATTCTATCTGAAATATTCAAGGCAAAGATATAAAATGGGCTTTATGTCTATTAAAGTCTATCATATTCATTTAAAAAGTCAATAGATACAAAGTGGTTTGGGAAGGCAGTTCTATGAAGCTTCAAATTGGCGGAGGAGGTGGGATTCGAACCCACGGTCCCCTTGCAGGGACAACGGTTTTCAAGACCGTCACCATCGGCCACTCGGTCACCCCTCCCAGCCTCAGTGAACTTTTATTATGCCCTAACCGCATATCTGCGTCAAACACCGTAACAAAAACGGCAAATCTACGTTATTAGTATAAAGAGTCCGAAACGCGGGTATGGGTCAGAGGAGGGATAGGCCATGGAAGCAATTCAAGAGATGGGGCGGATCCCGATTCAGCTTTCCGAACTGGCTCAGAACGTGTGGGAGTGGGGGGTTCGTTTGTTCGACGATATCATTTCTATACTGGCAGCAATCGCTGCTCACGATAACCGGTGGGATTCTTGAGCACCAGGTGAATTCAGGATTTGCAAAGTGACCGTCATGGAGGGCATACTAAATATAGGTATCCCCGATTTGGTGATTAGGTGCCCGTTTTTGGAAATACAGCATACTGACTCTGAAGTTTATATATTAGAACGCGCGGTCAAACGGGACAGAATGGCCTTTGCCAGTCTATATGACCTCTACCTTGACCGTGTCTATCGCTATGTTTATTACTGGTTACCGAGCAAGGCTGATGCCGAGGATATTACCCAGGAAGTTTTTATCAGGGCGTGGCATGCTATCGACAAATACAAAGTCACCGGGGCGCCTTTTATTGCCTGGCTTACCACTATAGCCCGTAATTTAGTCAATAGCCACCACCGCTCCGCGAAGAGACTTGTCCCCCTGCCGGAAACAGACACCGTTATAAGCGACAATCCTGGCCCTCAGGCAGAAGCGGAGATGAATTTTACTCGTAATTATGTCGCAGATGCCATATTGAAACTTAAGGGAGAGAAACAAAAAGTCATCCAACTGCGTTTTATTAATGATATGAGTTATGAAGAGGTGGCGAAAGCCTTGAATAAGACCGAGGGGGCTATCCGGGTGCTGCAATACCGGGCACTCAAGGACTTGAGAGGTATTCTGGAGAAAGATAAGAGATGAACCGGAAAGAGGAAGTCCTGTCTCGTTGTATTGACGAAGTGCTGAGCGGGCGGAGTACAGTAGAAGACTGTCTGCTCCGTTACCCTGAGTTACGTAATGAACTAAGGCCGCTGTTAGAAATAGCTCTCAGTATTCAGCCGCCGAAGGTCGCCCCATCACCGGAGTTTCGGAGCCGTCTTCGCCGCCGCTTACTTGATGTGATGGCTCCGGCAGAAGCTTATCAAGGTAGAAAAGAAGTTACCCATGGGTGGTTCAGCTCCTTATTGTCCGTTAGAATGGTAGCTGTCTCACTACTTGCTTTTGTCGTTTTATCTACCGGCACAGTCAGTGTTTTTGCCTCGCAAAGCAGCCTGCCTGGAGACATGTTGTATCCGGTAAAGGTAGGCGTGGAGAAACTACAGATTGCGGTTACGTCAAATCCGGAAGATAAAGCTTATTTACATCTGAAACTGGCCCAGCGCCGTATTGATGAGGTTACTACCCAGGTGAATCTTAGCCGCAGTCCCGATTTTTCCGGGTTAGCCACCCTTTCGGCACAAACCGATGCCGCTCTTCACGAGATTGAAAAAACATCACATGGCGACATCAACGCCTTCTTAAGTCATCTTGCGGAATCCGCTATCAACCAACAGATTGCTCTGGGATCAATACGCACCGAAAATGGACATGACAATGTGCAGCAAGCAATGGACACACTGCAACGGGTAAACCTTATTGCTGAGACAGCCTACAATAATGCAGCCTTCTTGAATACCAGGCCTTCTGTTAATGACGAAAGTCTGGAGCAGGGGCGATTCACAGTCGATGGTACTCTGTTGAGTGTGGCAGGCCGGACGTGGAACATTGGCGGTATGGTTTTGTCGAACGTACGTTATTCCGGTGAAGTACCCGCTATCAATAGCCGGATAAAGATAGACGGGCTCAATAAGAGCAACGAGGTCTTCATTATCAAGCTGGAACAGAAAAATGACGCCCAGGAAGAAGTCATAATCGGAGGCTTCTTTAATGGCACCGATAAAAGTGGAAAAACGTGGTACGTTGGTGAGATGCCTGTTAACGCTCCCGAGGGAAAAACACCACCGGTTGAGGGAAAGAAACTTGAGGTGCAAGGTGTGACTCAAAACGTCTCCGTCACAATAACAGACGTTAAAGAACAGTCAGGTGAGGAACGAGCAAGGGAACAGGACGCTAAGATGGAAGGCAAACTGAGCTCGGTTGATGTGAAAAACAAAGTCATCACGATAAAGGTTGCTGGTGCTCAAATTAGCCTCAATATAGGTTCTTCAAAAATCCACACTAAGGATGGGAAAGAAATCAGTCTGTCTGAGTTGCCCTCAATGGTTGGGAAAGAACTCAAGGTTTTGGGTCTGGATAAAAAAGACGGTACTATCTACGCCAAAGATATCCGCATTGATGTAGATTAGTTTAATTATGTCTGACCGGACGCACGAATACTACCTGCCTGGTGTGCCACCGTACCCGGTAATAAAAAGATAGGGCTTTACCAGTTATTGTACAGGCGGCATGGCTGGCTTGAGCCACATTCGTGGTAAATCTGGCGGCCTATCTGACTGAACTTGCGGTTCGGTATGAGGGTATTGCCGTTTATCGAAATTGCCTGGAGAAACTTGCATTGAGGGCAAAGTGCCATTACCTCCCCCGTCCAGACATCGTCTCCCAGTTGATGGTCGACAATACCGCTTATCCGTTCCCTTAGCATGCTCATGCTAAAATTCTATACGGAAAACTATTAAAAAGTTATAAAATTAGTAGTGGGAAAAGTTACAAAAGTATGACATTTTGAAGAAATCAGGCATCATGGTGCGTAAGTAAGATGAAACGAAAGCTGAGGTGCAAGCTGGTTCATGGCACAGAATCTCTAGTTAAGCCGTAGTCTTTGATGTCACGGCTTGATTACTTTCTGCCCGACAAATGGTTGGAGAACCTCTGGGACGATGACACTCCCATCGGCTTGCTGGTAGTTCTCCAGAACGGCAATCATAATTCGGGGGATGGCCAGCCCGGAGCCATTCAGAGTGTGCACGAATTGGGGACGGGCGTCCGGGGTAGGGCGGTAGCGTATATTGGCTCGCCGGGCCTGAAAATCACCGCAATCGGAGCAGGAACTGACCTCCAGCCACTCTTCACAGCCCGGAGCCCAGACTTCAATATCGTATGTCTTCATCGAGGCGAAGCCAAGGTCGCCGGTGCAGAGCCTTTTTATCCGGTAAGGTAGTCCTAGCTTTTCACAGACCATTTCGGCATCCCGGGTGAGTGTTTCCAGTTCGTCCAGGGAAGTCTCGGGTGTGGTGAATTTATACAGTTCTACCTTGTCAAACTGATGTCCCCGTTTGATGCCGCGAACGTCTTTCCCGGCGGACATTTTTTCCCGGCGGAAACAGGCTGTATAGGCGGCATAACGTATCGGCAGCATTCCTGGGGGTATGATTTCATCACGGTGGAGGTTAGTCAGGGGCACTTCCGCCGTGGGGACAAACCAGAAGTCATCCGTCTCGTCGTGGTAGAGGTTATCGGCAAATTTGGGCAGGTTTCCGGACGCGACCATACATTCGCGCTTGACCATCCAGGGTGGATATATTTCCAGGTAGCTGTTCTGCCGGGTGTGGAGGTCGAGCATGAAGGCAATCAGTGCCCTTTGCAAGCGGGCCCCCAATCCTTTGAGTACATAGAAGCGGCTGCCGGAGAGCTTGATGCCGCTGTCGAAATCGATAATGCCCAGGGACTCCCCAATCTGCCAGTGGGGCAATACTGGGAAGTCTAACTTTTTCGGTTCCTGCCACGAGCGTATGACTATATTCTCGCTCTCGTCCTTGCCGACCGGTACCGAAGAGTGGGGGATATTGGGAATCTGGAGGAGCAGTTCCAGCAGTTGCTTATCCAGGCTACTGACTTCCTCCTCCATATCTTTGAGTATAGTGCGCAAATCGCGAGCTTCCGCCAGCGCTTCCTTGCCCGGCACAGTTTCAGCCTTGTATTGTTTGGCGGTCTCTTTTCGCTGACGTCTCAGGTCTTCCATCTCGATTGCTTTCCGGCGACGCTCGGTATCAAGTCTTAGAATTTCATCGAGCGAGGCGGTCGTTGCCCGTTTTTCTAAAGCTTCCCGTACCAGGTCGGCATTCTCCCGGATAAATTTCAGGTCAAGCATAAAGTTCTCCTTGTCTAACCCCCATCCCCTAGTCCCTAGTCCCTAACCCCTACTTTTTGCACGCCTTAACTTTGCTTCAATGCGAGCCAATAGCTCGCGTGACTGAAAAGGCTTCTTGACATAATCGTCGGCACCGATAGTGAGAGCGTCGCTCACCGAAGTTACCTCGCCTACACCGGTAACCATTATTACGGGAATGTTGTATTGCTTCCTTATGAGTTCAAGTGTCTGAAAACCATCTAATTCAGGCATCCTTACATCCAGAAGTACCAGGCTGATGCTGGCAAGCGACAGCTTGTCTAATGCTTCCCGGCCATTGGCTGCTGTCACTACGTTGTAGCCGGCCCCGTCTAATATTCGCTGGAGAAGTGTTCGTACATGTTCCTCGTCATCGACTACCAGTATTGTCGCTTTGCCTTCGGTCATTCTTCTACCACCTTCATCCCTTATTCCTCGCTTCCTGCGGAGGCTTATTGTATGCAGGCAATTCTATGATAAAGCTAGTCCCCTTACCCTGTTCGCTTTCCGCCCATATCCTGCCGCCGTGCTCGGTAACTATTCCCTGGCAGATGCTCAAACCAAGCCCGGTGCCTTTACCTACCCCCTTTGTGGTGAAAAAGGGGCTGAATAGCCGTTTCATATTCTCCGGACTGATTCCCGGGCCATCGTCAGTAAAGCGGACTTTCACAATATTACCCACCCCCTCGGTAGTAATCGTCAGAGTGCCCTTTTTGTGGGCTTCAAGCATAGCCTGCTCGGCATTGACTGTCAGGTTGAAGAACACCTGCTGCAACTGGGAGCCATTCCCCATGATTTGGGGCAGGTCTGGAGCAAAGTGAGTATTTACCTTAATGTTATTTGTACTCTGCTCGTGGCGGCGCAGTTGCAGGACTGTCTGTATGGGTTCGTTGATACCGATTGCCCGTTTGTCCTGCGGCTGCTGCCGGGCGAAGGTGAGGAGGTTCTTTACTATCAGGGAGGTGCGCTTTGCCTCGTCATTAACAATCTGCAAATCCGCTTTAACATCATCGGGCAGTTCTCTCTGGAGCAATAGTTCCGAGAAACCGATAACGCTGGTCAGGGGGTTATTGAGTTCGTGGGCCACCCCTGATACCAGTTGTCCGATGGAGGCCAGCCGGTCCTGCATAATGAGCTGTTCTTGCATCTGCTTAACTTGGGTGATGTCGCGGTAGAGCATCTGGAACTGGGTTTTGCCATCCCAGAGCACTTCCTTGCGGATGACCTCGAGGTGGCGGATATTGCCGTCCTTATTCACGACGGCTATTTCATAGCTGGCGGGGACATATTCGCCCCGCTGCCTTTTCTCTACCCGTTTCCGATGCTCGGCGTAGCTCTCCGGCGTGTAAACTTTTTTGCTGGGTGTTATTTTGAGTTCTTCAAAGGTGTCGAAGCCATAGATGTCCAGGAGTGACCGGTTGGCATAAATCGTTTCCCCATCGGTATTAAGAATGCGGATGCCTAGCGGGGAGTAATCCACGGAGTGGCGGAAGTTTTCCTCACTCGTCTGTAGTGCAGCTTCTGCCTGCTTCCGTTTGTTATCACTCTCAATACCAGCCAGGGCAAAACTGACGTCGCTCCCTAGTTCGTGGAACAGGCCTTCCTCCTCTTTGTCAAAAGCTGTTCCTGAAGGGACAGCCACCCCCAGTACGCCATAAAGCTTACCCTCATACTCCAGTTTGCAGGCGAAAAGGTCCTGGCTGCCGTGCTCGCTGGCCAGCACACACTCATTATGCCGCTTCCCCGGCTGGTCATAGGCGAGGCAGGATTGTGCTTGACGCAATAGTTCTTTTACGCATTCCGGATAGTTGCCTGTCTCCAGTTGTTTCCGGAAGGCAGGCGCATTTTCTCCCAATCCGTTACTGGCCATCGCTACGCAGTCTCTCTTTTCATCCAGCAGTACTATCCATGCCGCCTCATAGCCCTTTCTCTGCCCCAGCAGGTTACAGCTCTCCTGAATCAGATTTTGTCTATCTTTTTCGTGGGTAATGAGCTGGTTGACATTTCTTATCGCTTTGAGAACATTGGTAAGGTGATTGATTCGCTGTTCTGCCCGCTTGCGTTCGGTAATGACATCGAAGACGGCGATAAAGTATTCCTTCTGCGGACTGTAAACGGAGATAGAAAACCACATATCCAGCCCGGGCACATAGGTTTCGAACATTCCCGGCTTCCCGCTCAAAGCTACCCGGCCGTAAATATCGAATAATTCCGGGTTTGTCTCACGAATCCCGGGAATAACTTCGGTTACCCTTTTCCCAGTGACACCGTGTAAACCGGTTAGTTTTTCAAATTGGTCGTTCACCTCGAGGTAAACGAAATCCTGAGGTTGTTCGCCTTCGAATTGCATCCTGCAGTAGGCAAGCCCCTCGAGCATGCCGGTAAACAACGAGCGATACCGTGTCTCAGTTTTATGCAATCGGTTTATTAGCCAGATGCCCAGCAGGCCGATGAGGCTACTGAAGAGAGTATGTTGTATCTCTATCATATGTACCATATGTTCGGGGGACTCTTCGTTAAAGCGATAGATAAAGTAAGGGATATGGATTGCCAGGTAAACCAAGAGAGCGGTTATTCCCAAGCGGGTATGATGTTTGTATGCAGCGAGGAGCACTACGGCTACGGCCAGCAGGTCGTGAATCTCATGGAACAACAGGAATAAGGTAGAATCTATCACGGGAGCGAAAATGGGGATAATCTCCATGAGGTCGCCAAGTGAGAGTACTGCAACGGCGAAGAAGATGCTCAGGGCAACCAGTGGGTGGACCGGTTGGCGTCGCTCGTCCGGTTGTCGCTTCTCTTTATCCATGTTTTACCCCGTTACGGTTTATCCCTTAGTTGCGGGAACAGTATAACCTCACGAATGGATTGCTGGTTGGTGAGCAGCATGACCAGGCGGTCGATGCCCACCCCCAGCCCGCCGGTAGGGGGCATACCGTATTCCATTGCCTCCAAAAAGTCCTCATCTATGGTTTCCGCATCCTCACTGACCAGTGAGGGTTCTGCGGTCGCTTCTGACTTTTTGGTTGGCACCAGTTCTGCTTTGTATGCCATCTGTTTCTGGAAGCGCTTCCTCTGTTCAATCGGGTCGTTGAGTTCGGTGAAGGCGTTGGCAATTTCCATACTGCCGGCAAAGGCTTCGAAGCGCTCGACAATACGGTCGTTGTCCGGCTTGGTCTTGGCCAGGGGGGACATGGAAACGGGATAATCAATGAGAAAAGTGGGTTGCATCAGCTTTGGTTCGACATAGGTGGAGATAAGTTCATCGACCAGCCGTGCCCAGTTCTTCTGCGGGTCAACTTTCATCCCCAGCTTCTGCATCGCTCCACGGAGGGAGTCGGCAGTGGGATGTGCCACAAAATCGAGCCCGCTGGACTCTTTAACCGCTTCCCGCAGACTGAGGCGGCACCAGGGCGGTGTCAGATCGAGTGTCTCTGTGCCGAACTTGACCTTGGTAGTTCCCAGCACCTGCAGGCTAATCTGTGAGACCATCTCCTCGACCATTTTCATAATATCGTTATAGTCGGCATAGGCTTCATAGCTTTCCATGGTAGTGAACTCGGGGTTATGGGTGGTGTCAATGCCCTCGTTGCGAAAAATGCGGCCGAGTTCATAGACCTTGTCGAAGCCGCCGATAATGAGCCGCTTCAGGTGAAGCTCTGTGGCGATGCGCAGGTAGAAGTCCTGGCCGAGGGCATTGTGATGAGTAATGAAGGGCCGGGCCAGCGCCCCGCCGGCAGAAGGTTGGAGAACAGGGGTTTCTACCTCTAAAAAGTCGCGCTGGTTGAGGAACTGCCTCAGGGCGGAAATAACCTGACTGCGTACTTTAAAGGTTTGCAGTACCTCAGGATTGCTGATTAAGTCCAGGTAGCGCTGACGGTATCTGATTTCGACATCACTCAGGCCGTGCCATTTTTCCGGCAGAGGCTGAAGGGACTTTGCCAGCAGGGTAAAAACGGCGGCGGCGACGGTCGGCTCGCCGGTTTTAGTGCGAAAGATGCGTCCGGTCAC
>ERZ1292640.2066-Hain-H43-02um-R1-2066-length-16382-cov-10_pt2 | contig 11514 bp, 11 predicted proteins | sample MGYA00564404_ERZ1292640 | MGnify/ENA primary metagenome ERZ1292640 (study PRJEB36523, sample SAMEA6512636) | groundwater metagenome | collected 2019-01-08 | study: AquaDiva: Metagenomics assemblies of 32 groundwater samples | reverse complement strand
AAAATGGTGGGGGACATGATGCGGGGCTCGCGCGTCTCCTATCTGGAGTCGTCCCAAGGAGAGGCCCTCTATAAAAAAATCGCTAAGGACCATCCGCGTGACTTCCTCGGCAGCGAGGCGCTCTTTCAGGTGGCCGCGCATTACGAATTACATGGTGAGACCGCACGCGCCCTGCAGGCCTATCTCGCTGTGACGCAACGGGCCGGTGTAGTAGCACAGGATCCGTGGCCTCAGGTAGCCAGGGTTCGTCTTGCCGCGATGTTGAAACCGCGGGTAGAGGCTGCGCTCAAGGTCAAGAACGATATGCAGGTGGTGACGCTCTTTCATAGCCACGGACAGGTTCCGGAACAACACTACGCCGGCACGCGTCTGTTGTTGGAGGTGGCCGAGGCGCATCAACGCCTGGGGTTTTCCGTCGAAGCGTCGCGCCTCTATCAAATCTTAATGCGGGATCGGAAGGCGAGTAAGTTCCACGAATCCGCGCTCATCGGGCTGGGCGAGAGTTATTTAGACCATCGGGACTCCTCGGCCGCGCGGAACGCATTTGAGAGCTTCCGCCTCCAGTATCCGCAGAGTCCCCAGTCGATGCTGGTGTTGCGGCACTTGATCACGGCCATGCTTGAGCAGGGAGACCGCCGTAGCGCTATCCGGCTGATGCGGCAGTGGCTTCGGGCGCATCCCCGCGAACCGGAGCGAGGCTGGATGCAGCTGACATTGGCGAAAACGCTGGCGGACGATCACCAACGTGGAGAAGCCGTGGCGGCATTTGAAGAGGCCGAACGCCATAAATTCATACAGTCGCCGAGCGATCGGCTCATATTTGCGGACCTTTTGACGACGCTGAAGAAGCCGCAGCAGGCCGTGGAGCTCTATCAACGGATCCTGGCCTCGAACCCGGAGCCGGATCAGGCAGAATGGGCGCGCCTGCAGATCGTCAGAATCCTTGTCACCCAGAAGCGGCATGGCCCGGCGCCAGCCCCGCTCACCCCCGGCACAGAGACGGGCGATCCACTCCTGCATCGGGCAGCGGAAGCGATAGAAGCCAGTCTCCGTGTTACCACCGAGAAGGAAGGAGGATGATGTGTTGAACGTACCCCCGATTCCGGCAAACACGGATAGCCATTTGTTGCACGCAGCCTTTCGGAGCTTCGACGATGCGGCGGCGACGTTGCAACAGTCCTATCAGACGCTCACGTCTCGGCTGGAGCAACTCGACGTGGAGCTCGCCGACCGCAACGAGGCGCTGCGGAAAAATTTATGTGTCAATGAAGAGTTGCGCGAGCATTTGACGGCGATTGTGGAATCCCTGTCAACCGGTTTGCTCGTCATGGATGAAGCGGGAACCATCACGCGCTGCAACCAAGCTGGCACGCAATTGCTCGGCCTGGCGCATGAACAGATCATCGGGCGGTCCTTAGCTATGTGCCTCAAGGAAGCGCACTTGGACGGCGATGTCTATCCCCTGACCACGCGGCAGGGCGCGGCTGTCTCACTCTCCCAACGGGCCTTGCAGACGAGCGATGGGCGCCATGCCGGGAGCCTGGCCTTGATTCAGGACGTCACGACGGTTCGAGAGCTGGAGGACCGGCTGCAACGCCGCAATCGCTTGGCGGCCATGGGCGAGATGGTCGGGCGGATCGCCCACGAAATCAGGAACCCGCTCGGCAGTATCGAACTGTTCGCATCGATGCTGCGCCGCGATTTGAACGACACGCCGGCGCTGCGAGGATACGCCGAGCATATCTCCTCCTCGGTGCATATGATGAATCGCCTCTTGACGAATCTATTGCTCTATACCAAGCCGGACTGTTCGCATGGAAAGTGGCATGGGACCGAAGCGCTCATGCTGGATGCCTTGACCCTGGCCGCCCATGCCGTCGCCGGCGCGCGAGTCGACATCCGTCTGGATGTCAATCCTGACGCCGCTCGAATCTGGTGCGATGAGGGGCAGATGAAGCAAGTGCTTCTCAATCTGATTTTGAACAGCATCCACGCCATGCCGGACGGCGGCACGCTGACGTTGGCGGCGCGAGTGACAGGGGACGCCGCTTCCGGCCTACCCGGCCTGCGCCTGTCGGTCTCGGATACCGGTGTCGGGATCCCGGCGGAGCAGCGGTCGAGAGTGTTCGACCCTTTCTTTACCACCAGGGATGAAGGCACCGGGTTAGGACTGGCCATTGTCCACGCGATTGTCGAAGGGCATCGCGGCCGCATCGATGTCGAGAGTGTGGAGGGGAGCGGCACCACGTTTACGATCGCCCTTCCGACCCATCACGAACCCAGCCCCGCGCCGATCTGCCCATCGTCCGCCTCGGCGCCCGGGGAGGAGTCCAGCGCGTCAGAAATGCTTGATGAGCAACTGCTGCTTGAAGAGGAGACCTCGGCATGAGCGACCACAACACAGAACGTCTGATGACGGAGAGTCCTGAACTGTCAGAGCGAATTTTGATCGTCGATGACGATCCCTCCATGCGAACCGCCTTGATGGAGTCGGTCCGCCGTCTGGGCTTTGATGTGCAGGGCGCTATGGACGGCGCCGACGCCGTCGAGCGGGTCAGCCGCTATAAACCCTGGCTGGTCGTGACCGACTTGAAGATGCCGCGGCTCGGCGGACTCGACCTGATCAAGGAGATCAAGAGCCGCTCGCCGCAGACGTTGATGGTGCTGATGACCGCCTATGGGACGGTAGAAACCGCCGTGGAGGCGATGAAGTACGGGGCCAGCGATTATATTCTCAAACCCTTCTCCACCGATTTGCTTGAGCGCGTCATCGCCAATCTGAAAGCGCGTGGAGCGGATGCCTCGGCGTCGCCGGCTGTGCCGATCGACCAGCGCTCGATCCTGACACAAGATCCCGGCATGGCCCGGTTGCTCAGCACCGTTGAAGGTGTCGCCGCGAGCCAAGCGACCGTCCTCATCAATGGAGAAAGCGGCACGGGAAAGGAACTGCTGGCGCGCTTCATTCACAGCCGCAGCCCGCGTGCGCACCGCCCGTTTATTGCCGTGAATTGCGCGGCTTTGCCGGACGGACTGTTGGAGAGCGAACTGTTCGGCCATGAGCGGGGCGCCTTTACCGGGGCCATCATGAAGAAGCTCGGCAAGTTTGAGATGGCGCATACCGGCACGTTGTTGCTGGATGAAATCAGCGAAATGAACATGGGCCTGCAGGCCAAACTGCTCCGGGTGATCCAGGAGCGGGAGGTGGATCGGGTTGGCGGGCGTGAGCCGGTCTCCGTGAACATTCGCGTCATCGCCACGACCAACCGCGCGCTTTACCACGAAGTGGAGCAGGGGCGGTTTCGGGAAGATTTGTATTACCGGTTGAACGTGTTTCCCATCACGGTGCCTCCGTTGCGGGAACGGCTTGCGGATATTCCTTTGCTCGCGAGGCATTTCGCGGCTGTCTCCGCGGCGCGGAATGGCTTTCCGCAACCGACGGTGTCGGCGGCGGTGTACGCCCTCCTTCAGGAAAGACGCTGGAAAGGGAACGTGCGTGAGTTGGAGAATGTCATGGAGCGGGCGGTGCTCTTAGCCGGGAACGAGCCGATTCTTCCGAGCCACGTATTGCTGGAGGCAGGCGGACAGCCGGTCGCCTCCGCGCCAGTCCCATCCGTGCCGCAATCGTCGACTAACGGATCGCTGTGGGAAATGGAGCGCGAGTTGATTTTTCAAACTCTGGCCCGCGTCAACGAGAATCGGACCCATGCGGCGAAAGAACTGGGCATCAGCATTCGCACGTTGCGGAACAAGCTTCGGGAATATCGAGGGCCAAGTTGTCCGGTTTCGGCATAACGCAAGGGTCATCAGGGTCCGGGCAGAAAACGGTCGGCACGTCCTGCCGATCGGCAGATATGAGTCGTATGAGGCGCGGTCGGCAGTCTTTGCCTCTGAGGGGTCTTCCGCCGGTCGTCGATGGCATCAGGATTGCACTATGTGCCTACCATATCGGCGGATGCGATAAGGGGAGGGAGAGAACATGACAATTTTCGATCACACCATGCAATTGGTCCATCGCACGCTGGATCTTCGACAGGCCAGGCAGCGGGTCATTGCCTCGAATATTGCGAACGAAGAAACCCCCGGCTATCGCGCCGCCGATCTTAATTTTCTCGACTCATTGCAGTCTGCCCAACGAGGCCAGGGGCCGGTTGCCCTGGCGGTGACGCAGGGCAAACACATCGGTCCACGCGGAGAGGGCGTGCAGCGGGTCGTCGGAAAACTCAGCGAGGTGCCGGCGGGAGACCTGCCGTTGGACGCGAACTCGGTGAATATTGAGCTGGAAATGGCCAAAATGTCCGACAACGCGATGCAGTACAGCGGCGCCGCGGCGATCATGGCCATCCGTTTTCGCCAATTGATGGGCGCGGTTCGAGACGCACGATAGCGGTGCGCTAACCTGGAGGATCTCACATGGATATGACCGATAGCATGGCGGTGTCCGTCACCGCCTTAGACGCGCAACGCCGCCGGATGAACGTGATTTCCAGTAACCTGGCGAACGCCCAGTCCACCCATACGCCAGGAGGGGGCCCCTACAAACGCCGGGATGTGGTCTTCCAGTCCACGCCGGTTGCCAGCCCCTTTCAGCGCACGTTTCGACAGGTGGCGACGGGGCCGGGAGCCCATGCGCTGGATGGCGTGAAGGTGCTGCGCGTACAGGAAGACCAAAAGCCCGGGCAGGCGGTTTATGATCCGCGCCATCCTGATGCCGATAAAAAAGGGTTCGTCAAAATGCCGAACGTCAATGTCATGGAAGAAATGGTGAACATGATGGGCGCATCGCGCTCCTACGAAGCCAATGTGCAAGCGATCAACGCGACCCGCACGATGTGGAATAAGGCGCTGGAGATCGGGAGGTAGTCATGGATCAGATTAAAGCGATCACGGCTCCGATGCCGGCATTCGGGGACGGCGCCACCGGCTCTCATGCCACGGGCGGCACCGCGTCGACTGGATTTATGGATACGCTGCAGCATGCGATCAGTAAGGCCAACGACATTCAACTGGAAGCGGGCCAGGCGACCGAGGCGCTGATGACAGGGCAGACGCAGAATGTCCATCAGACGATGGTGGCGTTGCAGGAAGCGGACGTCTCCTTCCAGCTGATGATGCAGATCCGGAACAAGCTGGTGTCAGCCTACGAAGAAATTCAGCGGATGCAAATCTGAGCGCCACATCTGGTAGCGAGGAGCAGGGGTACCCATGCTGTCAAAGTTTTCTATCAATCAACGCATGATCATTCTGATTGCGCTGGCCGGCTCGATTGCCGGGCTGATCGCCGTCACGTTGTGGACACAGCAGCCCGATATGCAGGTGCTGTTCACCAATCTCAATCCTGAGGATGCCTCAGGGATTGTAGATAAGTTGAAGGAAACCAAGGTGCCCTACGAGATGACCGGCGGGGGCACCACCGTGCTGGTCCCCAGCGCGCAAGTCCATGAGTTACGATTGCAATTGGCCACTCAAGGGCTTCCGCATGGAGGCGGCGTGGGATTTGAAATTTTTGATCGCTCCTCGATCGGCACGTCCGATTTCGTGCAGAAGTTGAATTATCGCCGCGCGCTCCAAGGCGAGCTGGCGCGGACCATTGCGCAAATGCCTGAGATTGAGCGGGTCCGGGTGCACCTCGCCACCCCGGAACGGCGATTGTTCGGTAACGACGACAATCGCGCGCGGGCTTCGATCGTGGTGTCATTGCGGAACGGACAAGCGCTTGCCAAGACGCAAGTCAACGGGATCGTCCACCTGGTGGCCAGTAGCGTCGAGGGGCTCCATATCAAGGACGTGACGGTGGTGGACGGCCATGGCCGCCTGCTCTCATCGGCCGCCGGGGGCGACGAGGCAGCCGGGCTGACCGGCACGCAGCTGGAGTATCAGCGGACGATTGAAAAGGACATCGAAACGCGCATCCAGACGATGTTGGAGCGCATCGTCGGACAGAATAAAGCGGTGGTGCGGGTCTCCAGCCTGCTCGATTTCCGCAAGATCGAAACGACGGAAGAACGGTATGACCCGAACGGGCAAGTCGTGCGGAGCGAACAGCGCGGGCAGGAAAAGTCGAACGGCGTCAATGGCGTCGCCAGCGGCGTGCCGGGCGTCCAGTCGAACCTGCCGCCCGTGGCAGAGCAGGAGGCGGCGCAATCGAGCTCGACTACCAATCAGACCAAGAACGAAACGGTCAACTACGAAATCAGCCGGACCGTCTCCCGCATCGTGGAATCCAGCGGCAGTATTAAGCAACTCTCCGTGGCGGTGCTCGTGGACGGCATCTACGAAGGGGCCAAGGCGGCGGACGGAAAGCCAGCGGCCGACCAACCCAAGAAGTATGTCGCGCGGTCTGAAGAAGACATGAAGCGCATCGAGGAGATCGTGAAAAAGGCGATGGGCTATTCGGCCGAACGCCAGGATCAAGTCCAGGTGACCAACGTGGCCTTCGATATCGGGACCGACGAGCCGTCCGCTCAGGGGATTGAGGCCGCGACCGAGGCGACGAATCCCTTCATCCCCTATCTCCGCTACGGAGTCGGCGGGGTGTTCTTTCTCCTGATCCTCTTCATGGTGGTACGGCCGTTGCTCACCATGCTGGGGACGACAGGGGCTCCAGTGGCGCAGGTGGGTGTGACGCCGGAGTTGCCCGCGTCGGTTAGCCAGGTCGAAGCGGCGCTGGACAAGCAGCCTCGCTCGCAACTCATTCAGCTGGCCCGCAACAATCCCGATTCGACGGCTGTGGTCGTCAAGCAATGGTTGAAGGCTCCGCAGTAAGGAGTTCGAGCAATGGCAACACAATTAAGTGGTGAACAGAAAGCCGCGATTCTCCTGCGAGCGATCGGTGAAGATGCCGCAGCGCTGGTCATGAAGAGCCTCGACCCCAAGGAGATCCGCAAACTGGGGACCTTCATGCACGACACCGCCCATATTACTCAGGAAGAAGAGCATAACGTTCTGACTGATTTCGAAAAGGCCAGCGCGCTCGGTGATGTGGAGTTCGACGGAAAAGATTACATTAAAACCATTCTCACGAAGGCCCTCGGCCCGGAAAAGGCGGCCCGTCTCCTTGAATCGATGAACAGCCGAAGCTACCCGGGTCTGGATGCCTTGAAGTGGGTGGATCCGAAGGGCGTGTCGCAAATTCTCAAGATCGAGCATCCTCAGACGGTTGCCGTGATCATGGCCCATATGGAGGCGGAACAAGCCAGTCAGGTCATGGCCTGCTTGCCTGTTGAGATGCGGGGGGATGTATCTTTGCGGTTGGCAACGCTGGAGGAAGTGCAACCGGAGGTGCTGGAGGAACTCAGCGCCGCGTTGCAAGACATCCTGGTGGCCAGTACTAGCCATGCTATGAGCGTCGGCGGCGCCAAGGCGATTGCCAACATTCTCACTCGGCTGGATAAAGCCACCGAGGGAGGCATCATGACGAAAATATCGGAGCGGAACCAGACGTTGGCCGATGCGATCCGCTCACTGATGTTCGTGTTCGACGACCTGGTCAAAGTCGATGATCGCGGGATGCAAGAGCTGCTGAAAGAAGTCAGTAAAGAGGATCTGCCCGTGGCGTTGCGCGGGGCGAGCCCGGACGTGAAAGAGAAGTTCTTTAAGAATATGTCGGCCCGAGCTGCAGACATGTTGAAAGAAGATATGGATGCGCGAGGACCGGCGAAGGTGACGGATGTGGAGCGGGCCCAGCAGAATATCCTTAAGGTCTGCCGCAAGCTGGAAGAGGAAAATCGTATTGTGATTTTGGGTGCCGGGGAGGAGTTGGTCTAAATGGCCGGTTCTTTGAGCATGGAGTCCACCACATCGCAGCCCGCACAGCGAACGACGGTCACGCGAGACGCGTCCATCCTCGTCGTCGACGACGAGGTGCAGATCCAGGGATTGCTGGTCGCGCTGCTCGAGTCCGATGGGTACCGCGTTCGCGCGGTTGGATCGGCTGAAGAGGCGCTTGCTGCCTTGAAGATTTCTCCCGCCTCGCTCCTGATTACTGATGTGAGACTTCCGGATCAGGATGGCATCGGGCTGCTCCAGCAGGCCTGTGCCATCGATCGGCGCATGATCGGGGTGGTGATGACCGGGTATGCCAGCATCGATCTTGCCGTCCAAGCCATGAAAGCCGGGGCGGCAGAGTTTCTCATGAAACCGTTCCAGAACGATGTGGTGCTCTTGACGGTCAAGCGCCTGCTCGAGCTCTATCGCCTGCGGGCGGAAAATGCGGTCCTGAAGCAGGCGGTGATTCTTGGCGGAGGCGTGCGTCTGCATAATGTATCGTTGCCAGATTTTGGGACAGGTCATCAGTTCCTCGATGCCAGCGGTCCTTCGGATTACGATCAAGGCCACGGCAAGGGTCTGGCCGAAGGCGAACGAAACGAGCGTGAGCGAATCGCCGCCGCCCGTCAACAGGAGCAGACGTTGGTGGCCAATGCGGTCCGCCAACTCGATGACGCATGGAAGGCGTTCAGTCAGACGGCGGAAGCGGATGTGACGGCGTTGGCTTTCAGTTTGGCAACGCGCATTTTACGCGACAGGGCGGCCGAACATGAGAGTGTGGTGACGGCGCAGCTGAAAGCCGCCTTGGCTACGATCCGTGAGTCAGGCGTCGTGACGGTGCGAGCCCATCCCTCCGATGTTCCAGCTCTTGAAGCGGTGCGCACAGAATTGAGTCGCGATCGCACGCCGGCGATGGTGTTGCACATTGAAGGTGATGCATCGTTTTCTCGGGGCAGTTGTGTGGTGCAGACGACGAATCGGTTGGTCGATGCCTCGCTGGATACGCAGTTGCTGCGGCTCGGCGAAGTCTTACAGAAGCGAGGGCCCCGTGAATCTCGTTGATCTGATTGAACGGACGGATCCGCTGTCCGTGTCCGGACGTGTCGCCCAGGCGGTCGGGATTGTCATCGAGGGTTATGGCCCCATGACGTCGGTGGGAGAACTCTGCGAAATCACGCGGGAGGACGGGGAGGAGACCGTGCTGGCCGAGGTGGTCGGGTTTCGCGGCGACCGCGTGCTGCTGATGCCGTTGGGAGAGATGCGGGGGATCGGCCCTGGCAGCCGGCTGTTGATGAAAGGGCATTGCGCGTCGGTTCCGGTCGGTCCGCAGTTGCTGGGTCGCGTGCTGGATGGGCTGGGTGAACCGCTCGATGGAAAGGGCCCCCTGGTGACCGAGCGCCAGTACCCGCTCCATGCGGCGCCGGTGAATCCTCTCCAGCGCGCGCGCATTACGCAACCGCTGGACCTCGGCGTCCGGGCGATCAATGCCTGTTTAACGTGTGGCCTCGGTCAAAAGATCGGGATTTTTGCCAGCGCCGGCGTGGGTAAGAGCGTCCTGCTCGGCATGATGAGCCGCTACACCAGAGCCGATGTGAATGTCATTGCGTTGATCGGCGAACGAGGCCGGGAAGTGAACGAGTTTCTTGAGCGGGACATGACCCCTGCCGCGCTCCAGCGATCGGTCGTCATCGTCGCGACGTCGGATCAGCCGCCGTTGGTGCGGTTGCGGGGCGCGTTGATCGCGACCGCCATTGCGGAATATTTCCGTGATGGCGGGAAACAGGTACTGCTCATGATGGATTCGTTGACCCGCTTGGCCCACAGCCAGCGTGAAGTGGGGCTCGCGATCGGCGAACCGCCTACGACAAAAGGCTATACGCCCTCGGTCTTTACGTTTCTTCCCAAGCTTCTGGAGCGAGTCGGGACGGGGCCTGGTTCCGGCACGATCACCGGCCTCTATACGGTGCTCATGGACGGTGACGAGCTGGCCGATCCCATTGCGGAAACGGTCCGGTCGATCCTCGACGGGCATATCGTGCTCTCGCGGCAACTGGCTGCGCGCAACCACTTTCCTGCGATCGATCTCCTCAATAGCACCAGTCGGGTGATGAAAGACGTCGTGAGCCGTGATCATTATGCCGCATCCCGCTCCATGGTTGAGCTGATGGCCCGCTACCAGCAATCGGAGGATCTCATTCTTCTGGGCGCGTATAAGGCTGGGACGAACAAGGCGCTCGACAGGGCTGTGTCGGCGCAGGACGGGATCAATGCCTTTCTCCGTCAGGATAACGAGCAGCAGGCCGACTTTGGTTCATCGGTCCAGGACTTACTGGCCCTGGAGAAGAACACCGCATGAAACTCGATGCGATACGACGCTATCGGGCGCAAGTGGAAGACGTCTTGCGTATGGATCTGCTTCAGGCTCGGCAGAACCTTCAGGATGTGGAGAACTTGTGCCAGGCGCTCGATGCGCAGACGCAGGAGTCGGTCGAGCAGTATTCGGCCAAGGTCAGTGCTGGAATGGCGCTGGAGGAATTTGTCGAGTGGCAGGCGACATTTGATTCCGAGGCCGCGTTGCTGACGCAAGCCAGGCAGACTGAAGGCAGACTGCGCGACGTGTGGAGTCAGAAGCAGCAGGACTTGCGGGAGGCCATGCAGGAGCGTCGGACGCTCGATCGGCTGGCTGAACGAGTACGCATTCAGGAGCAGGCGGTGCGGAACCGAGCCGAGCAAATGCAAATGGATGAGGCGGCGCGTCGCACGGGAGCCATGGGCGTGCAGAATTCTCTATGAACAAGCAGACAGCACATCAGCCTCAGGATCGCATCACTATCGCGCGCCCTCGCGCGGCAGGACCTCGCCGTCCGCTTGTAGCGCGTGGCACAGAGATCCGGTCTGCCGGCGTCTGGCTTGCGGTGATCCTGGTTCTCGGCTGGACGATGGTCCAACTTAATCCAGATTCCTCTGCGGAGACGCCTACGTTTCCTCTTTTTCAACGGGCAGCCCCTGTTGCCGTCGACCCTGCGCCGTCGGAACAGAGCCAGGGGGCGGAATCTGAGTCCTCACTGATGATGCCCATGCAGGCCCAAGGTCCTGCGCTCATTGTGCCGGCTGAAGTGGTGGCGATGCTCCAACAACGTCAAGAGGACTTGGCGCGACGGGAGAAGGCTGTGCGGACGGCAGAGGAGCGGTTCGTGATTCTCAAGGCTGATATAGAGCTGATCTTGAGCAAAGTCGAGGCAGCCGAGAAGCGGCGTGTCCTCCTCAAGGCACAAGAGGAGAAAGCCGCTGCGGCGCGGAGCGTGGTGCAGGACAAGCACGCGGTCGAGCTGCGCACGCAACAATATGCCCAGCTGACCAAGATGTATGAAAGCATGCCTACCGAGGAGGCGGCCGCACGCATCGAACAGATGCCGGACCGGAAAGCGCTGGAAATCCTCCGGCTCTTGAAAGGTAAAACGGCTGGATCGATCCTCGCACAAGTGAAAATTGACCGCGCCGCGAAACTCACTGAGCAACTGCTGTCCAACCCCTGATCGCTTCGTGTCTTCCTTGCTCCGCTTTTCTCTCGTGTCATTTTTCCCTTGTTCAAATTCTCTCTCTCTCCCGGTATTCTTTGCCTGACCGTCCGGCAACTTTTTCCCCTGCCGGTCTTCTTGTTGCCTCGGCTCCATGAAAACGCGCGCCAATCAAGGGTTTTGGCGCGATTTTCCGTGGCACGAGCCTTGAAAAGGTATGGGCCAGATGCGG
>ERZ1292640.3892-Hain-H43-02um-R1-3892-length-11519-cov-4_pt1 | contig 11519 bp, 10 predicted proteins | sample MGYA00564404_ERZ1292640 | MGnify/ENA primary metagenome ERZ1292640 (study PRJEB36523, sample SAMEA6512636) | groundwater metagenome | collected 2019-01-08 | study: AquaDiva: Metagenomics assemblies of 32 groundwater samples | reverse complement strand
TCTGCTTTGCCGTCCAGATGACGTAAACGTCCTTGGCCGCTTCGTGGGCGTGCTGTAGCTCTCTTTCGACGCCGCTGGAGATTGCGGCCCGCCCGTCGTCCAGGCTCGGAACGAAGCTGATTATCATATCCGACTGGTCGATGAGCATGAAATCGCGGGCATACGTCTGGCTGTTGATGTCACGCTCGATCTGCCGGACTTCATGCAAATCCAGCCTGACCTGGCGCCCCAACGCCGTCAGCTCGACGTAATCCAGTCCTTCCTGGGCCGCTTTCCGCGCCTTTTGCGGCAGATACGCTTCTTCCAGGTCGCCCGGATCGAAACAGATAAACCACCGTTTCATCAGCCGCCTGAATTCGTTAATCTCCTTCTGCACGTTCTCCATGTCGCTCACGGCGGTCATGGGGAAGCTCAGATACACCCTCTTAGCCGCACCTTCGAAAACAAGCCGGTAGAACATCTCGGCCGTCTCCTGCTCGGCGCCGCGGGCAAGGCAGTAAAAAGGAATCTTTTCGTTAATGCCCTTGCAGAGCATTTCCGTGCCGATGATTTCTTCCTCCCGCCAGACAATCAGATCCTTCAACGTGTGCGCGAGGGCGTGCTCCTCGACGAGCCGCGTGTGCAGAGCGACCACGCCGTCTATCAGGCAAATATACATCCCGGCGTTGAGCTGACGCATCTGGTCGAAGTCCACCGCGGGAAACAGTCCGTGCCGCCAGCGAAAAGTCGCATGCGTATTGACGATCAGATCGGGAGCATCCTGGGCCTTCGCGATGATGTCCTTGAAGATGCTGCGCCGAAGCGAGCTGAGCCTTTTCATCGGGATATCCAGGATTTTGCCGGGCGGAATATCGGGCGCTTCGGCGTACATCCGGTCGCCGACGTTGCACAGCAGCACCTCTTTTCCCCTCTGGGCGGCAAGCTGACAGACCTTCTCAAGGTAGCTTTTCTTCTCAACTCCGACCATCCCGGTCACAACAATAATCATATCCAGCCCGTTCTCATAAAGCACCAATGAACTTCCGAATCGGTACGATATAAAATAATGACCTGCTTGGCAAATGAATCTTCGCTAAACAATCCCAAAGGGTGCATGTCACAATTGCACGTGCAACCATCCCCAAAGCCTGTGGCTTTGAGGCTGCCACCCGTTTTTCACCCATTCTGATTCGGTGGCAGCCTCATCCCGATTGTCGTTATCGGGATGGGGATGGCTCTTTCCATTGTTTACCTACAAAGATGACATACACCCAATCCCAAATGAAAAAATGACATCTAATATTTCGACACAGTTTTTTCTTGGAAGTCCCGATTTATATTGTAAATTAATTGCTTAGAAAGCGGTTTTCATTGGATTATTTGACTTCGTAGGGACGCGCTCGTACTTACGATTTTTTATGGTCAACGACAAATTTTATGAGTACCATAGTCGGTATTCTCAGTAAAACCATAGAATAACTTGTTAGTTTGAAGATGGCTTAGGACGTCAGCGAACTCCAAAGGAGAAGATATGGAAGACGTTAATGAACTACTATTTAGCCAGCTTAAGGAGCGACCAGAGATACTTTACGAGATTAATCCTGCTGTCTTTGAACAGCTAGTTGCTGAGATTCTCTCGAGCTTTGGCTATGAAGTCCAACTCACCAAGAAAACAAAGGATGGCTGGGCAGATATTATTGCAATCGGTCACCAACCTGCCTCGAAGATTATTATCGAATGTAAGCGGTATAAAAAGGATCATGCCGTCGGACTTGACATAATTCAACGTCTGTATGGTCTTGCAGAGCAAGAACAAGCAACTAAAGGAATACTCGTAACAACTTCCAGTTTCACGAAGCCTGCCATGGATTTCATTCGAGAGCACGAATGGCGACTAGAAGGTATTGATTTTAATAAATTCCAGGAATGGATTGATAGGTATATTCTGGCTCAAGATATCAATTCCACTAAATCACTGCCTCTCTACTTCGATCTTTCGGAATTCTCTACTGAGGAGATTAGACTGATACTTGACCAGTTATCATCACTGTATGCTTCTTGTGGGGGAGATCGGTTGATTATCGACGATGCTGCTATTCTCGACTCAGCAGAGATATATGAGCCGGTGGGAGGTTAAGCGATGAGTAAAGATATTATCCCATTCGGCGAATCTGAAAGTTCTGATAGGTGGCTACGTGTTGATGTCCGTGGCAGCAATGATAAACTTTGGGCCTCCTTGCGTAGCAAATTCGTCACCCAGATTGAAACATTATTATCCGCCACGCTTGATCATGAACGTGGGACTACGGTCCGTGATGAAGCAAAGCAATTCACTAGCGCTTTGCTCGATTTCGCGAAAGCAAAGTTGGCCAAATCGGGATTGGAAGCCGAACAAATAGCGGCTGAAATTGGCAAAACCTTTGCTGAGAAGCAAACAGAACTGGCCAGGGCAGAAAAAACCACTGAAGAAGCCCGTCAAATACGGATAAAGAATGATGTCGCAGAACTACGTCTAACATTGGGGGCAACAAAAGCCTTCCTTGTAGGTGATGAAAGTGAAGAAGCAGTGATATTTGGCAAGCAACTAGAATCTTTTCTATGCGTTCTAAAGGAAATTGCAGAGACTTGATGAAAACTAATATTGGGCTTCTGTGAGACCGTGCGTTATCTAATCCTAATTAAGACATGGATAGTGATTCTGAATTATACTTGTGCCAGTCTTGTCTTAAAGATGCTTATCTGAAGAGATACTTTGACAAGGTTCCGACGATTACTCAATTGTGTTATATATGCCTCCGCAAATCCTCTAAATGCCTGCAAGTAACTAATAACAGAGAATTTTCGCAAATATTTAAGGCTATTATTCGATATCATTATTCAGAGTTTGACTATAATTATAAGCTGGAAGGCTGTCGCAGTGACATAATAAATATCTTTGAGCACTGTAATCCTATCTTGAGCCATGAATATTGTATGGATAGAGATGAAAACTATTTGGGGTGGATAGTAACATTATTAATTGAGCCAATAGTAGGTACCATTGATACTCAAATTAAGGACGGTGTATCCCTATATTCTAACCTAGCGCCGCCATTTATCCGTAATCTACAGGAAGATTTCTCCAGTGTATGCGGTTTTTTTATGCACGCAATCGAGCAACACGGACCAAAGGCTATGGAGCCTGAGGCGGTTAATTACCTTGCGCCATATGTTACAAAGTTTACATTAAAAATAACTAGAAATAGAACACTCTATCGCGCCAGACTTGGATACAAAAAGCGAGGGCACAAGTACGACCATCTTGATGATACCATCATTGATGTCTTCTTTCCATTTGCTGGGAAAGATATCTCTGCTCCACCTATAGACAAAACAAGAAATAATAGACTAAATCAACAAGGTCATTCGTTCCTTTACCTTTCTAGCAATGAAACTACTGCACTGTCAGAAATCAAACCCTATCCGGGTCAGTTTGTTTCTTTGGGACAATTCTATCCTAAGAAGAATCTATTTCTTGCAGACCTTAACAACTTAGACTTCAGCAATTATTGGCTGACAGATGCCGAACTTGACATTTATGTATTTCTAAGAACTCTTGGCTATTGGTATTCTTTTCCAGTACAACCGGATAGTAATCAATCACTTTATTATACCACGCAGTTCTTTTCAGCTGTTTTCAAAGCTCTTGGATTTGATGGGATTACGTACAGGAGTTCAATAACAGATGGGACAAACTATGTTGTTTTCCAGCCAGGTTTGATGAGATATCGTAGGTCATCGGGAAAATGTGTGAATGTCAAATCGCTGGCATACACATATAAGTCAGTGTTTTATGAAACATCGTATGCGAAGAGTGACTATGTATCTTACGACATGTTTTCTACCAATTCCGATCACACGTCTCATATATATAAAGAGCCTTGAGTTTCCTGCAAGTTCACGATGTACTGTAGATTTACTAAGAGTGTATTTAAAGTGTTCTATACATACATAAAAGCTAATTATTCATAATATGATAACAAAGACATGCAGTCGGACCCTCGTATCTCGGGCCGCTGATGCCTCACGTTAGTACAGCAAAAAGAGAGCAGGAACCGCCTTTAGAAGTAATTTCGTCAATATGAACATGCCCCTCCGTCATGAGGATAAATCGCTACATGTTTTTCAGTCGCTGTTGTCGGTCGTAATCCTTCAATGCTGCGATTAGTTCTGTCATGTCGCCAGCCATTATCCTGTCCAGATTGTAAAGGGACAAGTTGATGCGGTGGTCGGTTACACGGTTTTGGGGGAAATTGTACGTTCTGATTTTTTCGGATCTGTCGCCCGAGCCGATCATATTCTTGCGCTGTGAATCGCGCTCGGCCCTTTTCTTGCTCTCGTACAATTCATAGACCCTGCTTCTCAGGAGCCGCCAGGCTTTGGCGCGGTTCTTGTGCTGGCTTTTTTCATCCTGCATGTGGACGGTAATTCCCGTCGGGATATGCTCTAATCTGATGGCGCTGCTGACCTTGTTGACGTTTTGTCCGCCGGGTCCGCTGGACCTGCAGACGTGCTCGATGACGTCGTTCGGCGCTATCTGGATGTCCAATTCCTCCGGCTCGGGTAATATCGCCACGGTCGCCGCCGAGGTATGAATCCTACCCTGGCTCTCAGTCTCGGGAACACGCTGGACGCGGTGGCCCCCGCCCTCGTAACGGAATTCCGACCACACGCCCGGCCCTTTGATGCCAACGATGACCTCGCGAAAACCGCCCTTCTCCGTCGCACTGAAATCAAGCTGCTCGACCTTCCACTTGCGGGCCTCGGCGTACTTGATATACATGTTATACAAATCGCGTGCGAACAGCGCCGCCTCTTCGCCGCCGGTGCCCGCCCTGATTTCCACGATGATCGAATCGGTATCCTTCTCATCGCTCATCACCAGAGTATCCGTCATCTGTTCGAGCAAGGCGGTCTTTTGGCTTTCAAGCTTCTGCATCTCCTCGCTGGCCAGAGCCCTGAGCTCTTTATCCGCGTCGCCGTCGGAGGCTATTTGCTCAGCGTCTGCAATATCAGCCGCCATTTTCCTGTACTGCCGGTATTTTGCGACGAGTGTCTTGAGTTTGCCCTGCTCCTTGGACAACGCCACCAGGCGAATTGAGTCGCGCGCGGTTTGCGGCTCGGCAATCTGCTTTTCTATCTCGTTATAGCGAGCCTCGATCTGGTCAAGTTTCGCTATTAAACTGTCTTCTTGTTCTGCCATAAATGCAATCCGCCCCCGGTACGAGATGATAACTGAAAGCCCTTGCGCCGCTGCAAGATGCTCTGTGTGCCTCTAACCAGAACAACAAAAAGCCCCCATCCCGCCGCCGGCAGAATGGGAGCGCGAACCACAATCTGATAGAACAAGCTACTTCTGCTGGTCTTTTTGAGCCTGCTTGGGCGCATTCTTGCCCGATGCGGCCCCTTTCATGTAGCTCGTGCCGTACTTCTTCTGGAACCGCTCTATTCGCCCGGCGGTATCGACGTACTTCTGCTTGCCCGTATAGAACGGGTGGCACATCGAGCATATTTCCGCGTGGATTTCCTTGGCCGTGCTGCGGGTCTCGAAGGTGCTGCCGCAACCACAATGAACCACGACTTTTTCGTATTTTGGATGTATGTCTTTCTTCATAACTGAAACGCTCCGAAATATATAAACCGGCAATTCTAACGATAATGGCGTATATTTCAACAGAAATTTTTGCATTTGCCGGACACAGCGGTTATATTTTCCACGGTTGATTGTCAAAAAACGCTGGGGTTGTGCAAAAAATGGGAATAAAACTGGTAATTATTGGGGCCGGCGGTCGGATGGGCCGGCGTATCGTTTCGCTGGCAGTCGAGTCCGGCCGGTTCGATATTGTTGGCTCGGTCGATAGGCCCGGCCATCCCGATATAGGCAAGGATTCCGGCTTAATGGCAGGTTCAGGGCAGATCGGCATCATGCTGGCCGACACCTATCCGGCCGCTGCCGCCCAGGTCGCAATCGACTTCTCCCAGCCCGAAGCGATGGACGCCACCATTGATTACTGCCTCGAAAAGAACGTCGCCCTGGTCTCGGGCACAACGGGACTGAGCGAAAAGCAGCGGGAAAGATTGAAATCGGCGGCCCGGAAAATCCCTATTTTATATGCGACCAATATGAGCGTGGGGATGAACGTCCTGTTCGGGCTGGCCGGGAAAGTCGCCGAAATGCTCGGCCCGGAATACGACGTAGAAATCGTCGAACAGCACCATCGGTTCAAAAAAGACGCCCCCAGCGGCAGTGCCCTGACGCTGGCTGAGAACATCTGCAAATCAACCGGGCGGGACTTTCCCGAATCTCTGACTCACGGCAGGTCCGGCTCAGACGCCCTGCGGCAAAAGGGCGATATCGGTATGCATGCCGTCCGCGCGGGCGATATAACGGGAATTCATTCGATAATCTTTGGCACGCTCGGCGAGACTATCACCCTCAATCATACCGCCAACAGCAGAGACACGTTTGTCCGCGGAGCATTGCGAGCGGCCGAATGGCTCATCGGTAAAAAGGCAGGTTTGTATTCGATGGCGGACGTTTTAGGCAAGAAAATCTAAACCACCGCTCACCCCCGCAAACGGTAAGCAATAGTACAATCCGGGCCCGGCAGGACTGCCGGGCTGTTCAATCCTGAGCCGCTCAGGCCTCTTTGCCTTTTTTGGCCTTCTTGAGCTTGGGCTCTTTGGCCTTCTTGGGCTCTTTCGGCTTCTTTTCCGCCTTAACGGCGGCACCACGCTCACCAGTAAGCAGGAAAGCCGCACCGGTGATTAGCAGCGCCAGCACGGCAGCGCCGCCCATAATGTACCAGATAAAGCTCTGAATCGACCCCAGAATTGAAGGTATGACACCTTTGACACCTGCCGCAACCACAACCGTGGTATAAATGACAACCACCAGCGGCAGAAACAGCAGCATCCCCAGTATATTGCTTTGTGCATCCGGCGCGACCTCGATCAAAGGAGCCGCTAATACTCCCGCCTCAGCAGCAGGCTGAGGAATGGCAAGCTCCTCTTCAGGAATCATCTGTTCCGGCTCACCAGCCGCCGGCTCGACGGCTGCCGGCTCAGCCGCTTCGGCCGCAGCCTCGGCAGGCTCCTGGCCCTCGCCTTCGGCCGTATAAATCTCATCGAGAATGCCGCCTAACGAGGTATCGTCCGCCTGGAGTGAAAGGTCCAGAAGCCCGGATCCGCTGCCGAAGGTATCCAGGTTGACATCCTCTTCAATTTCTTCCAGCGGCACTTCGGGAGTCGTACCTGCCGTGCCTGTCGGAATTGCCGTTTCGGCCATCGTATCGTCTGTGACCTCGTAATCCTGATCCGTCTCGCCAAGAACGCTGGTTCCCATGCCGGTCAGGGCGGTATCCGCATCGGTCAGGTCGCTCGGTACAGCCGCAGCGCCTGTCTCCGGCGCCAACAGTATTTCATCTGTGTCCGCCGCTGCTTCCGATGGTTCGGCAGGTTCAGCATCCTGAGTGGAGTCGAAGGATTCCGCCATATCCGCTGTGGAGAGATCCTCTTCGACTAATTCCGGCTCAGAAGTTTCTGGGGCTTCAATCTCCAGGTCTGGAAATTCATGCTCAGAAGTCTCGGACTCGGCATCTTCGGTGAGTCCTATAATATCTGCTTCCTCAGCCACCAGGTTCTCGACTTCGTCAACTTTGAACAGCAGATTTGCGCCGTCACGAAACTCACGCAATTTGCCCTCCTTGACCAGCTTTTTCAATTCATCCTCTGTCTTGTTGAGCTTTTCGGCGGCTTCCTGCAATGAATAGAACATACCTGCCATAATCACCTGTCTCCTATTGGTTACTGGTAATTGGTTACTGGTAATTGGTACCAGCCACTATTCACCAATAACTATTTTATACTAACCGCAGCGATTATGCAACCTTTTTTTGCCGAAAAATCGGGGCAAATTGCCCTGCGTATGACAATTCAAGCTTTCCGCAGAAACAGCCGATACATTGGTGGGAACTGAAGAACATTCTTTATATGGGACTGAACCGCACGGATATTTCAGGCCATACGTCATGACCTGCCGGATGGGGAAGGAGTGTCGAGGTGGAGCTATCACAGGAAAATACAAAACAAATCGAAGAAATCATATCTTCGATGGACTGCCCAAAAGACTTCAAGTGCTACAAGTCCGGCTTTGACAATATCTGCAAGGCCGCGCATCGCGGGTTGGACAAATACGCCGACTGCAGCGACCCCGATAAGACAACATGTGAATTCAGGGTACCCTTTGGCCGCGGTGCTTTCTGCCGGTGCCCTCTTCGAGTGTATATTGCAAAGCATTTGAAGAAGTAGGCGATTCATGCTGAAAATGTGCTGCTTCAAAAACGGCACTTTCTGTCGCTGCTTGCCAAAATCGCTCGATGTGGTATAATACAACTGTTTTATTGATCAGCATCTATCCCTATTAGGCATTTCCAGGGAATGGTTCGATCTGGTATTTTGCCGGAAGCGAAGTCGAAGGATGGTTCGATGGCCGATACAATTACGGGAATACTGAAGCGCGTTAACAAGACGCAGTTTGCAATACGGACGGCCGAGCGGTCTTATCGGCCTGGACATGGCGAGGTCATGGTCCATCCGGACATGGCCCACCAGTTCGGACTCACCGAAGGCGCCGCTATCACGGGCCTGATGGAGAAAAAAAAGGGCAAGAGCCGGTTGGTGGGTATCGAGTCCATGGGGAGCATGAGCCCGGAGGCATTCGGCAAGCGCCCGCATTTTACCGATCTGGTGGCCATTGATCCGCACGAGCGATTCGACCTGGGTTGCTGCGGCCAGGAGAGCATGCGGATTGTGGACCTTATCGCGCCGATAGGCAAGGGAACGCGACAACTGATCGTCTCGCCGCCCAAAGCGGGCAAAACCGTTCTCCTGGAACAGATGGTCCAGGCCATTCGGCAATGCTCTCCCGAGAGCCGCGTTATGGTGCTGCTGGTGGATGAGCGGCCCGAGGAAGTCACCCACTTTCGCAGGGCTACAGAGGGTGCCGAGATTGTGGCCAGCGCAAGCGATTACGGCGCCGACCAGCACGCCGAGCTGGCCGAGCTGATGCTCGCTCACGTCCAGACGGAGCTGGAATGCGGGCGCCAGATCGTCCTGTTGATCGACAGTCTCACGAGGGTGGGAAGAGCGTTCAACAACAGGACGCGGCGAGGAGGCGCGCCCCGGCGTCACACGATGAGCGGCGGACTGGAAGCAGGCATCCTGGAAGTCCCCCGCCGTTTGTTCGGACTGGCGCGCAACATAGAAAACGGAGGCTCCGTCACCATCGTCGCAACGTGCCTGATCGATACCGGCTCCCGCATGGACCAGTTGATCTTCGAGGAGTTCAAGGGAACGGGCAACAGCGAAATCGTCCTGGACCGTTCTCTGGCCGAGGCCAGGATTTTCCCCGCAATCAATATCCCGGCCAGCGGCACACGTAAAGAAGCGAAGCTTTATACCGACAACCAGACCCGCGGCTTAGCCACGCTGCGGCGAGTCCTGTCGAACTACGGGACCCGCGAGGCCATGGGCGCGCTGTTCAAGCTGCTCAAAAAGTACCCCAACAACGAACAGTTCCTGGAGAATCTCTGTGCCGGGAGCTGACGGTACATTCAGCACCGATTGACAACGATGCGTCATACTCTATTTTATTGCCTCGCCGTCGCACCGGTCAGCAGAGTCACATTGCTTCGCGTGAAGAATCCGCCAAAATCGCCATAGCGATGTATATATTCGTTTACCAGCAAGGTGTTTTCAGATGGGCAGGAAAAAATCTGCTTCAATCCTTCCTCAGCGGAACCGACCAGATCGAGTAAGAAATTCATTCCCTTATTCTTCAGGGCAGCAACAGTCTCCTCGATCGCTTCGGTCCTGAAAGCAATATGATGCACCCGCGGGCCATAATTATGTACGAACTTCTCCGTGGGACCGGACGTTTCATCGTCAACGTACGGAGAGATACCCGATGTGAACACCATGGCAAAGTCTTTTGCAGAGAACCGGGCCACGTTTGTTATCGAGTTGAACACTTTCACGTAGATGGCAAACGCGAAATTGTAATTTGTCAGATTCATGAACTCAATGATGGCCGCGTCTCGATCTTCAGCCCTGACTCTCGTGGCCGCATGATCCAGTTCCTTCAAGTTTCGCGCCACGGCGCCGTCCGGCTTCTGAAACCGCCAATCCAACGGTTTGGACCCTGGCGATGCGTACCGGCCGGCGTTTCGGCGCCACTGTATGAGTCCAATTGAGTTCCCCGTGTACTTTGAAGGAGCCGTTTGCATGAAAGAAAAGTTGTCCGTGTTCACCTTCTCCGCCGTTAGAAAAGCTATCCCTCTTTTTTTCTGAATCGAGACGTACCGCTCTAAATCCATCGTTTCGAACACGAAGGTTTCCAGCCGGGTGTTCGGAACATGCCTGGATTTTGGAAAAGCATTTAATGACGAGAAGGGATTGATTGCCTTGCGCGCCCTGATCAGGAAATCAGCAGACCCCTCGGCTTTGAGCACGACCGTGCGATACTCGGAATCCTCGAAGGCTTCGGCAACATTCAGACCGGTGAACATGAGGAACTCTTCGACGGTTGCTCTCTGTTTATCCGGCTCGGTGTTTATGATGACGCAATTCAGACCCTTGACCAGACCGTCCAGGCCCGTCCGTTTTCTCTCGTCGAGAATCCTCGCTGTTGCTTCGCGGAGGTATTCGTCACTATTGGCGAAACTGCGAGACAGAATCCCTCCGCAAATGGGGCATTTATCGTCAATCGAATCAGGATGAACTTGCCGACACGTCGGGCATATCAGTTTTTTCATCTTGTTACTCTCAAAACTGATTCTACTTAGACCGTTTATACACCGCATGGTAACGCATCCACGGCACATACCACAAGAACATAACGCCGAGAGAACAAAAACGGAAAATTCTTGTGTTCTCCAGCTTCGAAAAGGACAATAGAGGGAAATGCTCTGAAGGGGTAAAGCTATGAAGAAATTGACATGCACTATTTTACTTCTATCGCTCGTCCTATCGCAACAGACGATCTTTGCCGGAGCAATTTCCCCCGAGGTCGAAGTTCGTCCGGATGTGAAAATTCCGATGCGCGACGGCGTCGAGCTTTCGGCAAACATCTTCCTGCCGAAAGCCGAAGGCAAGTTTCCCGTCATTCTCATCCGGTCTCCTTATGGGAAAGGCAATGAAAAATACAGCGATGGTCTTTTCTATGCCGGCCGGGGATATGTGCTCGTCAGCCAGGATTGCCGGGGTAAGGGGGCTTCACAGGGCGAGTGGGAACCCTTTGCCAACGAAGGCGACGACGGCCGGGATACGCAAAAATGGATACTCAATCAGCAATGGTGCAACGGCAGCATCGCAACCAGCGGCGGCTCGTACGTCGGTTTCACACAGTGGATATCGGCGCCGAACGCCGGCGACCATCTCAAAGCCATGTTTACCGTCGTGCCGCTCGTCGATACTTACGGCGACGGCGTGTACACCGACGG
>ERZ1292640.3890-Hain-H43-02um-R1-3890-length-11523-cov-6_pt1 | contig 11523 bp, 15 predicted proteins | sample MGYA00564404_ERZ1292640 | MGnify/ENA primary metagenome ERZ1292640 (study PRJEB36523, sample SAMEA6512636) | groundwater metagenome | collected 2019-01-08 | study: AquaDiva: Metagenomics assemblies of 32 groundwater samples | reverse complement strand
GACAAACATCCATCGGCCTGTTGCTGCGTCCATACCGAATAATTTCAAATTGTGCCGGGTCATTTCGGTTTCTTATTCATTTTCTTGTTTTTCAATTGGTGCAAAGCCGCTTTTGATGATCTTACCGTTTCGTGGTCTTTACGGGGAGTGATTCGGGTGATAGTTTCGATCACCGCAGTGGGAAATTAACATGTTTTTCGGTGAGGCGGTGAATTGAGCGGGGTGAAGAATTGTTGTGGATTATCTAATCTATCCGTTCCAATGGATTGAATAAAATTTGCTATGATGAAACCTGAATTGATGGTAATTGGTTAGAGATAAGGGATAAAATTGTTGCAGAGTTTATGACAGATGGATTTATTGATGTGCATCTTATCCCTGAAGTCGATCCCAAAAACTTGAATACCTAACTAAAATTAATCAGGAAGTGTTTTATATGAAACTGACACAAATTGAAGCTGAGGCACTTAGTCTGCCTGAGACAGAGAGGGCGGAATTGGCACAGAAGCTGTTGCTCAGCCTGGACGATCCATCCGAAGGTAAAATAGCCGCGAATTGGCTGGAAGAGGCACAACGTCGAGCTAAAGAGTTGGATGAGGGTATCGTCCAACCCATATCGGCAGACGAGGTAAGGCGCAAAGCGCAAGCCCTTTTGCGGTGAGCTATGTATTCCATCCAGCCGCAGAAGCTGAACATCTTGAGTCTGTTGGCTATTTTGAGTTTAAACAACCTGGACTTGGCGCTTCGTACCTGGCGGAATTTGAGAAGATTCTGGCATGGGTGTGTCAATCACCGCATCGGTATCCGATTGAAAGGGATCCTGATGTGCGGCGTGTTCAAATGAATCGTTTTCCGTATACCGTGCTTTATCATGAAGTTTCTGGCATTGTTCAAATATTGGCTATTGCTCATCATCGCAGACGCCCACAGTATTGGCTGGAAAGGCTCTAGTAGAGTGTCATAAGCAAAGTGCATTGCACTGCTCATCGTTTGGCGCAATAGCTTTCGTGCCTACTTTGTTTGACGCAGTTTAGATGTACTAGCTCAGCCAACAAATGGATTTTCAATCAGCAATCCTTCGATTTGCTGACCGTGCCGCAAGTCTTCGGTGTGCAAGCGCGTGCAACCGGCTTCGAGGGCTGCGGCAACAATCAAAGCATCGTAGAAGCTCAAGCCATAGCGCGATTGCAGCTCAAGGCCGCTCCGGTAAAGTGCCGGACTGGGCATGACGCGCCATAAGGGCACCAGAATCTGCTCCAGAAAACGCCGGGCATTTTCCGCGCTCATGGGAAATGGCAGTTTGCGCGTCACAACGTTGAGCGTTTCCTGAACGACTTGATGGCTGATACTGGCACTGTGCGTTTCCAGCGCGCTTCGAATCAGTTGTTCTGCGATATTGCGTTTGCGTTCATCGGTTTCGTCGAACAGGGAGACGAAAACGTTGGTATCGATAAATTCACCGCTCATTCATTTCGTCTCGCGTGAATTTGCGGCCGCCCGTGCGGACTTGTCCACGCAATTCCTCGATCAATGCCATGGCGGAATCGGTTTGTTGCTCCTGCCGCACATAATCCGCCAGCCAGCGGCGAAATTGTTCGTTGAGGGTCGTCTGCTCGGCGCGAGCCCGTGCGCGAGCGGCTTCGATCAAATGATCGTCCGCGCTTAAGGTGATATTTTTCATTCGTTGCATCCTTTCCGAATATAGTGTGCACTATCATAGTGTACACTATTTATAATACAGGGATCAGTGATTGCGTGTTTGAGTTCCAGAAATTCTTTTCAATTCAGAAATTCAGCGTAATATTCTGGAGCGTTAATGCTCGTTTCTTCGATAAATAGGAAAAGTATTGTTATGACAGAACCAACGATTACCTGCCCGAACTGCAAAACGGAAATCAAACTGACCGAATCGTTGGCGGCGCCGCTGATTGAATCGACGCGCAGGCAGTTTGAGCAAAGGCTGGCGCAAAAAGACAGTGAAATCATCCAGCGTGAGCAGGCGATGCGCGACAAGGAAAAACAATTGGTGGAAGACAAGCGCAAGCTGGAAGATCAGGTGGCCAGTCAAGTGGCGGAACAGTTGAAAGCGGAACGCTCGCGCGTGATTGCGGAAGAATCCCGCAAAGCCAAACAAGCCAGCGCCGCCGAACTGGAAGGCAAGGCGAGGGAACTGACCGAATTGCAGGAAGTGCTCAAATCCCGCGACGAAAAATTGGCGCAAGCGCAACAGGCTCAGGCCGAACTGATCAAGAAGCAGCGCGAACTCGACGATGCCAAGCGTGAACTGGAGCTTACCGTTGCCAAACGGGTGCAGGACGGATTGACGGAAGTGCGCACGCTGGCTAAAAAGGAAGCCGAGGACGAGCAAAAACTGAAGGTGATGGAAAAGGAGCAAACCATTGCCGCGATGCAAAAGCAGATCGAAGACCTCAAGCGCAGAGCCGAACAGGGGTCGCAGCAGCTGCAAGGGGAAGTACAGGAACTCGAGCTGGAAAACCTATTGCGCATGAAATTTCCTTATGATGCCATCGAACCGGTGCCCAAGGGCGAATACGGCGGGGATGTGCTGCATCGTGTGGTCGGCGCAGGCGGTCAGGCCGGCGGCACCATTTTGTGGGAATTCAAACGCACCAAGAACTGGAGCGACCCCTGGCTGGTCAAACTGCGCGACGACCAACGCACCGCGAAAGCGGAAATCGCCATCATCGTGAGTCAAGTGCTGCCGAAAGGCGTGGAAACCTTTGAATTGATCGAAGGCGTCTGGGTCACTCACCCGCGCGCTGCGTTGCCGGTCGCCATGATTCTGCGCCAATCCTTGCTGGAAATCGCCTTGGCGCGACAATCATCCGAAGGCCAGCAAACCAAAACCGAAATGGTCTACCAATACCTCACCGGCCCGCGTTTCCGCCAGCGTGTGGAAGCGATTGTCGAAGCGTTTTCGACGATGCAGGAAGACCTCGACAAGGAGCGCAAAGCCATCATGAAACAATGGGCCAAGCGTGAAGAGCAGATCGAGCGCGTGATGACGGCGACGGTGGGGATGTACGGAGATTTACAGGGGATTGCGGGGAAATCGTTGCAGGAGATTGAGGGGCTGAGCTTTCAAGCACTGGAAGCACCTGTTGCGAACAATAGGAATGTGGCGGAATGATGACAATAGTGGCAACAGGTATCGGTAACAGAAACAATGAAATCGCAGTCTTCACGAATATGCCTTGTGTATATGTCAATATCGACATATACTAAACCTGATGAGCAAGCGGCGTAAACCTCTGGTGTGGCTGCATGGCGAAGTCAAAACGCCGCCTTTTTTCGCCGAGGCAAGAATTGAAGCGGGTGTTTTATTGCGGCACCTGCAAGAGGGCATCAAAATATCGTTGCCACACTCAAGGCCAATGCCCAGTATCGGGCGCGGTTGTCACGAATTAAGAATACCGGATAAAAATCGCACTTGGCGCATTGTGTACTACGTTGATACGGTAGCCATCGTGATTCTTGAAGTATTTGCCAAAACAACAAGCCAAACGCCCCAGCCGGTAATTGACGTCTGCAAGGCGAGACTGAAACACTACAAATCAATTTAGAAGAGGGTAAATGTCATGAAAACTGACAAATTAGAGCGCCTCCAGGCCGCTGGCTGGAAAGTCGGCAGCGCGGAGGATTTCCTGCAATTAAGTGAAGAAGAGGCGCGGCTCGTCGCACTCAAACTCTCGCTGAGCAGCGCGGTAAAAAAATCACGCATCAAACGCAAACTCTCGCAAATTGACCTCGCACAACGCATGAAATCGAGCCAATCGCGCATTGCTAAAATTGAAGCAGGCGACCCTTCGGTTTCGCTGGATTTGATCGTTCGTGCACTCATCGCAAGCGGTGCAACAACGCGCGATATTCAGGCGGCGTTTACAGTAAATGAACGGATGGCGGACTAAGAACGCAAGGCCATTATGAAACAATGGGCCAAACGCGAAGAACAGATTGAGCGCGTGATGGGAGCTACGGTTGGAGTGTATGGGGATTTGCAGGGGATTGCGGGGAAATCGTTGCAGGAGATTGAGGGGCTTGACTTGATGATATTAGAAGATAAACAAGCGCAAATTTAACGGGAAAAATATGGCTGAAAGATCATGTTTGGTGCGGATGCAAGTCAAGAATATTGGTTGCATTGGTAATGATGGATTAACTGTCGAATTGGATGAAATTGTCTGTCTTGTAGGCTCAAATAATGCCGGGAAAACTACTGTTTTGCGTGCATATGAACTTGCAGTAAAGCAGGCTGAATTAAAACCAGATGACTTTAATCGCAATGCAATCGGAAATCCTGCCTCGGTAGAACTATGGGTTCACATTCCTAAGGCTGCGGCAAATGTTGATGAGAAATGGAAGGAAGAAAAAGATGGGCTCCTTTTGGTTCGTTCAAAATGGGAGTGGCCCGTTACAGGAGGTAAACCAGTTCGTGCAACATGGGATCCATCCGCTAATGACGGAAAGGGTGAATATGCAGAAGATGGTAAAGCATCAGGGCTGGATACTGTATTTAATAGCCGCTTGCCTCAACCATTTCGCATCGGTTCATTGGATGATCCAAATGAAGAACACAAGAAGCTTCTTAATCTTGTTTTGGAGCCTGTTGCGCGAAAATTCAAATCATTGATGGATGATGATGAATCTAGTCTCAGTAAGAAGATAGCGGAGCTACAAGCGGAGGCTGAAAAACCAGTTGCAGAATTCAAGGAGCAGCTTGAAAAAATTCAATCTCAAGTTAACTCTTCTTATCAGCAAGTGTTTAACTCTGGCGAAATCAGACTTACGGTGTCTTTAGGAGACATTGGTTTTGATCCTCAGAGAAGTCTAGCGGGAGCATCAAGGGTTGATATTGCGGAAAAGTACGGTCAGACCCGATGGGATCAGCAAGGAACCGGATCACAGCGTGCTTTGTTCTGGTCAATGCTTCAGGTTAGATCAGAGCTGAATCGATTGTCTGAAATGCGTAAAAGTGCTGAAAAAGACAAAGCCGATTTGGCGAAGTTGGAGCAGAAGGCAAAAAAGACCAAGTCAGACGAAACAAAAATTACTGACTTGAAGGACAAGATTGAAAAGAGCAATAACGGAGACTCATCAAATGCTGAAGATGAGTTTTTGCCTGGCTATATGTTGTTGATTGACGAACCGGAAACCGCACTGCATCCATCAGCAGTCCGTGCTGCAAAGGATCATCTTTACGCTTTAGCTACTGAAGCTGGCTGGCAGGTTATGTTGAGTACTCATCATCCAGCCTTCGTCGATCCGCTAAAAGATCACACTACTATCGTTCGGCTGCATAGAGTAGAAGCACACCTTCCACCCAATGTTTATCGCTCAGAAAATTCAGATTTCGATGGCGAAGAAATAGAAATCCTGAAAGCATTGCTAGTATTCGATGCTAATGTGGCCGAAATGTTTTTTGGTGGGAAAGTGATTATTGTCGAGGGTGACACTGAGTTTGCAGCCTTTCACGAAGCTATGCGTCTTGATGAGGCTAATTTTCCGGTAGATCGACGTCCATTGATTGTGCGTGCACGAGGCAAAGCTTCCATCGTAATTCTTGTGAAAATGCTTACGCACTTCAAAATCAACTTTTCTGTTCTGCACGACATAGATTCACCAAAAACAAAAAATGGGAAGACCAATCCAGCATATTCAGTCAACAAGAAAATTGCAGATACTATCGCCATTGCTACGGCTCAAGGAATACAAGTGACGTATCGTTGCTCATGTCCAAATTTTGAGCAGCACCATGGTATGGATTTGCCATCCAAGGATAAACCTTATGAGAGCTGGAAGGTTGTTCGAGACAATGTCGAAATTAGAAATAGTGTTCTGAAAGTATTGAATGCCCTTTTGGCACTTCCAGACGAGGAAAAAAATTCTAAAGAGGAGGGAGCGAAATATGAAAGTCAGCTTAAGGAATGGATTAATGCGAATGGAGTGAATGGAGTGACTGATCCTGTTTTTCAATTCGATTGAAGTCATCAACTTAATAAGATCTCGAGTTCTGCTATAAGTAAACGAAAAAACTCAAACTCACCTTGATCAGCAAGGAGAACCGACCGACTCCAAGCTGGAGCTGTCTACCACATCAGTCGGATCACGGAATGCGCTTCAACTCGTCCAACCATATCCGCGCCTCCGAGTCGGAAGGTGCCCGCCAGTCGCCGCGTGGTGACAGCGATCCGCCTGAACCCACTTTCGGGGCATTGGGAATACACGAGCGTTTGAATTGGCTGGTCTGGAAAAAGCGGAAAAGAAAGATGCCGAGCCAGTGCTTGATTGTTGCGAGAGCGTATTCGTTTTGTAACTGCTCATGAATGCCATCCGGCCAGGCACCTTGCAGCCGGTCCCCCCAGGCGTGCAGCGCGAGAAATGCGACTTTCGACGGGCGGAAGCCGAAACGCGTGGTGTAATAGAGGTTAAAGTCCTGCAGTTCGTAGGGGCCGATGATTTGTTGCGTGCTTTGCAGCGGTTCGTCCGGTGATTGGCTGGGAACAAGCTCCGGTGATATCTCGGTGTTCAGGATGGACGCCAGTGCTTCACTGGTTGCATCATTGAATTGCCGGGTGTGGATAGTCCAGCGGATCAAGTGTTGAATCAGCGTTTTCGGAATAGAAGCATTCACATGGTAATGGGACATGTGATCGCCGACGCCGTAGGTGCACCATCCGAGCGCGAGTTCGCTGAGATCCCCGGTGCCCAGCACGATGGCGTTGTGCAAATTGGCGAGACGGAACAGGTGTGAGGTTCGCTCGCCCGCCTGCACGTTCTCGAACGTCACATCGTATACCGGCTTCCCATTGGCGAAGGGATGCCCGATATCCTTCAGCATCTGTAAGCACGACGGCCGGATGTCGATTTCCTGGCTTGAAACGCCGAGTGCGTTCATCAACTTCAATGCGTTGGATTTCGTGGCATCGCTGGTCGCAAATCCTGGCATCGTGCAGGCAAGAATGTTGGCGCGCGGAAGATTCAAGCGATCCATCATCCGGGCGGCAATGATCAATGCGTGGGCAGAGTCGAGGCCGCCCGAGACGCCGATGATGATTCGTTGCATTTTTGCAAACGAAAATCGCTTCATCAAACCGTGTACCTGAATGTTGTACGCCTCGTAGCAGTGTTCGTCGCGCTTCGACGAATCACTGGGGACATACGGGAATCGCTCGACCGAACGGAGCAACGGAATGTTTCCATCGGGAACTGTAAATTCAAATTCGATAGAGCGAATCGTCCGCGCGTGTTCGAGGTGTGCCTGCACGGAGTCATTGAAACTGGTCATGCGCATGCGATCCTGCATGAGCCGCTCGAGATCGACGTCCGTGGTGATGATCTGCTCTTCATCCGAGAACCGGTGCGATTCGGTAAGAAGCTGGTTATTCTCATAGATCATGGCGTGACCGTCCCAGGCGAGATCAGTGGTCGATTCACCGGGACCGGCGGCGGTGTAGAGATAGGCCGCAATGCATTTGCTTGACTGTGAAGCGCACAGGCTGCGCCGGTAATCGGCTTTACCGATCGTAATATTGCTCGCGGACAGGTTGGCAAGGATGGCCGCTCCGGCCAGGGCTGCGTAAGTGCTGGGAGGAATGGGCGTCCACAGATCCTCGCAAATCTCAACATGCAGTGAGAAATTATCCACGTTGACTGCATTGAATATGAGGTCGTTGCCGAAAGGGACAGTCTTGCCGAGAAACCTGACCTCACGCGCAATGGCAGAATGGGCCGATGTGAACTGCCGCTTCTCATAGAATTCCCGATAATTCGGCAGATAGGTTTTCGGCACGATACCGAGGACGCAGCCGCGATAAATAACGACGGCGCAATTAAAAAGCTTGCCTTCGAACCGGAGCGGAGCGCCGACAAGGAGGACTGGCGTGAGTTCGCGGCTGGCTTCAATGATGCGTGCGATTCCATCGAGCACGGCATCGAGCAGCGCTTCCTGGTGGAACAGGTCATCGGCCGTGTAGGAGGAAATACCCAGTTCGGGAAAAAGCGCGATAGACGCCTTGAGATCAGACGCGCGGCGTGCCAGCGCAAGAGTGCGTTCAACGTTGAATACCGGATCGGCTACTTTGAGAAAGGGTATACATGCCGATACCCGGATAAAGTGATGCGAGTAGATAGAGTGGAAGTTTTTCACAAATTTCTCCGTTTGGGGCGAATGGACTGCCCGGTCTTGTCTTTTCGACAATGCGATGGCCTTCGTTCTCTCCGGCGTCATTTTTGGCGTTAGCCGGGCTGAGTCATGAGCCTGTTCATGGTGCAATAGTATAAAAGGATTCCGGGATTTATTCCCTTTCAACTTGCAATTTCCCGCAGCCCTATAAAAAGGGCTCAATGGCCAAGTTTTGTGGACAACCATGCGCAATTTGTTAATATGCGCAAGTTTGTGACTGTCCGCTACTAACCAGTATTTAACTGCTGTAAAACGATATTGAAAATTGATGACGATGTAAATTTTATGCGGATGGCATTGGAGCTTGCCCATCAGGCGCAAGGTTGCGGTGAGGTGCCTGTGGGTGCGGTCGTGGTGCGGGATGGGATCATTGTCGGGCGCGGATATAATTGCTCGATTACTGCGACAGATCCCACGGCGCATGCTGAAGTGATGGCCATGCGGGATGCTGGTAATAATCTGGCTAATTATCGTTTGCTGGATTGCACGCTTTATGTGACGTTGGAGCCCTGCGCCATGTGCATCGGCGCAATTTTTCATGCACGCATTAAGCGCCTGGTTTATGCGGCGGCTGATCCGAAAACAGGTGCTTGCGGCAGTGTTATTGATCTGCCATCAGAATCACGGCTGAATCATCATATGCAGGTAACAGCAGGAGTTATGGCAACCGAGGCCAGCCTGTTATTGAAACAGTTTTTTGCACAAAGACGTAAGGTAACCGGCCGGAGTGAGCATGAAAATTAGTATTTGTATTGCAACCCAACAACTGGATTTGCTGGATGAGCAGGGACAAATCATCAGGCAATATTTGATTTCATCCGCCAGGAAAGGAACAGGTCAGGAAAATGGCAGTTTCTGCACCCCGCTGGGAAAGCATATTATTCGCGCCAGAATCGGCGACGGGCAGGCGGTCAATACGGTTTTTATCAAACGGCGGCCCACCGGAGAAATTTATAGCCCGGAATTGGGTCAACAATACCCGAAACGGGATTGGATTCTGACACGTATTTTATGGCTGTCCGGGTGCGAACGGGGCTTTAATCGTTTGGGTTCAGTCGATACCATGCGCCGTTATATCTATATTCATGGCAGCCCGGATAGTGTCGAAATGGGCAAGCCGGGCTCGATCGGGTGTATTCGGATGCGCAACAGTGATTTGCTGGAATTATTCGATCGGGTCGGCGCTGGAACTCAGGTTGATATTCATGAATAGCATGATTGCGCACTGAACTGGATCACTGAGAGAGCGCTGTCAGTAACGATCAATTAAAACTTATATCCGCGATGCAGCGCCACGATACCGGCGGTCAAGTTGAAATATTCCACTCGTTCAAAACCAACCTGCTCCATCATTTCCTTTAACTCATCCTGGGAAGGGTGCATGCGGATGGATTCAGCCAGGTAACGGTAGCTCTCCGCGTCGTTGGCGATCATTTTTCCCATGGTGGGAAGTAACTTGAATGAATAGGCATCGTAGGCAGGTTGCAGGGGTTTCCAGACTTTGGAGAATTCCAGTACGATGACGGTTCCGCCCGGTTTGATGACGCGCAGCATTTCTTTCAGTGCAGCGTCTTTATGCGTCATGTTCCTGAGACCAAAGGCTACGCTGACGCAGTTAAAATAATTGTTGGGAAAGGGCAGTTTCTCAGCGTCGCATTGCGCCACCGGGGTAGGCGTACCTTCATCAATCAGGCGGTCACGGCCGATTGAGAGCATGGAGTTATTGATGTCCGTCAGCCACACTTCACCGGATTTACCGACTTTCTGTAAAAACAGAGCGCTTAAATCTCCGGTTCCACCCGCAATATCCAACACCTTATCGCCATGCTTCACACCGCTGGTTTCAATGGCAAAGCGTTTCCATAAACGGTGCAAACCTACAGACATCAGATCGTTCATCAGATTGTAGCGTTCTGCGACTGAATGAAAGACTTCCGCGACTTTGCCAGCCTTTTCATTTTCAGAAACGGTATTAAAGCCAAAATGGGTGGTTTTTGTCATGATAGTGATTTAATTTAAGTTGGAGGTGGCTTTCAGGTGACCGTCGACAAGTTCATATCGATTGGAATCCAGGCAAGTATTCCGCCATTTATTGGCAGGAATGGCCCGTTGCCTGCGTTCTGGCGCTTGGTTCCCGGCTCGCGCCAGCCTCTTCCACGCGTTGCAGATAACGTTGCCACATTTTATCCTGATTGAGGCCATAGTTATAGAGTAAATCCCAAGAATAAAGTCCTGTATTATGGCCATCGGTAAAATTGAGTTGTATGGCATAGTTTCCAACCGGTTCTATTTTTACGATATTGACCAATCGCTTACCTGTTTGCAGCACTTCCTGGCCTGGGCCATGACCACTCACTTCGGCTGAGGGCGAATGGACGCGTAAAAATTCACAAGAGAACTGGAAAGTTTTTCCATCCGAGAAAGAAATATCCAGTATTCTGGATTTCTGGTGTAATTTGATTTCTGTGGGACGAGGTGTTTCTTTGGTTAGACCGGCCATGTTATGGTATGAAGTAAAAAATTGATTAAGAGTAATGGATAAACCCGCTGATAGCAAACGGCGCAGAAATAATTTGATCAATACAGGAATTCACTATGGCTGCAAAAATACTGGTCGTGGAAGATGAAGCTGCTATCCAGGAGTTGATTATTTATAATCTAAAGCAAGCGGGTTATGAAACGGTTTGTGCGGATAATGCAGAGAAGGCGATGGCCCTGATCAATGATGAAATACCGGATTTGATTTTATTGGACTGGATGTTGCCTCAGATGAGCGGTATTGAGTTTGCGCGGGTTTTGCGGCGGGGGGAACGCACACGCCTGATTCCCATTATCATGCTGACCGCACGCACGCAGGAGGCTGATAAGGTGACAGGTTTGGAAATCGGCGCGGACGATTACATAACCAAGCCTTTCTCACCGCGTGAATTGATAGCCCGTATCAATGCCGTGCTACGCAGACTGATTCCGGAAGCCTCGGACGAGGCGGTTGAAATTGGCGAGCTGCGGCTTGATCCGGTCAACCGCCGGGTTACCGCAGGGAATAAGGAAATTGAATTGGGGCCGACTGAATATCGTTTGTTACATTTCATGATGACGCATACCGAGCGTGTTTATTCGCGCAGCCAATTACTGGATCGAGTGTGGGGCGATCATGTGTTTGTTGAAGAGCGAACGGTTGATGTGCATATTCGCCGGTTGCGCAAAGCGTTACAATGGGCAGGCAAGGATGAGTGGATACAAACCGTCAGGGGCGCAGGTTACCGGTTTTCGGCGGCCACAACGTTACCAGCCAATGAGCCGGATACGGATTTTACCCG
>ERZ1292640.3889-Hain-H43-02um-R1-3889-length-11523-cov-6_pt1 | contig 11523 bp, 9 predicted proteins | sample MGYA00564404_ERZ1292640 | MGnify/ENA primary metagenome ERZ1292640 (study PRJEB36523, sample SAMEA6512636) | groundwater metagenome | collected 2019-01-08 | study: AquaDiva: Metagenomics assemblies of 32 groundwater samples | reverse complement strand
CTGCTCGAGTATTTCCTGCAGCACCGAGGCCGCGTCCTGTCCCGCGATTTGTTGCTGACCGATGTCTGGGGCTACCGCTACACCGGCGGCACACGCACCGTCGACGTGCACGTGCGCCGGCTGCGCGAGAAACTGCCCGTCCTGGCCGAAGCCATCGACACGGTCAAGCAGTTCGGCTATCGGATGGCGGACCCCGCACCATCGGCCACGGCCAGCGACCGGCCCGGCGCCACCGGACCCCGCCGGTGACGGTGCCCGGCCTGCGTGGACGAACGCTGCTGGCGGTGTTCGGCGTCTCGGCGGTGGCGCTGGTCGTGGCCACGGCGCTCATCTCGATCGCGCTGCGGGATCAGTTGCTGCGTGCCATCGAGCGCAATCTGCTGGCCGAGACCAGGCTGGCGGCCGCATTGCTGACCGAACGCGAGACCGACGGATCGGTGGCGGCACTGGATCGCGAGGCCGATCGGATCGGATTGTTGACCTCAGCGCGAGTCACCTTCGTGGCCGCCGATGGCCGCGTGGTTGGCGACTCGGCCGAAGATCTCCGCGCGCTGGGCCTGCTCGACAACCACGGCAGCCGGCCCGAGGTGATCGCGGCGCGACGGGCGGGCGTCGGCATCGAGCGCCGGCACAGCGCTACGGTGGGCACAGACCTGCTCTATGTCGCGATCACCGTGCGGTCGCCCCACGTGGCGGTGGTGCGGCTGGCCTTGCCGCTGACCGACGTGGACGACCAGGTGGCGGCCGTGCGGCGTAGCCTGCTCTTGGCCCTCGCTGTCGCGCTGGCGTGCGCGCTCGCGCTGGCGTGGGTCTCGTCGATGCTGCTCGCGCGACGGATGAAGAGCATCGCGGCGGTAGCCCGGCGGTACGCGAGCGGTGATTTCTCGGAGCCAACACGGGATTACGGCACCGACGAACTCGGCACCGTGGCCCGGGTGCTCGACGAGACGACGCGCCAACTTGGCCGCCGCATGTCGGAGCTGGCTGAAGACCGGGCGCGCATGGAAGCCATGCTTGCCGGCATGCTCGAGGGGGTGCTGGTGGTCGATCCGGACGGCCGGGTGTTACTGGCCAACGATGCGGTGGCGAAGCTGCTCCGGGTCGAGGCGATCCGGCCGGGTCAGTCGTACGGCGATATCCTGGGCCATCCGGACATCGGCGGCATGCTGGGTCAAGCGCTCGACGGACACACCCCGGACGCCCTGGAGTTTTCGCCTCCACGCGATCCGGCACGCACCGTGTTTGCCCGTGCAGCCCCCATCACCACGGCGCGGTCGCGGGGCGCCGTGCTGGTCCTGCACGACATCACGGATCTGCGCCGAGCCGATCGCATGCGGCGCGACTTTGTCGCCAACGTCTCGCACGAGTTGCGAACGCCGTTGACGGCGATTCAGGGCTACGTCGAGGCGTTGCTCGATGACGACGAACCGGAGCCTGAGGAGGCGGACCGTTTCCTCGAGATCATCGCGCGGCATGCCAACCGCATGGAGCGTCTGGTGCGCGACCTGTTGAGACTGGCCCGCATCGAGGGCGGTCAGGAACCGGTCGCGAAGGCACCGACGGCCGTGTCGTCTATTTTCGCGGACGTCGTGACGGAGCTGGCGCCGGCTATCGAAGACAAGCAGCAGCGGATGGTCACCCATGCCGAGGCCGGCACCGCCATGCTGATGACCGACGCCGCCAAGCTTCACGACGCGGTCCGGAACCTGGTGGAAAACGCCGTGGCCTACGCCCCGGCGGGCACGCGCATCGAACTGGCGGCCCGAGTCGAGGCGGCCCGCGTGGAGATCACCGTGGCGGATGAGGGGCCCGGGATCCCCGACACGGATCTGTCGCGCATCTTCGAGCGGTTCTACCGGGTGGACAAAGCCCGTTCTCGCGAATCGGGCGGCACCGGCCTTGGCCTGTCGATCGTGAAGCACCTGATCGAAGTGCTCGGCGGCGAGGTGCGCGCGGCCAATCGCCCGACCGGTGGGGCCGTCTTCACCATCACCCTGCCGGTCAGCTAAGTGCTTCGAGTCGCAAGTACGGCCCCGTCTCGCTTTCGATCGCATGGGCCGCAGTTGCTCCCTCAGCACTTAGTCCTGAGGGCACAGATACGTTGCCGTATTTGTGCATCGAAGGACTAAGCCGGGTCGCCCCGGCTCGTTTGGTCTTGCCGCGGCCATCGGCATGCCCTACGCTAGGGGCCATGAAGGACGTGCTGGCCATCATCCTCGGAGGCGGCCGGGGCAACCGCCTCTTTCCCCTGACGAACATGCGGTCGAAGCCGGCCGTGCCTATCGGCGGCAAGTACCGGTTGATCGATATCCCCATCAGCAACTGCCTGCACGCCGGCTTGCGGCAGATGTTCATCCTGACGCAGTTCAATTCGGCCTCGCTGAACCGGCACATCTCGCAGACCTACCGGATGGACATGTTCTCGGGCGGTTTCGTGGACATCCTGGCCGCCGAGCAGACGCCCGACAACCCCCACTGGTTTCAAGGCACGGCCGATGCCGTGCGCAAGGCCGCGCGCCACTTGACCGGCTACAACGCGGACTACTATCTGATTCTGGCGGGCGACCATCTCTACCGCATGGATTTCGCGGAGCTGATCGATGCCCACATCGATCGCGACGCCGACATCACGATCGCGGCCAAGCCGGTCGAACCCGGACCCGCCACCGAAATGGGGATCTTCGTCTTCGATCGCGACGGGCACATTGTCGGTTTTGAGGAGAAGCCGGCAGCCCAGCGCCTGGCAGCGATGGGGCGGAGCATTCCCGCCGGATCCAGTTTCGCCGGCCACACGCCCGAGCAGCCCTTCGTCGCCTCGATGGGCATCTACGTGTTCTCCCGCGATGTGCTGCTCGAGATCCTGGAACGCCACGACGCGACGGACTTCGGACGCGAGGTCATCCCGGCGTCGCTGGGCACGCATCGCGTGAACGCGTTTCTCTACCAGGGCTACTGGGCGGATGTCGGGACGATCGAGTCCTTCTATGAAGCCAACATGATGCTGACGCGCGACCATCCGCCGTTCCGCTTTTACCATCCGAAGAAGCCCATCTTCACACGGCCGCGGTTCCTGCCAGCCTCGCGGCTGATCGACTCGCACATCGATCACGCGCTGGTGGCCGAGGGCTGCTACATCAACCGCTGCACGGTCGACGCCTCGATTGTCGGCATCCGGACCAGAATCGACGAACGCGCCCGTGTGTCGCGGTCGGTGTTGCTCGGAGCGGACTACTACGAAGACGAGGTGGGCGAACGGTCCGTGCCGCTGGGCATCGGGCAGGATTCCGTGCTGGATCGCGTGATCGTCGATAAGAACGCGCGGATCGGCTGCGGGGTGAAGCTGGTCAACGAAAAAGGCATCGACCACGCTGACGGCGAGAACTACGTCATCCGCAACGGGATCATCGTGGTGCCGAAGAATGGCGTGATCCGGGACGGGACGATCGTGTAGACATCTTCTATGGGCTTTATCGTACCGGATGAAACAAGTTCCCGTCGTCACCCCCGCGGAAGCGGGGGACCAGTCCTGGATTCCCGCCTTCGCGGGAATGACGGGATGGCGGTGCCTCTCCCGGCGCCGGCCGAATGCAGACGGACTTGCACCAAGGACTGCTAGCTGGCACCGCGCGCAGGCGTCGCGTACCTCAGCGGGATGCGCCGCTGACAGCCCGCAACACCCTGGGAGCCAGAAACCAGATTAATTCGCCGGGCCGCGCCGGCGGGAACGCGTTGACGTCGATCCGGCAGACGCCGCCTTTCTTGAACGGAAATGGCCGGCGAATTCCGAGCACCGCTCCGGCAATCACGCCGATCGAGGGTTCGTGTCCGACCAGCGCGACGCCGGATGCGCGGACGAAGGCAGACAACTCGGCCAGAATCTCCGACGCGTCGGCGTCGGGCCGCAGCGCCGCCGTGACCGTAATGGGGGGCTTCCCATCGCATGCCGACGCCAGCAGATCGGCCGTCTGCGTCGCCCGCACCAGGGGACTGGTCAGGATGGCATCGATGGTCGGCTCCAGTTCGCGTAGTCCTTTGAACTGACGGCGCAGTTGGGCGATGCCTTCGTCGGTCAGCGGGCGATCGGCGTCGAGCGGCCAGGTCGGGCCTCGATCGCACGCCAAGCCGTGCCGGACCAGGTAGAGGGAACGTGAAGAAGGCATCAGGACGCCTTGCCGATCCTGACGACCGGGCGTGGATGAAGCCCTCGGCCGCCGGCGGCCATACGAACCGGCAGTACGCCCAGGGTGAGACACAGGGGCTGGATCCTCGCCAGCACAGGCGCAAGTCGATGACGTTCCTGAAGGAAACCAACGTGCAGCCGCCGAATCGCGCGATCCAGGTCATCGGATAGTTCCGCCAGGGCCACCCGGTTCTCCTGCCCTCCAGAGGTGGACGGCACGTCCCGCACCCGGCCCGACACCACCTGCAAGTCGTGCAACTCGCCCAGCACCTCTTGCGCGTGCCTGAGCCGCACCAGCGACCCCGCTAGCCGGAATCGACCGAGTTGCTCGGCCACTTCGAGCGCGTAGCGGAGCTTCTTGAGCGCAATGCGAGCCGCGTGCAACGGTCCGGCCGCATACAGGTGACCCACTGCCTGCAGGGCGTCGCCAAGCTCTCGACCGCGCCGCCGAAGCCGTGCCGCCAGCAGTCCCGCCGCGTGCCGAGCCGCCGCCTGGGTGCCGAGGGCCGATGCCGCTTCCCGGCTGCCAAGCGACACCCGCTCCAATCGTCCGGCGGTCAACTCCTGCTGCAGCCGGCTGAACGCGGCGCTGCGCTCGGCCCGCAGCACTATGTCGACGGTGCGAATGGCAGGTAGATGTGCTGCTTTTGTCGCCGCACACGCCGCCAGCGTCTCCAGGGCCACGTCCAGCTCCCGGACCGGGCCCAGCGCGCGTGTCACGACCCGGATGTCATGCCGGATCTGCCGCACCCGACCCGTTTCCAGCACGCCATCGGCAAGAGGAATGGCCTCCCTCAGCCGGCGGCTGGCTACCCGGGCCTGATGGATGGCCTCCGGATCGCCTCCCCGCGCCAGCGGCACCTGAGTGGTCAGGGCCTGCAGCCGGCGGCGGACGATGCGGTCGGCAGGAGCCAGAGTGCGCATCCCGCTATTATAGTAGACACGACCGTACCGCACGGCACCCCTTGGACGCGACAGCGGCGTTGGGCCGGGCCACATGCAACTGGCGGCAATCGACATCGGCACCAACTCCCTGCACATGATCCTGGTGCGCGTCACCGCCGACGCGTCCTTCGAGATCGTGGGGCGGGAGAAGGACATGGTGCGCCTCGGAGCGGGCGGCCTCGAAGGGCGGCCGCTGAACGAGGGCGCGATGGCGGCCGCTTTGCAGACCCTGTCACGCTTCAAGCGGTTGGCCGATTCCCGCGGCGTCGACGACATCATCGCCGTCGCCACCAGTGCCGTGCGTGAAGCCCCCAATGGCGGCGATTTCCTCGCGGCCGTCCATCGTCAGGTCGGTATTGCCGCCAGGGTCATCACCGGTACCGAAGAGGCCCGACTGATTCACCGCGCGGCGGTGCACGGCATCGATGTCGGATCCGACGTGGCCGTGGTGGTCGACATTGGCGGAGGCAGTACCGAAATCACGCTGGGAACGGCGGCAGGCGCCCAGCAGGCCCGCAGCTTCCGGCTGGGCGTCATCCGGCTTACCGAGCGCTACGTCACGAGCGACCCCTTGACGCGCCGAGATGAGCGCCGCCTGATCCGGCACGTGCGCGATATGCTCGGCGATTACGTGCACGGTCTCGCCAAGTCCGGCTACACCCGGGTGATCGCCACCTCCGGTACCGTGCTGACGCTGGGGGCGCTGGCGCTCGGCTTGGCGACGGGAGCGGCCGACACGACGCTGCACCACCGGCGCGTCAGCGCTCGCGCCCTGAAGCGGGTGCGCAACCATCTGGTTGGTCTGACACTGGACGACCGTCTCGCGTTGCCGGGACTCGATCCCAAGCGGGCCGATCTGGTCGTGTCGGGCGCCGTGCTGCTCGACATCATCCTGCAACAGCTCGGGGCGCCCGACGTGACGCTCAGCGACCTGTCGTTGCGGGAAGGCGTGTTGCTGGACTACATCCGGCGCAACCGCGTGCGGATCGAGCGCATCGAGCGGTACCCGGATATCAAGCGGCGCAGCGTGATTGAGCTAGCACAACGGTGCAACTACGCCGCCGACCATACCGAACAGGTCGCCCGGCTCGCGCTGTCGCTCTTCGATCAGACACGTCGGCAGCATCGCCTCGACGACCGCGCCCGCGCGTGGCTGGAGTGGGCGGCGCTGCTGCACGACATCGGGGAACACATCAGCTACGAGCGCCACCACCGCCACTCGTACTACCTCATCAAGAACGGCGACCTGCGCGGCTTCGATCCGGACGAGATCGAAGTGATGGCGCTCGTGGCACGTTACCACCGGCGCGGAACACCGAAGAAGTCCCATCCGGGATTCGCCACCATGGGACGGCCGGCCCGCGATGCCGTCAGGTGGCTGGCCGCGATCTTGCGCGTAGCGGAAAGCCTGGACCGCAGCCGGGCTCAGTTGGTGGACTCGGTGGATTTTCAGCGGCATGGGAAGGAATGGCTGCTGCGCGTCAACGGCCGCGGCGACATCGAACTGGAGCTGTGGGCGGCCCAACGCAATGCCGGATTGTTTTCCGAGCAACTGGGGCGCGCGGTGCGCCTGCTCCACGGCCGCGCGCGGAAAACAGGTCTGGGGCGCGGCAGGAATCGACCGTCTGACGGGCAGGCGGCGGATCGACACTCAGGGAGACCTCAATGAATGCATCCGATCGCGGCGTCGTATCCCTCGTCGCTCATGCGGCGCCGGCCCTGTGCTGGCTGGTCATCGCCGTGAGCGCCGTGCCCATGGCATCTGCCCAGACGCCGGCATTTGACGGTGGCAGGGCGTTCGACCATCTGCGCGCCATGGTCGGACACGGGCCGCGGCCGGCCGGATCGGCCGCGCTCGAGCAAACGCGGCAGTACATCCGGGGACAGATGTCCGCGCTCGGCATCACGGTTCAGGACCAGGCCTTTGACGCCGACACGCCGATTGGCAAGATTCACATGGTCAACCTGCGGGCGACTATACCCGGCACGCGGCCGGAGCGGGTGATCATTGCCGGCCACTACGACACGAAGCTGTACCGGCAGTTCCGATTCGTGGGCGCGAACGACGGCGGGTCGAGCGGCGCGTTTCTTGTTGAAATCGCCCGTGTGCTGAAACGGAGGAAAAACCCCTGGACCATCGAGTTGCTGTTCCTTGACGGCGAAGAAGCGGTCATCGAGTGGACGGGGACCGACCACACGTATGGCAGCCGGTACTACGTGGAACAGGCCAGGAAATCAGGCGATCTGGCGCGCATCAAAGCCATGATTCTGGTCGACATGATTGGCGACCGCAATCTGAACATCCGGCGCGAGGCGTATTCGACACCGTGGCTGACCGACCTCATCTGGTCAACAGCTAGAGCCGCTGGCTTCTCGAACATCTTCCTCGCCGAGCAGGAACCCATCGAAGATGATCACAAGCCCTTTCTGGAGGCCGGTGTGCCGGCGGTGGACCTCATCGACCTGCACTACCCGCCCTGGCACACGGCCGACGACACGCTCGACAAGGTGAGCGCCCGCAGCCTGGAAGTGGTGGGACAAGTGCTGCTGGCGGCGTTGCCGAAGATTGAAGCTCGGCTACTCGCGCCTGGCCGATAGCGCCAGGTCGGCCGCGCGGCGTCGACTGGCGATCCAGACGCCGAGCAATCCGATCGCGGCCACGCTGGCGCCGCAGGCCGTGGCTTGCCCGGCGCCAGTCGCAATGGCCGGCCGCATCACGCCGGGAATCGTCGCCGCCGGCCCGGCGCCCTGCTGGTGCAGGGCCTGGGCGGTCAGGTAGTCGAGACCGCCCTGCAGGACGGCGGCATCAAACACATCGTTCCACACCACCAGGCCGAACAACAGCCACAACGCAATCGCGATCCGGAACCGCACCGTCCAACCCCGGGCGTCGGTGCCGGCGGCCGCGCTACCGTCCATACCGCACAATCAACACGGTGATGTCGTCGCTTTGGCTGGCGCCGGCCGTAAATTCCCGTACCGCGGCGCCCAGCGCGTCCCGCATGACGGCGGGCGGCGCGCCACGGTGTTGTACAACGACGGCAATCAGCCGATCGTCGCCGAATTCCTCACCAGTGATGCTCTGCGCCTCCGACACGCCGTCGCTGAACACTACCAGCGTGTCTCCGTCCTGAAGCTGAATCGACTCGTGTTCGAAAGTGGCAAAGTCGAACAGGCCGAGGATCATGCCCCCGACCTCGAGCCGGCGTACCCCGTCGCGCGTCAGCAACACCGGCGCATTGTGGCCGGCATTGCAGTAGACCAGTTCGCCACCGACCGACATGGTCCCAAAGAACATCGTGACAAACCGGTTCTCGACCGACCGCTGCTTCAGCCCGGCATTGATCTGGCTCAGCGCATCGGCCGGCCCCGCTGCCGTGCTGGCCTGCACGGTGAACATGCCTTGCACCATCGCGGTCAGCAGTGCGGCCGGCGGCCCCTTGCCCGACACGTCGCCCAGCGCGAATCCCAGCCGACTGCCGGGCAGGCTGAGGTAATCGAAAAAGTCCCCGCCGATCGCGCGGCAGGGCACGGTGCTGCCGGCAGCCTGGAAAAACTCGCCATTCCGCTCCGCTTCCGGCATGAGGGCCTGCTGAATCTCGGCGGCGATCTTCAATTCCTGTTCGAGGCGCGTTTTCTCGGCCGCCTCGCGGTACAGACGCGCGTTTTCGATCGCGAGGGCCGCTTCGGTTGCCAGTGTCTCGAGCGCGCTGCGCGTAATCGGCGACAAGATTGACCCGCGTTCGCGGCTGTCGAGATACAACACGCCGATGCGCTTCTGCCCACTGTCGGCCTCGGCCTGCTCGACGTACCGGATCAGCACCAGCGGCACGCACAGCACGTGGCGGATGCCCAACGCCACGGTGCCGGTGTGGACGCTGGACAGATCGCCGTCCAGCAGATCGGCGACGATGCGCGCCTCGCCGGTGTCGAAGACCTGCTCGGGAATCTTCCGGCTGGTTTCAAACGTCTTGCCCGGCAGGGTGACCCGGCCGCGGGCCCGGCCCATCTTGAATTCGAGCCGGCTGGCCGCGCCCGACAGCATGATGAACCCTCGTTCGGCCCCGGTCACGTCGATGGCCGAGTCGATCACCATGGCCAGCACTTCGTCCAGCACGCGGCCCGAGCCCAGAGCCCGCAGCCCCTCGAGCAGCTTAGCCACCTGGCGCAGATCGCCGGCCGCCGATGTGGCAGCCAGCTCGATGCTCATCGTGGTGGCGTTGTCGACCAGGAACACCACCTGGCTGTCGGCCGCCTGTCCGAGGCGAATGGTGTCCCCGTGCTTCAACTCCCGATCGGTGATCTGCTCGCCGTTCACGAACGTGCCGAACCGGGAGCCCCGATCCTTGATGAGGTACCGCTCGCCATCACGGACGATTTCTGCGTGGTCGCGCGACACATCGGTGCCCGTCAAGCGCACGTGCGATTCGCTGCGCCGGCCAAGCGTGATCACCGCGTCCTCGATGGACATTACGCGCCTGCCCGACGGATCGGTCACTTCCAATCGTACCGTCATCATCCCTACCTTCGTCGCAATAGACGCCAGACCAGCACCACAACTGCCAGCCCCGCGATAGACCACGACAGCCACCGCGGCGCCTGTCCGGCAGCCGCCTGAGCCATGAACAGCCCCGCGGCGGCCAGCACCACCAACCCCAGCGCCGCAAGCCAGACCGGCCGCGGCGCCGCCGGCCGCCAGGATCGCGCGCCCGACAAGGGATCGGACGTGGACCGACCGCACTTGTAGCAGATCAGCGCTTTCTCGGCAATCACCGTACCGCAGTGTTGACACGTCACGTCTGGCAACCCTTCGGGAAAATCTGATTATACGTGCCGGCATCAGCACACGCCACATGGCCTTCGTTATACTCCGCAGATGATTCCGCTGCGGGATGTCATCCCGTGTCGCACCCGCCCCCTTGCCACGCTCGGGCTGATGGCCGGGCACCTCATGGCCTTCCTGGCGCTGCTCGCGTGTCCCGCCACCGACTCCTGGCCCTTCCTCGCCCTGCTGCCCATGGTGTCCCGGAGTTGGCTGCACCTGTGTGCCAATGTCGCTGCGCTTTGGGTGTTTGGCGGCAGCGTCGAAGACCGTGTCGGGCACGGGCGATATGTGGCGCTGTACGCGGTGTGCGGTGTGGCCGCGTCGGCGTCGGGTTGGGTGGCCGGAGCCCCGGCAGCGGTGCTGATGGCTGGCGCCGGCGGGGCCGTGGCCGGCGTGATCGGGGCGAACGTGATGTTGTTCCCGAGATCGCTCGTGCTGGTGCTGGTGCCAACCCCGGCCGGTCTGGAGCTTGTCGAAGTGCCCGCGCTCATCGTGATGGGCTTCTGGTTGCTGGCGCACGCGGTGGGCACCATCGGCGCGCTGGCGGCGATCGGCGCCCATCCATCGGCAGCGCTCTGGCTCGAACCCATGGTCGGAGGTGCCGCCGGTGCCCTGGTCGTGCTCGTCCTGCGCCAGCCCGAGCGCCTCCGCGTGGAGTGGTGGGATGGCGTGTGAGAGCGTTCACGGATTAGGACCCGGGAGGAAATATTCGATAGGATCACACCTGACGTTCTTTCCCGGAGACCTATGAAGATCCAGCCGCACGCCATTGTCATCATTCCACTGGTCGGCGCCATGCTTGTGGCTGCCCCGACCGGCGAACAGCAGGCTCCAGCGCCGGCCCCAACGACTGGTGTACATCACCGGTTGAGGGTGCAGATGGCACCAGCCTCACACATGGTGACCATCAGCGATGAGGTCAGCTGGCCGGGTGGCACGCCGCCAGGCGATCTCTCATTCGTGCTGTCTGCGAAGCTGCGCATCACACACGCCGTGCCGCCTGTCGAGGCAATGGCGGCTGGTGCCGCCCGACGTGCGCCGGGACTCGACCCGCTAGATGCCTCGAACGTGAAGCGCTATCGGCCGCTGAACACCGCCGGCGTCACGTCGATCGCGTTGACCTACGAGGGCCCGATCGACGTGCCGCTGTCGGATCCGAAGGAGGAGTACACGCGGGGCTTCCGAGAGACGTCGGGACTGGTAGGACCGGAGGGGGTGTACCTGTCGGCCGCCACCTTCTGGTATCCCCGCTTTGGGGAAGAACTGGTAACGTTCGCACTCGAGGCGCAGGTTCCCGACGGCTGGCACGTCATCAGCCAGGGCAACGGAACCTCGCGAGGTGCCGATGGCAAGGCCCGGTGGGACTCGGCCGGCATGATGGACGAAATCCACCTGGTTGGTGGCCCGCTGCAAGTCTTCAGGGACTCGGCCGGAGCGGTTGAGACGCTGGTGTACTTGCACGACAACGATGCCTCGCTCGCCAACAAGTACCTGGCCGCCACGGCGCAGTACATCGAGATGTACCGGTCGCTCATCGGGCCGTATCCGTACGGCAAGTTCGCACTGGTCGAGA
>ERZ1292640.1071-Hain-H43-02um-R1-1071-length-22599-cov-10_pt2 | contig 11523 bp, 13 predicted proteins | sample MGYA00564404_ERZ1292640 | MGnify/ENA primary metagenome ERZ1292640 (study PRJEB36523, sample SAMEA6512636) | groundwater metagenome | collected 2019-01-08 | study: AquaDiva: Metagenomics assemblies of 32 groundwater samples | reverse complement strand
TTCTGTTAGGCGAAGCCTGGCAATCAATCGATGTGACATGCTTAATTTCGCTTACATTTATCCGGACAAGATTTTGATAAGAGGCGAATTACGTGAATGAAACCAATTTTCCTATAACACGTTATGAACCTTGGACGAAGACAGATAGTTTTCGTGACATCCCAGTTCCTAGATTGGACGACAGATTAAGGAATCCTAGATGTGACATGGACTACGCAAGAGCCATCTATGATGCAGCCGCCGTGGATCTTAGATCTAGAAAAGTCACTGATGCTGTTGTAGACGAAGCTTACAAACAATACAAAATATTGCGTATATTGAGCATAGAGGGGATGTTATAATGCCAGTAAAATTAAACGGAGACTCTCTGAAAGCCGTAGATTTAGTAAGAGTAGCAAGGGGCATGGAAAAAATAGAAATAAGTAATGAATCAAAAGAAAAGATTCGTCGAAGCCGGGAAGTCGTGGAGGAAATGTTCAGAAAAGGCGAGACAGCCTATGGTACAACGACAGGAATAGGCGAGCTAGCTAGCGTCTTGCTCACAGAGGAGCAGGCAAAGGAGTTTTCAAAATACATGATTTATAGTCACGCTGGCGGCTGCGGCGAACCTGCTAGCATAGAAGATTCCAGGGCAGCCATAGTATCAAGGATAAATGTTCTTTGCAAAGGAGTGTCAGGCGTACGCCTGGAAGTTGTGGAATTTTTAACAGAAATGATTAACCGATATGTTACGCCAGTCATGTGCAAGACATCTGTCGGTGCTTGCGGCGATCTGGCACCGCTGGCGCAGGCAATGTTGGTGCCAATGGGCGAAGGCGAAGCTTTCTACAACGGAAAAAAGATGACAGGCTTGGCTGCACTGACAGCCACTGAATTGAAACCAATAAATTACGGGATAAGAGACGGACTTGCAGTTATAAACGGTTCCAATCTGACAACTGGCATGGCTTCTCTCGAAGTGTACGATTCAGATATACTGATAAAAACTTCTGAGATCGCAGCAGCCATGACTTTTGAAGCGCTGAAAGCAGTAACCATGGCGTTCGATGACGAAATACTCAGACTTAGAGGCTTTACTGGTGGCATTGCATGCGCTGAAAACATAAGAAGACTTATAGAAGGATCGAAAATTCTTGTCAAGCAGGAAAGAGTTCAGGATGCCTATAGCATAAGATCAACGCCGCAGGTTGTTGGAACAATAAAAGATTCTTTGAATTACACACGCAAGCAGGTGGAAATAGAGTTGAATGCAGGCGCTGATAATCCTTTGTTCGTGCCAAAAGAAAACGGCTACAGATATCTGGCAGGCGCAAATTTTCAAGGCACGCCAATTGCTTTGCCTTTGGAGATGCTTGGAACTGGAGTTGCTATACTATCGGTCATCTCTGAAAGAAGAATCAACAGACTCCTGAATCCTAATCTGAATATAGGATTGCCTGGTTTTCTGATAAAGGGAGCAGGATTATATTCAGGCATAATGATACCACAATATACTGCAGCATCTCTTGTGTGTGAAAATAGGATGCTTTGCACACCAACAGCGATAGGTTCAATACCAACTGCGGCAGACCAAGAAGATTTTGTCTCGATGGGGACGAACACTGCAATCAAGACGCGAAAAATAATTAATAACACGTCATATGTGATAGCTATAGAATTCCTTGCAGCAGCTCAGGCGTTGGATTTACGCGGCGGCACACCAGGCAAAGGCGTCAAAGCAGCCTATGAGTTGATAAGAAAATACGTAAAGTTCCTTGACAAAGACAGGCCGCTTTATCCAGACATAGAAGCTATTGCGAAACTTGTCAGAGAAGGAGAAATTCTGAAGGCAGTTGAGAAAGAAATAGGAGAACTGAAGTAATAAAAGAACCATAGGAGTATAGATTATTATGTTTCAACCACCACGAGGTACACGAGATCTTCTTCCGGAAGAAATGATCAAGCGTCAATTTATTGTAGATACCGCACGAAGTGTTTTTGAGAAGTGGGGTTTTGATCCTTTGGACACTCCAGCCTTTGAAGAGTTTGAACTACTCACAGCCAAAAGTGGTCAGGCCATAAAGGATGAAATTTATTACTTCAAAGATAAGAGCGACCGTGAGCTGGGTCTAAGATTTGATTTTACTGTTCCTGCTGCACGTGTGATTTCCAGTAATCCTAATCTACAGAGGCCATTTCGCCGCTATCAGCTTGGACCTGTGTGGCGCTATGACCGGCCAGGAGCCGGGCGTTACCGCGAATTTTGGCAGGCAGATATAGACATATTTGGTTCCTCCAGCATAGATGCCGATGCTGAAGTGGTTGCCTGCGCCTGCGAAGCATTGCAAAAAATTGGCATATCAAATTTCTACGTGCGCATCAACAACAGAAAGATAATGAACGCTTTCCTTGGATCGCTGAAACTTGACGCTACCGACATCATGAGATCAATAGACAAGCTGAACAAGATAGGTGATGAAGGTGTCAGAGAGGAGCTTAAGTCAAAGAAGGTAAACGAAAAGGACATTGATTCTATAATAGAATTCACTAAGACCAGCAGCATTGAAAAAATAACAAAATTTACCGATGATGGTGTGAAAGAACTTGAACAGCTTGTAGATAAATTAAAAAAATTCAATGTTCCTGTGCGCATTGACACGAGCCTGGTTCGCGGCCTTGAGTATTATACCGGTAGCGTTTTTGAAATTATGCAGGAAGGAAGCAGTCTTACTATAACCGCCGGTGGTCGATATGACAACATGATAGAAGGATTTGGTGGCAAGTCAACACCAGCTGTTGGCATATCACTTGGGGTAGATCGCCTCATGGAATTGGTACAACTGGATTTGGGAAAGACCCGGGTTGATGTTTATATCGCCAACGTGGACGAAAAATCCAAAGAGAAATGTGTGGAAATAGCTCAGCAGCTTCGCGAACTTGGAATAAATGTGGAATGCGACGTCATGAGTAGACCACTCGCAAAACAATTAGAGTATGTGAATACAAAGGGCATAAAATTTTCCGTTGTTATTGGCGAAAAAGAAATGAAAAGCGGAGTCCTGAAGCTGCGCAACATGCAGAGCGGCAGCGAAAAGGATATAGAATTGAGGAATTTGAAGCGAGTTCTTGATGTGATAAGGTCTGTATAAAGAAAGTAATTTATTAGCCTTACAGTAAAATTTAATTTTATAACATATATTTTGTAGTATATATCGACTTTAATAGCTATATTAAGTAAACAATTTTTGGACATATCGGTTGGCCTGGAAAAGGCTAAGCTTCAGCACCACTGTTGGCAGAGACTCGTTCAGGATGACTGGACTATACCTCGTCTTGAAAATCCTTGTCAGTAAGTTCAGCTGTAACGTGCTTTGAGATGTCACTTTTTTCGAATAGGGGCTGAGTCGCTCCGAAGAAAAATGCGCGAAAGTGTATCTTAACCGAGTCCAGAAAGACCTTTTCAAAAGAAAAGGTCTTAGAAAAGAGAGTGAAAACTATGGTATGCACAAAACTCAGCGCAGGCAAATGCAAAATAACTAAAAAATCATGCATGCAGAAGTATGAAATAAAAATGGTCAGACACAAAGATTGTCGTATTTTCAAAAAAGGCGCTACAAAAGCAAAGCCTAAAAAAATAACGAAGAAAAAAAGAAGATAAGATTATTTCTAATTATAATTTCAACACTTGTTCTAACCAGAATCACCTCTTGGTTGTGGTAATGGTTAAAAGCATTTCTACCTTTCGAAACATATGTTGTCAGTTCACAATTGACTTTAAAGGAGAGTGGCTATTTTCTATTATATGGGGTGTGAAAAATGAACTGCATGGAATGTGGCTCGGACAGAATAGCTTACGATCCGGCTCACGACAACAAGTACTGCAAAGATTGTGGAATTGTCTTAGAGGAGCCAAGATTCTGGTGAAGGTAGCACAACAAATCCGAAAAAATACAAGATTCGAGTAGTTAGGAGAATGGACTTTTTCTGAAAATTATTGAAGGTATTTAAGCGTTTTGTTCAAGTATAACATACTCTTACTTCTTCGGGATTAAAGGTGGAAGGCGTTTTTTGTATAAACGCGTATTGCTGCCTTACTCAAAGATGTGCGAATCGATTTCGCACTAGTAAAGAAAAAAAAGACGACGTTCGAAGAACGTTTAAAGAAAAAGGTGATAAAAATGGAAAAAATAGTACCAGATACAAGTGTACTCATATCGGGCATACTTACAGATCTGATCGAAAAAGGAGAGATAGTAGAGGCGGAAATAATTATTCCGGAATTTGCTGTTGAGGAGCTTAGGGCTCAGGCGTCCAACGGCCGTGAAATCGGCTTCAAGGGACTCGAAGAAATGAAAAAATTGCGCACATTGTACAAGAATGTGAAAATGACGAAGTCAGGCCGTAGGCAGACTTATGAGGAAATACAATTGGCGAAAAGTGGTCGTATTGACGCACTTATTATAGACGTTGCACGCGAGCATGAAGCAACTATATACACATCAGACTATGTGCAGTATATGTTTGCCGAGGCCGAGGGCGTAAAGTCGCGTTACTTCAAACCATACGAAAAGAAAAAGGAGATAATTCTTTCAGAGATGATGACTCCTGATACCATGAGCTTGCATCTCAAGGAGGGGACAATGCCTGCTGCCAAGAGAGGCCGTCCAGGAAACTTCCAGCTCGTGAAGATTTCAGAAGAAAGAATAACTCCAGAGCAGCTGGAAATAATAATAAAGGAGATAATGGACGCTGCACGTTACGAGTCCGACGCCTTTGTGGAAATAGGTGGTCACACGGCAACAGTAGTGCAGCTGGGTGACATGAGAATAGCTATAGCACGCCCTCCATTTTCTGACGGCATTGAAATAACTGTCGTAAGGCCGGTGGCAAAGCTTACTATAGACGATTATAAATTATCTGATAAGCTAAAGGATCGTCTGACCAAACGAGTTGATGGAGTTTTGATAGCAGGTCCGCCAGGCTCAGGAAAGTCAACCTTTGCCGCAAGCATAGCGGAATTTTTTGAGTCACAGGGAAAGATAGTCAAAACAATGGAATCGCCGCGTGACCTTCAAGTCAGGCCGGAGATTACACAATACACTAAGTTAAAGGGTTCTTTTGAAAACACAGCTGACATGTTGCTTCTCGTAAGGCCGGATTACACCATATACGACGAAGTCCGCAAGACAAATGATTTCGAGGTATTCGCAGACATGCGCCTAGCAGGTATCGGCATGGTAGGTGTTGTTCACGCCACAGAGCCAATAGATGCTATACAGCGTTTCATTGGTCGCGTTGAGCTAGGAATGATACCGCACATAATAGACACGATAATCTACATAAAAGATGGAAAAGTAGAGAAAGTTTATTTTGTCTCTTTGACCGTCCGGACACCGACGGGCATGACCGAAGCCGATCTTGCGAGACCGGTTGTAGAAGTCAAAAACTTTGAGACAAATGCCCTTGAATACGAGATATACACCTATGGCGAGGAAAACATAATCATACCTGTTACGGGTAAAAAAGAATCAGGGCTTTCCAAGTTAGCTAAGAAGCAGGTGCTTTCCGAACTACGACGCTTCGATCATAGCGCCGAAGTGGAAATAGTCAGCGACAACAAAGCCATCGTTCGCGTTGAAAATGACATGATAGCACGCCTGATAGGAAAAGGTGGAGAAACCATAAAGGCACTCGAGGAAAAACTTGGCATAAGCATAGAAGTATCACCAAAAGTGGCTACGCTAGGAAAAGAGGTTACATTCGAAGAAGAAGAAACCGGCGCCTACATTGTATTTACTTTCGAAGTGCGTCCAGGAAAGATTGCAAATTTCTACGTAGGTGAGCAATATCTGTTCTCAGCGACCATAGGGAAAAACAGTCAGATACGCGTGAGCAAGGACAGCGACATAGGAAAAGACATCCTACGTGCAATCATAGGCGACAGGCTGAAGGTCTTCGTGTAAGCTACTTCATAGGATTTTCGACGTTCAGGCCCGGTATTTTTACGAAGTCCTTTATGTTTTCCGTATAAATTCTCCTGATGCCGTTTTCCAGTGCTGTCTCGCCTATTAGGGCGTCCCATATGCTGATGTTGCGATTCTTTGACAGCAGCGCAGCCTTTCTGACAGTTTCATGTGTGTAATTTATTTTTTCCCAATTGACAGAATCCACTATGGCGGATATAATCGTACTCGCGTCATCCAAAGAGATGGGATTCTTTAGCTTGCGCGTCAGCACAAAGAATGTTTCGGCAAGAATCTGGTTGGAAACCGCAAGTCTATTCTCACCTTTGAATGCAGCCTCGACAAGGCTTTTGCACTTGTCATGTTTCCTTTTGTCAAAAGTATCGTACGCGTAGACAATTATATTTGTGTCTACGAGAGCAATCTCATCGCTCATGAAGTTCGTCCCTTGATTTGTAAAGCAATCCGCCGCTATTATGACCTTTCTCAAGCAACTCAAGGGCCTTTTTCACACTGCTGCTGTCCGACTTCATCCATGTTTTCATGGCTTCAGTGACAGCCTCTCCTAGGTAGCCCTTCCTCTTCCCATACTTGCTCCCGGCCATCTTCCTGAATTTTTTCTCAATATCGTCACTTACATTGACAGTTAAGGTTGCCATGCATATATTTAGATAATAGAATATTTAAATGTTTGTTATCTAAAGATTCATTGAAAACTTCCATCTTTTATGCAAACAATGAATCTTGGATCACCCTTCTAACAAACCCACCTTGACAAGCCAATTCTTTGCTAACGTATATCTGAATGAGTTGGATTATTTCGTGAAGCATAAAATAAAGGCAAAATATTACATCCGCTATGTGGACGATTTTGTTATACTTGATGCTTCAAAAGAAAGGCTCGAGTTTTGCAAGACAGAAATAAACGCCTTTTTACGAACAATAAAACTGGAGCTGCATCCTGAAAAATCTAAAATAATACCGCTTCACAGGGGCATTAATCTTCTTGGTTTCAGGGTTTTCTATCACTATAAATTACCAAAGAAAAGCAATCTCAGGCTGGTACAGAACAGGATTGACTATTTCATGGAGTTGTATAGAGACGCTATTATCGCTAAAGAAGAGATTCTGATGCGAATGGAAGGGTGGAACGCTTACGCGATTCATGGCAATACTTTCAACCTAAGAAGACGGATGTCAAGAAGATTGAAGAAATCTCTGGCATGAGCTACGCTTTCTTTTCTTTTTTTGTATTCGCCTTAGCGCAAGCTCCAGTTCAATTAACGACATTATACCTATTGCGCCGTTGAGAATGATGAAAACCGTGTCTTGTATTGTGATTGCATGATATGTCAGAAGTATGTTGCCTACAAGATAGACAAGAACGAATTTTATGTTTAGTCGCTCGCCTTTTTCCAGTGCTCTGTAGGTCTCATAAACCCATGCCGATAGAATAAAAAGCGCGCCGATAAGACCTATTTCCATTTTATTTATATGCCCTTCGGCTGTTTTTAATGATTTCCATACATTTTTAATTCAAGCTCCTGTAGCTCAGCTTGGATAGAGCACCTGCCTCCTATTGGCACGGAGGTGAACAGAGTGTAGCCGGCGGGTTGCACAATGACGACCATGCCAGAGTGATAGCAGGGGGTCGCGCGTTCGAATCGCGCCGGGAGCGCTTATGGGAATTGAAGTAAGGAAAAGAAACGGCAAAATAGAATTTCCGTTTGAATTAGGCAGATCTACAGCTATGTATGTTAAATCGATGGATGACACATGGTTAACGATCGTATCTCTGGAGAGATGGGATGCTGCGTACCAAAGTCAGTCAACGAACGGCAAGTTACAGCTGAATTATAGAAGCAGACCTGTTGAGGTGAATGACAGATATATAGACATTGGCAGAGACACTTCCCGGTGGCTGGGAAGACGCAAATTTGAAGCAGTATTTCCCACAGATGCATTTAATCCAGACGAAATGAGTTCAGATATAATAGTAATAAGACCACGCCAGCAAAGGCAATCTAGTTCTTATTAAATAATCTTTAAATCTCGCCTCCCAGAATAGGATAATTATAGTAGCTGGAGGCATGCTTGATGAAATTTCTCATATTAGCAGCGGTATTCTCGCTTTTCCTGCTTAGCCCTGCCTTCGCCGCAGGCAATCTCAGTGTCACGAGCACTAGCCTTGCGCCAGTCTACATAAACACACGCACTGTTACAAACATGCTTAACCTTACAATGAATTCTACCGTCGGAAACACCAATATAACATCATTGAATGTAACGATTGCTGGAAATATTACAATAGCAAATGTAAGCGGAGTTTTCCTGATAAATGCAACAGGCTCGACTATAGCCTCAAGCACTTCTAACTCAACTACAACTAAATTTACCGTAAGTATACCGGCAGGCTTTAACGCATCTTCCGGCGCCAATACATCTTTGATAATAGCGGTGAACGTATCAGGTCTTGCAAACCCTTCCAGTAACGTATCATTGCAGCTGGAAAGTTCTGCCGCCTTCGCTGTTGACAGCAGCAGTAATGTAACATTTAGCAATTTTGTGAATTCAACAGACTCTGAGATAAGGGACTTGCACGCAAACGCTTCTGTATCACCGAACTTTGTAGATACTAACGCGATAAATCAGACTATAACGTATAGCGTTGTGATGACAGGTCACGAAAAATTGAACGGTACAATAATTACTATACCATCTGGATATAGTTTTGTAAATATATCAAATGTAGAACTTGAGGGAGCAAATAATACGGCCATAGAAACCGTAACAACGTCTCCAAATTACATAAATGTGACACTTTCAATAACCAAGTCCAAAATCAAAGTTTTTTTCAATGTAAATACCAGTAACAGCAGGATTAACAGCTCGGCATTTGCAACCGCAATAAGTGGCGGGAATCTTAATAATGTAACTACTGACACAGTTAGTCCGGGCGTGAACGTGACAACCCAACAACTGATTAATGTTACAAATGTAGCTTTGGCAAAGGGCGCAGCCATCGTTAATGGCACAGATTATTGGGAGTTCAACTTTACACTTGGCTTTACTGCAAATGTTACAGGACTTCTGCAGTTCAAGATGAGCGACTGGACTGATGCATCCAGCTCTGTGAATAGATTGAATATTAACACCAGCTCGGTTTATTATGCCACGCTCAGGAACAATACCAATAATTTCACAGACGCCAACGGAAAGTTCAATGTCACAAATTCTTATGTTGAAAACACCGGACTTACCAGAACTATTACGGATTCTGGGACGCTGACGCTGATATTAAGGATGATTATACCATTGGGTACGCCAATATCAAATTCCTGGGCATCCACCTATGGATTCCTCTTCAGGCCCACTTCATAGTGATTTGAATGAAAAAGATAATAGCGATTTTTTTTATCATGTTTTTTCTTCCTGTATTCGCGGAAACAACAGGAACGATAAACCTGACACAGGTAAAACAGGTTACGACAGGCCTTTTTGGTTATACTGTCAACCTCTGCAATGCAACCGCTAATTGTTATGGCATGACATGTTTTACTGATTACGATGGCACAGGAACTGCTGGCAGTGCTGGCTGGTGCAATATGAGTTCCACTAGTTGCTACCACGACAATGGAGCTTACGCAACAGCGACAAGTATTTGTTATACTAATACAACCTACTATACTTGCAGTTCAGGCAACTGGTCTTCTCTTAGTACATGCAGCTCCGGTCAGACTTGTGCATCCGTAGGAAGCGCCGGAAGCTGTGCTGCGCCTTCCACGTCATCATCCAGCTCATCCGGAAGCGCCTACAACCTTACGCAACTCGCAGCTCAGCGAGTAGGTTCTATAATTTTTACGTCACGTCCAATAGATTTTTCCATGATCCAAGAAACCTCGGCAACAAAATACGTAATCATAAAAAACAATGGAAACGTAACACTGTATAACCTTACACTTTCCGCTTCAGGCTTATCCTGGTATTCTGTAGATCCGGTAAAGATAGACCGTAGCATAGTTAACAATGAAACATCATTTATGATAGTCTTTTCAGCGCCAGCAGACGCGGAAATAAAGACGTACCCTGTGACTATTAGTGTATCCTCAAACAACGCTTCGGTGAGCGCCACCTTCAATATAAAATTGAACCCTAGCAACAGGACCGTTCAGGAAAAAATTTTCCCGGATTATGCTAACTATCTGTCAACACTGGAAAACATAGAAGCACAGATGATAGATAAGCAAAATCAGGGTGCCGATGTTCAGGAGCTGCAGGCCTTGCTTCTTAATGCAAAAAATAAGCTGACACAGGCAAATCGTTCCCTGGAGTCCAAAGACTATGCCTCTGCCGCACAGCTACTGGCTGATGCAAATGGGCTTCTGGACGAAGCTGCCCTGAAAATTAATACCGTAACAGTTCCATTGCCACCACAGTTACTCCCTGGAATGGATATAGTGCTAATAGCTATTATCGCCTCGATAGCAGTTATTGTTGGGGTGTTTGTATATCTTCTGCTTCCAACCAAGGAAGTCGCACAGAATCAAAAGAGTTGGATACCAGAGGAAAAGAAAAAGAAAAAATTCTCCGATCGGTTTAAGAAAAAAGATAATAAATTAAAATGGTAGCTATGCAAAACAAATTAAGTCCCATGGACAGAGTCGTGATAATCGGAACATTCGCGTCTTTTCTCGTGTCGTTCCTTGTACTACGACTTAGCAGCTTTTCAGCTTCAACCATGGTAAATTCCCAGAACTACATTGTCAAGACAATGATTCTAAGCACTACAGGTATGACAACCCTTGATGCACTTTCTACGGCCCTAAAACCTTTTACCTACGTGTTTATCAGCCTGATATTTTTTGTCCTGGCCATTTCCCTTATGAGTTTTTACGGCTACAAAAACAAGAGCAGGCGCGTTGGCATAATAATTGGACTACTGAGCGCGGCAGCTGCAATTATTTTATTTGAAACAATCTGGGGTGTGTTTCTTGCAGTAGCTGTCTTTGTATGCAGTTTTTATTCAGCACAGTTTTCCAATACCTATTCAAAGGAGTTGAAGCGCTGGATATTTTTCAGAACAGGATCTAATACGGCAGGAAAAGTAATGTTTATGGCTAACATAGTGATTTCGCTCGGGCTTTTTTTAGCGGTTTTGCAAAGTCAGGCCGCCTATGAAGTCACGTTCCGCCATGACCTGACCGATTCCATGAGATCAATTGTTATGTCAACACCAGGTGCTTCTCTTTTGTCACAGGCTACGCTTGATCAGAAAATAGATACGGCCATATCTTCATCAACCCTGTTTCAGTCATATATAAGATGGCTGCCTGTTATGACAGCTTTCGGCGCTTGGGTTGTCCTGGAATTTCTAAGGAATGTAATACTTGCAAATCTATCCGGTGTATTTACATTTATTCTGCTGAAAAAATCGGAAAATAAAAAATAGAGGACTTTGAATAATATACATTTCATTCAAAGTCCTTATTGTGAACTTTGACAAATTATAGGGTTAATCAAAGTTCTCAATAATTCGTATTTAAAGTCTATTTTTAATCAAAAAAATATGAAAACTATTTGC